>Ga0134125_10004797_pt1 | contig 15414 bp, 15 predicted proteins | sample KB31751_FD_96464 | JGI IMG/M metagenome (GOLD analysis project Ga0134125, IMG submission 96464) | Terrestrial soil microbial communities with excess Nitrogen fertilizer from Kellogg Biological Station, Michigan, USA - KB3-175-1 | ecosystem: Environmental > Terrestrial > Soil > Unclassified ... | reverse complement strand
TTTGCTCGCCAGACTGCGACGAAGCGCGTCCATGATATCCACAACCGGAGCCGGCTTCGGCTGCTCGTGCTCCGTAATCTTCTTTCCCTTGCGCTTCTGCGCGATGAGCTGCTCGACGTTCTTCCGGTATTCATCGTGATACTGCTCGGGCCGGAACGGCGATACCAGCGTCTCGATCAGACGTTTCGCCAGATCAATCTCTTTCGCGCCGAACTTTGTGTCCGCGCCTTTACTGGTGCGATTGGCCTTGTGGATCTCGTCCGCGAAATAGAGTGTGTGGAGCACGAGTCCGCTATTGTCCGCCCGGATTGTAACGATGTGCTCACGCCCGTGCATCGTCACTTTGGCGACCGCATCGCGCTTCATCTCCAGCATCGCCTTGCGGAGCAACGCATAGGGCCGCGCGCCTTCATTTTCGGGAGCGACATAGTAAGACTTTTCAAGCCAGACCGGATCGACTTCATACGCCGCGACAAATTGCAGAATCTCCATGGTTGTCGCGGTTGGCGGCGCGATCTTCTTCAGCTCCGCATCCTCGACGACGACGTATTTGCCCTTCCGGTATTCATACCCCTTTACGATGTCGGCACGCTCCACCGGCTTGTCTTCTTCGGCACAGAACCATGCTTCTTTGATCCGCGAATGATCCTTCTTGTGCAGGAGATGGAAGTGAACGGATTCGGGCCGAGCGGCTACCGAGAGCCGCACAGGAAAGGATACGAGCCCGAACGTGATGTATCCCTTCCAGACAGTTGCAGGCACGCTTGACTTCCGGGCACGTATGTTGCCACCCCGACGTTCGGGGATCGGCAGGCGTTGTTACCTCGAATTTGCTTTTCGGGTCGCGGCTCTTTGCTTTGCGGTCGACCGCGCCTGACGGGAGAGCGCCTTGTGGCTGGCGGCGGAGTGTCCTTCGCGCTTCAGTGCATTCGTGGTTGCGCGCGATCGCTTCGTCGAGACCTTGCGGGAGTGCGGGCTTTTTCCTTTCTCGTTATCGCGCTTCGCCCGTGCACGAGTCTCTTTGGACGCAGTGCCTTCCTTCGGCGGCGGCAGCCTCACCCCGGCGCGGCGCGCCTTCGAGAGGCCGATCGCGATAGCTTGCTTCGCGGACCGCGCCCCATGCTTGCCCTCGCGGATATGATCCATCTCTTCGCGGACGAACTCGCCTGCCTGGGTAGATGGCGCCTTGCCTTCACGGGCATCCTGCTTTGCTCTGTCGATCGTTCGTTTTTCCGGCATGAAGTCTCTCGCCGTGTATCGAGCAATCGGGGTTCCGTGAAGGCGCGGAAAATCGCAGCCGGGGCCTTCGAGCGCCGGCGCTATATGGGCTCCGGCGTTACAGGAGTTCCAGCTTTACGATCGACGCGCCGTGGTTGTTGCCCACCCAGAATGTGACGGGCGTCGTCCGGTTATCCACGAAGACCCGGCGAACGTTCGTAAATCTCGGAAGCAGATACTCCACAAACTCGCCCGTCTTCGGATCCAGACGTTGAATGGTGTCGGTGAACTCGCCACCCGACCACACCTCACCGTTCTTATCGGCCGTCACATCGTAAGGCCAGGACCCGGCCGTGGGCGGGCGCCACTCTTTGAACGCCCGCGACTTCGTGTCGAACATCCCGATGCGATCGCCGTGATTTTCGCCAAACCACAAGCGGCCATCGCGATCCATCATGCCGCGCCGCGGGCCGGAGTTGGCGGTGGGTGTCCGAAATTTCTCGATGTTCCCGGTCTTCGCGTCGATTTTGCCGATTTCCTCGCCGCCATACACGGTGAAATAGACGTTGTTCTGCGCATCCGAAATCACGTCATAGATGTTTGGCCGCGGAATCGCATACGGCGCGAACGTCTCGAACTTGCCGGACTTCGGATCGAGCCGCAGTACGGTGTATGTGCCCGCATCCTGGAGCCACACCTTGCCGTCGACCTCGGCGTGTTCCGGGCTCACCTGATTGATCTGCACCCAATCGCCGTTGAGCTCGGGCGGAAGGCTCCACGTCTGGAACTTCTCTGTCCTGCGATCGAACTTCGCGGCGCCGCCCTGAAATTGCATGCCGAGCCAGAGGTTCTCGTCCTTGTCGAAGCGCAACGCGAGGCTGCCGGTCGGAAGATTTGCCTTCAGTCGCGGGAGCGTATATTCGGTAACTCTCCCGGTCTGGGGATCGAGCTTGCCCAGTATTTGCTCACCAAAGCTCGCATACCAGGCGATGCCCTGCGAATCCACGATGACATCGTGCGGCTGGCGTGTCTTTTGGAGTAAATCGTATTCGGTGTAGACGACCTGCGTGGCCTTTCCTTTCGGCCTCGGATGGGTTTTGAAGGGATACTTCCACGTGCCTGTCGCGCTCAGGTTGACTGTCGCCAGATACCGCGCCTGGCGCTTCCAGCCTTCCGTGCGCTTCTCGAGCGGATCTTCGCCGCCGCCGATCCGCGCGGCCACCAGCTTCTGCGGCATAAGCGGAAACGAGAGTTGCGGATAAGCGGTCATGCGCTCCAGCACCGGCACAAACGTCTCGGCGGTGTAGTGCGAGCGAAGCACACGTTCCAGCGTGTGGCAGTGTGTACAGTTGCGAATCGAAGCCTTCTCCTGCTCCGTGCCCGGAACGCTCGCGAGCCACTCCGCGTTGGAAAGCTGCGCCGCCAGGTCGGTTGTCGGCCGCAGTTTCAGATCCGCCGTGACGGTTTTGTTGGCGATTACATCGACGGCGTCCGGACCGGCGAGATCGTACCCGGCAGCGCGGATGCGCAGTACATACTGTCCCCGGTGCAGCTTCGACGCGGGGAAGCGGTAGCGCCCCTGCGCATCGCTGACCACGGTGATCGTTACCGTGGAGCCGGGCGCTTTGGCGCTGACGAGCACGCCTTCCATAGGCCCTTCCTGCGCGGATGTGACCAGTCCCGTGACCGCGACGGGCGCAGCGAGGAGGCAAAGGGAGAATCCAGGAGCGAGCAGTAGAATTCGTACCTTCATTTGCCACCTCCGGCTCGATAGCCCTTCGGGTCACACTCTATCGCAAACTGTTATGCTGTTGGGACCGGAAAAAACGTGGCCCTCTCGCTTCAGACACGGCGCTCCGGCGACGTAACCGTGATCGACATCTCAGGACGCCTCGTGCTGGGACAATCGGCGACATCGCTGCGCGATTTGCTGCGCCAGGTCACGACGGACGGTGCGCTGAAAATCCTGCTCAACCTGCGCGAGTTGTCGTTTATCGACAGCTCCGGTCTCGGCGAACTGGCGTCGGGACACGCCAATGTTCGGCAAAAAGGGGGAGCTGTGAAGGTGGCGGCGCCGCCGAAGCGCGTGCTGGAGTTGTTGCAGATTACGGGACTGATCCGGGTGCTGGAAGTTTACGAGACCGAGACCGAAGCCCTTCATGGATGGGCTGTACAGACGAGTGGCAGCGGGTCCTGAGAGGCGCGAGAGGCGCGGCGATGAGCCTCAAAGCTCGAGCCGCCCGGTGCTGTCCCCGAGTTTTTCCGGGTGTACCCCGAAGCTGTCAAGCATCGTCATGTGCAGGTTCGTCATCGGCGTGCCCTTCGCGTAGCGAATATGCTGACCGCCGCGCGCCTTCGTCCCGCCACCAATCAGCAGGATCGGCAGATTGTCATGCAAGTGCCGGTTAGCGTCACTCAAGCTCGCGCCGTAGACGATCGACGAATGGTCAAGCAGGGTGCGGTCGCCATCCCTCGCGGCTTGCAGCTTGCCGAGGAAATAGCTCGCCATGTCGACATGGTGATGATCGATCAATTGCAGCCGCGCCATCTTCGCCGGATCGTTCTGATGATGGGATAAGCCGTGATGCGCATCCGGCACTCCGATGGAGCGGTACGTCCGGTTTCCGGCCTCACGGCTGTACATGAGCGTCACGACGCGCGTGAGATCGGCCTGAAACGCGATCGCAATCAGGTCGAACATCAACTGGATGTGCTCTTCGAATGTCGGCGGAATTCCGTTGGGACGATCCATCGCGGGCAGCGCCACAGCAGTCGCGTTCTTCGCTTCGGCTTGATGGATGCGGCGCTCAATCTCGCGCACCGAATCCAGATAGTCACCCATCTTGCGGCGGTCGGCCGTGCCCAGCGTGCTGGAAATCCGATTCGCATCCGTCAGCACGAAGTCGAGCAGGCTGCGGTTCTCGCGGGCCTCCACCGCGCGAGCGGCCGGGTCGGTCGTATCGCCGTCGCCGAACAGCCGTTCGAACACAGCTCGCGGATTGTTCTCATAGGGCATCGGCCTCGTCGGCGAGCTCCACGAAATCGTGTTGCTGTAAGCGCAGCTGTAGCCGGAGTCGCATCCGCCCACCATGCGCACATCTTCGAGGCCAAGCTCCAGCGAGGGCAGCAGGGTCTGGCGGCCGATCTCCATCGCGAGTATCTGATCGGCCGAGATGCCGGCCTGAATGTCCGCGCCTTCGGTTTTGCGAGGATGGACCCCCGTAAGCCACGTCGCACCCGCGCGCGCGTGGTCGCCGGCCCCATCGCCGAGCGGCTCGCCATTATGGTGTGCGAGCCCGGTAAGCACGGTCACACGATCGCGAAACGGCTCGAGCGGCTTCAGCGTTGGCGTGAACTCGAATGCCGCGCCTTCGGCCGCGGGCGTCCAGTCCTTCATAATGACCCCGTTGGGCGTGTACAGGTAAACGGCGCGATGGACGGGTGTTGGAATCGCCCCGAACGCGGGCGTCATGGAGTCGAGGAGAGGCAGTCCGACGGCAGCACCCATGCCGCGCAGCAGCGTCCGTCGTGACAAAGACCTCACTGTGCCGGAGCCCTCCTCGTTTGAAATGGTACGCTATTGACCACCCCGAGAATCAGCGAGGAAAACCGGTAATCTTCGCCCGCTGCTTTACGCCGGATGGCGCGTACGGCGGCCTGATCGTAGGATTCGAGGCCCCTTCCGAGCGCATACGTCAGCATCTTCTCCGCCAGACATTCGACGAAGTCATCGCGCCGCGCGAGCACGACTTTCTTCAGGCCGTCGATGCCATTCAACATCGTGCCATCCGGCAGCGCGCCGGAAGCCTCTATCGGGGCGCCATTCTCCTGCGTGCGGTAGCGGCCGATGGCATCGAACTGCTCGAGCGAAAAGCCGAGGGGATCAAGGCGCGCATGGCACGATGCGCACGCACGATCCGCGCGATGCTTCTCCAATTGCTCGCGCAAGCTCTGCGCGGAGGTGGCCGCGGTGTCGTCGAGGGGCGGCACGTTCGGAGGCGGCGGAGGCGGCGGGGTTCCCAGAATGTTCTCGAGAATCCACTTGCCGCGCAGCACAGGCGAAGTGCGCGTCGGATACGACGTCACCAGCAACACGGCCCCCTGGCTCAGCACGCCGCCCCGGTGCTCGTCCTGCAGGGCGACTTTCCGGAAGTAGCTGCCCCTCACGCCCTCTATCCCATAGTGGCGGGCGAGGCGTTCATTGAGGAATGTGTAGTCCGCGTCGATAAAATCGAGCACGCTGCGGTCTTCGCGCATTACGTTGGAGAAGAAGAGGGCGCTTTCGCGCTCAAACGCGTTGCGCAGCGGCTCGTCGAACTGCGGATACTTGTCCGGATCGGGCTTCCACGAGGCGACGTTGCGCAGGTGCAGCCACTGCCCGGCGAAATTCTCCTCGAGTGCCTGCGACTTTGGATCCGCCAGCATTCGCCTTACCTGGGCGGCCAATACCGCGGGATCGCGCAGTTGTCGTGCTTCGGCGATCCTCAGCAGTTCATCATCGGGAATGCTGCTCCAGAGAAAAAACGACAAGCGCGAGGCGAGTTCGAGCTCGCTCACCTTCGTAATGACACCTCGCGGCGTGTTTTCCGTGCGGAACAGAAAGTCCGGCGAGACGAAAATCCCGGTCAACGCGAGCTCAATACCCGAATCGAAGGATTTCCCGTCGACGCGCCCGCTCGAGAACAATTTGATGAGCGGCGCCAGATCGGTTGCGGTCACCGGGCGCCGGTAGGCCAGGCGCGCGAAATTGCCGAGGATCTTTCGCGCGCAGGCATCGTCCGTCTGGTGACAAACGAATATCCGCCGGCGGCTCTCGGTATCCCCGGGGCCGGTGACATTATAGGGCCCACCGAGGGTCACAGAGTCGACCGACAGACCGTTCGTCGTCTGCGCCGCTGTCCTGGGGCCCCCGATCTGCGCCGATTCCTTCAGGAAGGCCGCGCCGATCGCATGTTCGCCCGCCGGCAATTTCCAACGGAGTTCCAGATTTCGGGTACCCTGATTCGCTTCGGCCGTATCGATCGCGGCGTCGAACAACTTGACGCGCTTGCCGTCGATGCGCAGGTCGAGTCTCGCTGGCGGAAACCCGGGCGCCGGATTCCCTCGCACATGAATCAGGAACGTATACTCCGCGTCGAACGGCAGCCAGCGCCGGAAAAGGATTCCGCCGCGCTCCTCCGGGGGCAGCTCATCGATAGTGTCGCCGGCTGTTCCACGAGGCGGTGTGATTTTCTCGGAGGAGACGCTGGGCTTTGCGGTCCCCACGGCGAGGCGCGCGATGCGGTGCGCCGTCCCGAGGTATTTCTCCATGTGGAGCGGCGAGACCGTCAGGACATCGGCGATGTTGTCGAATCCATAGCCGGAGTCGTCGGGCGGCAGGTTTGCCGCAAAGTCCATGTCGATGCCGGTCAGGTCGCGCACGGCGTTCCGGTATTCGGCGCGGTTCAGACGATGGATTCGCGGGGCACCGGGATTGGGGTGCGCGGCCGCGGTTTCGTCGAGCTCGGTTTCCAGTGCGCTAATGACGCCCGTGCGGGTCGAAGGATCGGGAGCAGGCATGCCGGGGGGAGGCATCTCCCCGGACCGCAACTTCCGCAGAACCTTTTCGAGAACGCCGGACGGGGCGTCGGGTGCGTTCGTCAGCGACAACCCCGCGGTGCGCAGCTTGTCATTGTGACAGCCGACGCAGTAGCGGCTGGTCATCGCGGTGAGAGAGGTCTGGCCGCGAAGGGTCGCGGTAACGCAAATCGCCGCGAGCACCAGAACGATGCGGTTTACAGCACCAGCCATCTCGACGGGTCCAGTTTAGCGCTGCCGCACAAACCGTGTGGGGCTGGCCTGTCCTTTTTGCGTGGCCTTGACTTTGTGGACTCGCAGCCGAGAGCGAGGCCGTGTACGATGATCTCGTGCCGGCGCTTCGGGCTTTGCTGCTGCTGATTCCACTGGCGTTGCATGCGGCCGAACCGCCTCTGTTCGAAGCCGTTCAGACTCGCGACCAGAAGACAGTGCTGAACCTTATCCGCTCCGGCGCCGACGTGAATGCGGCGCGCGCCGACGGCTCCACTCCCCTTCTCTGGGCGAGCCAGCGCGACGACGCCGACACGTTATCGACGCTGCTCAAAGCCGGCGCCAATCCGAACCGGGCGGATGAGAACGGCGAGACGCCTCTCCTGCTTGCGGCGGCCGATGGCAATCTCACGATGGTCCGCGCCCTGCTTGATGCGCGCGCCGATGTAAACGCGGCTCGCTGGGACGGCGACACTCCGCTGCTCGCTGCGGTCAATACCGGAAACCTCGAGCTGGTCCGGCTGCTCGTCGATCGCGGCGCGAAAGTGAATATCGCCGAAAATCGCCTCGGCCAGACGCCTTTGATGTGGGCCTGCGCCGCCGGACGGACCGCCATCGCGAAATTTCTCATCGCGCAAAACGCCCAGGTAAACGCCGCGTCCAGCGACGGCTACACACCGCTCCTTTTTGGTGCCCGGCGCGGCGACTCGGAGCTCGTACGGGCGCTGCTCGACGCCAAAGCCGATCCGCAGGCGAAAAGCAAAGGCGGCGACAACGCTTTTCTGATCGCGCTCACGGCCGGTAACGAGAGCGTCGCCCGGCTGATGCTCGATTACGGAGTGGAGGTCAATGCGCGCGAGCGTACGGGCCTGATGCCGCTGCACGAAGCGGTGCGGCAGGGCAAGTCCGAGCTGGTGAAGGAGCTCGTCGCGCGGGGCGCGAATATCAACGCGCGCACCGAACGTCCAGCCGGAGCGCGCGGGCCTGCCGCCCCCAATGCCCCGGCTAATGGCCTGACTCCATTCCTGATAGCGGCCCAAACCGCCAATATCGAGATCATGAAGGAGCTCCTGGAGCTCGGCGCCGATCCGAAGATCACGGCGCCAAACGGCGCGGGCGCGATCCTGCTCGCCGCAGGCAGCCGGAAGCTGGATGTCGTCCGGATGCTTGTCGAGCTGGGGCTCGACGTTAACCAAGCGCCGAAGGGGGCGCGGACGGCGCTTCATGTCGCCATCCGTTCAGGGTCGATCGAGGTCGCCCGGTATCTCGCGGAACATGGCGCGGACCTCAAGGCGAAGGACAACTTCGGCCGCACCCCACTCGAGGAGGCTGTATTCGAAGCGCCACCCCCGATGATCGATCTGATGCGCAGACTGGCCATCAAGTAACTGCGCCAGGCGATCTACGCGCGTTATGGAAATTCGTTACCGGGCGCCGATGCCGATACAGACGATTCCGGCAAGAATCATGAAGAGCGCGCCCACCTTGGCTCGCGTGATCGCTTCGTTGAAGAACAGTTTCGACCAGAAGAGAGCGCAGACATAACTCAACGACACCATCGGATAGAGCACCGACAACTCGCCATGCCGCAGTCCCATCAGGAACGGAATACTGGAGCCGAGAAAGAGCCCAATCCCGAGCGCCAGTTGCCAGTTGACGATGTAGCGGAACCCGCGATTCAGGTGGCCGGCGCCCATCTTCAGAAACACGGCCCCGAACGACCCGATCAGCGAAGCGGAGAGCACGAGCAGGATCGAGCTGATGGGCGTTTTCATGCTCTCGAACTCGCCCTTCCCATCAATCCGACGCCGCCGATGACCAACGCGATCCCGATCGCCTTCCACGGGTTCATGTGCTCGCGGAAGAAGTACATCGAGAGCAAATTCACCCACACATACGTCAGGGCGATGATCGGATACAGCAATGAAAGCTCTCCATCCTTCAGCGCCAGAATCAACAGAAGTGCGTTTCCGGAGTGGGCGGTATAGCCGAGCAAAAGCGGATAGTTCCCCAGCAGCGCCACCAGAAACGGAGTCCAACTCGATGGATTGGAGGGATTGAAGGCCGGCATGGAATGCAGAGCGCCGAACTTCAGCAGCACCTGTGCCGCCGCTGCGAAAACCGTGCAGCCCAGCACCATATATACGGACTTGCTGGACCGGCGGGCAGCCTGTTGCGGGATTGTCGCGGCGGAGGATGCCATCCAGTGCCTTTTAGAATAACAATCGCGAACCCGGGCACGTATACATCGTTGGTCAATCGGTCGCATTTCGCGGCCGATTCCGCCTGCGATTGCTCGCTACGGGAAGTTTGCCGGTACAATGAGTGGAGTGGATCCGTCAAAAGCATCTGTGGCCGACAAGTCGGCCGAAACCGGCGCTTCGCCGGACTCCGGCGCAACCCCTAAAGCTCCCGACCCGCCCCGCGGCTTCATCGCCGAGTGGACCGTCACCATCATCCTTCTGCTGTTTGGCACGACAACCCTGGTTCAGGCGTTCGTCATCCCGACAGGTTCCATGGAAGACACGCTTCTCGTGGGCGACCACCTGCTCGTCGACAAGCTCTCGTTCGCGCCTGCCGGTTCAGCTACCTCATCCATCCTTCCCTACATGCAGGTGAAGCGCGGCGACATCATCGTTTTTCGTTATCCGATCGACATCAAACAGACATTCGTGAAGCGCGTGATGGGGGTGGCGGGCGACCGGATCCGGCTCGAAAACAAGCGTGTCTATCTGAATGGGCATCTCCTCGACGAGCCCTATGTGGTTCACAAGGCCGACTACATCGATTCGTATCGCGATAATTTCCCCTCCGACCCGAACACGCCGCTCTACCCGCCTGCCCAGGTGATGCTCGAAAAGAACGTCAAGAACGGCGAAGTGATTGTGCCGCCGGGATACTACTTCGCGATGGGCGACAACCGCGACCAGTCTCTCGACAGCCGCTATTGGGGCTTCGTGCCACGCGAAAACATCATCGGCAAACCGCTCATCATCTACTGGTCGTACAACGCCACAACCGAGGAGCTTTCCAGCCCCGGCGTCGGTGTCGGGCACCTTTTCGACATCGCGACACACTTCTTCAGCAAGACGCGCTGGAATCGCGAGATGCGGCTGATCCACTCCTATCCTGTGCAATAGGACGGCGCATTGGCAGCTTTTCCTTCAATATGGCCAAAGCAAATCATTACGGTCTTATCCTGGCCGGCGGCAGAGGCACGCGCTTCTGGCCGCGCAGCCGGAAGCGCCACGCCAAGCAGGTTCTCACCGTCACTTCCGAACGCACGCTGATCCAGGCCACAGTAGACCGCCTCGCGCCCGTGATTCCGCCGGAGCGCATCTGGATTCTCACCAACGATTTCGTCCGTGACGAGATCGTGCGTCAGTTGCCAAAAGTCCCCGCATCACAGATCATCGCCGAGCCGGCACAGCGGAACACAGCGCCGGCCATTGCGCTGGCGGCGCATATCCTGCAGTCGATCGATCCGAAAGCAGTATTTGGCGTCTTCCCGTCGGATCATGTGATCGGGTCTCCGAAACGCTATCTTCAATTCGTCCGCTCGGCCCTGAAAGCGGCCGAGAGAGGGCATATCGGCGTGCTGGGCATCCAGCCTCGCTGGGCCGAGACCGGCTACGGGTACATCGAATTTCCCAAAGGAACAGACGCAGGCGGACTCGACGCCATTGAGGTCGCCAGCTTCGAAGAAAAGCCGGACGCGGCGCGAGCGCAGAAATTCCTCCGCGCCAAACGCTACTTCTGGAACGCCGGCATGTTCTTCTGGAAGGCGTCCACCATTCTGGATGCGATGCGGCGGCATCAGCCGAAAACGGCTACGCTGATCTCCAGCCTGCCGGCCTTCCGCGACCGCAACTTCGCCGCAAAGCTTGCCGACGTTTTCCCGCTTTGCGAGAACATCTCGGTCGATTTCGGCGTGATGAACCACGTGGATAACGTGGCCGGACTCGCCTGCGACGACTTCGGGTGGAATGACGTGGGAAGCTGGGATGCCGTCTACGAACTGCTGCCGCGCGATGCGAACGCGAATGCCGCACGGTCGGAACTGCTCTGCGCCGATTCAACGGGCAATTATGTCGACTGTGGCAAGAAGATCGTTGCGCTTCTCGGCGTGAAGGATTTAATCATCGTCGATACACCCGATGCGTTGCTTGTTGCGGACCGGTCGCGCGCGCAGCAGGTCGGCGATATCGTCAAGCTGCTCGAGAAGAACAACCGCGAAGAATTGCTGTAGCGGCTATATCGTTCGGAATACCTTCTCCAGAATCCCGGTGGCCTCGTCGATTTCTTTTTCGGTCACGATATAGGGCGGTAGAAACCGCAGCACCGTATCGTGCGTGCAATTCATCAGCAGCCCTTCCTGCATCGCGCGGTTGACGATTTCCTTGCCGGGAATCTTCAGCTCGGCCCCGATCATCAATCCATATCCACGCACGTCGACGATGAAGTCGAACTGTTTCGCCACACGTCGCAATTCCGCGCGAAAATACTCGCCGACGCGCCTGATCTGCGGCAGCAGCCCTTCCAGAATGTCGAAGAACTCAATGGCGACGCGGGCCGCGAGAGCATTGCCGCCGAAAGTGGAGCCGTGCATCCCCGGACGGATCGACTGCGCCGCCCGCTCATTGGCGGCAAAGAATCCAAGCGGGATACCACAGGCGACCGGCTTGGCTGCGGTGACGATATCCGGCATCACAGGCGGGTCGACGAGCTGATATCCGAAGTAAGTTCCGGCGCGTCCGACGCCGCACTGGATTTCGTCGAAGCATAGCAGCGCGTCGAACCGGTCCGCCAGTTCCCGTGCACGGCGGCAAAAGGCGGGATCGAGCGGCAGCACTCCGCCTTCGCCCTGTATCCATTCAATGAAAATGCCGGCGGTCTTTTCATTCACAGCGCCTTCGAGCGCGGCCACGTCATTGGCAGAAACGAACTTCACGCCCGGAATCAACGGCTCGAAATCCTTGCGGTACTTTGCCTGTCCTGTAACTGACAAAGCGCCGAGCGTGCGGCCATGGAACGAGTTCTCGAGCGAGACGATCTCATACTTAGCCGGCGAAATGTCGTGTCCGTGCGCCTTCATCATCTTTAGCGCGCCCTCGGTGGCCTCGGCGCCGCTGTTACAGAAGAAGGTGCGCCGCAGGCCGCTCGCTTCCGCGATACGCTTCGCGAGCGGCCCCTGGTATTCGTTGTAAAAGAGGTTCGAAGTATGGATCAGCCGCGCCGACTGCTCGCGGATGGCGTCCACGATGCGCGGATGGTTCTGGCCCAAAGCATTGACTCCGATGCCCGCGATGAAATCGAGATAGCGCTTGCCGGCGGCGTCCCACATCCAGGGACCGTCGCCGCGTACCAGAACCAGCGAGTGACGCGCGTAGTTCTGCAGCACATATTGACTCTCGATTTCGACGACACTCTGCGGGGACGCGGACATTAATTCGATGATACAGGCGCGGCGTGTTTGAACACCCCGACGGCGTTCAGAGTCGCGACCGTGAGGTTCGTAATGGTTTGTACGGCCTGTACAGTGTCTCCTTTCGATATCTGCTGAGCGGCCTGACCGGCTTCCCAGGCGGCGCCGGCGGCGCCCAGAACAATGTTCAATTTATGCTGACCGGCCTGGGACATCGGAATGGCATTCTCGACGATCTGTACAGACTGCACGATTGCCGGTAGCGCGTTCAAAATCTGAAGAAAGGTATTCATGCCGAGATCGTCCCACTGTGAAGAGTTGCTTCCGGCGAGCGATTGCGCTAACCGATTGATCTGGCGAGGAAAATAAAAAGCTACCGGTTGTCAACGGAAACCGGCGACCAACATTTCGCCTGGTCTCAAAGACCGGTTATTGCAGATTGAAGTGGGAAGGCTCGTTCGAAACAAGGCCGTCGAAGATCGCCAGCACGCGCTTTCGATATTGATACACGCGATCGATTTCCGCCCGGAAGGCGCCCTGAAAGTCCCTGGCCCTCACCCACTTCTCGGTCACGACGCGGGGTACATCGATATCCTGCCGCAGCGCGTCGAGCGAGTGACCGCGCAGAAAGAGGCCGTAGAAGAATGCCGCCTCTCGTTGCGGGGCGAGCGGATCGAAATCGTCTCTCGGCGTCATCGTGTAAGGAACGTAGGCCACGAAAGAGACATTTTAGCCATGGATTGTCGAAAGGATCAAGTATCATGACCTCACGATGAGCGTCAGACTGATCCCGAAACCCGCCCGTGTAGCGGCCGCGGGCACGAAACCCAAGTTGATCGACGAATACATCGGGCGCGTGAATTCTGAAACCAAAGAACTTAGCGTGGCCCACATGCGAAGTCCCGGTGGCTGGATAGAACCGGGGCAGACGCCGGAATTCGACGAATATACGGTTGTCCTGAAGGGCGTGCTCCATGTCGAACACAATGGCGGCGCACTCGACGTCGCTGCCGGGCAGGCGGTTGCTATACCTCGCGGAGAATGGGTCCGATACAGCACGCCAGAGCCGGAAGGCGCGGAGTATATTGCGGTCTGCAGCCCGGCATTTACCGTCGACACAGTTCACCGCGATGAGTGAGCGGAGACCTCAGAGTTATTCGAGGAGACCCTCGGCAGGCGAAAGCGGCTGCCCCGGTGTAACCCGAATAAGTGCAAACAGCCATCGGCATCCGGTGTGCTGTAATTAGTGTTTCGCCTGTCTATGCCGACACTTGGATTCCGCCTGCGAAGGAGTCTCGCCGCGGCGCACCGGAGAACCCGCGAATGGCGCATGCTCTTCGACGGAATCCGTTCCACCAGTCATCCCGTTCTTGCACATATCGTGCCGACGCGCCGCTGTAACCTGTCGTGCACTTATTGCAACGAATTCGACGACTTCTCGAAGCCAGTGCCCGCTGCCGAGATGGTGCGGCGTATCGATCATCTCGCCGGTCTCGGCACCAGTATCATCTCGTTCAGCGGAGGCGAGCCGCTGCTCCATCCCGAGCTGGATGACCTGATCGCACGCATCCGAAAGCGCGGCAAAATCGCGGGCATGATCACCAACGGGTATCTGCTGACCGCCGACCGCATTCGCAAACTGAACAAAGCGGGCCTTGAGCATATGCAAATATCGATCGACAACGTCATGCCCGACGACGTCTCGAAAAAAAGCCTCAAGGTCCTCGACAAGAAGCTGCAACTACTCGCCGAGCACGCGCAGTTTCACGTCAACATCAACTCCGTAGTCGGCGGCGGAATTCACAAGCCGCATGATGCCATCCAGGTGGCGGAGCGCGCTGTCGCTCTTGGTTTCACATCGACCGTCGGAATCATCCACGACGGCGACGGACAGCTTCAACCGCTTTCCGAAGACGAGCAGCATATCTTCCTGCAGGTTCGCGACATGGGCAAGAAGAACTATGCCCGCATGAACTATTTCCAGGACAACATCGCCGCCGGCCGCGAGAACCAGTGGAAATGCCGCGCCGGCGCCCGCTATCTCTACATCTGCGAGGACGGCCTTGTTCATTACTGCTCGCAGCAGCGCGGCTATCCCGCGAAGCCGCTGGCCGAGTACACCGTGGAAGACATACGCCGCGAGTTTATTACCGAAAAAGGATGCGCGCCTCGTTGCACCGTGGCCTGCGTCCACTACACTTCATACATGGATTTCTGGCGGGCGCCGCAGACGATCCCGGCGCCGCCCGGCGCGCAGCCGCAAAAGCAGAATCTGGTTCAGCTCCAAACCCGCTAGCAGTCAGGGGCCGCCTGCGGCATAATTCCGGGGCAGGCCTGCGAAAATGATCGGCGAAGTCGTCTCCCATTACGAGATCCTCGACAAGCTCGGCGAAGGCGGCATGGGCATTGTCTACAAGGCGCGCGACCGGCGGCTGCAGCGGGTTATAGCACTGAAGTTTCTCCCTGGCGATCTCGTCAGCGAACCGGATCGTATCGCACGCTTCGAGCAGGAAGCCCACGCCATCTCCGCGCTCAATCATCCACATATCGCAACAATACATTCAATGGAGGAGGACGCTTCCGGATCGTCGCCGCGGCGCTTCCTCGTTCTCGAATACCTGGCCGGCGGATCGTTGCGCGATCGCATCCGCGCTCACCGCGCTTCCGCCGAGCCATTCCCGCTCGCGGACGCGGTCAAGATCGGAATCGAATCCGCGCTCGGACTCGGCCACGCACACCGGCGCGGCATCGTGCATCGCGACATCAAGCCCGAGAACATCATGTTCACGTCGGAGGGGCTGCTCCGGATCACCGATTTCGGTCTGGCGAAGTCAGCACTCGCCAATTCCGCGCGCGAGGAGTTGACGAAAGAAGGGGTGACCGTCGGCACTGCTCCTTATATGGCCCCGGAGCAAGCGTTGAACAACGTGACCAGTCCGCGATCGGATTTGTTCGCGCTGGGCGTCACCCTGCACGAGACCATC
>Ga0134125_10004795_pt1 | contig 15418 bp, 14 predicted proteins | sample KB31751_FD_96464 | JGI IMG/M metagenome (GOLD analysis project Ga0134125, IMG submission 96464) | Terrestrial soil microbial communities with excess Nitrogen fertilizer from Kellogg Biological Station, Michigan, USA - KB3-175-1 | ecosystem: Environmental > Terrestrial > Soil > Unclassified ... | reverse complement strand
GGGGTGTTCATCAGACCTGGTGTGCCGCGGGTTCCGGCTGCTTGTGCTCCTGCATGTACATGGCATTGTCGTTGTCGTAGTACACGTATTGCCCCTGCGCCACCCGGGCCTCCTGGTACTCCGCCATCGCGCTGCGGTCCACGTTCTTGTCCCACAGCAGCGCCCGCCCCGCGAGCTGGCGCGACTCCAGATTGGGCTTTTCGTCCTTCATCTGGTGGATGAACTGGGTGATTTCGGATTCGTAGTGGGGGCGACGGAAGATGTGCATGAAATGGGCCTCTTGGGGTGATTTTACCGGGGCGGGTGACCCTTGGGCAGCCTGCGATCATGCGACACAGTCCGTCGCACCCACCGGAACAATGATTTCTCCCCCAAACGGAGAACTCCATGGCCACCCGTCACCGCATTCGTATTCATTCCGACTCGCTCGCAACATCGAACGTGGCGCCGATTGTCCAGCTCTGGCTCTTTCGATTGATGGTGCCCTTGGGCGCCCACCGGGAGTTCATCCACTCGCACGGATTCGCGAACGACCAGGTTGCCCAATTGTTGGGCCTGGGCGAGTGGGTGGAGCCCTTCTCCGGCACTTTCCCCCTGAAGGTGGTTCGGACCAGGCTGCATCAGATCTACGCGGCGAGCGAACGCGCATTGCGTGAATCGAAGGTGCCCTCTTGCCTGAGCGGCAATGTCGCGCAACTGTCCAGGCTGGTAGGGCTGTCGCCGACCGATTGCCGAATTCTCGAATTCGCAGTGCTGATTCGCGCCGAGCGCCTGCTGGAAGAAATAGCCGACAGCCTCGGGCCGACATCGTCCCTGAAAGCGATCCACGCCCTGGCCGTGCTGCTGGATCTGCCAGAATCTGAAATCCGTTCGTCGCTCGACCCGCAGGGGCTTCTGTCGCGATCGGGGCTGTTGTCGGTGGAAAGCTCGTCGTCTTTCATCCCGCTGAGCAACAAGCTCAACCTGCTGTCGCGCAACTTTGCCGACCGCATCCTGTCTTCCGATGCGGACCCCGTGGGCTTGCTGCGCGACACCGTTGCGCCCAGCGCACCGCCCCATCTCGACATAGCCGACTATGCGCATATCGATGCATCGCTGTCCATCCTGCGCCCCTACCTCCGGCACGCGGTGACGACCGGGCGCAAGGGCGTCAACGTGTTTCTGCATGGCGAGCCGGGGACCGGCAAGAGCCAGCTGGCCAAGGTACTGGCCAGGGAACTCGAATCCGAACTGTTCGAAGTGGCCAGCGAGGATGCCGATGGCGATCCGGTGGACGGTGAACAGCGGCTACGCGCCTTCCGGGCGGCGCAGTGCTTGCTGGGGCAACGCCGGGCAATCATCCTGTTCGACGAAATGGAGGATGTCTTCAACGACGGAGACAGTCGCTTCGGCCATCGCAGCACCGCGCAGAACCGCAAAGCCTGGATGAATCGGGCGCTGGAAGAAAACGCGGTACCGACCCTTTGGCTGTCCAATTCCGCCCACGACCTCGATCCCGCATTCATTCGCCGCTTCGACATGGTCTTCGAACTTCCGGTGCCACCGAAGAAGCAGCGCGAAAGCATCATCCGGGAGGCTTGCTCGGGCTTGCTGGATGCGTCCAGCGTGGCGCGCATCGCCGAGTCGCAGACGCTGGCGCCCGCCGTTGTCGCCAAGGCAGCGTCGGTCGTGCTCACGATTCGCGACGAGCTGGGCGAAGCGGGTGCGGCCGATGCCCTTGAGCGGCTGATCGGCAACACCCTGGAAACACAAGGCCACCAGCCCATCAGGCGTGACGACCCGAATCGCCTGCCCGAGCTTTACGACCCGGCCTTCATTCACGCCGATGCCGATCTGGCCCAACTGGCGGCCGGACTGATGCAGTCGCGGTCGGGCCGCCTGTGCCTGTACGGGCCGCCGGGCACCGGCAAAACCGCTTACGGCCGTTGGCTGGCCGGGCAACTGGAAATTCCGTTGCTGGTCAAGCGGGCGTCGGATCTGATGTCCATGTGGGTGGGCGGCAGCGAGAAAAACATTGCGCGCGCCTTCCAGCAGGCCGAGCAGGAGGGCGCGCTGCTGCTGATCGACGAGGTGGACAGCTTCCTGCTGGACCGCCGCGGCGCCCAGCGCAGTTGGGAGGTGAGCCTGGTCAACGAGATGCTGACCCAGATGGAGTCCTTTCCGGGCGTTTTCATCGCCTCGACCAATTTGATGGCGGGGCTGGATCAGGCGGCGCTGCGCCGCTTCGATCTCAAGGTGAAATTCGATTATCTGGAGCCAGTGCAGGCTTGCGCGCTGCTGTGCCGGTATTGCACCGAGTTGCACTTGCCCGTGCCAGCGCCGGAGCAGGAGGCCAGGCTCAGGCATCTGCCAAAACTGGCCCCGGGGGATTTCGCGGCCGTCGTGCGCCAGAGCCGGTTTCGCCCCATCGCCTCGTCCGACGCGTTGCTTGCCGCGCTCGAAGCCGAGTGCGCGGTGAAAGAAGGCGGCGGGTCGGCCATAGGGTTTCTCCACTGATCCGTCGAAACGCGCAACTCTACAATTTGAAACACTCCATGCACGCTCTATCAAAAACCAAACTGCTTGCCTTTCGGCAATGCCCCAAGCGACTTTGGCTGGAAGTTCACCACCCTGAGCTCCGGCAGGATTCCGCGGCCACGCAAGCCAGCTTTACCGTGGGGCATCAGGTGGGTGATGTCGCCCGGCAGTTGTATGACCCGAAGGGCAAGGGGCAACTGATCGATGCACACGCTGAAGGCTTTGCCGGCGCCTTGGCCCGGACGTCGGAACTGCTGGCATCGTCCCAGCCCATTTTTGAAGCGGGCTTCGCCGCGGGCGGCGCGCTGGCCTTCGCGGACGTGCTGTTGCCGACCCGAATGGCCGGCCAGCGCGCGTGGCGCATGGTGGAAGTCAAGTCCTCCACCAGCGTCAAGGACTATCACCGGGACGACACGGCGGTACAGGCCTTCGTTGCCAGGAATGCGGGAGTTCCTCTGGCTTCCATCGCACTGGCGCATATCGACAGCAGTTGGGTCTATCCCGGTGGCGGTGATTACCAGGGCCTGTTGGTTGAAAACGATCTGACGACCGAAGCTTTTGGCCGCGAGGCCGAGGTCAAGGCCTGGATTGCGGAGGCCCAAGCGATCGCGCGCAAACGCACCGAACCGGCGATGGGCACGGGCCGGCACTGCAACGAGCCTTATGAATGCGGCTTTCTCCACTACTGCCAGGCGCAGGAGCCTCAGACCGAATACCCGGTGCAGTGGCTGCCGGGAGCGCGCAAGCAGGCATTGCAGGATCTGGTGGAAGAAGGGGTTATCGACCTGCGCGACGTGCCTGACGACGCACTCAGCGACCGCCAGCAGCGCGTCAAGGCCCACACGCTATCGGGCAAAGCCTACTTCGACGCCCCGAGCGCGGCGGCCGATCTGGCGGGCCACAAACTCCCCGCTTACTTCCTTGATTTTGAAACCATCCAGTTCGGCGTGCCGATCTGGAAGGAGACCCGGCCCTATCAGCAGATCCCATTCCAGTTCAGCCTGCACCGCCTCACGCGTACCGGCAAGCTGGAGCACCAGTCTTTCCTCGATCTTTCTGGGAGGGACCCGTCCAGGGCCTTTGCCGAGGCATTGATTGGCGCCTGCGGCGAGCGCGGGCCGGTCTTTGTCTACAACGCCGGTTTTGAAACGGCACGCATCAAGGAACTGGCAGCGCGCTTTCCACGCCTGAAGCCATCGCTGCTGGCCATCAACGAGCGTGTGGTCGATCTGCTGCCCGTCGCCCGCGAGCGCTACTACCACCCCAGCCAGCAAGGGAGTTGGAGCATCAAGAAGGTGTTGCCCGCCGTCGCCCCGGACCTGCGCTACGACGATCTGGACGGCGTGCAGGACGGTGGCATGGCCATGACGGCGTTTCTGGAGGCGATTGCGCCCGAGACCGCTGGCACCGAAAAGGCCAAGATCGAGCAACAGTTGCTGGAATATTGCAGTCTCGACACCTACGCAATGGTCCGGCTCTGGAAGTTCTTCTCGGGCCGCAACGATCTGGCACTCTGACTCCCATGCCGAAACGCCCCGATACCCACGAGACCGTGCTGCTGGCCCTGGAGTTGCTGCGCCGCATTCCCCGCAACCGCAAGGTCTCGGCGCCCGAACTGCACAAGCAACTCGTCGAAATGGGTGTCGAGCGCGACCTGCGAACCATTCAACGCCAGATGGACATGCTCAGCGAGCACTTCGACATCGAGCGTGACGAGCGCAGCAAGCCCTATGGCTACCGGTGGAAGGAGCGCGCCAAGGGCCTGGCTCTGCCGATGCTGAGCGAGCACGAATCCCTGTTGCTCACATTGGCCGAGCAACACTTGCGAAACCTGCTGCCCGCCAGTCTGATGAAGTCCATGGAGGGCTTCTTCGTGCAGGCCCGCTCCAACCTCGGCCGGGCGGCCAATGCCCAACGCGAGCGCGAATGGCTTTCCAAAATCCGGGTGGTGAGCGAGACGCAGCCGCTCCTGCCACCCAGGATCAGGCCCGGCGTGTTTGAAGAAGTCAGCAACGCGCTGTACGGCAACCGGTGGCTCAACCTGGACTACAAAAATGCCGCCGAGAAACGGTCAACCGTAGAGGTGATGCCGCTGGGCTTGGCCCAGCAGGGGTCGCGCCTGTACCTAGTGTGCCGGTACCGCGATTTCGACAATGAACGCAGCCTGGCGTTGCACAGGATCATCTCGGCCGAGGCAACAACCCATACCTTCGAGCGCCCCAAAGAGTTCGACCTGCAGAAATACGATGCCGATGGGCGGTTCGGTTTTGGGGAGGGTAAGCGCATTCACCTCACGTTTCGCATCACCAAGCCAGCGGGATTGCACCTGTTGGAATCTCCGTTGTCAGCCGATCAGCAGGTGACTGAGATCGGTGATCAGTTCGAGATCAGCGCAACCGTGGTCGATACCGCGCAACTGGAATGGTGGCTGCGGGGGTTTGGGGAGGCGGTGAGCCATGTGCGACGGACCGGTTGCAGAGCAAACGCGGGTGTGGAAGCCCGGTCGAAATGAGTTCTTCTTGGTACTTCACAGCCCCTTGGGAACCGGTTTTGATTCGACGTGGTGACGCGCTCGGGTTTCGCGCTGGCACCGACTACTTCGCTGACTTGCTCGCGCCCGGGTTGAGCAACGGCACTTCTGACGCAAGGTGGATTTCGATCCTGTGCTGGTGCCTAAAATGGTCGCACGTCGCTTGGAGTAACGCTGGTTGGAGTGATCTGTCCAGTCGTGATGCTCAACGTGCACGCTACGCGTGGCTGCGCCCGCTCGAGCTTCTCTGGGTCGACCGCGCCTTGGAGTCGGGCCAGACCACAGGCCAGCTTCGTGGTCGGCGAAGCATTGAGCGGTGGCGCAAAGCGGACAGGCGGCTTCCGAACTTTGCTATGAGCGCGGACCAGTTCCGTCGTTATCGGCAGATCGGAACGTATGGCGCGTACCGCGTTGCGCTGCGCAAGGTGCGCGGACTGACGACCGGCGACGGCTGGACGCCTGACGTCACCGCTCTGAAACTCGCCGACCTTGTCAACGACAGCCTCCCGCCCGCCGCGCGGCTCCAGCAGAAGCACTTCGAGACAGGCACGAAGTGGGGCCGCTGGGATGGCGGCGGCGAGACGCGCTACTGGGTCGGTTCCGGCTGGCGAGGCGCGCTGGAGAATCTGGGCGGACTCTTGCCCACCGCCGGCGATGCTGTTCGCAAACGACTCCCCGAGGAAGAGCGCCGCATCCTCAAATCTGCACTGTTCGACAACGATCCGGTTCGGTCTGCGACCGCCGACGTGCTGGCGAGCGCAAAGGACGCGCACTCGCATGCCGCACTCTGCGACGCGCTGGCTCGCTCCACCACCCTCGCGAAGAAGATTGTTGGCAACGCGTCGCTCGTGCCGTTGCCCGCCTTCACGCGCCTCGCTGACGCCGGGATGGACGCGATGCGCAAATTGTGGGACGAGATTCGTCCGTACTACAAGAATGAGAAGGACGCGCCAACCACTGAGGAGCTTTCTGAAAAAAGAGAACTGCGGAACAAACTGGGAAAGCTCCGCAAGCAGAGCAAGGCGTGGCTCGACGCGCCGGGACGAGACACCTTTCGCCATGACCATATAGCCACTCAACTCGCCCAGACGATGTACGACGCGGGCAAGCCGATAGACCAGCTTCGAGCGCTGGCGAAGCATCACGAGGAACACGGCGGAGGTAGGCGCTGGTTCCGTGAGCAAGCAGGCCAGATCGTGCCGCTCGTGGAAGATACCGGCATCGCCGCGAACGACTACCGTTTCAGGTTGCGGTCCATCTGTCTGCTCGCAGCCCAATGTGGCATACCCAGCATGAAACATCCGCTTGATGTCTTGGACCAAGACCGATTCGGTGAAAAAGACGCTGCGACACAGCAACAAGTCGATGATGACGGAGGCCCACCATGAGCGATCCCGACTGGAGGGAGACTCTTCCCGTCTCACCGCCAGGCGGCCGCCTTCAAGAGGCGTGGATGACGAGCTTCGAGCGGCCGGACGCGGGCCTCCTTGTAGAGTACCTGTTGCCCTCGCTGCTCGGCGCGAGCCACTCGCTCTCGCAGGAAATCCAAGAGCGTACGCTGTTCTTCGGCGAGCTCGGCACGGCGCTGGAGGCACTGCACGGCCGCTTCACCGTCATCTCCTCTCCGCCGCATCGCGAACGGGAGGAATCACAGTACCCTTGGCTGTGGCGCTACCTCGGCCACTTCACTGTCGGTTGGGAGTCGCGTGCCGTGCAGCACGCGAAGCTATGGGCATTCCACTGGAAGGTCGATGACGAGGAGTTTCTCGAGCTGTATGTGTCGTCGACCAACCTCACGGCTTCGGCTTTCAAGGCACAGATCCAAGCGGGCTGGCAGGTGACCTTGCCCCTGAAACCTCGCCGCACGGTGAGCGCGCAGAAATCGTGGGGAGAGTTGGTAACATTCCTCGATGCGCTTGGAACCTCGGCTGGCGCGGTCGCGGCGAACCGTCTCCAGCGCCTCGTCACGCTCCTTGCCCGCGTCGAGTGCCCAGCGGACGTCACGTTCATCGCGAGCGTCCCTGGCGGCAAGAGCGCGGGCCGCCAGCTCAAGCAGTTCAAGGCATCGAAGATCCACGTCCTGACGCCGACCATCGGCGAGTGGAACGCCCGCACACTCGCCAGCTGGAGCTGCGATGTCGGGGTCGCGCTTGATCGGGTTCATCTCAAATGGATTTCTACGAAACATCCATGGGCCGATCCATCGAAGTGGGCACTTTCGAACGATGCGTATCACGCTATGGTCGACAAAGGCAAAAAGGTAAAGGTCGAGTGCATGCCGGACGATGCTCGATTTACGAAGGAGCATCGCGCGGAGGATGATCGATGGAGTCACGCCAAGCTCTACTTAATCCGCAGTCGAAAGAAGCGGCGGCTGCTCGTGACATCGGCGAACTGGAGCGCGTCGGCGTGGGGCACCGGGAAGACGGCGCCACGGAACTTCGAGCTCGGCGTTGTGTTCGAGTCGGCGTGGATCGGTCTAGAGGCGATCGACGAGCCGTTCGATCCGCCCAACACGTTCCCCTTCTGCGTCGACAGAGTCGAGGACGACGAGAACCCGTCGTCGCTTGAATGGGCTGAGGCGACGTGGGACGGCAAGCGCATCGATCTGCGTGCTCGCAGCTCAGACACATCCGCGCCAATCGACGCGACCATCGGCTTCGCCGATGGCTCCGACCAGCAAATTGCGGTTACCGACGGAGTCGCCACCATGCCCTGGAGCAACGCAGTACACACGCCGCGTGCAGCGCGGTTTACGCAGGGAGGTGGCTCGCTGGAGGTCGACGTCCTCGACCTTCGGCCGCCCTCGGAGTTCGCCAAGACGCCGCTACCCGAGGTCGATCCCGCCCTCGCAGCGGCCTTGCGGGAGGCGTTCCTCCTTCAGCGCTATGGTGGCCCGATCGTTGACGCCGACGCTATTTCCGGCCTCGGTGGTGGGCGTCGACCGGACTTGGGGGCTCCCGCGGCCAACTACTCGGTGCAGGCGTGGTTGGACGCGCGGGCCGCGTTCCATGTGGTCGATCAGTGGCGCGCGGCGCTCGCTGACGCGCAGACGGACGCCATCCTCGCCGAGCGCGTGCGTTCGGACGGTGAGGAGTTGCGGGCGCTCTACGTACGCCGCGAGGGGCCAGCTGCGGGGCTGGCTGCTGAGGAGTTTGGTTGGCGCCTTGAGGCGTTGAGGAAGAAGAGTAATGAATGACTTCCAGATCGACGCCCGCAAGTGGCGCTTCCTCGACAATCCGGCTCGGTACATTGAGCGCGAGAGCGGGGGCCTGCAGGTCGAGCCCCTCAAAAGACAGTTCAAGACAGCGAAAGAGATCCTCGCTCGTCTTGCGAGCAGACGTGGTGTTCTTCTCGCCGACGACGTCGGGCTAGGCAAGACAACCGTCGGTGCGCTCGTCGCTTGGGTCGTCGCCTGCCAGAACAAGCGTGTGCGCATCTACGCGCCGAACGAAGTCCTGCGGCGACGCTGGGCCGAGGAGCTAGAGCGCCACGTACCGATGCTCCCGCAGACGATGGGCGCGTGCGGCGACCGCATCAAGCCGGGCGACATCGAGAGACTGACAGCGGGTCGAATTCAAGTCGCGACTCACCACGCATTGGTCAAGAGCCACGGCAACGACGAGCAGCGAACCAAGTGCGACCTGATGATCATTGACGAGGCCCACCGCGCTAAGGGTGACGGCAGCGACTTCAACGAAGCGCTGCGACATCTCGGTGATCGCGCGAAGCGAAAGCTGATCCTCACGGCCACCCCGTTTAGTATCCGGCTCACCGAGCTGGAGCAGCTACTGCAGTTTGCAGGCGCGACTGAACTCGAATCCGTGCGTCGCTACGCGGCCGACTTGAAGCGCCTGTACACCCTCGGCGACGGCCACGACATCAACGCCGAATCCAAACGGCTTGTGAGCGCCGCACGGGCGGCGATCTGCGAGTTGCACCCGTACCTGATTCGGCACGGTATCGACGACCTGTCACGGAGGGAGCGGCTCGCCTTCGAAGCGAAACCGGCTGAACTCTGGACTATATCGGTGCCACGGGCAACACGTGGCGACCTCGAACTTCTATTGCGCATGGATCGCTTACTCCAGATCGCTCCCCGGCGCAAGGGTAAACGCCGTAACGACCCGCGCTTCCACATCGGCTGGCAGCAAGTCGGCACCGAGCTTGAGCGCGTCAAGGAACGAGCGAACGGTGAGGCCGACTATGCTGTGCTCCAGCACATCGAGCGCGCGGAGGAGGCGCTGGCCACCCAACGTGCAAACCCCCACCCGAAGATTGCCGCAGTGGGCGAGGCCATTCGGTCAGTGATTGACAAAGGTGAAAAGGTGCTCGTGTTCTGCCACCACCGCGCGACCGCGAGCGAACTGCTCGTGGCGCTCGAGAATTCACTGACAGTAAAGGGCCCCCACCGAAATGGCGCGGCCACAGAGGTGTGGCGCACCGCCTGGGAGTCGCTCCTTTATAAAGACAAAGATGTCCTCGCCACGCCGATCATCGACTGGCTCTGCACGTCCGGCCTGCGCGCGCAAGTCGGTGAGTGGCTCGGCGTGCCTGCGCTCACCGCATCAGAGCTGGCCCTTCAGATCATGAAGACCAGGCCACGCAATGCCCCTAGGGGCGTACCGACGATCGCGGATGCGGCGAAATCGCTGATGGAAGCGTTGCTCGGCACGCAGTCCACCTCGACACGCGCACTCCTGAAGAGCATCGAACGAGGGCAACATACCTTCGGGGGAAATATCTCCCATTTCCCCGGGCGCCTCGACGACGGGCTTCGGGTAATGGGCGCATGGGACTACGATGGACAAGGCGAGACACCGAAAACGCTGTACACGGGGCAGCCCGACATCGTCCTCGCGCTCTTCAACAGCCCATTCGGACCAGATGTCTTAGTTACTACCGACCGACTCAGTGAAGGCGTGGACATGCACCGCTGCTGTCGCCATCTGATCCACTACGAGCTTGACCCCAGCCCCGTGCGCACGTTGCAGCGCAACGGTCGTATTCGTCGCGTTGGATCGTGGGCGGCAACCACAGCGCAGCCGATCTGCTACGCGTATCCCACCTTTGATGGCACTCGCGATGAGAAAGCTGTTGAGGTAATGAAGCAGCGTATCGATGCATTCGGACTGCTGCTGGGCGGTGTTCCGCCTCTCGACGATGATTCTGGTGCGGACGAGCAGAGTTTCGCGGAGGCAGTGCTCCAACGGGCCAAAGAGGACCTCAAGCCGCTCAATGGAAAGCTCTCGCTGCGCCGGTTCACGGTCCCCAAGACTCAGCTTTGAACACCGGGTGTATCGCTTCGAGGACCAGGAGTTCCGAGCCTGGGTTTGGAGTTGTGGCACATTCGACTGCCCGGAGCTATCCGACAGAATGCAAGGCTGTTCGAGTTGGCGGGGCGCCCGAATCGGGATGCGCGTCGGCGAGAGCGTGGCCGAGAAGCTGGACTACCGGCCCGGCGTGTTCACCCTTTGTCTTGCGCACGGCGATGGCGTTTCATGAATCCGGCCGCATGCAACCGGAGGAGATCAAGGTGAAGCTGCCAACTCCGCCGATGTCCACCGCGCCCGCCACTGGAAAGTCCCAGCCGGAATCGGCCGTCCCCAACGCGTTCATGGGTTCAACGGGAATCTGTTCAACCAGCGCCGTTTGATGTCGCAGGGCGGCTCGCCCTGCGCGTCGAACACATACTGCTGCCACACCTGAACATCCACGAATATGCGGCCAACGCGCAGGCAGTCCTGAAATGACAACTGGGGCAACTCGGGGCCATAGCTGTGGTCGTACAGGTCATGGAACAGCCAGCAGTGCGGCTCGGCCAACAGGGCCGCTGGTAGGCCCGGCTCGCCGAAGTCCTCTTCCTCCAGCCTTGATGAATGCTTGAGGTATTCAGTGCGTGTGGAGAGATAGTTGTCGTCCTCCTCGTCATAGTCCGGATCGTCTTCCCGCAATTGGTAAGCGATGCGGGCCTCGATCTCGTAGTCGTACATGGGATCGTCGGGATCGGCGACCTTGGCCTCGAGACGCGGCGTGACGTCGCCCGCGACCGACAGAAGGTGGCTGGCGACGTCCTTGAGGCGCCGGTTCAGGGTGAGCAGCTGGCCGATCTCGCCCTCGCTCAAGGGAATGGCCCTGGTGTGCAAGCTTGCCAACGCGTCCGATTCGTACAGGGCATTGACTTCGTTTTGCAGGCCCTCGATGGGTTTCAGGCACGCCGCCACGGCGGCCTGCGCCTTGTCGAATTCGCCAGGGAGCTCATCGCCCCCGCGTTTGAGTCGATGCGCCATGCGTTGCAGGTCGATCAGGCTGCCAAGGCTCCAGGTCTCCAGGTTGAGCAGCACGGTACGGTTCCTTGGTTTCATGGTGACGTTCCTTGGGGTGGTTCCACTGTGGCAGTCGACGGGCAGGTGCGTTACTCCGCCCTCGAAGCCAGCATCGCCAGCACGCGAGTGTGCTCCGGCAAGTAGTCTCGATAACCCACGCCCTCGACACCTGCAGATGCTGCTCCGCAGCTGTTGCACAGGGTGACCCACGACCCGTATTGCCACGGCTTTTTCGGAGCGCCACACTGTTCGCAGGTGCGGCGACTGACGTACGTCTGGACCCGAAATCGCTCCTCATCCAGTTCTTCGGATACCTGGCCGTTGATATAGATACGCAGGCTTCCGAATTTCTCCTTGATCTGGGCGACACGCGGCCAGCGCTCTTTGGCTAGCCCGCGGGACGCCACCATCTCGATTTCGTTCTCGTAGGCACGACACACTCGGTCGATGAGGGTAAACCAGCCATCGCCGCATTCGATGCCGCGCTGATCAAACGATCCCGTGTCATCCCGCAGGCGTTCCTCACCATCGGAACCCATTTCGGCATCCACGAGGCGCTTGCCCGGTTTGCGGAAAAACTTTGGGTATCGTCGAAAGAGTTCGGCCTGCAATTCAGGCTGCATCGGATAGGGCGGTGTCCATTGGCCGTGCTTCAAAGGGGGCCCCCAGTCCCGCGTGAGCTCGATGTACACGCCGGCCAGCAGCCTGGCATCGATCAGCGCGCCGTGTCGAGTGCGGGTCGAGTAGTCGACCCCCAGCCGATCGCACAGCGCGTTGAGCGAATTGCGCTCGCTGGGATACATCTCCGTGGCCATGGACAGCGTATCGGTCACGCCGCCGACAAACTCTCTGAATGCCGGCCGGCCGGCCAGCTCCAGTTCCTTGTCGAGGAAACCGACATCGAACGGCGCGTTGTGGATGATGATTTCGGCGCCCCGCAGGTACTCGATCAGCTCGTCGGCCACCGCTTCGAACCGGGGCTTGTCGCGCAGGAATTCGGTGCTCAGGCCGTGCACCGCGAGCGCGTCTTCATGGCTGTCGCGCCCGGGGTTCAGGTAGAAGTGCCTGTCGTTGCCGGTGCGCTTGCGCGCCAGCAGTTCAACGCAGCCGATTTCGACGATGCGGTCGCCGCCGTTGGCTAACAGGCCCGTGGTTTCGGTGTCGAGCACGATCTGGCGCGTTGCCTTCACACCGTCCGATGGTGCTGCAATCGAAAGCACCGACGCTGGGACGAAAGCACCAATGCCAACGGCATTGGTCGTATGCAAGAACTTGCGGCGATCCATGGTGTTTCGAAAGAGTGGAGGCATCTACCGTTTCACCGTGTAGCGAGGGCCATTCACCATGCCGCGGTCATCCCTTCACGCACACGACCTGCTTGAGGGTGTGCAGAACCTCGGTCAGGTCACTCTGATTGGCCATGACCTGGTCGATGTCCTTGTACGCGCCGGGGATCTCGTCGAGCACGCCCTTGTCCTTGCGGCAGATCACGCCGGCCGTCTGGGCTTCCAGGTCGGCCTGGGTGAAATGCTTTTCGGCGGCGGTCCGGCTCATGCGGCGTCCCGCGCCGTGGGCACTGGAGCAAAAGCTCTCGGGATTTCCCTTGCCGCTCACGATGTAGCTGCGCGCGCCCATGCTGCCGGGCACGATGCCCAGCTCACCCGCGCCGGCGCGAATGGCGCCCTTGCGCGTCACCCAAACGTCGGCGTCGAAGTGGTGCTCCCGGGCCACGTAGTTGTGATGGCAGTTCACCGCCTCGGTGGTCACGTCGAACGGCGGCAGATGCCGCGCCAGGGCGGCCAGCACCAGGTCGAGCATGGCCTGCCGGTTGGCCATCGCGTACTCCTGGGCCCAGTGAACCGCCTCAACGTAGTCGGCGAAATGCTCGGTGCCCTCGGGGAAATAGGCCAGGTCCTGGTCGGGCAGCTGGATCATCCAGCGTTCCATGTCCTTGCGGGCCAACTGGATGAAGTGGTCGGCAATCGCGTTGCCGATGCCACGGCTGCCCGAGTGCAGCATGACCCAGACCTGATCGGCTTCGTCGAGGCAGACCTCGATGAAATGATTGCCGCCTCCGAGCGTGCCCATCTGATTGATCCACTTGGAGAACCTGCGAAACGCCTTGAGCAACTGCAGGTGTCGGTCGGTCAGCGCCTTCAGCCCCGGCTCGAAGGGGCGGGTGACGTGCACCAGCGCCCGATCGTCGCGGTGCTGGTTGCGGCCGACCGGCACATCCCGGCTGATCTGGTCAAAGACCTTCTTCAGCGCCTTCTCGTCCAGCTCCGCGGCCGTGATCGACAAGCGGGCGGCCACCATGCCGCAGCCGATGTCCACTCCCACGGCGGCAGGAATGATGGCCTGGTGAGTGGCGATGACGGAACCAATGGTGGCCCCTTTGCCCAGATGCACGTCCGGCATGGCGGCCACGTGATGGTGAATGAAGGGCAGGGTGGCAATGTTCGCCAGTTGCGCCTTGGAGCGCTCGTCGACGTCATCGGTCCAGATCTTCACCGGGACACGCTGGCCTGTGAGAACTTGCTGGATGGGCATTTTGTTTCTTGCTACGGATGTCGCAGGGCCTCGGGATGTGTGACAGAGATTCCCATTGTGCTGAGCGCTGCGTCAGTATGTGACGCAGCGATGCAGCTACGTTGCTGCGGGGCGACGTGCGACGCGTTTCGTCGCACAAGCGGCGAAACTGCGGCATTTGCCTTGAACCAAAATTCCATGAATCCAAACACCCCCATCGCCGTCCCGCCGGAACTGATCAGCGTCCTGCAGCAGGCAAAACATGTCGTGATTTTCACGGGAGCAGGGGTTTCCGCTGAAAGCAATATCCCTACCTTCCGCGATGCGCTGACCGGCCTGTGGGAGCGCTTCGATGCCCAGGACCTGGCCACGCCCGATGCCTTTCGCAAGGACAAGGAGCTCGTCTGGGGCTGGTACGAATGGCGGCGCATGAAGGTGCTGCGCTCGCTGCCCAATCCCGCGCACCACGCCATCGCAGAGCTGGCGCGGCATGTGCCCCGGCTTACCGTCGTGACGCAGAACGTGGACGACCTGCACGAGCGCGCCGGCAGTACCCACGTGGTGCATCTGCACGGCAGCCTGCACGCCCCACGCTGCCTTGCCTGCGGACGGCCGCATGTCCTGCCGCCCGGCGTGCCGGAAGAGCCCGAGGGCGGGCGCTGGCTGTGCCCACCCAGCTGTACGCATTGCGGCGGCCCCATTCGACCTGGCGTGGTCTGGTTTGGAGAAGAACTGCCTCAAGGGGAATTGCATCGTGCATTTGCCGCAGTCAGTGACTGCGACCTGCTGCTCGCCGTCGGTACTTCGGGCGTGGTGCAACCGGCGGCGCGCATCCCCGCGCTGGCACGACAAATGGGTGCGCAGGTGGTGCAGGTCAACCCGATGGGAACACTGCTGGACGACGAGTGCGCCTGGTCGCTGCGCGGCATGGCCGGGGAGGTCATGCCGGCCATCCTGAATGCGGCATTTCCTTAGGTATGACGGCGATGCTTGCCCTTCCCGTACGACGCGTCCTTGTGGCCTGAAGCCATGCGGGTCTTTCTGGACGACGAACGCGCAGCGCCTGCCGGCTGGGTCCGCGTGAACTGGCCCGATGAGGCGATTCGCCTGCTCGAGAGCGGGCTGGTGGAGGAGATCAGCCTTGACCACGATCTGGGCGACGACGCGCGGGGAACGGGCTACGACGTGATCTTGTGGATCGAGGAGGCCGTCGCTGTTCGGGGCTTCAAGCCGCCCAGGATCGTCGTGCATTCGGCCAATTCGTCCGCGCGCGAGAAGATGGCGCTTGGCATTGCAGCCATTCAGCGGTTGGCTTCGTTAAATGGGCACTGAAGCGAACTGGTTATAGGAACAGGAATTGCTTCCGCTACCGACGCCGCCGCAAATCATCCAGCACCGGCCGCGCCACCAGCAGCAACAGCATCAGGGCCAGCGGCACGGTGGTGGCGTAGCCGAACGACCGAAAGCCCAGCGCACCCAGTACGCCGCCCGTGAAAAAGCAGGCGATCAGCAGGCC
>Ga0134125_10004793_pt1 | contig 15421 bp, 16 predicted proteins | sample KB31751_FD_96464 | JGI IMG/M metagenome (GOLD analysis project Ga0134125, IMG submission 96464) | Terrestrial soil microbial communities with excess Nitrogen fertilizer from Kellogg Biological Station, Michigan, USA - KB3-175-1 | ecosystem: Environmental > Terrestrial > Soil > Unclassified ... | reverse complement strand
GGTGTTATTCTGAACGACGTCAAATTGTACAGAAATTGCACCAACTCTGGAGCTGCTTACCCAATCACTATGGCGCGGTCCGTTGGCGCTTGACAGCAGACGCATAGCTTCGATTCGTGGAGTTTGCCTGAGAGCAGCAACGTTTGAAGTTGGACCTCTGGCGAGAACCCATCTTCCCCGGCTGCATATCGCAATTCATGCAGGGTGGGAGCCTCGACGATTCGGCCGCACTGGCACTTAACGGATGTGCCTGCATCCCCCGCCGTGACTGCATGCGGCATTCCGCAATCGCAAGACAACGAGTACGCCAACATTAGCTCCTTTGGCCTTATTACCCCAATTGCGATTCCATTCTAAGGATTCTAAGGCTGGAACTGCGGGACAGCGACAATCGTCGATCCCGGTTCTTGAGTCAATCTTTCCCGTTTTTCGCGGATCGCTCGTAATCTGTTCCCGAGAATTGGATAAAATGGGCCACGCCCGTCGCGCCGGCCGCACCGTTCCGGCGGAAGGATTGCGTTTCGCTCGCGGTGTGGTGAAATAGGTTCATGAAGCTTCTTCCGTCCGTTATGCTTCAGGGCACGCGGCTTCTGCCGGCCGGCAGCGGCTTTACGCTGCTCATGGTCGGCAGCCTGGCGGGGTTGGAAGTTGCCGGCCGGTTCGCCATCTCGGACATTCACGATCTTCTCGCGGGTCTATTGCTGCTGGGCGTGGCAGCCGCGGTGGCGGTGCGGCATCGCCGCGAGCCGCTGCCGTGGCTAGCGCGGCTCGGCAACTGGCTCAAGCGCCTCGCTGGCTCCGCCGAATGGCTCCGCTATGAACACGGCCTCGACCTGCGCGGCACGCCCCCGTTGCCCCGGCGAACGCCGCGAATTGTCTGGGGCGTCGTTGCCGCCCTGATTCTCTGGGGCGGTCTCGCTGCCGCCGCCTGGCTCGTCTTCCCCGCGGGTTGGCGGACCGTCGGCGTGCATTCCTCGTACGTGCTTTACCTTGCCGGCCTCATGCTGCTCTGGATCATGCTGTTCGCTTGCACCTTCGTCGGCGTCAAGGTTCCCGTGGAAGCCCTCAACCGAATGCTGCGCGGGTGGATCGGCGACACTGATCGCCGCGGCGCGGAACTCGCCGCCGTCGTCGGCTATGCGATCCTCGTCGCTTTCGTCGCCTGGGTAATCCCGCCGACGGCGGTGCTCGTGCTCTGTCTCGTTGTCGCGGCCGGAGCGGTCATCGCCTATTGGCCGCGCGGCCAGGAAGGGCCCGCCTTGCTCTGGCGTTCGAGCCGCAGCAAGACCATCTATGCCGTTCCCTTGAACCGCGTCCTCGCCGTCGTCACGCTCTTGATGGCGCTGTTGCTCTTCAACATGCTGCTGACGGCGTGCGGCGGCCGCCTGGTGGACGTACACCCCGCGGACGAATCGATGCCGGTGACGGCGCTGCTCGGCGCCGTCGCCGCGTGGATGGTCCCCGGGCTCATCGTGGTCGGCGCCTTCCGGCTGATCGCGGCCTGTCGGGTTGACCCGGCCCGGCAGACGCCGCCAAGCGCTCACATCTCCGGAGCGGATGCAGTGCAGCGGCGCATGGCCGCCGAAGCCCTGCGAACGTGGGGATGGAAGGTCCGCCAGCAACCCACTCTGCGCGAACCGGGAACCGTGGGCGTGGAACTGGTTCCACCCGTCGAATCGCAGGCCGAGGAATTCGATCCGCAGTGGCCGTTGAAACTGAGCACCGACGACCTGGCGGCCGGGATGGTGCGGTCGCGGCTGGAGCGGCGCGACGAAATCCAGGTGCGGCGGCAACTGTTCCGCGGGCTGGCGAAGTTGTTCAAGCGGGCGAGCAGTTTCAAGGGCCCGGGCGGCGGCGGTTACTGGCTGGCCCCGCACTGGTGGTTCATTGAGGGGCTGGCTCGCGAAGATTCCGACGGCAACGACGAAGAGGCGCCGCCGCCGCTCGTCGGGCCGCCGTTCCATCGCATCCTGCCGCGGCGCGCCCGCCAGCAAATCTATCGCGTGCTCCGCGCCACGCAGATCGACATGATCTTCGTCGAGGACGGCATCAGTTATCGCAAGTTGGAGAAGGTGCTGAGGGTACTCCTGGAACTGTACGATGTGCACGGCGGCCAGCGCAAGGCGGAGGAACTCCACTTCCGCGGGCTGACCAAGGTCCGCGTGATGATCCACGATTACGAACCGGGCAACCCGTTCCAGTCCGATCTTTACCCCGAGCCCAAGCTGGATGAACTCTCGCGAGTGCGGGTGCTGCACGTCTTCCGCGATCGCGGCGGCGAGTTGGAAGAAGTGGAACCGCCCTACGACTTTTCCTGGAGCCCGGCCCCCGCCGGCGTGCTGAGTTGAATCGGAGTTTCGACATGCGCGACCGCAGCGAGCTGCTCAAGCGAATCTCGATCGACCCCAATGTCTGTTTCGGTCGCCCTGTGATCCGAGGCACGCGTGTCTGGGTGTCGCTGATCGTGGATAATCTGGCGGATGGCATGGGCGAGAGCGAACTGCTGACTGCCTATCCTCAACTCCACGAAGATGACATTCGCGCCGCGCTGGCCTTTGCCGCGGAGATGACGCGAGAGCGAATCATTCCGATACCCATCGAGCCGGTGTTGGCATGAAGTTGAAGCTCGATGAGAACTTCGATGTCCGTCTCGTCCTCGATTTGGAGAAGGAAGGATTTGATGCCGATACGGTGATCGGCGAGAGATTGGCGGGAAGCCCGGATGAAGCAATCTATGATGCCTGCCGAGCAGCCGGCCGAACACTTGTCACACTCGATCTGGATTTCTCCAATCCCATGCGATTCTCCCCATCAGATTCTGAGGGCATCGTCGTCGTTCGCCCACCCAAAGCAGTTCTTTCCTCAATCCGCGCGACGCTTTGGAGCGTCCTCTCGCAGCTGAAAACCGGTCTCGTCAAGGGGAAGCTTTGGATCGTCGAAGCCGGCCGCATCCGCGAACACGATCCGGAGGATGTGGCGAACTGACGAGTCAGAGATGAAACGGTGAGCCGGGAGCCAGACCGACCGGAGCTCCGTAGAACTCCGGTGGCTCACCTCACGCTCCCGGCTCCCATGCCCAGTGGCTTCGATCTGTAGAATGCCCGTAACGTCACCGCGAGCCGCCGCACCGGAGCAACCATGCCTCGAGCCGCCTTGTTCGTCATTGCCTTCCTCACTCTTGCAACTCCCGTTGGCGCCGCCGAGTTCGATTCCAAGCCGATCGACCAGGTCGTGGAAAAAGCCCTGCGGGCGTTCCACACGCCGGGCGCTGCCATCGTCGTGATCAAGGACGGCAAGGTGGTTCACCTCAAAGGCTACGGCGTCCGCAAGCATGGCACGTCCGACCCAGCGACGCCGGACACCGTCTTCGCCATCGCCTCGTGCACCAAAGCGTTCACCGCCACGCTGACCGCGATGCTCGTCGAAGAAGGCAAGCTCAAGTGGGACGACAGGGTCCACGACCACTTCCCGGCTTTCCGCCTATCCGATGAACTGATGGACCGCGAAGTGACCATTCGCGACTTGCTCTCGCACCGGACGGGGATGCCGCGGCACGACATGCTTTGGGCGGGCCGCGACGCGGGCAGCGAAGACCTGATATTGCGGTGGGCGCAAGCGAAACCATCCACGTCGCTGCGTTCGACCTGGGAGTATTCGAATGTGCCGTTCACCACGGCGGGGTTCATCGCCGGGAAGTTAAGCGACTCCGACTGGGGCGCCGCCATCAAGAAGCGTCTCTTCGAACCGCTCGGTATGACATCCTCGAGCACGGCGGCGACTGCCGCGCGCACGGCCGCCAACCATGCCACGCCGCACTACCGGGCCATTGGCGGCAAGATTCACGCGATGCCCTGGGACGAGATCGACCACGCCGGCGGCGCTGGATGCATCAACAGCACGGCCCGCGACATGGGCCGCTGGCTGCAGTTCCAACTCGGCGGCGGCCGCTTCGAAGGCAAGCGGTTGCTCTCCGAGAAACTGTTTCAGGAAACCCACACGCCGCAAATGATCGTCAAGCGCGAAGGCTCGATGACCACGGCGTTCCCCAAGAAGACGACGAAGTTTATCAATTACGGGCTCGGCTGGTTCATCTCCGATTACCGCGGCCTAATGTGCGTGTCGCACAGCGGCAGCCTGACGGGGTTCCGCGCCCAGGTCATGCTCCTTCCCGAAAAGAAGATCGGCGTCTGCGTGTTCAGCAACTGCCGGCCGTCGTGGATGACCGAGGCGATCGCCAAGACTGCCCTCGACGCGGCGCTTGGCTTACCGGACGACGGCTGGGTGAAGTTTCACACCTCCGCGGCGGCGCTCGCCGATTTTCAGACCACGATGGACCGCAAGAAGCGCGAATCGACGCGCAAGCCGAATACCAAACCGTCGCTGCCGCTCGCGAAATATACGGGAACTTACGAGGAAAAGGCCTACGGCTCGGCGAAGGTCAGCCGCGACGAGGACGGCCTGTTGGTGTCGTGGGGGCGGTATGTGTTCCGCCTCGAACACTTTCACTTCGATACGTTCACGGCCGTGCCGATCGAACCGAAGGATGAAGTGGTTTCCTTCGACCGCAACACGAACGAGGTGCAATTCCGGCTCGGTTCAGACGGCGAAGTGGAATCGATGAAGTTCCTGGAGCAGGACTTCGCGCGGAAGGGGAAAAAGTGAGGCAGCAAGGGTCTGCCAACAATTCTTAGAGAACACATCAGGTGGGCGTCGGGCACAGCCCGACCTACAAAGCGGCTTGTAGGTCGGGCTGTGCCCGACGTTCTGTGGGCTAAAATATGGCCGTAGCTACGGTTTGACCCGCTTGAACTCCTGGAGGACCATCCGCGCATTGCCCTTGGTCGAGAACGCGGTCGGCCGCTCCTTACCGGCTTCGCCGCGCGACCGCGAAAAGCAGATCGTCAAACGGTCCCCATCAAGCTTGAAAATCCCTTCCAGAGTCTGACCTTTGTCGGCCTCGGCCAGATCCTTCTTGACGCGGATGTCGATCACCATGGGGTTCGTGGACGGATCGATTTCTATGACGCCGATTTCGCGCTTGCCGAACATCCACCTGTCGCCCTTGATGGTGACGACGGCCGTACCATCGGACTCTTGCCGCTTTTCTTCGCGTTCCATCCACTGCAACTCCCACCGACCTTGGAGCTGAGCCAGCACCTTTTCCTTCGGGGACAGTTTCTTGGCGTCGTCCGCGGCGGTCGAGCCGATCTGGCAAAGGAGAGACAGAATTGACAAAGTCAGCAGGCGGCACATGTGCGAACCTCGAGCTAGAGGATGCCCCATTTCAATCGCTGTACGATCCCGCGTCAATGGGCGAACGGGGTATCACTCGGGCTTCAGCACGGGAACTTCGCGGTGGATGCTCCGGGGCGATTTGTCGTCGCGCAGGCCGAGGAAAACGGGATGCCGCATGCGGCCGTCGTCGGTCCACTCCTGGAAGCGCACCTCGCATGTGAGCTTCGGCTTCACCCAGCGCACGGGTGCGTTCACGCGCGGCGTCTTGACGAATGGGCACTTCTCGACGATGAGCGGATCGAGTTTCTGGCGGAGGTCGGCGAGTTGCGAATCGCTCGATCCGCCGCCGGTGTGGCCGATGTAGCGCAGAGTTTTGCCCTCGAAGACGCCGAGCACCAGGGCGCCGATGTGCTTGCGTGAGCCGCGCGGCGCCGTGAACCCGGCGATCACGGCTTCCTGCCGCGCCGCGCACTTGACCTTCAGCCACGACGCCGTCCGCACGCCTTCCCGATACTCGCTGGCGGAATCCTTGGCGAGCATCCCTTCCAGGCCATGTTCCTGCGCCGCCGCGAAGAAGTCCTTGCCGCGCTCTTCGACCCACTCGCTGAGGATTAATCCGTCGATGCCGCGAATCAGGGCCGCCAATAGTTCCTGTCGCTTCGTGAGCGGCTCCCGACGTAAATCGCGGCCATCCAGTTCGAGCAGATCGAAGGCGACGTAGGCCAGCCGCCCTTTGCCGGTCTTGCGGTACATCTGGAGCAGCTGGAATCGCGACCGGCCCTCTCCGTCGAGGGCGACGATTTCGCCGTCGAGAATTGCCGGACGTTTGATTTTTCGAAGAGCCGCGACGACGGCGGGGTATGAGTCGTTGAAGCCGACTTGATTCCGGGAATAGAGGCGAACCGATTGGCCGCTCGCTTCGGCGATGGCCCGAAAGCCATCCCATTTCACTTCGAAGCGCCAGCCGACGCGATCGAATGGCTCGGCGGCCAGCTTGGCCAGCATCGGCCTGACGAACCGCGCCATGGTCACCCCGTCTTGCGGTGGACCGTTTTGGAGCGCGGCGCTTTGCCGGCCGATTTCGCCTTCTTCGCGCGATCGAGGCTTTGCCGCAGGGCATCCATCAGGTTAATGACGGCCGGCGCTTCCTCCTCGTTCTCGGGAGATGCCACCGCTTCATGCTTCTTGCCTTCGACAAGTTTCGCGAGCCGTTCGTTGTAGTCGTCCTTGTAGTGGCTCAAATCGAATCCTTCGATGGAAGACGCTTCGATGAGCGACTTGGCGAGCTTCCGTTCCTCCGGGTTCCCGGACGATTCCTCGACCTCATCGGCGAAGTCGGCCGCCTTTTTCAACTCGTCCTCATAGCTCAGGAGGCTCATGGTGAAGACGCCGTCGCCGGGGCGGACGATGGCGACCTGCGAGCGGCCTGCGAAGACGACCTGGGCCACGGCGCAGCGGCGCTCCTCGCGCATCGCTTCGAGCAGCACCGAGTACGGTTTTTGAGCCACCTTGCCGTCCGGCACCAGGAAGTAGCTCCGCCCGCTGAAATAGACCGGATCGACCGCGGACTCTTCGACGAAGGCATCGACGGCGATTGTCTTCTCATCCTCGGCTTTGAGTGCCGAGCGTTCTTCCTTACCGACGGTCACGTAATGCCCCTTGGAGGTCTCGTAGCCGGAGACGATTTCGTCGTCGCGCACCTCGCCATGGATTGGGCAGACTTTCTTGTAGCGGATGCGGCTGTGGCAAAGGGAATGGAGCATGTGGAAGCCGATCTTGCCGCCGCTGCTCTTGGTGGCCGTGAAGCCCTTGACGGGAACGGATATCAGGTTGAAGCGCAGAAACCCGGACCAACTTGGCCTGGCCATGATGGAACTCCAAGAATGCGTCCGGGCGTTATCGGATGGAGTTCCATCTCAGAGGGAAGGAAACGCAAATGGAATACCGCCGCAAAATGAGCTCAGAGCGCGGGAGAAAAATATGCTCCCATTCGGCCTCTTATTTCTGGATCTCATAGCAGGAAAGCGAGACCGTTCCATAAGCCGCTTCCGGTAATCGCGTCTCTGCGGCGACGTACAGCTCGTTGGCGCGAATCCGAAGCGGCGCATAAACGTGCGATCCGCGTGGCAACTCGAACCGCCACTGTTCGGATCCGCTCGGATCGGTGCGGGCAAGAAGGCCGGACACCGTCGCCGCGAAGGTGCTGTCGCGATCGACGAACGGAGCGGCAATGATCGGCGCCCCGAGCGGCAAACGAGTCAGCGTTCGGCCATCGAAATCGGAGAAGTACAGGCCGCCGTCGCGCGACCCGAACGCGATCCGATCTTTGCCGACAATGGCCGGCTTGCCGAACACGGCATCGGCTGCCGAGACGCTCCAGAGCACCTTGCCGGAGTCCGGGTCGAGGCAGGCAAGACCGCCGGCTGGTTTCTCGGGTGGTTCGGCGCCCTTGGTCAGGCGGCCGTTGCCGAGCCCCACGAACAAGCGGTCGCCCGCCGCAGCCACCGGCGCCCAGGCCGGCAAGTCGATCGGCGTTCGCCACACCGGCTTCCCCGTCGCTAGCTCCAGGCAAACGACTGCGCTGGTCGCGAACTTCTTGCTCGGACCGCTGCCGACGTAAACGCGGCCGCCCCGAACAAGCGGGGTCGAATCGATGTGCAAACCTTCACGAAAGTTCCACCTCTGTTTTCCCGTGATCGCATTGATTGCATAAAGGCCGTCGTTGCCAGCCGGGAAAATCACGAGGCCGTCCGCGGCGACCGGGCCGCCTTCGATGTGGTCGGTGGTTGGGAAGTTCCACAATGGGCGGCCAGTTGCGGCGTCGAGGCAGAAAAGGCGGCATGAAAAATTGGCGTGCATCCCTTCGCCGAAGTAAAGCCGGCCATCGGCCAGCGCCGGCGACGATGCCGTCGGCAACATGGTTCCGTCGGCATCGAAACTCCATCGCGGCGTGCCGGTTCGGTCGAGTGCGTAGACTGTCCCAGCGAGGCTGAAGCCGCGCGTGTGGATCGCGGCGAGGTAAATGCCATCATCGGCAATGAGAGGGGCCGCGACGGCGGCGCCCGGCCGCGGCGCCGTGTACGTCCACTTCAGCCGCAAGGGCGCAGCGTCGGGCTCATCCGGCAGCGGCGCGACTCGATGGCGTGGGTACAGCGCGATGCCGGCGATCGCGGCGAGAACGATCGCCGCCCCAACCAGGGTGACCCGATTCGTGCGGCATCCGCCTGCGTTCATGCGTGTTACCCTGTTGATGTTTGGAGACTCATTTTTCAGTGTAACCGAGGGATGCAACGAGAAACGGAATTCACTGCGGCCGAGCGAGTCAATGGGTAAGCCGCGAGGTCATTCACATCGATCGTACTGGCATGTATAGTGGTGCGTGGAGGCTCACCATGTCGCGAAAAGACGATGCCGCTCGACTGCTTGCGCGATCGCACTTCGAGTTCGAACCCGGAATGCAGCGGATTTTCCGGCTGACAGGTTCGGCGGAAGCCGAGTCGCGCGAATCGGAACCGATCAAGTTGCTTGAGGTCAATGAAGCGACCGTGGCCACGGGAATTCTTCCACTGCACTTCGGTCCCATGCCCGAGAGTGGCGTTCCTTATCCAACGGTCATTATTGCCGTGACACCCGAGGAGTTCGAGAAGGTGAATTCGCACGAGTTGCGTTTGCCAAACAACTGGGACCTCGGTGAGGAGATGCCGCGGCCTGTCCTCGAAAAGGCGGGATGAATTCATGGCGACGAATGCCGAGTGGTCGCAAGGGTTCGCCCGGCAAGCTCGCGCCGATTTCGATACGTTTCTCAAGCTTCAACGCGGTTCAGTTTCCGCTGAGGACATAATTCACGAATGCCACAAGCTTCAGTTCTTACAAATGGCTTGCGAGAAGTTGGTGAAGTCGCATCTCTGTGGGGAAGGTGCGTCGGTCGCCGCAATTCAATCCAGCCATGCTTACATATCCGGCACGCTGCCGATTGTTCTCATGCAGGCGGCGCACGCTGTCAACTTCTCCGGTAAGCACGCGCAATGGGTGCTTCGGCACGCTCGCCATATCGCTCGAGAAATTGAGATCCTCGCGCCGGCGGTGAAGCGCGGCGGCAATCGACCCGACAATTGCGAGTACCCCTGGGAAAGCAGCGGCGTCCTACACCGTCCCTTTGGATTGGTCGTTCGCTCCGACTTACTTGCGGGCCGCACCATCGGGCCACACCTTCCTCAAATTGCTTCAGTCCGCTCTGGATAACCGCTTGCAATAGCGGCTGCTGTCGCTCACCTTCGCGCTGACCAATCCATGCTTCCGGAATAGATTAGGCGCTTCCGGCACGACAGGAGGCCTTTGCCATGAAGTCGGCACTCGACTGGCTGAACCGCAATCACGAGCAGATCATCCACGGCCTCGCGGAGCTGGTCGCCATTCCGAGCATCAGCACGGACGGCGAACATGCCGCGGAGATCGACCGCACGGCGGCCCTTACGGCCGGACAGATGCGCGAAGCTGGGCTCAACAACGTCGAGGTGCTCCGCGTCGGCCACTCGCTTCCATATGCGTACGGCGAATGGCTCGAGGCCCCCGGCAAACCGACCGTCTTCCTTTATGCCCACCACGACGTCCAGCCGATTAACTTCGAGGAGCAGTGGCTTTCCGATCCCTGGAAGCTGACGCGCCGCGACGGCCGTCTGTTCGCCCGCGGCGCCGCCGACGACAAGGGCGCCATCAGCGCTCAACTCGCCGCCATCGCCGCTTACCGCAAGACCACCAATCAGCTTCCCGTCAACATCAAGATGCTCGTGGAAGGCGAGGAAGAAATCGGCTCGAAGAACCTCATGAAGTTCTTCGACATGCACCGCGATCGCATCAAGTCGGACGTGGTCGTGGTGTGCGATACAGAGAACATCGAGGTCGGCATCCCAAGCATCACCTATTCGCTGCGGGGCATCGTGGCCGTGACGGTGGAAGTGACGAGCGCCAGGATTCCGGTCCATAGCGGCACGGCCGGCGGCGCCCTTCCCGATGCCGCCATTGCCTTGAACGTGCTACTCTCGCGGCTTTTCGCCGACTGCGCCCCGGTGCCGATTCCCGGCTTCTACGATGCCGTCCGAACGCTCACCGAGAAGGAAAAACAGGCGTTTCGCAAGTTGCCATTCGATGCCGAGAAGTTCCGCCGCGACATCGGCATGGTCGCCACGGCGAACTACATCCCCGAAAAGGGATTGAACGTCTACGAGCAAACCTGGCGGCGGCCGTCGGCGACGGTCATCGCCCAGGAAGCCAGTTCCATCAAGGGCGCTTCGAACCAGGTTCTGCCGAAAGCCTCGGCGATCATCAGTTACCGGATCGTGCCCGATCAGGAACCGCTCGAAGTGCTGGAGCAACTGAAGGCATTCTTCACGACCGATCCGCCGTGGGGCGTGGAAGTGACGGTGACGCCGCACGGTCCGCCGGTCAAGTGGTGGATGACCGACCCCAACGGCCCGGCCTTCGAGGCGGCCCTTTCCGCCATGAGGAGCGGCTTCGACCGCGATCCGGTGGCCATCGGCTGCGGCGGCAGTATCGGCTTCGTCGGCCCGCTCTCGGAATTGTTCGGCGGCGCCCCCGCCTTGCTCATGGGAATCGAAGATCCGGCCAGCAACGCCCACGCTCCGAACGAAAGCCTCCACGAAGGCGACTTCAAGAAGCTGACGGTCGCGCTGGTGAAACTGTTCGAGAACCTCGGCAAACTCACGCCGGCCACCGTGAAGTAAGATTAGCCGCGAGGCGGAGTCTGTGGAGCCGAGCGCGACGCGAAGTAGTACGACTCGTGGTATGATTGCAACATGAGTCGTGGGGAGAATCAATGAGCCAGACACTTGTCATCCACGGGCGGTATGTGGATCGGAATTTCATTCCCGACGGCCCATTGCCGGAAATCGAAGGTGAGGCGGAATTGATAATCACTCCCGCAGCCTTCCCGGCAAGCCGGTCCGTCGCCGACGCCTTCGGAATGGCCCCCGTCCTTCGAAGCGGCGACGACATCCTCGCGGGAGGTGCAATCGGAACGCGACGAGTGGGGTGAGCGCTGATCTACCTCGATGCAAACGTTGTTATCCGCCTCGTTGAGGGGGACGCCGCGACCCGTGCACCGCTGGTCGCGCGTCTGACGCCCTTGCTTGGCACTCCAAAATCGTTGATCACCTCTCGATTGAGCCGACTGGAGTGCCGGTCCAAGCCTATGCGTTTGGGCGACGGGGCCACCCTATTGCAGTACGAGGTATTTTTTCGCGGTATCGAGCTCGTTCTCGTTGACATCAGCTCGACGATTGTCGAGCGGGCCACGGACCTCCGAGCGAAGTACAACCTTAAGACGCCCGATGCCTCCACTATGCCACGGCCGTAGAGATAGGTGCGGCGGCGTTTCTGACGGGCGACCGCCTCCTGTTGCGCTGTATTGAGGTGCCGGTCGATGTTTTGTGACATCGTTCACCGGGTAATCTGCGTTTCCGGGAGACGCCGGCGATTGCCTCTGGTAAACTGTCGGAACTTCCCGCCGCATCGCGCTCGCCGGAGAACCTCTCGTGCTCATCTTCGATTCGCACCTCGACCTGGCCATGAACGGCGTCGACTGGAACCGCGACCTCCGCATGGCCATCGCCGAAATCCGTGTGCAAGAAATGACCTTCAACATGACCGATCCGGGGCGGCGCACCGGCACGGTCAGCTTTCCGGAACTGAAGCGCGGCCAGATCGGGCTCGGCGTTGCCACGCTCATCGCCCGCCAGGAGCGGCAGATCAACCACCCGCTCGGATTCACCACGGTCGAAGGCTGTTACGCCTCGGCAATGAGCCACGTCTACTATTACCGGGCCATGGAAAAGGCCGGCTGGATGAAGCAGCTTCGCACCAAGAAGGACTTGGCCCAGCACGTCGCCAGTTGCAAGAAGGACCTCGCCGGAACGCCGTTCGGCTACATCATCAGCATGGAATGCGCCGACGCCGTGATCGACCCGGACAACATTCGCGAGTTCTACGACCTGGGGCTGCGGGCGATCGGCATCACGCATTACGGCCCCAACCGCTACGGCGGCGGCACGCAGTGCGAAGTCGGGCTGGCCGCGGACGCGCTGCCGCTCTTGCGGAATATCGAGGAACTCGGCATCGCCCTCGACCTCACGCATCTGTCGGATCCGGCGTTCTGGCAAGTGGCGGATCGCTTCGGCGGCCGCGTTCTTGCCAGCCACCAGAACGCCCGCAAGTTCTGCGACTGGCAGCGGCAGTTCTCGGATGAACAACTGAAGTTCGTCATCAAGCGCGACGGCGTGATCGGGGCGGCTTTTGACGCCGTGATGCTCCAGCCCGGCTGGATCCGCGGCGTCTCGAAGCCGGAAGTCACAATCGACCGCGTCGTGGAGAACATCGACCACGTCTGCCAGCTGGCCGGGAATTGCCGGCATGCCGGGATCGGCAGCGACCTCGACGGCGGTTACGGCTACGACCAGTGCCCGGCGGATTTGAACACGATCGCCGACATGCAGCGGGTGGGTGAACTGCTCTCGCAAAGGAATTACAAGTCCGCGGATGTCGAAGCGATCATGCACGGCAACTGGATTCGCTTCTTCTCCGAAGTGCTGCCGAGTTAGGAGAGCGGGAGGCGTAAGCCCCTTATTCTCTGGAAAGTAAAGATTTCGAGCCAACCAGCCCACGCCTCTCCCCGTTGGGGAGAGGCCGCCATCTCGCGCTAGCGAGATGGCGGGTGAGGGGTCTTGTTACGGGAGTCCAACCCCTCACCCGGTTTGCTCGCTGCGCTCGCAAACCACCCTCTCCCCAACGGGGAGAGGGTCAGAAAAAGCGATCGCGCTACGTTTCGGCGACTGACGTCGCCGGCTCGCCAGCGAATTATCATGCCCCAACGCTATTTCATCGTCGGCATCACCGCGGTTGCCGCGCTGTGGTTGTACATCGATCGCGTCTGTTTCTCGACGCTCGCCGATCCCGCTCAAGTCGACCTCGGCATCACTGACGAGCAAAAGGATTTCATGCTCGGGGCTTTTTTCTTCACCTATGGCCTGTTTCAGATTCCTATGGGTAGCTTGGCCGACCGATTCGGCACGCGGTTGGTGCTGGCGGTTTCCATTACGGCATGGTCGCTAGTCACGGCGGCAACGGGCTTCGTCAACGGTTTCATTGCATTACTGGGGGTCCGTTTGCTTTTAGGAATCACGGAGTCCGCTGCATATCCGGCGGCGGCGGGGCTTGTGAAGAACTGGGCGCGGCCGACGGAACGCGGCCGATTTAGCAGTTTCGTGGCGCTTGGCGGACGCCTCGGCGGCGCTACGGCGCCGAAACTCACGGCATGGCTCGCCATTGCACTCGCCGGACTGACTCTCATAACGACCACGGGAACAAATCCCTCGGGTGTGAACTGGCGCGGCGTGTTCCTCATCTATGGTCTGTGCGGGCTTATTGTTGCCGGTCTCTTCTGGATTCTGGTGCGCGATCACCCACCTCTCGAAGCAAATACCGTCAGATCGCGGCCCGCGCCCATGGGGCCGAGGCAGTTCCTGCGACAACTCGGCGTTCTCGCGCGGGATCGAAACATGTGGCTCTCCGGATCTGCACAATTCGGCGTAAATGTCGGCTGGGCGTTTGTTGTGACCCTGTTGCCAAGTTATCTGAATAAAGTCCACAATGTACCGCTCGAAAAGCGCGGCGACATGCAATCGCTCGTCCTTTATACCGGATGCAGTGGTATGATCCTTGGCGGCTTCGTCACGGATGCCCTTCGCAAGCGGCTCGGTCCCAGGATGGGGCGGTCCATTCCCATCGGAACCACTCTGATTGGATGTGCCGCCGCAATGTTTCTGATTCCCCAATTCTCGACGCCGTGGCCCGTAATTGCCGCATTGGGAGTGATGGCGTTCCTGGTCGATTTTCACAACCCCTCGATCTGGTCATTCGCCCAAGATGTCGGCGGAAGGCGAGTTGGCGCCGCTCTCGGTTGGGGGAATATGTGGGGCAATTTCGGCGCGAGCGTTTCTCCGTACATCCTTGGCGCATTCTCGCGCAGGTTCGGTTGGGATGCGACGTTTACGCTGTGCGGCTTCGTCTTCGCCCTGGCGGCCGTTTGCGGCTTCCTTCTCGATGCGACCAAGCCAGTCGAACCCGAGCCGCCGGTCACGGCATGACACTCGGCAGAACTCCCGGAGTCGTCGGCAACGGCGTGGGGTCCGGCAAGGGCAAGGCATCCGCCGGCGGAGCCTTCACCTTCGGTAGAGCCGGGTGCTCGGGCGCCGGTAGGTTCGCGCCCCGTTCGCGCAGCATCTCCGCGTTCTGAATCAACACGGCGGTGTCGGTTCGCTTCGCCTCCTGCAACTCGATGTAGTAATACCGGGCATCGTCGATGTGGAACGGCCAGAAGACATCGACGAGGAAGTCGAGCGGCGGGTAGCCGTACCACGGCGGCCGGACGTGGACGCGGCGCTTCACCCGCTCGTAACCCGGATTCACCACTTCGATGTTGTAGTAGCCGTAGTATTCGAAGCCGGCATGGGCCGGGGCGGCGCCGACCGGCCGGTTGTCGATGAACACCTGGGCATTCGGCACGTTCGATTCAATAACGAAGCGGCGATTGACGCCGCCGCAACCGGTGCAGGCGACGAGCGCCAGCCCGGACGCGACGAGCACCCATCGACCGGATCGCAGCATGGATTCCTTTTTCACTTTGGCGCGGGTTCGGTGCTACAATTGTTAAGTTCCCGCCATACCGCAGGTTGAATTCGGGGTCAATTGCGGATTCCGGACGGATGCGGTCTGGCACGACCTAACACCGATGGGCTAAAATGCTTGGCATTGCAGGAGTTGCATAAGGGGGTCCGGTGGCGGCATTCGAGCCGGTGCGATACGCGGCCCTCACGGACGTGGGGGTGAAGCGCAGCCACAACCAGGACGCGTGCGCGGCCCAGCCCGCCTCGGACGCGCCGGGGTACGCGGCGCACGGGCACGTTTTTGTCGTGGCCGACGGCATGGGCGGCCACGCCGTCGGCGAAAAAGCCAGTGCCAAGGCCGTCCGCGACATTCCCTTTCTCTTCCTGAAGCACGTCCACGAAGGGGTTTTTCCGGCCTTGCGGCGGGCCTTCCAGGAAACCAACACCAGCATTTACACGGTCGGCCAAGAGAACCCGGAGTTCCGCGGGCTCGGCACCACCTCCACGGC
>Ga0134125_10004791_pt1 | contig 15424 bp, 15 predicted proteins | sample KB31751_FD_96464 | JGI IMG/M metagenome (GOLD analysis project Ga0134125, IMG submission 96464) | Terrestrial soil microbial communities with excess Nitrogen fertilizer from Kellogg Biological Station, Michigan, USA - KB3-175-1 | ecosystem: Environmental > Terrestrial > Soil > Unclassified ... | reverse complement strand
TCGTAGTCGGCCTCGATCGTCCGGGCGTCGGCCTGGATGCGGAAGTTCACGCCGCCCGACCCGAACGGGGCGTGATACGAGATGACCACGTCCGACCGGGGGGAGGCCTTGAAGGACTTCGCCAACTCGACTTCCAGCGCGGCCCGCAGGTGTGCGGACTGTTCAGGGGTGTACCAGACGCCCAGCGTGGCGCAGACGTTGCCGCACAACTGCACGTACTCGTCGATCAGCTCCGGCACGGCCGGCACCCTGATGTGGCCCTCGGCCGACGATCGGCGATACACCCGCCTGATGAGCGCTTCGCGCAGCATCGACGGATCGAAGGACCCACTCGGCGGTTCGTGCACCAGAACCTTTTACACGACCGACCGGCTTTGCACCACAGCCCAGCCGATCAGTCCGGCCGCGTCGTGCGGGCGGCGTCCTCGAGGAGATCGGCGGCGCGGGCGACGCTCTGGGTGGATTCGGTCATTTGGGGGGCGACCTCGCGGGCTCGGCGGAGGTAGTGCGGATCAAGCACGCGGCGCAGGTCGGCGACCAGTGAGTCCAGGGTAGAGGCCGAGAATGCCCGCCCGAGGCCGACTTCCAACGCGTCGACGGTCTCGGCCCACATCGGCTGATCGAGCCAGAGCCACAGAATGAGCATCGGCACCCCGGCCCGCATGCCCGCGGCGGTGGTGCCGGCCCCGCCGTGGTGCGCGATCGCGCGGCAAGCCGGAAAGACGGCGGCGTGGTTCACCGCCTGCACGATCTTCACGTGGGCAGCGGGTGGGATATGGGTGAAATCGTTTGGACCGCTGCAAATCAACGCCCGCTCGCCCAACCGCGCGCAGGCCGCGCTGATCACGGCGACCGTCTCAGCGGGGGAGCTCACGGGCGTGCTGCCGAACCCGAAGTAGATGGGCGGCGTCCCGCAGGCGATCCAGGACAACACCTCGTCGTCGGCATCGCTCGGCAGTCCCAGCGTCAGGGAACCGACGAAAGGCCTTCGGTACGCCGGGGTGGCCCATTGCTTCGCCAGCTCGGGCACGCACAGCTCGTCATAGGCCTGGATCTCGAGCGTAGGCCTCGTCGACGGCCCGGCTTCGGGGGGCAAACCGAGCGCCTGACGTTGCGCGCTTTCGGCCGCGCTCGTGGCATGTGACTGCAACCAGCCGAGTTCCAACCTTTCCGCGGGAAAGAAGTGCAGCGCGGCCAGCGGAATGCCGAAACGCTCCGCGACAATGGCGGCGAGCCGCTGCTCGTTCATCCCGGCGATCAGCAGATCAGCACCGGCCGCCAGTGAGGCCAGCGTTTCGCCCTTTCCCGTCCAGATGTTGGTGACACGCTCCATGAGTTGCGGCAGCGCGCTGATCGGATTTTGCACGTGGCGCACGAAATCGGTGGCCCTGTCGAGCTGCTCGCGGCTGTCGGGCCCGTAGCCGACCGAGGCAAGCCCGGCCGACTTGGCCAAGGCCAGCTTGTCGGGCGGCAGCGCGATCACGACGTCGTGGCCCCGGCATCGCAGCTCCCGTGCGACGGCGGCGCAGGGTTCGACGTCGCCGCGGCTGCCGTAGGCAGCCAGCACAAATTTCATCGACGGACCTCACTCGCGGTGGTGCCACAAATCCAAGCAGAGCCGACGATGATTAACCCGCCTGGCGCGAGCCCACCGTCTCACCACCGCTTTTGTCGCATGCTCGCCGGTACCGGCGCACATGGGTCGTTGGCGGAACCTTCGCCTACATCGAGAATGGGCTGAGAGTGATTTCGCGCAGAACGCGCCGAACCCTTGTGAGTTTCCTGTGTCATGCGCCGGTAACCTATCGTTAACCCATCGCAACAATTTCGCTGTATTCGTTAACGTGGGCCGCACCTGCAAACGGGTGAGACCGATCCCTCAGCAGTCGGGACGGTCTCATTAGGCCGTCTTCGTTCGCGGTGCCGGCAACACTAGAGGGATTGCGATTTGTTTGCTGCACGGCTGGCTACCCCCATACGACGCGCACCATAGCCGTCGATGCTCCCGCGGCCATGAAAGCGATCGGAGGAGAACGACATGGACTTCGCAGTACTACCGCCGGAGGTTAACTCCGCGCGGATGTACGCCGGTCCGGGGTCGGGACCGATGCTGGCCGCCGCAATGGCTTGGGACGAATTGGCCGCCACCCTGCAGTCGACGGCGAACTCGTACCAGGCGGAGATCACGGCCCTGACTTCTGGTCCGTGGGTTGGCCCGTCGGCCGCGGCCATGGCCGCTGCGATGGCCCCCTATCTGGAGTGGATGCGGACCACCGGCGCGCAGGCCGAAGAAACCGCGAACAAGGCCAGAGCCGCGGCCTTCGCCTACGAGACCGCGTTCGCCGAGACGGTGCCGCCGCCGGTGATCACGGCCAACCGCACCCTGCTGGCGGCCCTCGTCGCGACCAACGTCCTTGGGCAGAACACGCCGGCGATCGCCACGACCGAGACCGACTATGCCGAGATGTGGGCGCGTGACACCGCGGCGATGTTTGGCTACGCGGGTTCCACGGCCTCGGCGACCACGCTGACACCGTTCGCCCAGCCGGAACAGACCACCAGCTCCGACGCCGGTCAGTCCCAAGCCGTGGCCCAAGCCACCGGCACCGCCGCCGGGAGCACGCGCAACGCCGTTACGCAGCAATCGTTCTCGGCGGTACCCAACATGTTGACCAGGGCTGCAGCAAGTCCGACTGCAGCCGCCGCCGACCCGTCCGCGCTGAACGCGCTGGACCTGGAGGCCGACCTCATCACGATTTTTCTGGACGCGCCGGGCAGCCTGGTCGGGATGGGCGTCGACGCACCCACGGCGACGATTGCCCTACCCTTCGACATCGCCGGTGCGCTGACCGGTTTCCACACCGATGACATCGTCAGCGGCTGGGCCGGGATGCAGTCCTGGCCGGGAACGGGCGCGGTGCCGCCGTCGCCGTTCCCGGTTATCACGAACCCAGCGGGTGGATTCGGATCGTTGGCGTCGGCGGGCCTGGCCGAGGCGAACACCGTCGGAGGCTTATCGGTGCCGCCCGGGTGGACCACCGCGGCCCCGGCGATACGACCGGCCGCCCTGGCATTGCCGGCCACCAGCGTCGGCGCCGTGGCGGAGGCTGCAGCCGCCGCCGCTCCCGGCGGCACCGGGAGTCTGTTCGGCGAAATGGCGGTGGCCAGTATGGCCGGGCGCGCGATGGCCGGCACCGGCGCCTTGGGCAAGGAGCGCAGCGCGGCAGGGACGGCCAAGGCGACGCGCGACCCGAAGAAACAGAAGACGGACAAGTCGTCAACCACCCCGCAGGTTTCACTGGGCGGACCGATCACGAGCATCGCCGCCGAGCTGCGCGAGCTGGCATCGCTGCGCGATGCTGGAATTTTAACGCAGCAGGAATTCGAAGAGCAGAAAAAGCGCCTGCTCCCGGGCTGACCCGTCAGTCGATCGTCGCGACCGCGGCGCCCGGCTGATCAGTGGTGGCACCCTGCGGTTTCGGGCACAGTGGGCAGTGACGCTCGAGTGAAGGTGCCTATGGACAAGTCGACGGCCGGCAACGGTCCCAGTGCCGTGCAGATGCGGGTGCAGGCTTTGCGCCGTTATCCGGTGAAGTCGATGCTCGGCGAAACGCTGGATGTCCTGTCGGTCGACGAGGGCGGCGCCCAGGGCGACCGGCGGCTGGCACTCGTGGACGGCGAAACCGGACATGTGGCCAGCGCCAAGAATCCGCGGCTCTGGCGTGACCTGTTGACGTGCACTGCCCACGTCGATGCCGAGGGAGTGAGCATCAGGTTGCCCGATGGGAGGAACGTGGCCGTCGATGACCCCGATGTCGACGAGCTGATCTCCCGATTGACCGGACGACGCGTCCGGCTCGTGGCACAGCGCCCCGACGGGGCGACGCTGGTACGCCCCGATCCGGAGAAATTGCTCGAACTCGGTCTCGATGCCGAGGTCGACGGCCGTATTCTGCGGATCGCTCAGGCCACCCCGGGCGACTCGTTCACCGACGAAGCTCCACTGCACGCGATCACGACGGCAACCCTCGAGCACATCGGTGTGGAGGCGCTGCGCTACCGGCCGAATCTGGTGGTCGCGACGCCGCCGGACTACCCCCCGTACGCCGAAAACGACTGGGTTGGAGGCGATATCACCGTCGGCGAAGCGAGGCTGCGCGTGCTGACGGCCACGTCACGGTGCGTGGTCCCCACGCTTGAACACGGCCCGCTGCCGCGGGCCCCGCAAGCGCTTCGCATACCCGCGGCTGAAAACCGTTTGAACACAGGCGGTCACGGAGCGCAGCCGTGCGCGGGGGCCTACCTCTCGGTGGTGACCAAGGGCGTTATCCGCGTGGGTGACCCCATCACCATCGGACCGTAGCGGAGGCCAGCGCGCGCCGTCACCGACGGCGTTTCCTTGCCCGGTAAGCCTCGGCGACTTCTTCTAGGGGCACGTGCAGGACGGCCGGCACCGGGCCCGTCGGGGATCAGACGCGCGGCGCAGCTTGGTTGACCTTGTCGGCCGCGAACGTCGCGGCCTGCGCGGTCATCCCGTCCTCGATGTAGGAGACGTGCGCCATGATGTTGCCGCCGCCCGAGCAGATCGGGTCGTCGGGGGCGCACAGGCTGATGGCCTTGGCGCCATACGCCGGGTTGATCGTCGGCAGCGGTTGGCCGCCCCACAACATGGTGGAGAAGCCGCTGGATGGCTCGCCGAAGAGGGCGACCGCGGCAACGTGATCGGCCGTCGACGCCGGCATCGCGTTGGTGGCGAGGTCGATCACCGTCGAGCCCTGCGAATACCCGCCGAGCACGATCCGCGAGTTCGGGCAACTGGCCACGGTGTCCTGAATGTGAGCGCTCGCGTCGTTGGCGCCGGCGTTCGCGCTGTTGTGGTAGTCGTCGTTGGCGGGGTAGTTGACGGCATAGACGTCGACGGATCGTTCACCGAGCTGCGACGTGAGCGAGTCGACGAAAGCCTGTCCGATGTTGCCGAGGCCGGGCTCCTGATGGGTGCCTCGGGCGAAGACCACCGAGACGTCCGAGCACGGATCAGCGGCGGCGCTAGGAGTACCGATGGGTTCACTCAGCAGCGCCCACGCCGTCACAACCGAGACACCAACGAAGCGAGCAAGTCTGCGTGCATTCATCCCCGCATCCTGACATATGGCCCGCCACGATGGTGCCGGTGGCTGGTTCTGCGGCATCGGTACGCCTCAGCGGCCGCGCCACTGCGGCGTGCGCTTCTCACCCCAGGCCCGAATACCCTCGGCCACGTCTTCGGTCGCGCCGGCCACCTTGCGCATCGTCTCACCGAAACGCACCGACTCGATCCAGCCCATGTCTGCGGCCCGCCACGCCACCTCCTTGGTCGCCCGCTGGGCCAACGGAGCGGCCTCGGTGAGGGTGCGGGCCCAGGCCTGGGCCTCGGCCTGCAGCTGGTCGGGCTCGACGAGCTTCCAGACCAGGCCGACCTCTTTGGCCCGCTCGGCGCTCATCGGCTTCCCCGTCAACAACAGTTCCATGGCGTTGGCCCAGCCCACCCGCTGCGGAAGACGGATCGCCCCGACGATGGTGGGCACTCCGATCGACACCTCGGGGAAACAGAACGTGGCCTCGGTGCTGGCGATCACGAAGTCGCAGAACAACACCCCGGTCACCCCGTAGCCGATACAGGGACCGTGCACCGCGGCGATGGTCGGCTTGAACAGTTCCATCCCGCTCTCGAACGAGTTGATCGTGGGTTTCTCCCAGAAGGTGCCGCCGAAGGTGCCGACCGAGCCCTCGCCGTCCTTGAGGTCGCCGCCGGCGCAGAACACGCTGCCGTTGGCCGTCAGGATCCCGACCCATGCATCCAGGTCGTCGCGGAAACGATCCCAGGCCCCGTTGAGGTCCTGACGGAGCGCGCCGTTGATGGCGTTGCGCGCCTCCGGGCGATTCAGAGTGATGGTGGCGACGTGATCTTGCAGCTCATAGGTGACCAGACTCATGACTGCACACTATTGCGCCGGGTACGACGGCTCGGCCTGAGCCGGACATAGGCCGTCCTCACGGTGTATGAGACCGGCGCGAGTCGTCGGAACCCCCAAGGCGTCCAATGGTTTTCGCGGGAAACCGTCTGACGTCATCGAACCGCACGCTGACACGCTCGAAGACCTTGACGCGTTCGGCCTTGACCTTCTTGGTGTAGGTCCTGCGGTCGGCCACCGACGCCCGGCTGAATCACGTATAACGTGGCACGCTACTAAACCTCGATCGTCTGGCTGACATAGTTCTCCCAGGTGGCGATCTGACTGGCGTCGGTCAGCAAACCCGCGTAGTCCGAGTCGTTACTGAGGGACTGCTGGACCTTGCCGTAGGTGGCCCAGTCCTGGGCGGTTGTCAAGAAGCCGATGGCGTTGGTGCCCGGACCTCCGACCATATTGACCAGTACCGTGACGTTCTCCGCGCCATGCTTGCGGGCAAGCTCGCTCGCCCGCTTCAGCTGCTTTTGAACCTTGTCCCAGGCAACACCGGGGTTCGGGTGGACGATCGTGGTCGCGACGATTGTCATGGTGGGAACCTTCCGCTAGAGGGAACAGAACCCGTACAGTCTTCGGCGCGGCACAGATGGGTGTCTAGCGTAGGCGACTACTCGATTTCAGGCTGGTGCGGCCGCCTGGCTGTACAGCTGGTTTTAGCGGTACGACCTCGCTACTTCGACCTGAAAAGGGTTGACGTTCGGTGCGGCTCCAGCCGTTGCTGCGTTGGCAAAATCGCCGTCTGAAACCGGAATTCGGGAAGGTCGGGGTGGCGACGGCCAAGCCGGGTGTCTCGACATCGCGTCCTGAGCGCAGCGCCTGGTTCGGGGCGCCCGCCGGGGTGACAAGAGCCGGAAAAACGGTGGCTTGTATTGGCGGACGCACGGTGTATCGTGCGTGTTCCCCTGATCATGAGCAGGAAGCACGCACCGTGGACATGGCAAGCGACCAATCGTCGACACCGCCGCTGAATTGGGCCGAAGCCCAACCCCTGCTGAGGCCGCTGCTGCGGCCGCAAAGCTACGTCAATCACCTGGTCAACAGCGGGGCGCAGCCCTGGGTGCGCCCGGTGTTTCCCCACATCAACGAGATGGTCGTCGTCGACCTGCCCACGGTGCGGGCCATGGTGACACCGGCGGAAACCGGCGCCTGGGGCATCACCGGTGATCAGGCGTTCGCGGTGGCTCGGGATAATCTGTCGGCTCGTCAGCAGACCTTCACGCCGGGCGAGAAGTACCTGCTGAAGGATGCCGATGGCGACAGCTACATCGACTCGATGATCTTGGCCGCCGGGTGGTTGGGTTCGCTGGCGGTTGCAGGCGGCCCACGACCACTGGTGTTCTTCCCCGGGAACGGAACGTTGGTGCTGGGCACCGACGCGGCCGACGAGGTGCCCGAACTCTTCGAGGCCGCCGAGCAGGTGTACGTCGAGGCCGAACAGCCCATCTCGCCACAGGGCTACACGATCGAAGGCGCCGTCATCGTGCCGTTCGATCAGGCCGGACCACACGCCCTGCGCAGTTTCGGCCTCACGGCTCGAAGCCTTTTGGCCGCAAGGGAATACCACCATCAAACCCAATATCTGCGCGAGCACTACGAGCGCGAACTATTCCCGCAATACGTCGGTGAGGCGCAGATGATGGACACGCCGTGGGGCCGGCGCACCACAACGGTTTGGGGCGACGGCCCGTCCTGGGAGCTGCCGCACACCGATTACATAACGTTTTTGATCGGCGACTCGTCAAATGTGTCTGACAGGTTCACCGTGCCGTTCGCGACGGTGGTGGACGTGGTGGGCATCCTTCCCGTCTCGGGAATCACTCCGAGTCGATACCGCGCCGACGAATGGCCGGCACCGGACATGCTGGCGACGCTGAAAGCTCATGCCATAGACCTGCCGAGCCGATGACTCGCTAGTCCGGTGGCTCGTTATCCGAGCCTCGGCCGGCGGCATGCTCCCGGTCGCTGGGCTTGCCGGGAACTCCTTCGGCTTCGCGGTCCTCGGCAACCTTCTCCTCGAGCTGATCGACGATGTTCTCCAGCTCCTGAGCGCGGCTCAGTGGGTCTTTGTCGGGTTTTGTCATGTCGCTTTCCATTGGCTTGTGGGGCCGGCGAACCCCGCTGCCGGGAGCCCGCCGCTATCCCATACCCGATCGTGCGATCGCTAACCGAGCGGCAACCGGGCAACGCACGCGACAGGGCGCCGTGGCGGTGGAAGTATCGCAGGAGTGGCTACCGCGAAACCCCAGACGATCTCGTACCCGGCGCCCGACGCACGCCCACGTCGCCACCACTCCGATCCGCTGGACCCCCACGTGATCGTCGTTTTCGGCGCGACGGGCGATCTGGCCAAGCGGAGGCTGATCCCGGGCCTGGCGTACTTGGACCAGTCCGAGCTGGCACCCGACATTCACGTCGTCGCCACGTCGCTGGAAGATATCAGCGACGACGAATTCCGCGACCTCGCCAAGAACGCGATCGAATCTTTCGGAACACACAAGCTCACGCCCGACCAATGGGCGAACTTCGCCAACATCATCACCTACGTCCCGCAGAGCGCCGGACCCGAAGCGCTGGCCGCCGCGGTGGCCGAGGCGGAAGCCAACTTGGGGCCCAACGTCCAGCGCCTGCATTACCTTTCGGTGCCACCCAAGGCCGCGCGTGCGGTGATCACCCTGCTGCGCGACGCCAAACTGGTCGAACGTTCACGGGTGGTGATGGAGAAGCCGTTTGGCACCGACCTGGCCAGCGCGGTGGCGCTCAACGATTTCGTGCACGAAACCTTCGAGGAATCCCAGATTTTCCGCATCGACCACTTCCTGGGCAAAGAGGCCGCCCAGAACATCTTGGCGTTCCGCTTCGCCAACGGTCTGTTCGAACCGATCTGGAACCGCAACTTCATCGACCACATCCAGATCGATATCCCCGAAGCTTTGGGCCTGGATCAACGGGCCAGTTTCTACGAAGAAACCGGCGCATACAAGGACATGGTGGTCACTCACCTGTTCCAGGTGATGGCGTTCGTGGTGATGGAGCCGCCGACGGCGCTCGAACCGTTTGCCATCAGCGAAGAAAAGAACAAGGTGTTCCGGTCGATGCTGCCGGTCAAGCCCTCGAATGTGGTTCGCGGTCAATTCCACGGATACCGCGACGAAGCCGGGGTGGCAAGGGATTCCGACACCGAGACGTTCATCGCCCTCAAGGTCGGCATCGACAACTGGAGGTGGGCCGGGGTACCCATCTACCTGCGGACCGGCAAGAAGATGGCCGAGGGCATCCGCGTCATCTCGATCGCATTCAAGGAGGCCCCTCGCACGATGTTCCCGCCCGGATCCGGGGTGGGAACCCAAGGTCCCGATCACCTCACGTTCGACCTCGCCGACAACTCGAAGGTGTCCCTGTCCTTCTATGGCAAGCGGCCCGGCCCCGGCATGAAGCTGGACAAGCTGTCCATGCAATTTTCCTCGCAGGAGATCGAAACCGTCGTGGATGTGCTGGAGGCCTACGAACGACTCATCCTCGACGCGATGCGCGGCGACCACACCCTGTTCAATACCGCGGAAGGCATCGAATCTTTATGGGAGCGTTCGCAAGAGCTCCTCACCGACCCGCCCGCGGTCAAGTTGTATCAGCCTGGGACCTGGGGCCCCAACGCTATTCACCAGTTGATCGCTCCGAATGCGTGGCGGTTACCGTTCGAGCGGGAGTGGCGCGAAGCCACGCCCTAAAAGCCGCGGGTGCCGGTTCAGCTCAGTTCGGCGCTGAGATAACTGATGGCGTGGCGGAATTCTTTGAGGATCTCGTTGTCAGGCACCACGAAACCGTAGTCGACATAGACCTGTTCGGTGGGGTGGTGGGTGACGCTCCAGCCGGTGGCGGCCAGGTGTTCGGCGGCCGGACGGCGTTCACCGAGCCAGACGAGTTCGGCGACGTCGATGTCGAGCCCGTGCTGACGCCAGTTGCTGCGCATCGCCCGAGCCCGTTCGTCGGTGAACACGCTCATATCGGTGATGTTCTCCGTGGCCAGCCGGCTGCCCGGTGCGCTGAGCGCCGTGATGTTGTCCAGCAGTCTGTCTTGGGCTTCCGGCGGTAGGTAGGGCAGCAGGCCTTCGGCGATCCAGGCGGTGGGGGAGGTGGCGTCAAAGCCGCTGTCGCGCAGCGCTGTTGGCCAATCGTCGCGCAGATCGATAGCGACGGTGCGGCGCTCGGCGGTCGGTTCCGCGCCGATCTGGGCGAGCGTGTCGCTCTTGAAGGAGATGACCTCGGGCTGGTCGACCTCGAAAACCACGGTGCCCGCGGGCCACGACAACCGGTAGGCCCGGGCATCGAGCCCGGCGGCCAGGATGACGGCCTGGCGGGTGCCGGCGGCGGTCGCGGCGCGGAAGAAATCGTCGAAGAACCTGGTCCGCACCGTCATCTGCTCGCGCCGCTGCTGCAGGGTCATTGGCGCGTCGTCGTCGAGCGGGATTTGGCCGTCCAGCATCCGGGTGAAGAGGGGTTCCCGACCGCCCGCACCAACGGCTCAGCGAACCGGTCGTCAAGCAGAGGGTCCGGCTCGCGAGAAGCCAGCGCGCGGGCGGCCGCCACCATCGTCGCGGTCGCACCCACGCTGGAGGCCAGGTCCCAACTATCGCCCTCGGTACGCGCCGAATCGGTTGATGACATCCGTTTTCCCCTTCCGGGATCCAGCCGTCGTGTCGGCAATTCGACCCGATTTGTGTGACGGGCCCCGGCCGCCGCCCGCAACTACACCACCGGTACCGAAGGGTACGTTCTGCCTATGCCGCGGTCACCATGCGCCCACCGCGTGCAGTCGACTCCCGTCCCCGCAAAGCTCGACGACAGGAAGTGAATCACGTCATGGCACCGACCCTGCGCCCGCGCCGGTCCGCCCTGTACCTGCCCGGCAACAAGCCCCGGGCGCTGGAGAAGGGCAAATCGCTGCCGGCGGACGTGCTGATATTCGACCTCGAAGATGCCGTAGGGCCGGATGCGAAAGCCGAATCGAGGGCAACGGTGTGCGAGGCGATCTCGTCGGAGAGCTACCGGCCGCGTGAGGTCGTGGTGCGAATCAACGGCCTGGATACCGACTGGCACAACGACGATCTGGCCGCGGTGGCCGCATCGGCCGCCGACGGGGTGCTGGTGCCGAAAGTCGAGACGGGCCAACAGGTTCAGGCGCTGGCCGACGCGCTGGACACGCTGCGCGCATCCGATTCGTTACAGCTGTGGGTGATGATCGAGACGCCCCGGGCGTTTCTGAGGGCCGAGGAGGTCGCTTCGGCCAGCGACCGCCTGGCCGGGCTCGTGGTCGGCACCAACGACCTCGTCAACGAGCTGCACGGCCTGCACGTCCCCGGCCGCGCGCCCGTCGTGCCCGCGCTGGGCATGGCCCTGTTGGGAGCGAGGGCGGCCGGAAAAATCATCTTGGATGGCGTGTTCAACGACATCACCGATGAGGGCGGATTCCGGGCCGAGGCGCAGCACGGCCGCGAAATGGGATTCGACGGCAAGACGCTGATCCACCCGTCACAGATCGCCCCCGCCAACGAGCTGTTCGGCCCCTCGCGAAAGGAGCTGGACGATGCCCGCAAGGTCGTGTCGGCCTACGAGGAGGCGCAGGCCGCGGGCACCAGCGTCATCACCGTCGATGGCCGCATGATCGAAAGCCTGCACGTGCGCGACGCGCAACGAATCCTTGCCCTCGCCGATTTGATCTCGGAGATGGGATCGACTTCCTAGCGCCGAGTGGCCCGGGCCGGGCGATCAGGGTCCATCGCACGGTAGGTTGTACGCGATTCCCGACGACTCGAGAGGAGACAAGGGTGGGCCAGAACGCGGCCATGGCCGAGGCCGACCGCGCGTGGATGGTCGACACGCTGCTCGCGCTGCTGCAGACCCCGAGTCCGGCGGGGCGCACGGACGCGGTGATGCAGGTGATCGGCGACATCCTCGACGACTTCGGTGTGCCGTTCACGCTGACGCGGCGCGGGGCGCTGACCGCGGAACTCCCGGGTGAGTCGGCGACCACCGACCGGGCGCTGGTGGTTCACTCGGACACCATCGGCTGCATGGTCCGCGACCTCAAGGACAACGGCCGCCTGCAACTGGTTCCGGTCGGCACCTTCTCGGCCCGGTTCGCCGCCGGGGCCCGCGTACGGATCTTCATCGACGACCCCGACGAGTTCATCACCGGCACCGTCATGCCGCTCAAGTCCAGTGGCCACGCGTTCGGCGACGAGATCGACACCCAGCCCACCGACTGGGAGCACGTCGAGGTTCGCATCGACCGCAAGGTGTCCTCGCGCGAGGACCTGCTTCGTCTCGGCCTGCAGATCGGTGACTTCGTCGCCTTGATCACCAGCCCCGAGCTCACCGCCGATGGCTTCATCGTTTCTCGTCATCTGGACGGGAAGGCCGGTGTCGCCATCGCGCTCGCACTGGCGAAGAACTTCTCCGAGAACAAGGTGGTGTTGCCGCACCGCACCACGATCATGGTCACCATCACCGAGGAGGTCGGCCACGGGGCCAGCCACGGGCTGCCCGCGGACGTCGCCGAGTTGGTGTCGGTGGACAACGCGGTATGCGCGCCCGGCCAGCACTCTCTCGAGGACGGCGTGACGATCCCGATGGCCGACATGCACGGTCCGTTCGACTACCACCTGACCCGCAAACTCTGCCGGGTCGCCCAGGAGCGCGGAATCCCGTTCGCCCGCGACATCTTTCGCTATTACCGATCCGATGCCGCCGCGGCGATCGAGGCGGGAGCGAACACCCGCGCCGCACTCGTCGGCTTCGGGCTCGACGGCAGCCACGGCTGGGAGCGCACCCACATCGATTCGCTGGAGGCCGCCTACAACCTGCTGCACGCGTGGCTGCAGACACCGTTGACGTTCGCCCAGTGGGACGCCAAACCAACGGGCAAGCTACGTGACTTTCCGTCGTCGAAGCAGCCCGCACCCAGCGAGCGGTGGGTGCCACTGGCGCGCGGCGAGTACGAAAGCCCCGGCGAAGCGTCACCCGGGACGCCGTGGCCACCGTCGGAGGGACCGCAGGCCTAAGAGCGGCGGGCCATCCGCTCGGCGATTGATCCGATTGCGCTTCACCACAGCGCGCTGTGATTGACGAGCGCATCGGCGATGAGTCCGACTCCGAAAACAAGAAACAAAAGCCGCACCGAGATCGGGCCGTAGCGGGTGAGCGCGCGGACAATCCTGCGCTGAATCCGCTTGGCACGCATGGTTCGTCGCATCGACAGAGCGAGGATCGCCAGCGGCGGTGACAGAGCGACCGCCCAATAGGCGATGATGACCAGCGGCCAGAGCGGTGGCCGTGGGTGCAGAGCGGCCAGCATCGCCAGGCCCGTGAGGTACGGCACCGCGGTCGGCGCTTGTCCGCTTCCCACCGCCAGGCCGAGGAATCCGAGCAACCACGGACGTTTGCGCATGGCGGCCATCGCCCAGCCCGGAGCCGACGATTGCGCGGTCAGCGGGAAGTACGCCAAACCGATCAGCGCGATTCCCAATGCCAGTTCGCCCCGAAATCGGATGGCCGGCGTGACGTGAAAATCGAGTGCCTCGGTGAGGAAGCTGATCCCCAGCACCGTGCACAGGCCGAAGGTGGTCGTCACGGCAAACACGCCCGCGACGAAGCTCAAGGCGCCCGGGATGGGGGAGCGTCGGCCGAGCCGACTATCGAAGATGACCGCCGAGACAACCCCCACGTTGAGGACATTGAGCGAGTCCAGAAATGCCAGTCCAGCAAGGGCAAGTATCAGAGTTGTCACGCGCCTGTACCGGGCCTAGTGTGCGGGCTCGCCGGCCGCCCGAAAGCGGTTGGGCGCTCGCCATGGCGACACGATCAAAGCGGCGATCATGCTGCAGACAATACGAGCCAGGCGGGAGCGGGGTCGGCGAAGGCCGCCCGTTGTGCGTGCTGACCGACGATCACGCAGGGGTGGCGGTGTCAGCGCGGGCGATCCACGGCATTATCGAAGCGTCGGCGACGCGGCTGACGCATCCACGTAGCGACAGCACATCGAATCCCGAGGGGCCCACCGATGACCACGTTTACACCGCAGGACCTTCGCGAATACCTCTTCGGGGCTTGGACGTTGGAGTCCTATCAAAGCTCCGACCTGGACGGCACGAACATGCGCTACCCGCTGGGGCCCGACGCCCGCGGCATCATCATGTACACCGCCGACGGATACATGTCTGCCCAGATCATGCGCGCGGACCGCGCATCGTTTGGCCGTGGTGACCTGCAGGCAGCCGATACCGACGAATTGGCCGCGGCGGCCAAGGGATACTTGGCGTACACCGGTCCTTACAGCGTTCTCGACAACGGGGTGATCGCCCACCACGTCGACGTCAGCCTGCTACCGAACTGGATCGGCGGAACGCAATACCGCGCCGCCCGCGCCGGCGACGATCGCCTGGAACTCAGCCCCGCCGAGCCCCTAGTCATCAAGGGGAAACCACGCCACGGCCGTTTGCGCTGGCAGCGGGCAATACCGGCCAAATAACATACTTTGCAAAGGAACTCGTGAGGAGAACTGGATGGGACTGCTCGACCGCAAGACCGCCGTCGTCACCGGTGCCAATTCCGGGATCGGGTTGGCGACCGCGGCGCGTTTCCTTGCCGAGGGCGCCGAACGGGTCTTCATCACGGGCCGGCGCCAGCCCGAACTCGACACCGCGGCAAGCAAATTAGGGCCTCGCGCAACCGCCGTACCCGGCGACGTCGGGATACCGCAGGACCTGGACCGGCTCTACACCGAGGTCGCGTCCGCCGGCCAGGGCGTCGACATCGTCATGGCCAACGCCGGCTCGACCAGGGTGGCGCGCCTGGGGGAGATCACCGACGATGACCTCGACGCGCTGCTAACCACCAACGTCAAGGGAGTCGTGTACACCGTGCAGAAGGCGCTGCCGCTGCTCAACGACGGTGCCTCCATCATCCTGACGGGCTCCACCACCGCCGACCGCGGCCGCGCCGGGCTGAGCATCTACGCCGCGACCAAAGCCGCCGTCCGGTCACTGGCCCGCGCCTGGGCCAACGAACTCGCCGACCGCGGCATCCGGGTCAACGTCATCGTCGCCGGATCCACCGCCACGCCCGGAAGCGACGTGTTGGCCGCCCAAACCGATCCCGATGTCTCCATCGAAGAGTTCCGCGCCGGTCGCATCGCCACCATTCCGTTGGGCCGCTTCGCCGATCCCATCGAGATCGCCAATGCTGCACTGTTTTTGGCGAGCGATCTGTCCAGCTTCATCACCGGGTCCACGGTGACCGCCGACGGCGGATTCAATCAAGTCTGAAGGGTGTCACGGCCAGCTCTTTGGTGCCGAGGTGTCGCTAAGCGGTTCGTATTCCGGTGCTGATCGCACGAAGCCGAATGCTAACCGCCGCGGCCATCT
>Ga0134125_10004790_pt1 | contig 15424 bp, 15 predicted proteins | sample KB31751_FD_96464 | JGI IMG/M metagenome (GOLD analysis project Ga0134125, IMG submission 96464) | Terrestrial soil microbial communities with excess Nitrogen fertilizer from Kellogg Biological Station, Michigan, USA - KB3-175-1 | ecosystem: Environmental > Terrestrial > Soil > Unclassified ... | reverse complement strand
AATTATTTTCTGACTCGATCATCCAGATCAATTTTTTTCACATGGTATAAATCGAACTATTTGATCATAATGAATAATGAAAATTACAGTATCGGTAATCAAAGCTGATGTCGGCGGAATAGGTGGACATACTAAACCAAGTGATGGTCTGCTAAATGCAGTAAAAAATCTTGTAAAGCCCCAAGTAAGAAAAGATGGTAAAGGACTCTTGATTGATTCCTACATCGGATATTGTGGTGATGATATTCATATCGTCATGACTCATACAAAGGGCGTTAACAATTCTCAAATTCACGGACTTGCATGGCGCGCATTTGAAGCTGCAACACGAGTTGCTAAAAGCGAAGGACTCTATGGTGCAGGCCAAGACCTCCTAAAAGATTCATTTTCTGGAAACGTAAAAGGTATGGGACCTGGCGTCGCAGAGATGACCTTTGAAGAAAGACCAAATGAAGCATTTACGATTTATGCAGCAGACAAGACAGAGCCTGGTGCATTCAACTATCCTTTCTACAGAATGTTTGTGGATACTCTATCAAATACCGGATTGATTGTAAACCAAAACCTATCAAAAGGTGTCAGAATTAATGTAATGGATGTAGAAAAGGGCAAAATTGCCACACTAAACATGTGGGAAGACAAGCCAACACTAGAGGCTGCATTGATGTATCCTGGAAGATACGTAGTATCTACAGTAACTACCAAAGACAATCAACCAATATTGGCTGCATCTACTGATAGATTGCATAACATTGCAGGAACTTATGTTGGAAAAGACGATCCAATTTGTATCATAAGAACTCAAAAAGACTTTCCAGCAACAGAAGAAGCAGGTTCTGCATTTAACAACCCGCATCTAGTAGCTGGAAATACTAGAGGAAGTCATCATATGCCTTTGATGCCGGTGAAAATTAATTCGCCAGCAAGCATCAACTATGCAATACCAATTGTATCAGCACTGGTATTTTCAATGCATAATGGAATCTTGACTGGTCCAGTAGACGGATTTGGTTCTGTAGACTGGGATTATATCAGAAATATCGCAATGAAGCGAGCAATTGCAATTAGAAGTCAAGGATTTGTCCATCCTGCAACACTTGTTCCAGATGAGCTGGAATATGGTGTAGGGTATAAGGCAAGAATGAGTATACTTTGGAGCAGGATGAGACCAATTCCAGGGTCAACCCCAAATGTAAAACCTGGACAAAAACAAAATCAGGGTAACAGACCTCAACAACAAAAAGGTCAGAGACCACAAGGACAAAGACCGGGACAGAAACCACAACAGGGTAACAGACCTCCACAAGGTCAGCGTCCACAACAAGGTCAAGGACAGGGTCAAAAACCACAACAAGGAAATAAACCGCAACAAGGCAACAGGCCACAACAACAAGGTCAGAGACCTCAACAACAGGGTCAACGACCTCCACAAGGCAATAGGCCACAGCAAGGACAGAGACCTGGTCAAAAACCACAACAAGGCAACAGACCTCAACAACAAGGTCAGCGTCCACAACAGAAACCACAACACAACCAACCACGTCCTCAAGGTCAAAGACCTCCACAACAACAAAAGCCTCAACAACCAAAACCACAAACAGCACCAGCTCAAAAATCCGAATCAAAAGTAAAGAAGCCACGTGCACCTAGAAAGAAAAAGGCAGATACAGCAAAACCTGCAGCAAGCGCACCTTCTACAAAGACTGAGACAAGTACCTAGGAAAAGGTACCTTTCTTTCAATTTTATAAATACAATTTTTATTAGCTCATTTTTTCATTCTATTTCAGTGCCAAAAAAAATTCAGATTTTAATAATTGGGCATAACGAGAGTGGAACTACACCTGAAACTGCAAAACTTGCATATGAGACAGGCATGGAAGTTGCAAAGTCTGGAGCTGTTTTGATTACTGGTGGGCTTGAAGGTGTGATGAAAGCGGCATGTCATGGTGCAAAAGATGCAGGAGGTCTAACTGTTGGAATAATCCCACAAAATGAGCCGTCATTTGCAAATGAATACTGTGATATCGTAATACCAAGCGGGATGGGTCTTGCAAGAGATTTTCTAAATGCGTTATCTGCAGATGGTGTGATAATGATTGGTGGCGGTTCTGGTACTTTGTCTGAGACATGTGCTGCATACATGTACAAAAAACCAATTGTTGCAATAAAAAACAGCGGAGGTGTTGCAGAAAAATATGCAGACCAGTATTTAGATCATAGAAAAAACGTGCTGATAATTGGAGTGTCATCTCCAAAAGAAGCAGTTAAAGTAATTTTAGAAAAAATCCGCGCTACTTGAGAGATACTAGATACGGGTCAGGTTCGTAGAACTTGTTTTCTTTTGAAAGTCTTTGCAATTCTGATACGATGTTTTGCATTCCAAAACCTTTTGCGGTATCAAATAGTGGCTTTTTGAGTCCCATTCCAAGCAATAACGCCTTTTCTATTTCTGGAACATCACTTGCCTGGTTTGTTACAAGCCACGCTGCATTGTTCAAGACATTTCCAAGCAATTGTATTGGATTGAATTTCTTTGCAATCTCTTCAGTTAGATTGATTCTTTCGTATTGTTCTCCAGAATACTTGTAGAACCCCTCTCCACTTTTCTGTCCTAATTTCTTTTCATTATACAGTTTTTCAATCAAAGGGTGTGGGTTGATTACTTTTTTGTCACGTGAATGCATCTCTAATGTTGCCTTGTGAATTACATCCATACCCGTAAAGTCTGCCAACTCAAATATTCCCATTGGAAAATGTAATGTGAATTTTACTGCAGAATCAATCTCTTCTTTTGTAGCTCCGGTTCGGTCCATTGCATATGCTGCCTCGTGTACTAGCGGAATGAATAGTCTATTTACAATAAAGCCTGGAACATCTCTTTTGCATATTACTGGTTCTTTTGAGACTGATTTTACGAAATTAATTGTTGTATCCAGCAGATCCTTTGATGTCTTTTGCCCTGGTATTACTTCAACCAGTTTCATCAATTGTGGTGGGTTGAAAAAGTGTATTCCGATGAATCTTTCAGGTCTAGATGTAGTATTTGCAATCTCTGTTATGGGTAAAGTGCTAGTGTTTGATGCAAAGACTGTCTTTTGTGGCACCACCTTGTCTACTTCGGCATAGACTTTTTTCTTGAGGTCCATTATTTCTGGTACAACTTCTATCATCAGATCACAGTCCTTTAGCGCTTCGGCCAAATCCACTACTGGGGTGATTCTTGCAAAAATTTCTTTTCCCTGGTCTTCTGTAATTTTTTGTTTTGATACAAGTTTGTCAAGTGACCACTTGATCTTTTCCATCGCTTTATCTAAAAACTGCTTTTCAATATCACGAAGAACTACATTATATCCTGACATTGCAGAAACCTGGGCGATTCCATGGCCCATTATGCCAGAACCTAGAACGGTAATGTTTTTGATTGTCATGTTTCCTAGTCTGAAACACATCTATTTGTAAGTTTTTGGGGATGCATGAAAAACATCATTTTTCATTTAATTATTCAGGTTACAAAATTCATTTGTCCATAATGTGGACAATTCCGTTCCTGTTAATGTCCATTTTGGGGAGGGTATGATAGCACAATCCAATGTTCTCATTTTTGAACTAGAGACTATCTACAATCTGCTTTATGTGTGGCAAAATCTCTGGGAGTTCGCCTATGTGACTGACGTTATTTTGTAATACATCTGGGCCAATTCTTCTGACTCTTTGTGTAGCAATTAGAGTTGCAATGCCTCGGTCAATATCCTTTTGGGGCAACACTGCCTTTAGCTTCTCAAGCAAGGTGTTTTCATCCTCATACTTTGAAATGGCATGCTGGAGCAATGTCAGTTTATCATCATTTGACAGTTCTGTCACGATTATGACCCATCTGTCTTGATAAAAAATCTTTTTAAAATTTATTTGTTCCATGCCTGCCTAGTTGATTCAGCTAACCTCTTAAACCCCGTACTAGATTTGAAATAGTAGATTTTGGATTTAGAAAAATTCACAGATGACGTGTACACCATTGCTGAAAAACTAACAAATGGACATGCTCCGGAAATAAAATCAAGAATAAATTTTGTACGAGAACGGTTGATCGAGCTATACAAGAAAAATCTTGTAAAGATAAATCATTCCGTGTTGGAGATGATCTGCGCCTCAAATCTGATATCACATGGCTATACTGTTGACATTGAAAAACAACTCTCCAACATTCTTGTCTGTGATGTATTTGCAACAAAAGGAGATGGTACATTTATCATGGAAATTGAAACGGGATTTACTCCGCCTGACCATGCACTGGATACAATCGATTACTATGTAGCAAGAATATCAAGCAAGATAGCACGATACAGCAAGCACTGTTCCAAGTTTGCCCTTGCCACGCCAGTTGTTGGAATCTTGCCTATTCCCAAATTATTTCTCAAACCCCCGAGTGATAGAAAACCAGAAGAGGTTCAAAGAATAAAAGATTTGGTGGATAGATTCTACAAAAACCCTCCAATTGAGATTGATGATATTCTTAACGCTAGGTTGCATTCAGTATACCTCATCAACATTGACAAGGGATTTGCAAAACAACTAGACCCGTATACATATCTTGATCTGACTGAAAAGCTGCAGGATGCTAGCGAGTTAGACCTGTAACATTCTCAAATGTATTATTTCTTTGAGACAAATTTTATCTGACAAAAACAATGTCACAGAAATTATCATTTGGTGGTTTTTACATTGTATGCTTTACGTCTTTCATCAGTACAAAACTTCATCTGTTCTTGACTGTGATCTTGTATTGGCCTTGCGCACATTGCACAGGTTGGAGTTGTCTCAATAGGCTTTCTTTCAAACTTCATAAAATTCAACGTCTTGTTCACTAGAGTCTATAACCAATAAATTATTTTTATTCATTGATTGGTCCATCTGAATAATAGACCTCAAGATGAGTCCTGATATGCCAAGATGTGATGTAAGAAATGCAACTGCTTCCTCTATTGCATTTACCCCTCGGTATCCCTCGTCATATGTCATTTCTATTACTCCCTTGTCAGTCTCAACAAGTACTGTAATCAGTGAATATGGTCCAAGTTTCTCGTCCTTTTTTTGGAGATATAGATTCAGGCAGATGTTTTTTACAACATGGCCTCTTTCAAGAAATTTTCCATCTGACATCAATACCACTGTCTTGTCAGGCACTCTGTCTATTCTGTGTGGGTCTACAACCTCAATTATCTTTCCCATGATATCATATCGCGACCAATCTAGATAATCTTTAGGTGAAAATTTAATGAAATCTACTTTTCACTGTCAATTGTACCGCCCTGACCATAAATTGCAGGTATTGAGACGGTACTTGTAACATGTGGAACACTTCGTACTTTGCTTATTGTTAAATCCACTTTATTTACGTCACCTGCTTGGATTTTTACAAAGATATCGTATTTTCCCATTATTCCGTTTACCTCGACCACGCTTGGTATCTCTTTGATCTTTTGTATTACCTCTTTTTCATTTCCTGGTATGCATGTTGCGAGAATATACGTAATCATACAATGGTTTTGCTCCATTGGATGTTAAATAACTTATCTTTTGCAATTTTTGTAAACTAGCTCTAAACCAATTTGTTGCATTATTTGAACAACGCATGGTATCATGGCATATCTAGAATAGACAAGATGCGCATAAAAGACAATTCTACTGATAATCTGATAAAAATGTCAGAAAATGTCCGGGAAGAAATTGCAAGGGATGTTTTAGATACGTTTGGAATTGACTTGTCATTCCAGGAACTTGTACACCATGACAAAACCAAGCCTGTCTGGACACAACAAATTCGTGACAACAAGTCATTAAAACAAGAGCTTGACTCATTCCTACACTTGGTCAAAAATAATCTCGAGTTATTACCACAAATGATGAAATTTGAAAAGGAACATCCTACTACAATTCCAGAAAACAACTCTCATGATTCAATATCATATGACCTAGAATTTCTCTGGATTTGTGAGTCTCATGTGAAAAAATTTGAAAAAGAAAAATATCTTAAACAAAAAGAGATCACAAAATATTACTCTAAAATCCAGGATCTAAAAGACAAAATCAAGTGTATTACAGTCGAGTCTGCAAAATAATGCCTAAAAATGAATCTTTGAGACTCGTGACAATGCCACTACTGCAATTAGAGATATAGATATTGCAAGGCATGCCAATGGACCAAACTCTGGAATTACTGTAGCGCCAGTAAGTTCAATCTCATTAGAGTTTGATGGAATTGCGCAATCAAGTATTCTGGTCGTATCAGTTTCGCTCTGGGCACACAGGATCTGGTTTCCATTTACTTTTAGTACAATGTTTCCTCCTGGCGTGTCAACTATTTTTTTTGGAATTTGATATTGTTGATTTACTGACCCACCAGTTAATTTTGTAGTATCCATTGAAATCTTGATTGTATTCTCAGTTGTAGACACTGAAACATCGCCATATTTTATCAAATTTGTACCATTTGTCCTTATTTTTATCTCGCTGTCAAAGACAGGGATTGTGGTCAACGCTCCGGCATTTAATACAAAATACAATTGATTTGATGAAGAACCATACTTGATGTTGATAGAGTATGTACCACCAATAGAATCATCGTTTAGAACAAAATCATGAACAAACAAATTGTTTAGCAACTTTTCTTGTCCAACATCGTAGACATTGCCCATAGGGTTTCTAACAATTATTGTAACAGGATTGCTGTTTACTATCTGTCCTACAGAACCACTGATTATCACCTTGTCTCCTTGTTGATAGGATGGCTTGTTGACAGATGCAGTGATTCCAGAAGAGTCGTCTGCATAAATTGGAATAACAATTGACGGCATGATAACAAGAGCGATTAGAATGACTATGTTTTTTGTAGGTGTCATCAAAAGTTTGTGGCATCCATATGATATTTAACTGTGATTTTATCTGATACCTATAATTTTACGACTAGATTCTAGAAGAATGAATCTAGACCTGTCTTTGATTTTGGAGTCTCTTGCTGCAAGAATTTATTCATCTTCTCACCCATGCCTTTTGCAGCTGTAACCTTGCGCTTTCCTATCCAGTAATATGTTTCATCAGTGGTATCTTTTGCAATCAAGACAACCAGCCTTCCATAATCTTTTCTTCCCGTACGACCCTTTCTCTGAATGTATCTGATTGAGCTTGGGACATTATCAAAAAACACCACAAGATTAACTTCTGAAATGTCAAGACCTTCCTCACCAACTCGTGTTGCAATCAAGACTCTGTATTGCCCGTCTCGAAATTTTTGTATTGTTTCTATCTGCTTTTTTTGTTTGAGGCCTGTTTCACCTGCCTTTCCAATCAAAAACCCGGCAGAAATTCCAATCTCGTTTAGTTTCTGATGTATTACATCAACTGAATCCCTGTAACTTGTAAAGACAAGTGCTCTTCCCGGAATTTCCTGTAACACTTCCCTTAGTTTGTCCATCTTGGAATGCTCAATTCCTTTTTGTTGTGCTTGCTTTGCAAGCCTTATCGCTTTTCCAAAATTCAAGTCATTCTCAAACAAATCTTTGATACCTACGCCTTTCTTCTCCTGGGTTCTTTCACAGAATCTAAGAAAAGATGTGACACCATGCGATTCAAAGACGTTTAATGCATGTATGAGCCGTATTGCAGTGAAAAGAGGCTTGGCAGCCCTGCGGTTTTGTCGTAATACGAACTCTCTTACCCGTAAAAGCTCTGACATGGACCTGCTCCCAGAGAGATTGAGCCCTAGTTTTTTGAGTTCAAGATACCTTGAATCTACTGTAGCTTTGATCAAGGCTTGTATTTCCTTCATCTCGGGTCCCAATTCTACGGTAATCCATTGAGTGTCTGTTTGTTGTACGTATGGACTCACATCAGGACTCTCTTCTGTTCTTTGTGCAATGCTTGCTATCTTTAGGATTTTTACCATCTCCTCTGCCTTTTGTTTTTCACTTGGCAAAGTTGCAGTCATTCCAATTATCCTTGCATCAATATTTGCAAAACGCTCAGCAATTCCAGAATATGCATAATCTCCAACAGTCCTATGAGCTTCATCAAATATTACAAGAGAAAACTGATCAGGTGATACAATCTGTCTGTCAAGATCATTTTTTACAATTTCAGGAGTCGCACATATTACGCTGTTTATCCAGAGTTTTTTTCTCTTTGCAATAAGATCTTCTCCTGTAACAAGTGCAATATCGTCTATCAATAAATTATTTTTTAAAAACTCGTAATGTTGGTGAGCAAGAACTCGAGTCGGGGCCAGAAATAATACTCCTCCCTTACCTCTTGACAAAAATTCTGCAATCGCATGTAGTGCAACAGTTGTCTTGCCAAGCCCTGTAGGAAGTACGATGAGACAGTTCTCAGAAATTGCCTGCTTTGCCAGGTTGTCTTGATAGTCTCGATGTTCTATGCTTGACTTTTTGATGTACCTGTGTTCTACAAAATTGTCAGTCAATTAATTCATGATTTGCATTATCTTGGTAAAAAGCTTGTTTAGGATAGAGAGTTGAGCTGAACATGGTCAGTTTTCACACTAGAGATTTGTAATCTTATATTGGAGCGTTATACAGTTTCATTGTGAGTAAATCATTTGACCGTCCCACGTGGGATGAATATTTCATGCTACAGGCAGAACTTGCAAAGTTACGATCCAATTGCATAACAAGACAGGTTGGCGCAGTAATTGTACGAGAAAATAGGCAGATTGCCACGGGCTATAATGGAACTCCTCCTGGAGTGAAAAATTGCTTTGAGGGCGGATGTAAAAGATGCCAGCTTCGAATGGAGGGAAAAGTTGCCTCAGGGGAAGGCCTTGACAGGTGTTTGTGTAACCATGCTGAGGCAAATGCCATAATGCACTGTGCAATATTGGGAGTGGGTTCTGGTACCAAAGACTCTACCTTGTATACTACATTTGTCACATGCTTGGAGTGCAGCAAGATGGCAATAACAATTGGAATTAAAAAAATTGTATGCCTTGGAAGCTATCCTGAAACAGATTATGAATTATTACATGAAGCTGGACTGAAAGTTGTAGTCTTGGACAAAAACAGGATAAATCATTGGATAAAGGTGCTTCTTGAAGAACCAAATGCCAAGTTAATGCCAAAGTGATGATGTAAATGTCAAATGCAGTAGAAGAAGTAACAACCACTATGCCACCTGCACTACTGGTCTCTGCAGCATATGATGGGCTAAAAAAATGTGCGGTACTAAAATTTTATGAGCCCGAGTCCAAAACGTTAAAACTTTGGTATGACAACACTGGACACAAACCATACTGTTATTCAAAACTAGATCCTGAAGAGTTGAAATTTTTGTCAAGTAGAACTGATGTAATAAAACTCGAAAGTGTCAAGCGGGAAGATTTGCTAAAAGACCGTACAATAGATTTAACAAAAATTGTTGTAACAGATCCTCTTGCAATAGGTGGAACCCAGACTGATAAGAGCATACGAAACATGATGGAGACCTGGGAGTCTGACATAAAATATTATGAAAATTATCTATATGACAATTTACTAATTGTTGGCAGGTATTATACAATTGATAATGGCAAACTCAAAGAATATTCTTACAAAATACCAGATGAAGTCCAGCTTGCTCTAAAAGGCCTCTTGTTTGACAAGGTGACAAACATTGGCATCATAGACACAAAAGAATTTCAAAATCACATCAGTGAATGGGCAAACCTTCTCAACCAGCCTGTGCCCAACATACGAAGAATAACTTTTGATATTGAAGTAGAATCTGAGACTGGAAGAATTCCTGATGCCAAGATTGCTGATAAAAAAATCACCGCAATTGGATTTTGTGCAAGTGACGATTTCAAGGCAGTCTTTGTCCTAAAACGTTCTGGACTGCAAATGGGTCAAGACGAACTTCCAAAAGATGTCAAGGTGACTTTCTATGATGAAGATAAGGAAGCCGACATGCTACGTGACGCATTCAAAGTTCTAGAGAATTATCCGTTTGTTATAACATTCAACGGTGATGAATTTGATATGCCGTTCATGTACAACAGGGCAGAAAGGCTTGGTGTTCCGCTAAAAGAAATTCCGTTGATAATGATGCGAGACTCGGCCACGCTCAAAAAAGGTGTACATATTGACTTGTATAGAACATTTTCAAATCGCTCATTTCAAATCTATGCCTTTTCCCACAAGTACAATGATTTTTCATTGAACAGTATATGCGAAGGGCTGATTGATGAATCAAAGACAGAATATGAAGGAGAACTTGAGGATCTTTCACTTTATGAACTTGCGAATTATTGTTTCAACGATGCAAGAATCACCCAGAAACTTACCAGTTTTAACAATGATCTGCTGATGAATCTACTTGTAGTCATAACAAGAATTGGCCGCATGCCAATTGATGATATATCCAGGATGGGAGTATCTCAATGGATTCGAAGTTTGTTTTACTATGAACATAGAAAACACAACTTTTTGATACCGCGCAGAGAAGAACTTGATAAAAAATCCGGAGCCGCATCAACAGAGGCAGTCATAAAAGACAAAAAATATCGTGGTGGCCTGGTTGTAGAACCAACAGAGGGAATCCACTTTAACGTCTCTGTGATGGACTTTGCAAGTCTGTATCCAAGTATCATCAAGGTACGAAATCTTTCGTATGAGACAGTACGGTGTACCCACGATGAGTGCAAAACAAACATGATACCTGGAACTACGCACTGGGTATGTACAAAGAAAAATGGTCTTACTGCTACATTGATTGGCTCGCTGAGGGATTTACGTGTAAACTATTACAAGAGTCTCTCAAAGAACCCAAGTCTCTCAGATGACCAAAAACAACTGTATACTGTAGTAAGCCAAGCGCTCAAGGTCATTTTGAATGCAAGCTATGGTGTCATGGGTGCAGAAATATTTCCATTATATTGTCTACCTGTTGCAGAAGCAACTACAGCAGTTGGAAGATTTACAATTTTGCAAACAATTGAAAAATGTAAATCAGTTGGAATCGAGGTTTTGTATGGGGATACCGATTCAATATTTTTGAAAGCTCCATCACAAGATCAGGTGTACGGCGTAGTTGAATGGGCAAAGACTGAATTTGGAGTAGACCTTGACTTGGACAAGGAGTACCGTTATGTTGTATTTAGCACCAGAAAGAAAAACTATCTCGGAGTGCAAAAAGATGGTAAGGTAGATGTCAAGGGCCTAACAGGAAAAAAATCACACACTCCTCCATTTATTAGAAATCTCTTTTATGAAATACTTGGAATTTTGTCACAGGTACAAAATGAACAAGAGTTTATCCAGTCAAAGACAAAAATTGGTGACATGATATCAGGATATGCCAAGAGATTAAAAGCAAGACAGATTCCCCTTGCAGAACTTGCATTTCATGTGATGATAAGCAAGGCTCCTGCTGAATATGTCAAGACAGTACCACAACACATCAGAGCTGCCAAGTTGTTGGAACACATACGTGAAGTAAAAAAAGGCGACATTATAGATTACGTCAAGATAATCAACAAACCAGGGGTAAAACCGGTAGAACTGGCAAGACCTGATGAGGTTGATACTCCAAAATACATGGAATTTATGGAAAGTACATTTGATCAGATCTTATCTTCGATGGACCTTGATTTTGCAGGCCTTATTGGAGAACCTAAACAGACTGGGCTTGACCAGTTCTTTTGGAAATAGATTGATAGAAACATTGATCTGTCCTAGCCATCAAAAGGCGCAAAATCCATCCTGGCATGGGTAAAAAGTGCTCAAATGTTTATACTAGTATGTCAAGTCTATCAGTACTAAAATTTATAAAGAAAGTTGTAGAAATTACATGTATGCGAAAAGATTCATGTAGGAACTGTGGAGTCACCATGCAGGAATTTCAACGTTGCACCGTGTGTAGTGAGGTAAATCAGTTTGCCTGTACTCATTGCAGAAAGGCAAGCGACGAACAGGTTCACCTGAAATGTAGTCTGATCGCAAGAAACGTTGTCTGCAACTAGGGTTATTTTCAACTAATCAGAATTCAAACAATTTTACTTGCTAATCGACTACATTTTCAAACCTGCGTCAAAAATGGTTTTAGAGTAATCCGTCATCATGGCAACTCTAAAAAACTCTATTTTTTTATTTATCCAAAAAATCATTGATCTGAAATATTATTATATCACTACAAAATGATGAGCGATACACAAATGAGTTTTCTTGATTTATACATGAATAGAAATCCGCTAATTACAAGTCCTAGTGAAGACGGCGAAGTATCTGCAATAGTTTATGGAATTCCATTTGATTCCACACACTCCTTTAGGCCTGGAACAAGATTTGGTCCAGACGCAGTACGACAAGCTTTCAACAACATTGAGATATTTTCAACAAGATTCAACGTAGATTTGGAAAGTGTCAATATTGAAGATCTTGGAAATACATACCACACAGTAGTTGCAACCGAAGTTCTTGACATGATTGGCAAAATAACTACAGAGCTTGCTGCAAGGGATAAACAGATGATAATCTTGGGAGGCGAACACTTGATTACTTATGGAACCTACATGGCATTTCCAAAAGAGACTGGTTACATTGTATTTGATGCACATTATGATTTAAGAGACGAGTATGCAGATATCAAACTAAGCCATGCGGCTTATCTTCGAAGAATCATAGAAAAACGAGGCGCTGAAAACATTGTCCATGTTGGCGCAAGATCATTTGTTAAAGAAGAACTTGCGTTCAAGACAGAACACAAGGTAAACGTTGTAACAGACAAAGACATCCGAGAGGGCAGGGGTCCAAAGATGGTAAAAGATTTCATGTCAACTTTTGACAAGATCTATGTAAGCATTGACTTGGATGTACTAGACCCAGCATTTGCACCTGGAGTTGGCAACCCAGAGGCCATGGGAATTACCTCACGCGAGCTGTTTGACATGATATATGCACTAGAGGGAAATACCATAAGATGTATGGATATTGTTGAATTGTGTCCTCCGTATGACAATGGTGCAACTGCATCAGTTGCAGCAAAACTAATGTCCGAAGTTATTGCAATGAACTTGTCCCGCAAGTGACTTAAGGCAGATACAACATATTATTTCCAGTGGAATCCAACATTTCAGATCTTGTAAAAAAAGGAGACGAGTTGATAATTGACGGGGATTTTGAAAAGGCACTGAGTTTTTTTGAGCAAGCAATCATAATGCGACCAAATGATCCTGGTCTGTTAAACAAGAAAGGGATTGCACTGCGTGGTCTAGGTAGATATGATGAAGCGCTAGAATGTTTCAATAAATCACTGCAACTTGACCCAAGAGATCTGGATGCGTCCTGACGGTACCATTATACCATTATCTGGGGCCTTTTTGCCACACTACGACCCATGTTTATTCGCATGAACGGTTTTCCCTTGGTCTCTTCTTGAATACTTGCCATAAATTCCTCAACTGATAGATTTTGAGGATCCTTTGATTTTCTATCTCGGATTGATAATGTTGTAGAGTTGACTTCTTTTTCACCAATAACTATGATGTATCGTATCCATTCTGTCTCTGCATCACGAATGCTCTTGCCTACACTCTCGTTTCTGTCATCAACATCTACACGAATGTTATTTTCTGTGAGTTTGTCAGCAAGTTTCTCACAATGGTCCAAAAATTCTGGTTTTACAGGAATTAATCGTACTTGGGTTGGTGCAAGCCACAACGGAAACATTGGTTTTCTTCCCTCTCTTTGATCAGTTGCAGCTTTTTCTAATAATGTGTATATTACTCTCTCAATTGCACCGCTAGGCGAGTTGTGCAAGATTATAGGATTTTGTGGTTTGTTGGTCTCATCCATGAAATCAATGGCATATCTTTTTCCGTTTTCCACGTCAATTTGGTCAGTAGACAAGGCAGATGCTTTTCCTAGATTGTCTACATAATTGAACTCCCATTTTAGTACAAAATAGAAGAATCGCTCCTTCCACATCTCAACAAGTACCGGCTTTCCAAGTTTTGCTACAATCTCTTCAATCAATGATTTATTTTCATTGTAAAATTCTTCAGTAAATCTTATTGCCATTTCATAATCTTTATCGTCAATACCTAGTCCTTTTATCACATCACGTGATAAATCAAATCTTTTCCGGAATTCTTCTTTTGCCTGATTCATGTCCATGCACATTGCATGGCAATCAGGCATGGTAAAAGCACGCAATCGTCGAAGACCTACCAGTTCACCTGATTGCTCTCTTCTGAAACTATATCTTGTAAGCTCGTACAGTTTTAACGGTAAATTCTTGTATGATAACTGAAAGTCTTTTGCCATTAAAAATTGGCCAAAACATGCTGCAAATCTTAGAAAGAGATGTTTTCCTTCAGAGTCTATGCTATACTGTCGTGCAGGAAATCGGTGGAAATAACTTTCCATACTTGGATGATGTGAATCATACATGATTGGTGTTTCAACTTCAAATCCTCCATACTCCATCACCTTGTCTGTTACATATCTCTCAATCAATGATTTCATGAGCCTACCATTTGGATAGAATCTCATGTTGCCCGCATCGGATGCAGGTTCATAATCTGCAATGGCTAGCTTTTTCATTAATTTCACATGTGGTGGAGGCTCGTCTACTGCTCTTTTTTTGGCAGCTTCGTATTTTGCCAGTACCTCCAGATTTTGATATTTTGCAAAATTGAACTTGTCAATCTCGTGTAATTGTCCATCAGGTGTAAGTATGTGCCAATATGATTTGATCTTCGATTCTGCTTTTAGTGCATTAGACGATGATTCCTTTTCTTCGCCAGCAGTTATTGATTTGGAATTTTCAGCCAGTGGGTGACCCTTGACTTGGAGTTTGTATGATTTTGTCCAACCAAATGGGGCACGATTTACTTCAAGACCTTGAGCATTTTTTTCCATCACCTGAAGTAACAATAGTGCGGTGGTAGGAGATGCTAGTTTTGAGCTTAGATGAGCATAAGGGTACAATAATAATTTGGCACAGCCAATTTTTTTCATTGATTCAGAAATTTCATTAATTGCCTTTTTTGCAACGTCTTCATTATCTGACTCTTCTACTGCTACAAATGCAACTACAATCTCCTCAAAACGTTTTGATTCTGGTTCAAGATCTTCGGCAGATTTTATTTCTTTTTTTACAGGAGTGTATTCTACATAATCACAGTGTAATTGCAATATTCGCATGTTTTGTTTTTGTTTTAATTGTTGAATTAAACTTTATGCCAAGTTGAATAAATTGACCGTATAAAATATTTGAAAAAACTTGAAATGTCTTGTGAATGCAGGATATTCTTACCGGCGCTTCATTTTTTCAAGCTTGGTAGTTATTCGGACTATTTTATCAATTATCTCGTCATTGCTACCCTTGCCTGCCAGGAACTTGATTAGCCAGTCAATCTCCTCGTTGTTAAGTAGATTT
>Ga0134125_10004789_pt1 | contig 15424 bp, 17 predicted proteins | sample KB31751_FD_96464 | JGI IMG/M metagenome (GOLD analysis project Ga0134125, IMG submission 96464) | Terrestrial soil microbial communities with excess Nitrogen fertilizer from Kellogg Biological Station, Michigan, USA - KB3-175-1 | ecosystem: Environmental > Terrestrial > Soil > Unclassified ... | reverse complement strand
CAAATGAATCCATGCGAGACTGAAGCCCGCTGGCCGCTGATGCTGTGAGTGGATCCATACCGAAGGCTGTGATGCAAGCTGTGTGCCAAGCGTGAAAATTGGCTCTAAGTTGGTGCAGGTTTTGCGATATAGACCAGGTAAGCAGCAAACGGAACGGAGCGGTGGGAATCCGATTCCGTCGAAATCTCGACGTGCGGCCCACGGCAACTCAGTTTTTTGACGGGATTTGGCGGTGGCCGAATTGTAATCCGTTCTGAAATAAGGCCAATCGGTCTGGAGCCGGAAATGCATTCACCTGCAGCGTGCTGCCTTCCGGCGTTACGTTCGCAACTCCGCCGCCATACGCCAATGCTTCGCTCCCACCTCGCAATACACAGCAGGCGCGAAATTCGTCAACCGATCCGGAATCCAGTGGCTCAAGTTTCCAGGATCATTTAGCCGCACAGTCTAAATCGGACGACCCCGGAACGCTGGCGAAGAAAACCGCATCGCCAAAGCGGGCGGAAGTCACTAACCCACTCCTGCCAGCAAGTCAGGCGCCCGGAAAGATGCCGGTACCGCAATTACCGGCCGAGATGGCTAGCCCACCCCTGCCACCAACCCAGGCGAAGGTGCCCGTCGCACAGTTGCCGGCCGAGACACCTAGTGCGCCACTGCCACAGAAGCAGGCGGAAGCAGCTGCCCCAGTGAAAGAGGCTTTGCCAGCTCGCAAACCAGGGAGCAAGCCGGTCGAGGTCAAAGTAGGATTCTTGTCCGGTGCGGCGCTTCCGCAGCTGCCGCTTCCTGTTGAAGGTCTTCCGCTCTCTGTCAGTGGAACCATTCCTCCGAAGTCAAGCGAATCTGACGCGAACATCGCAAACGTCGGATTACCGAAAATGGATGTGCCCCCGGCAACGCGCCAGATAGCGAACTCTGCTTTGCCAGCAACTCCGGCAGGGCCGGTGGCATTCGCGGTTCGAGTGAATCCCGAGCAGGCGAAAGTGGCGGAGTCTGATCCGCAGGATCAGGACAATGGAACGGCGGGTTCACCGATTCTACTGGACACCCGTGAACCGATTATGGGGCCTGTTGCTGCCGCCCCGGAGCAAGAGCACAAGGACAACGGTTCCCAGGACGGCCTTCCAACGGCGATCGCGGAAGTCGAAATCCAGAAACCCCAGCAGACCTTCTCTGAGCACCTACAGAGCGCCGATTCAGCTAAAACGGCCGAGCCGGAGCCTGACCTGAGGAACGTTCCAGCCGAACCAGCACGGCAAATCCACGTTCAAGTGGCCGGAGACGGCAATCAGCGTGTCGACCTGCGAGTGATCGAGCGCGATGGAACGATGAGCGTGAGCGTGAGGGCGGCAGACCCGAATTTGAGCCGCACTCTTCAGGAGCACATGCCTGAGTTAACCAGCCGGCTGGAAGCGGAGCACTTCCACGCAGAGACCTGGATTCCGAAAGCGAATGCTTCGACCTCCAGTTCTTTCGAGCAGGGTAAGTCGGACTCGAACCCAGGATATTCGCCGGGCGGAAATGGTTCCGGCCAGCGGCAAGGCGGACAGCGAGACGCAAAACCCGAGTGGGTGGATGAACTCGAGAATTATGCCCGCAACTCTCAAATAAGGAGAAACAATCTATGGCGACAATAGGAAACATCCCTTCGAGCTTGTTTCAGCAGGATACGAACGGAGTAAATGGCAGTAACTCATCGAACAGCGGCGCTTCGGGATCAACGGTTCCGGGGAGCGCCGATCCGCTTGCAAACGAATCAACCTTTCTGCAACTGCTGGTAGCGCAGCTCAAAAACCAGAATCCATCGCAGCCAATGGACGGAACGACTTTCGTAACGCAGTTGGCGCAGTTCAGCGATCTGGAGCAGAATCTCGCGATGCGGCAGGACCTGGATTCGATCAATTCCAAGTATGTAGGCGCTCCAGCGCCGACCGGCACTGGAACCGATGGGCAGACGACCCAAGATTCCCAGTCGAATAAGACATCCGGAAGCTAATAACCGTGAATTAGTCAGCGCATATCTGTAAGGAGAACAAACAATGTCAAGCACATTCTCAATCGCATTATCCGCTCTCAAAGCTCAATCGGAGGCGATTGATACAACCGGCAATAATCTGGCGAATCTGAACACGACCGGGTTCAAGGGCAGCACGGTAGATTTCAAGGATCTGTTCAGCGAGTACCTAGGGATTGATACCGGGTTTCAGTACGGACTCGGTGTTGGCGCTCCTATCAGCAACCAGCAATTTACGCAGGGGGCAATTCAGAGCAGCCAGGCGCCTCTGGCGGCAGCCATTCAGGGGAACGGATTCTTTGTCGTTAACACTCCCGCGAATCAGCAGTTGTACACGCGCGATGGAAACTTCATTGTCGATTCGAACGGCGTTCTGAAAACGCAGACGGGCGAACGCGTGCAGGGTTGGTCGGCGGATGCGAACGGCGTCATCAACTCGAACCTGCAGACGGGCGATATCATCATGCCGACTGGCGCCGTGCTTCCGGCGAAGGCCACCAATAACATCTCGATCGCTGCCAACCTGAATGCGACCACCGCCGCAACAGGCACATACGCCGTGCCGATTCAGGTGGTGGACTCCTTGGGCGGTACTCATTCGCTGACCGTCACGTTTACCAAGACCGCGACAAACACCTGGACTTACAGCTCAGCGATTCCGGCCGCAGACGGCGCCATTACTGGTGGTACCGGGACGATAAATTTCAACTCGGACGGCACCATGCCCGCGGCAACCACTCCTCCCACGCCAATTGTGATTACGGCACTGACGGACGGAGCACAGGCTATGAACATTAACTGGGATCTCTTCAATGCCAGCGGCGCAGGGGCGATCACCCAATACGGAGAAGCATCCACAGCATCCTCCAGCCAGAATGGCACGCAAGCGGCCCAGTTGACGCAGGTCGGCATTCAACAAGGCGGCCAGGTTGTGGCTTCATTCTCCGACGGTACGCAGAAAGTTGAGGCGCAGTTAGCGCTCGCGTCGATTCAGAACCCAACTTCACTCCAGAATGTCGGGAACAACAACTATGCCACCACCACTTCTACAGCAACACCCTCCGTCGGTGTGCCGCAAAGCGGCGGCCGCGGCCAGATTATGGGTGGAGAACTAGAAGGATCAAACGTCGACATGGCGACTGAGTTCACGAATCTGATCGTGTATCAGAGCGGGTACCAGGCGAGTTCCAAGGTGATAACAACGGCGGACCAGATGAATCAGGATCTGCTGAATCTGATTCACTAATGAAACCGCTTGCTACACGCGCGGCTCAGAATCAGCATCACCGATGGGCAGGAGTGTGCGGAGATACCAAAACTGAGCTGCGACCAACGGGAGCGATTTAGCGATGATACAGCAGGTCGTTGCTATTTGCCTGGTCCTTGGGCTGCTGGGCGGGACCCTTTGGCTGCTGAAGCGCAAAGGTCTGGCAAGATTCAGTGGGATCGGAATCAAGGGAGCGAAAGGTGCGAAGGCGATGGCGGTGCTCGAGCGTATGCCGCTTACCGCGCAGCACTCGTTGCACCTGGTGCGCGTGCTGGACGAGACGATTCTGATTGGAGTCTCACCGTCCGGATGCACACAGATTGCGAGCTTCACCGGGCAGCGCGAGGCGGGAAGGCAGGGACATACAGGATGCGTATCCGGACAGTAATCCTGGTCGTGAGTGCGTTTATGTTGTCCACTGCGCCCGCGCTTGCGCAGACGTTCGATTCCATCGGAGTCAGCACGGTAAGGGGTGGTCGGGGCCTGACATTGAGCGTGCCCATGCAGATTGCGCTCGGGTTAACGCTGCTCACTCTGCTTCCAGCGGTGGTTATGTGCATCACGCCGTTCTTACGAATTGCGGTGGTTCTGCACTTCCTGCGACAAGCGTTGGGAACACAGAGTGCTCCTTCGAACCAGGTGCTTATCGGGTTGTCATTATTTCTGTCGCTGGTGATTGTGCAGCCGGTCTTTTCAGAGATCTATACGCACGCCTGGGAACCTCTCGAGAAGGGCCAAATCACCCCCGAACAGGCGATTGACCAAGGCACCGTACCGCTGCGCAAATTCCTTATACGATTCGCTCGGGAAAAGGACATCCGCCTATTCGTAGAAATTGCAAAAGATCCGCCGCCCCATAACTCTTCGGATGTGAGCCTGAAAGTTCTGATTCCGGCCTATATCCTCTCCGAATTGAAGGCGGGCTTCCAGATTGGGGCTGTTCTATTCCTGCCTTTTCTGGTTATCGATATGGCGGTGGCATCGGTAACGCTTTCGATCGGGATGATGCAGCTTCCGCCCGCGATGATCTCGGCGCCTTTCAAGATTCTGCTATTCGTGCTGGTAGACGGCTGGAATCTGGTGATTGGCTCTTTGATGAAGAGCTTTTATCAATAGGAAACACCTCAGCATGAATCCACAATTTGCAGTTCACATCGTAGGGCAGGCGCTCATGGCAACATTCTGGGTCTGCGCTCCGCTGCTGGTTATCTCGTTTGTGCTGAGCATCCTAATCAACTTCGTGCAGATTGCCACCTCGATGCAGGACCCGGTGTTCAGCACTGTTCCGCGGCTTGCCGCGTGCTTTGTCGGTTTCATTCTGCTACTCCCCTGGATGTTGAACCATGCAGTAGGATTCGCAGTTGCAATTCTGGGAGACCTGGGCCGATTTGCACACTGAACTGACAATTTCCACGTCCACGCTGCTTGCATTCCTGCTGGTGCTGGCTCGTGTATCCGGCGCATTTGTGTTCGTTCCGCTGCCTGTGAAGGATGTCGGCCCGAGCATCGCTCGAATTGTCATGGCGCTGGCCGTTACTATTGCGTTGTTCCCGCGCTGGCCATCGATAACTGTTCACGACGCGGGCGTGGGACTGCTGCTGTTCTGGGTCATCTCAGAGGCGGCCCTTGGGGCCGCAATCGGCTTGATGGTCAGTTTTCTGACCGAGGCAATGACGTTTGGAGCCCAGATACTCGGTCTACAGGCAGGCTATGGTTACGCCTCCATTGTCGATCCCACAACACAGGCCGATTCAGAAGTGCTTCCCGTGATTACTCAGCTCACTGCGGGCCTGCTGTTCTTTACGATGGGTCTGGATCGATATGTGATCCGTGCTTTCGCAGAGAGTCTGGACAAATATCCGGCTGGAACATTCGTTCTGAAGCCGGATTTGTCGACAGAAGTAATACATCTCGCAGGAAGTGTTTTCTCAGTCGGATTGCGCCTCGCGTTTCCGGTTCTCGGACTTCTGTTCATGACCGACATCGCGCTGGCGCTGGTAGGGAGAATCAACTCGCAGCTTCATCTCAGCATGCACGCGTTTCCGGTGAAAATGCTGATGACACTGGTGATGCTGGGGACGGTGCTTGCGGTATCGCCGCAACTGTATCAGGCCTACGCGGCAGAGGTTTTCAAGGCCCTCCACCACAGCTTTTTGCCGTGAGAAGGGAACGCGGCGATTGCATGCCGGTCCGATCTAGGGCGCTTACGCTTCCGGCTCAGCTTCCAGGTTTCCCGACCCGTATGAGGGCGGCTTAATTGGCAACTTCGGCGGGCGATAAAACAGAGAAGCCGACACCACAACGGCTAAAGAAGGCCCGGGAACAGGGCCAGTTCTTAACCTCGCGCGGGCTGGTTGGAGCAATTCAGTTTTTAGTGTTCGTAGTTTTAGTGGGCGGCCTCATTCCGAAATGGAAAGATCAGCTTCAGTTGTCCGGGAGCGAATTGATCCGGCGCGCGATGGACCGGCCCATCGAAGCCTCCGATTGGCCGGTTCTTCTCAGCGGCTTCTTTGTCCAGACGCTTGTGCCGGTACTTGAATGCGGCGCAATCTTGTTCGCTCTCACCGTAGGCGCCCATCTGGCGTTAACGAGAGCGGGTTTTAGTCTGCAAGCGGCAACCCCCAAATTCGAGCGGCTAAACTCGCTATCGCGGCTTCGAGAGCTTCCTGCTCAGAATCTGAAATCGCTGCTCCAGGCAGTGGGGCTGGCGGGGGCGCTGTCATGGCTCATCTACGCGTATCTCGAAGATAACGCCGTAGCGCTGTTGCGGCTGCCTTTTGAATCGGTGCATTCGGCGTCCGCGCAAATTGGAGATTCCATTCAGGGCCTCCTATGGAAATCCGCGGCGATCTTTGTGCTTTTCGGCGCAATAGACGTGTTCCAGCAGTATCGGAAGCACATGTCTGGTCTTCGGATGACGAAACAGGAGATCCGGGACGAGAACAAGCGAATGGAAGGCGACCCACAATTGAAGGGGCGGATTCGTCGCCTCCGCCGCGATTTTCTGCGCCGGCAAATGATTAAGGAAGTGCCGAAGGCGACGGCGGTGGTAGTGAACCCCACGCACTTCGCTGTCGCGATCCGCTACGACATGGAAAGCATGCCATGCCCGATGGTAGTTGCTAAGGGTAAAAACTGGCTTGCGCTGCGAATTCGACAGATTGCGATGGAGAATCAAATCCCCATCATTGAGAATCCGCCGCTTGCGCGAGCACTCTATGAGTCGATCGACGTAGGCCGGGCGGTCTCCCCCGAATTCTACAAGGCCATCGCCGAAATCCTTGCCTACGTGTACCGTCTGATGGGCCGAAAATTGCCCGGATGATTGGCTAGCGGGTCAGCAGTCAGCGGCCAGCAATCAGCATTAATGTCTTCGACAACACAAGCGATTCATACGTCCGGAGCAGGGAAGGCTCTCAAGCGGATCTCGTTCCCGGGGCTTGGGGAACTTGCTGTTCCTCTTGCGGTGTTGGGGATTGTGGTCGCACTTATCACGCCGATGCCGGCTTTGCTGCTGGACATCTTAATAGTGCTCGACATCGGCATGTCGGTCATCGTGATGATGGTCACGATGTACATTCTCAAGCCGGTGGAGTTCAGCGTATTTCCGACGACCCTGCTGCTGTTAACCCTGTTTCGACTCGCATTGAATGTAAGCTCGGCGCGGCTGATTCTACTGGATGGAAACAGCGGGACGGCTGCCGCGGGCTCTGTAATTGAGGCGTTCGGAAATTTCGTAGTCGGTGGCAATTACGTGATTGGGGGAGTGATCTTCCTCATCCTGATCGCCATTCAGTACGTGGTCATCAACCACGGCGCGGTCCGCATCTCGGAAGTGGCGGCGCGCTTCACTCTCGATGCTCTCCCAGGCAAGCAGATGTCGATTGACGCCGAGATGAATGCCGGCTTGATCGACGAAGCGGAAGGGCGGAACCGGCGCAAGCAACTTGCGGCGGAGGCCGAGTTTTACGGCGCTATGGACGGAGCATCGCGGTTTACGCAGCGAGACGCGATCGCCAGCATCCTGATTACGAGCATCAATATCTTTGCAGGGTTCCTGATCGGCGTTTTGCAGCATGGCATGGAGCTAAAGAAGGCTCTGCAAACTTACACGGTTCTGACGATCGGAGATGGCCTGGTCACGGTCATTCCGGCGTTAATGATCTCTGTTTCCGGTGGTTTGATCGTGACTCGCGCGACCTCCGACAACCGGGTGGGAGAAGAATTTCAGAAGCAGATCTTCGGCAGATCGGAGCCGCTGCTGCTATCGAGTGGCGTGTTGCTGGTGCTCGCTGCGTTTCCTGGACTGCCCACGGTGCCGTTCCTGCTTTTGGGTGGCGGGCTCGGAACAGTGGCCTGGATCAAGCGTAAAAATATTGACAGCGCCGTCAAGAAAGAGGCGCTTCTCACCTCCGCTCCACCCAAGGAAGACCTGGAATCGCTTCTTCGGGTGGAACCGGTTTCGATCGAAGTAGGTTTGGGGCTGGCGTCGCTTGTAGCGGGAGGAAAGTCGTCGCCTCTGTTAAAGCGGATCGCGGGAATTCGAAGGCAGTTCGTTACGAATCTTGGATTCTTGCTGCCGCCTGTTCGGGTAAGCGATAACGTCTCGCTTCATTCGCGGGAATATCTGGTGCTCCTAAAAGGCAGCGAGATTGGAAGATACGAACTTCTGGCGGGCAGCGAGCTGGCCATTCCTTCCGTGCGAGCCGACAAGAGTTTTCCGGGGAAGCAGACGCGAGAACCGGCGTTTGGATTGCCGGCGTTGTGGATTCCGTCGGATCGGGTGGATGCGGCTCGGGGCGCAGGCTACACAGTGGTCGACACCGTAAACGTGATTGGGACCCACCTCTCTGAGTTAGTTCGACAATACGCGAGCGAAATGCTGTCGCGGCAAGATGCCAAATTGTTTTGCGACCGGGTGGGTCATGAAAACGCCAAGCTGGTGGAAGATTTGGTGCCGAAAATGCTTTCGCTATCGGTGGTCCAAAAGGTGCTTCAGAATCTGCTGCGTGAGCGCGTTTCGATTCGCGACGGGATTTCCATCCTGGAAGCACTGAGCGAAGCCGCGAATACAACCAAAAATCCCGTGCTGCTAACCGAGTACACCCGGCAATGCATCCGGAGGACGGTGGTGAAACCGTATCTCAATCAGAAAGGTGAGCTGCCGGCGTACTTCCTGGAAACATCGCTCGAACAGACCATGGAATCGGCCGTGCAGCATTCCGAGCAAAATAGCATTCTGATGCTTTCACCGCAAACTGTACGCGATGTTGTCACACGGTTCGAGCGAAAGCTGGACAACCGCGAAGTACCAACGTTAGTGATGACCAGCTCCGGCGCGCGCTACTTCTTGCGCCAGATATTGGAGCCATCGATGGCCAATGTGTTCCCGATCTCGCACAGCGAGGTTCCGCCGGGTGTCAAGATCCTGTCATTAGGAGTTATCTGAAGTGTCGATGAGAATTAAATCGTATTTTGCCGATTCGGTCCAGGAAGCTATCGAGAGAGCCCGGGTGGAGCTAGGGCAGGATGCCATGCTGCTGAACTCGAAAAAGACGGAACCCGAACTCCGGAACCTGGGTGAGTTTGAAGTTGTTTTCGGGGTGTCCAAGGCGGCTGAACGGGAAGCCCGGCAGGAGTCGCGGACCGGTGTTCACGGCGAGGCATCCACGGCCCTGATTCAGGAGATTGCGGAGCTTCGAAAACAGGTAGAGACAATCAGGCACTCCGTAACAAATCAGAACAGGGTATCTGCGTCTGGTAGAAAGCAACTCATGCCCGGAACGGAGGACGTTTTTGTGCGTCTGAGTGCCGCTGGATTCTCGCATGAACTTGCGCAAGAGATCGCGGAGGGCGTGGAGCTCCGGCTGTACTCGGAGGCGAGGAATGCGGGGCGCGACGGCAAACCAGCCGAGCAACGCTTTTCATGGCAGGCGATTGATGCCGCACTGATTGAGGAGGTGGAGGCGCGCTTCACGGTAGGTCCCGAAGAGAACGTGTCTGGAGCAAATGCGCGGGTCGTAGTTTTCGTGGGGCCGGCTGGGGCAGGCAAGACAACCACTTTGATGAAACTGGCTTTGCGGTGGGGCGTTACCGGGCGAGTCCCGTTGCAGATTCTATCGACGGATACTCTTCGCGTTGGCGGAAGCGAACAACTCGCGGCCTATGCCAGGATTGCCGGCCTGCCCTTTGATCGGGTGGACACAGCCGCCGCTTTGGACTCGGCCCTGGAGGAGCACCGGCAGAAGAGGTTGATTTTAATTGATACGCCGGGCTTTGGAGCGGCAGAAATGGAAGATGCCGCCGAACTCGCTGCCTTCGTCGCGGCTGAGCGTCGAGCCGAAGTTCATTTAGTCTTACCGGCTACGCTGCAGCCCGATGCCGCAGCCGGAATAGCCGAGCGGTTTGCGGTCCTGAATCCATCTAAATTGGTGCTGACGCATATGGATGAAACGGCCAAAGCTGGGGCCGTCCTGGAGCTGGCTATGCGAGCCCGGCTGCCTTTGTCCTACCTGACGGATGGACAGCAGATCCCTGAGGATTTGGAAGCGGCATCCAAGGCGGCGCTTACCGAAAGCCTCCGGCAGCGAGCTCGAATAGCGGCGGTATCAGCCGCGTAGTTGCCCCGTTTATGTACGCGTATGCACCGGTCGATCGGTCCAGCGAGGAGCGGGACGAGCTCATTATCGAGCACCTGCCGCAGGTGAACTGGATTGCAGCGCGCATCCGCGAGAAGCTGCCGCCCAGTATAGAGCTCGATGATTTGATTTCGGCCGGGATTGTCGGCCTCTTAGCGGCGGTGGATAATTTCGACCCAAGCCGCAACGCCTCGCTACGCACTTATGCGGAATATAAGATCCGCGGTGCAATTCTGGACAGCATACGGGGCTTAGACGGGATTCCGACGCACAAGCGCAAGCGGCTGAAGCAGGTACAGGAAGCAATCGGCAACGCGGAACGCACCCTTCAGCGAACCCCGACGGAGGATGAGATTGCGGCCGAGATCGGAATCGGTGTTGCGGAGTATCAGCAATGGGTGCTGGAACTGCAGGGCGTCTCACTCGGCAGCCTGCAAGTGCTGGATGACGGTGAAGAGATCAGCCTGCTGAAATTCATTGCGGATGACGAAGATGAATCACCGGCCTGCATGTTGGAACGATCCGAGTTGGAGCGGGTGCTTGCGGAGGGGATGAAAAAGATGCCTGAGAACGAACGCATGGTTCTGAGCCTTTATTACAAGGAGGAGCTAAACCTGCGCGAGATTGCATCCATTATGGATCTGCACATTACCCGGATATCGCAGCTTCGGGCCCAAGGAATTCTGCGATTGCGCGGATATATGGAGCACAAGTGGCCGGGAGGAAGGCGTCCCTCCCCTGTGCATTAGCCGGAAGATTCTTATGACCTCAATTCCCATTCTGATCTGCGCGGCGGTTGGATCCGCGCTGCCGCTTTGCGTATTCGTCTTTCTCTGGACGAAAGCGGAAGCCCGGCGGCTCAGCAGGCAGATGATTACTCGCGATGAGCTTTACGAACGAATTACGGAGCTGCAGAACCGGATCGAGCAGGTCTCGAACGACGCCAAGCAGACAGAGTCGAAAAACCAGGCGGCGACTTGGAGCCCTGAAGCCGGATCGTTCAACCTGAACCGGCGCGGCCAGATTTTGCGGCTCCACCGGCGTGGTGAATCGGTTGCCGAGATCGCGTCCGCCTTGAAGGTATCTTCGGGCGAGGTCAAGCTGGTTCTGAAAGTCCAGGAACTCTCTACCACGCCGGCAAAAGATTCTGAAAATTTACTAAAGGTTTCGTCGGTAAGCGCCGATAAGACTTGGGAGACCCGCATCGGCGAGATACGAGAATGAAGATACAGGATTCAGGATTACAGGGCCTGGCTGGGGCCAATAATTCCAAGCAGGTCAGTCCGGCAGGAAGCCAGGCGCGAGCCGGTATCGGTTCAACGGACGATGGCGGAACCGATATCGTGAAGTTGTCATCGGCAAGCCAGTTGATAACAACCGCGAAAGCCCTGGGGGCGTCCAGCCAACAAGCGCGGATCGACAGTATTGCCGCGCAAGTCCGCTCGGGGACTTACCAGGCGGATCTTGGGCAAGTGAGCCGGGCAATTGTACAGGGTCATCTGACGAATTAGGACGAATGGGCCGATGAGTCCAGAAGAAGCGCGATCCTGTCTCGAAGAAGTTGAAGGATACTTATCCGCGGCGATTCAGGAATTGATTCAGATGAATCCTTCACTTGCATGGCAACCGCCGCTCAAGAATGCGTCCGACCTGCTGCTGAAATTGAAGGGCCTTCCGGCCGATCCGGACGGCACCCTTGGCAGGCTGATGGACGAGGTTCGGATTCAGACAGAACGGGTTCGGCAATTACTGGATAGCGCGGCCAGTTTTCTGTACGGCTGTATGTCTTCGGCCTGCCCGCCGTCGACGGAGTATACGGCTGGCGGAGAGATAGCTGATTGGCGCGAGGCGGGTGTCGTCCAGACTCATGGATAGGCGGCAATTATGTCCTCACTCTTTGCAGCATTAGGCACAGCGTCGAGCAGCCTGGACGTGCTTCAGCGCGCGATGGGCGTGGTGCAGAACAATGTAACGAATGCTTCGACGCCCGGATATGTGACCCAGAGTCTAATTCTGAACGCCCGGCCGTTCGATCCCTCAGGAAATTTGTGGGGCGGGGTGCAGGCCGGTGGCACCCAAAGCGCTCGGGATGTATTTGCCGAACAGTCAGTTTGGCAGGCTAATCAACAGGCAGGGGCGGCTTCCGAACTGGCATCGAGTCTGTCGTTACTGCAGCAGCAATTTGATGTTTCAGGCAAGACCGGAGTTCCGGGCGCATTGAGCGGGCTCTATTCCGCATTTTCCGCGTGGAGCACGAGCCCATCCGATACAACCGCGAGACAGCAGGTGATTACCGCTGCTCAAGCAGTGGCGCAGGCCTTCAACCAGACCGCTTCGAGTATCGGACAGATTCAATCGCAAACCGACCAGCAAATATCGAGCACGGTCACGCAAGTGAACCAGTTGACATCTCAGATTGCCACAATGAACGCGGCCATTCGGAGCGGGTCGAAAAACGATAGTGGCCTGAATGCCCAGCTTTATAACACACTGGAGCAGCTATCCAACTTGGTTCCGGTCAATGTACATAACGAGAGTGACGGGACAGTAACGGTGCTGCTGGGCGGCCAGTTGCCACTCGTCATCGGAAAAACCGCTAACAACCTGCAGGCCAGTTCAGCTCCGGCCGGCTCCACGTATGCCGGCGCACCGGGACATACACAAATCACGACCGCCGACGGGCAGGACGCCAGCGCGCTTATCGGGCAGGGCCAGCTCGGCGGATTACTTCAGTTCCGGAACGGAACGCTTGCCGGATTGACCGGTGATGGAAATCAGCAGGGGAGTTTGAACCAACTTGCGCAGTCTATTGCGGACCAGGTGAATCAACTCCTCGAAAGCGGACAGACCAGCTCCGGAGCGAATGGAGTGCCGTTATTCAGCTACTCTTCGGGTCCGAGTTCGAACCAGGTCAGCATTTCCGGAAACATGCTGAATCTGAATATTTCCGGTGCGACGTTCGTAAACGGAACGTCTCCCGCGAATGACCAGACGTTTACGTTCAATATTGTGGACCTGGCCACGAACCAAAATAAACAGATAACAGCGACCGTGCCGGCCAGCGCCGGAGGAGTCACGCTAACGCAAGCGCTCAGCGATCTGAATACGGCGCTCGGCGGAAGTGGAATTGCCGCGAGTGTAGATGGAGCGGGGCATCTGCAGTTTACCGGCACGACGGCTTTCACCCTAACGGATAATAACTCCAGTAATGCGCTGACAAGCGCCCTTACTACATACGGCGGCAGCTCACCTGCGAACGGAACCGCAGAAAATACTTCCAATTTCGTTACCGACGGTCCGGCCTATATACCAATCAACGCGGGCGGCTCCGAGACCCTCACATTTACTCCCCGGGCGGGAGCGCCGATCGCGGTGGTATTAAACGATACGAGTACGGGCGATACTCTTGACCATGCGATCACTACCATCAATGCTGCCACCGCTTCATCCGGCATATTCGCTGTAAAGAATAGCTCCGGAACCGGCATTTCGTTCCAGAGCACAACCGGGTTCACGGTGGCGGATCAGGTGGACGCCGCGGCTGCCAGAAGCGGAGTCTTCGGTGCTACGGGCGCATCGGCCATCACCTATTACTCGAAACCTCCACTATCTACATCCGCCGCTGGGACATTAGCCGTGAACAGCAGCATAACTGTCGGGCAGCTTGCCGCCATCAGTTCCACAGCTTCCAACGGCGTTGCGGACCAGTTAGCACAGTTAGCGACCTCGCAGAACTCGTCGCTCAGTAATTTAAGCTACACCGATTACTACGCGAGTATGGCCAGTACTATAGGTAGCCAGGCCGCGAGCGCCGCGACAACTCAGCAAACCCAGACCCAGGCGCTGACACAGGCTCAGAACATGCGCGCACAGGTTTCGGGAGTGTCGCTCAACGAGCAAGCGGCGAAACTGCTTCAATTCCAGGAAGCTTACCAGGCATCGGCGCAGATGATCTCAGTCATCAATACGACGATGCAATACCTTCTGCAAATGATGCAGCAGGTGCAGTGATAACGGAGGAATGAAATATGCTGGCCGGACTTGACGGGTTTAATGGCAGCTTTCTCGCGGACCTGTCGAACATTGAAAACAGGATGACCGCGGAAAATAAGCAGATCACATCCGGTATTCGCGTGAATCAGCCATCCGATGATCCCACGGCGATTGCGTCCATTCTGGATTTCCAGCGGACCATCGATCAGATCAGCCAGGTGCAAAGCAACCTGAATACCGCGAACACAGAAGCAAGCGTTGCGGATGGTGCTCTGCAATCAGCTTCGACCGCGCTCGATCAGTTGATGTCGATCGCATCTCAGGGAGCAAGCAGCACGGTTTCAGCGACAAGCCGGACAGTACTGGGCCAGCAGGTGCAGCAGATAGCACAGCAGATGGTCTCGATCGCGAATACGACTGTACAAGGGCGCTACATATTCGGTGGAGATGATGCGACTACCGCCCCCTATAGCTTCGACTGGACCCAGCCGGACGGGATCGTGCAGAGCACGTCCGCCGGCAATCTGGCATCCACGATGAGTCTGCGGAACGCGACTGGGGGCGCTATCAATCCTCGTATGACGGCCCAGGCGATCTTTGATGTTCGTGATGGCGGCGGGATCCCGACCACTGGGAACGTCTTCCAGGCGATCTACGCTTTAGGGCAGGCGCTTCAGAGCAATAACCAGGCTGGTGTACAGGCGGCCATACCCATGTTGCAGGATGCAGTCGCGCAAATTGGCCAGGCGACTACCTTTTATGGACACGTCGAGAACTGGATACAAAACGCGCAGCAGGATGGCACGCAAATCAGCAATAATGTTCAGCAAGCGCTCGGAACGGTAAAGGACGCCGATATTGCGGCGTCGGCTAGTCAGTTGACCCTGGATCAGACGGCGCTCAATGCCGCCCTCGCCGCTCATGGCAGCTTCAACACCCGTTCGTTGTTCAGCTATCTCGGATAAGGATAAGTAAGAATTTTCCCAGCACCGCCCAGTTCTGCGAAAAATCGCAACGGATTTGCGATATGTACGGCAGAGGGCGTTAAATGAGCGTAGCGGAACATGCGGAACGGATCCTGACAGCATGGTGTGCGGCCGATACGGGTCAGCTTCATCGGGAAGTGGAAGATGCCTTGGACTGCGACAACTCTAGCGCCAGATGTTACCTGGAGCGTGAGGAACGCGAACTTCTGCATAGCGTCGCCAACCGCCTTCGAGGCAGCGTTGCGCCAGCGCAAGGCGGGGTAAGCCGGTCCAGCGGCGCAGGACTCGCGCTTTTGCGGCATTTAATGAATCGTAGCCGGGTCAACTAGCGGACCGGGCGCGCCCAATCCCTACCTACAATCAAGTTTTTCGTAGCGGCGAGGCAATGCCTCGCCGTTTTTGTATTCCCGGCAGTCACAAAAGAAGAGCGCTTGCCCGCAAGAATCCTGCCGAAGAGAAGAATATGATTCACCTCACTCGTTTGAATCATATCCCCCTGGTCGTCAACTCCGATCTGATCGAGCACATT
>Ga0134125_10004788_pt1 | contig 15424 bp, 9 predicted proteins | sample KB31751_FD_96464 | JGI IMG/M metagenome (GOLD analysis project Ga0134125, IMG submission 96464) | Terrestrial soil microbial communities with excess Nitrogen fertilizer from Kellogg Biological Station, Michigan, USA - KB3-175-1 | ecosystem: Environmental > Terrestrial > Soil > Unclassified ... | reverse complement strand
GGCCGGCGAGTGTTCCCGCCGGCCGAGTGTTAGACGGTTGCATTGTTTACGGGACGATATAAACGTGTCCTTGTCCGATATCAGGACCAGTTCCCGGAGGTCCAGTCTTGCGAAGGATTCCGCGCTGCCGGCTTTGAAGAGGAACTACGACATCGGGATCATCGCCGATGGCCAGAACCGCATCCGCACCGTTGCTGCTGAACGCGAGCGCAGTGATAGGACCGAGCGGCACGTTGCTGCTCAGGAGCGGATCAACGGCGCCGTCAGTTACCCAGGTCTGCTGCACGTTGCAGATGAAGTCAAACTGATCGACTTCAGGCATTTCGCCCAGGTTGTTGGTGACGCCAGGGTTGAACACGCCATCGGCGGTCAGCCCCAGCGTGCCCATGTAAAGGGCCGGAGTGGTCGCCGGATCGTCCGGAACGCTGGGCGAGAGCACAACGCCGAAAGGCGGCAGGCAGGTGGGCCGGACGGTCGCGGGACCCACGGTGAAGCCACCCGGGTTCTCTACGATCACTTCCGGAGTCTGGAGTCGGGCAATGGCGCGCTTCATCGGTGAGGCGCTGCCCTGGGCCATGCTGGGCGAAGCCTTCAGCAGGTTCGTGACCACGCCTTTCTTGATGAACTGGCCGTCGATTGGCGGCGGGCCGATCTCAGCAATGTAGAGATCATTGCCGTTGAAGGCCATGCTGATCATGCCAATTCCGTTGAACAGCCTGGCGATGCTTACCGGCGCGCTCGGGGCGGTGTCCGGGCTGGTAATTTTCGAGATGAAGCCGCTGTCGGCATATCCGAGATAGAGCGCTCCATCATTGAACGGACCGGTGGGCAGGGCCACAGACTGCAGCCATGTGCCCCTGGTGCCGGCGCCGTTGAGGATGCCGTTCAGGACCAGAGTCCCGCCGCCAGGACCGGGGGTGAAGATGAAGCGGTAAATGTTGGCCGTGCCTAAATTGGCTGGGTTCTGCGCATCTGGAACGTAGACGACCTGCTGTCCGGCTCCATCAGGCGCAGATGCCGCCGGCTGGCCGGGAATGAAGTTGGCATCAGCCTGGAAGCAATTGGTCAAGGCTCCGGTGCCGCTGAGCGGATTGACGTCAATACGGCAGAAGCCGAGGACTTCATCCGAGACCCACCAATTGCTGTTCAGCCACAGCAAGCCTCTGGGGTGCGTTACCCCGGACGCGAGCAGAATGGCGCGCTTTGCAGCAAACGGATTGGGCGCAGCTTCCTGGCCGTTGGAACCGATTGAGCTGATCGCGCATCCGGGAGGATTCTCGATTGCTGAAGTCGTTGATAGCCCGTCGCACTGTGACTCGGGGAAGGGGTTGGAAGTTGCCAGCAGCTCCCAGGTTTGGCCGGCATCGTTCCGCGGGGGAATCAAGAGGTTCGGCGGGAACAGCTCATTAACAAAGGGATCCATCGCCACCGTCATGTCTGCCACTTTGCTGCCATCCGACAGGGTGACTTCATCAGCCGGAAGGTTGGGGTTTGGCGTGGTGTTGGTGGTGGGATCCAGCGGATTGAACGGCTGGTTGAAGTTGATGGACAGAATCAAGGTGTAGTGCTGCGGGGTGACGCCATCGCGCAGCAATCCCTGCTGGTTCCAGACCTGCATCAGGCCGGGAGTGGTTGTGTCATAGCGCACCACGCGGCTGCCGTTGCCGAAATAGAGATAACGGCCGTCGGGAATGGTTGAGAAGTACTGGTCAGAGGCCATTCCCGCATGGGCAAACAGGTTGCGGAACTGGATGATGGCCGAGCACTTCGGGAACGTGTAGAAGCACTGGTCAGCATCCTGGATACGGTTAATGAAGCCTACGTCTTCCATCCACAGATCGTGGCCGATCCAGGCCAGGCTGGTGGCGCGTCCGCCGGTACCCTCGGTTACGCCGACCCGCTCGATCTTGTTACCCTGCGGCGTGAAGGTGGGCGAAAGCGGATTGAGTACACGCCAGATGTCCGTGTTGCCGAAGAAGCTTATGTACAACTTGCCATCCGGACCAAGCAACGCGCTGTTGACCCTGTCGGCAGCCGGTCTTATTGAGATTACGGCGTTATTCGTGAATACCGATCCCGGTCCGGCGAAGATGTCCGTCGTGGCGATAGCTGTGCGGCCATCGGGGCCAAGCGTGAAGCTGTAGCGATTCACGCCACCGACTGCTCCCACGAAGATGTAGCCATTCGTTCCGTTTACCCCGTTGGTTTCAACCTGGTAATCATGGATTTCCAGGATGCCGGTGATATCGCACGTAGCCGGTTCGAGGGCGCCCCCCGGGCTAAGCCGGCAGAAGCCGTCAACGCTGTCTGTTACCCACCAGTCCGTGGTAAACCCGGTCGGAGACGCGGGGTTAGGCACACGGATCAGAACCAGGCCGCGAGGCTGGTTCATGCCCTGGTCGCCAATCAGAATGCTGTTGTTGAAGTGTGTTGGCGCCTGGCTCTGCGCATTCATCACAGAGGTCAGGCCCATCATCACAACCAGGCCCAGTAGAGCCTTCCATAAGCCGCGAGTTCGCAAGGACCTCTTCTTTGAGGGCTGAGCCAATTCCTTGCCCGGGGCTCGCATAAGTTTCGAAGTCATTTTAGGTTCCTCTCTTCGTCCGCTGCTAAATTCCTTGCTAGCTTTGTGAACTTACAGCTCTTGAATTCTTGTTCCACGCTGCCGGGCCGGAAGCCCGGCAGCGTGGGTTGTGCCCTTTACCTCAGGACGGTGATGCCGGTTTGGATCGAGCCACCGCCGCTTGAGGTGATGGTGATGATGTTTGGTGGCGGCACGTTCCCCATGATGATGTCGAACACGCCGGGAGCGCCGGGGATCGCCGGTCCCATGACTGCGGAGATCGGTTGACCCGTTGCCTGGTTGATCACGTCAAGCGTAATTGTCAGCGTGACGCCAGGCGTGAAGTCCGTTGCCGTTACATCGAGACGCGCCTTCTTCGTGCGGTAAGTCGCGCTGCTGATGATGATGATGTCCGCCTGCGGATTGGTGACGATCACGTCAGCCTTGGCCGGCAAGCTGGTCAAGCTGCTGGCAGAGCTGGTCACCGTTACGCTGAAGGTCAAGTCCGGAGGCGCCGTCAGGGCGGGGACGTTGGGCGCCGTGAACGTGACGCTCACAGAACCATCTGGATTCACGGTCTGCGGGCTCAACGTGACACCGGCTGGAGCCGAGAAGTTATAGGTCAGCGTGCCGTTGGCCGGATCAACTGCGTGTGCCGTGAGGGTCACGACGGTTCCACCAGTAACCGGATTGGCCGGCGAAGATGACAGTGTCACGACCGGGGCCGTTCCCGCCGGCGGTACCACAACCGGCACGATCAGCGACACGGGCGTCGATGCTGGAACACTAGCGCTTCCTCCCACAACCAACTGGAAGGTCAGGTTCTGTGACGCTGTTACCGTGGGAGCGATGAACGTCGCCTTGGCTGAGGTCGGGTTCTGGATGTTTACGACCGGATCGCCAGGGTTGATGATCTGCGACCACTGGAAGGGACCGCTCGCAGGCGTGCTGAGCGTTCCATCCAAAGTGACCGCCACACCAGCGAACGGCGGATTCGGACTCGATGAATACGTCGGCCGGGCGATGGAGGTGGACGTTCCAGCGAAGCAGGTGACCGGCGGAGTTACATCATACGGGAACGGGTTCAACTCCGTGATGTTCTGGTTCGGGAAGAACGGATTGGGAGCCAGGCCCAACTGCACCTGGATGCTGTCAAACACACTGCCTAGCAACGGCAGAGGTCCAGACCCGTTGGTCAGATATTGGAAGTCCTGGAAGTTGAACGGCACCGGAGGATCACCGGGCATCAGGAGCTCAGGGTAGATGAACTCGCCTGTCGGCAACTGATACTCACCGAAATCCGAGCCGCTCTTGTTCTTGCCGAGCACCGCGCCGCTTACGCGCGCTCCGATGTTCTGCGTGGGAGGCTGGAAGTTGCCGCCCTGGGGGAAACGCACGCGCCAACGGCCGCGCTTACCAATGTTTGGCGGGCCGGGTTCAACCGGGAAGCTGGCCACCCATGACGGCTCGCGGAAGGTAACGTTGCCATTGCAGTCGTAGTCGATGGCTGATACGTCTACGGGACGGAACGGGTCACTGGTGAAACCTTCCACGCGGGTGCGAACGCCGGCTTCCTGCGGGAAGTTAGGATCAGGCATGCCAGCAGTACCCTCGAGGGTCACTTCCACCACTACATAAGCAGGATCAACTCCCGGAGCGGTGTAAACGGCTAAGTTACCCACCACTTCGGTCGCGCTCAGGAAGGGCACGCCCGTGGCGGGATCGACTTCCTGGGTGGGAAGAACGTCCACCCAGTCGCCCACTTCAAACGGAGCTTCCGCGTAGGGATCCTGCGGGAAAGGATTATCGGCGGTCGGCGCGTCGCCAGGAGCGTTCATAGTGAAGATGTTGAGCATCCCACCGGTGAATGGGTCGCGCTTGCGGTTGATTTCAGGGCACTGCGGATCGTCCAACCCGGTGTATGTGAAGCCCGTGGGGGCGGTCAGAACATAAGGATCAGGCACTCCCGCAAGAGCCACGCCGTAAGGATTGTTGTTGGGATCGTACGTTGCCGGTGGAACGACCGGGATACACATGTCAGTTCCAGTGCGCGTGCGGACCGTAGTATTGCCCTGGTCAACCGTCATGCGCGGATCTGGCGATTGGCCGAGGGTGTAGCGGCCTTTAAAGAGGACTACCGGGCTGCCCGTGACCGGATCAAGGGCCGGCGATCCATCCGGATTTGGAATCGTGATGCCGCCGTTGATCTTGGGATCGTTGATCATGACTCGCGTCCCGTTGACCACCAGCGTGCCGTTGGCGTAATCGATCGACTCAATGAATCCAGACATCGCCTGGGCCGCATCCTGCGAGACACGCACGATGCCGGCGATGGACTGGCCATTGATGATGTTCATATCGATCATGGCCTGGTAGGTCCCCGGGAACCGGACTGTATCGGCCATTGCCAGACCTGTCTGGAAAACCGGGTCTGTCTGGTGCGTGTTGGGATTGAACTCGAACAACTCTTCCCACGTGAGGAAGGTGTTCGGCATCACCACGATCGTGCCCTGCGGAATCCTGACCAGTTGGTTGTTGACTTCAATCCAGCCGCCGGTGCTCTTGCAGTTGTCCGGCTTCGGAGGATTGTCTGGCGTGGGGGAGGGATTGTCATCCTTGTTGCACAATCCGGGTGTTGCATCCAGCGAGGCATACTGAATTTGCCCCGCCAGAAGCACGCCCGCGGGCCGTGTCTGGTATTGCGGTTCCTGGATATTGGGCGGTGGTACCACCTGCGGCGTAGGCCAGGGAACTGGATTCAGGCTCTGGGCGGACATGCTCGCGCCCAGTCCTGCGATCAACAGCAGAGCCATAACCGCCACCCTGAAGATCTTGGTTGTCGTTGCGAGTCCCGTCATTCTGAAGCTCCTTCCGTCGTCCTTCAATTTCGTGATCTTGATCTGTCGTACTGCTGAGGGGAGGCCGTTCACTCCCAGCCGCTCTGCTGTGCGGCTGGAAGTGGTTGGCTCGTGCAATTTATTTGGGGATGGCATTTTGCACCCCCAATAAGTTCTCCAGGAACGTGGGCAGTGGCTTGCCGCCATTGGCTCCCGTTGCCGGAATTTCCATGAAAGTATCTTTCGCCCGTCCCGGATGGTCCGGATCGTTCTGTACCGGATAACCGTCCGCACCAACGACTGCGCCGTTGGGCGTGAACAGTTGCGGGTGATCGAAAGGAGCCGATTGGCTCACCGTGCGCGGGTCGGTCAGCGCATTGCGCAGGAAATCAACCAGGTCGATCTTGTCCTGCGTGGTGAGGCCGATCACGTCCATGTCGGCGTCCATGTACTGGTGTTCTTCGCCAAACATGTTGAAGTCGCCGCCGCGGTTGTAGAATTCCACCACCTGCTCCAGCGTCAACTGGCTGCCGTTGTGGAAGTAGGGAGCGGTCAACGCGACGTTGCGCAATTGCGGCGCCTTGAAGAAGCCGTTGCGCGCAATCATGTCACCGCAACTGAGGGCCGCCATGGAGATACCGTCGCCCGGCCGGCCGGGAATCATGATGCTCTGTGACGGGTCCTTGCATACCCGCTCGCGCAGGTATTCCGATTGCGACAGGGGCGCGTTCGCGTCCGGATCGGTGCCGCCCAGGCCGCTATCTTCCGCGGTAGGCCGCACGCCGATGTGGTAGAACCCGGTGTCATACACCCGCACCTGCATGTCGTGCATGATCATGCGTTCAGAAGGACCAACCGCGCTCACCGTGCCTACGGAGGCATTGGAGAGCTCGGGCCCACCGTGGCAGTTCACGCAGCGCCCTGTCGTCTGGAAGCGCAGAAGGCCGCGAAGCTGACCCGTCGTCAAAGGCGTTGGCCCGGTCGAATAGCTGATCTTGACAGGGAAGGTCGTGGTTGGCGGCATGCCAAACTGCAGTGTCAGCTTGCCGGTGGCGTAATCAATCTGGCCGACATCCAGGCCAATGCCCATCACGCGGCCGTCACCGTAGTCAAACGCATACGCCATGTCCTGATCGGTGAAATCGTTCAGAGGATCAAGAGCGATCACAGAAACCGTGTACGGAGTGACGCCAGGATCAAGCTGGACGGTGAAAAGCTGGGTCGCTCCATCGCCCACCAGGTTGTAAGTCTTCTGCTGCTCCAGATACTTATCGAATGGAGTCTGGTCGGCGATCAGCGTACTTTCATACATCTGGATGGCCACGCCCCAGAACAGCGAGAAGTTGTATTCCATCTGGGTGTACTCGGCTGTATTCGCCGCGCAGCTCTGAGCCTTCGCGGGATCTGCCAGGCTGGTCGAACCATCCGAAGCCAGGCAGATGTGCTGGGCAAACTGCCACCATTCCGGAAGGAACGCCTTCTGGATAAGGGCGGCATAGGTCGTGTTCAATCCCGGCTTGGGAGCGTTTGAGAGGGCGCCCAGAACGCTGTCAGTGGGATCGACCATCTGCTTGGCCAGCGGAACGCGCGCCAGAAGCTTCTTGCCGACTTCGTGCAAATTGCGCCCGTCAGCCGACATTTCCGCGTTGCTGAGGATGGGGCCCAGCGACTGCGAACACAGCGCTGAGTTGTCCATGGCCACATGCGCCGGAGCGAGCTTGCCGTCGCCATCGATTGCCAGCAGCCCGGCGCCGTTGTTGCGCGCACCAAAAGGATCGAGTCCGTTGCACACGTTCTGCGCGCGGCCGTCCCAGAAATTGCGGAAGTTGAAAACTGCATCGACCACGCTGGGAGCATTGCGGCCACCGGTGCGGCGGGTCTCAATGCGCTTGCTTGCGTCGGTCGGATCAGGATAGGAGAACACCGGATCGTTAATGAGGGTGTCCTGCTCCATGCTGGTGATGTTTCCCGGCGCGGTACCGACTACTCCTCCCTGACCCACGCCACCACCGTTGATTCCGGTGTTCACCGTGGAGGGGCGGCTGGGGAGGGTTCTGGTGTGGTTGGTCAGGGGGTTCCCCGCACCAGGTCCGAAATTGAGTCCCGGTCCATCGGCCACATCGCCAATACCGGTCTGAACTGCAACGCGTCCGTTATTGCCGCTGCCCTGAATGATTTGGCCGTTGCCGCCGATCACGCCCGTGATCACCTGGCCGATGGTCAGCGGGAACGAACCCTGCGAACCGGAAACATCGTTCACATCCGAAACGATTGTGAAACGATCATCAACATTGGAAACTTTGTGGAACGGGAAGTCACCATCGTGATAGCCGCCGAAGCCGGCAGTGGCGCTTCCCGCGTTGTAGTGATGATTGGGGCCCTGAATTCCGCTTACGGTAGGGCCTAACTGGAATGTATTATCGCCGCCGGCCTGTCCAGGATTGACTTCATTGTTGCCCCGGCTGTCGGCTCCGGCGTTGAAGTGGCAGCTCGCGCAGGCCTGAACATCATCGCTGCCTGCCTGCATGTCCCAGAACAGTGCCTTGCCCAACTCAATCGCAGCGGTCTTGTCGGCCAGGATACCTTCCATGCCGAATACTGGGGGAACTGGAACGCTGGAAAGAGGTGCAAGCGGCCGTATCGGGATCACCATCCCCTGCTCTGGCAGGGTGCCACTGTCACCATTGCCGCCGCTTTGCGCGCGCACGCTGGCGTAATATCCCAGGGCCACAACTATGGCGATCACCCATGCGAAGCCGCGCACAAAAGCCCGAGTAGTCCCGGAAGATTTCATTTTGTTCTCCTCACAAACTTGGCTCCAGCGTTCATGGCGCTGGACAGCAGTCCGCACACTTAGCAGCCGCTATGGGGAGTATCACGGTGGGCGATTAGGCGTGGATTAGTGCTACGTTAAATCTTTTAATTATCCAGTTTGTCTTTCTCTAATTCCCGTATCTATCTGTAAACACGCGGGATGAATTCAGTCTTGCAAAAGCAAGACACGGCTCGAAATTCAAAGTCTTTCGTGTATAAGACGGTACTTTTAGCCAATTACTAAGTACGCTCTAATGATTGTCGGACATTGTACTAACGTACAGTGCCGTGGCTGGTACCTGATGTAGGTTTGGAATTGGCTTCGGTTTCGGCGCCAAAAAAAGCGCAGTGCGGCTGTCCCGAAGGGTCATTGGTTGTAGGAGCGGTGTGTGGAAGAACGTGCCTATCGTAGTACGAGAAGACTATTTTTGAGAGCCGCCACCCGTTCGATGTGTTCTGCGGCGCGTCATCGGACTTGCTCGTTGCAGCACACGCACGAAGCGCGCTTCCATAGTCGAGTGCGATCGCAAATGACGGCCGCATCGGAGGGCGCTTACCTGAAACTTCAAACTAGATCATGAAGCGGCACGGCCAGCAATCCTCATGATCGCGTTGGTCGCATCCATCGTCTCCAGTAGATCCCCACGTTAGCGGCGAAGACCAGAACAGCCGCGATCGTGAGCGCGATTGGCGGAACGTTGGGGTAAACCATCGCATCAAGATAATGCAGCAGGAATCCGCCTCGGTACGGCGTGACGCCCGCGCGCTGTTCCAGCCAGTTCTCCGCGAACGTCAAAGGACAGGTCCAGGGCAGGATTTCCACCAGCAGCCCCCAGATCAGTGACAACAGATGGATCGCTGCCAACCGCGGGCGTTTACCCGTAAAGGTTGCGCCCAAGATCACCCATAGGATAAAGACCAGATGCAAAAGAAGGATGATGATGGAGATGGCGGCATACACGGCTTTGCTCCTGCGATTTGCTCGAGAAGCGCAATACCACAAAATCCTATTTCAAAAAATAGGTCATGTAATAGAGGAGAAAGAACGCTGGCACGATGGAGAATTTCAGAGCGAACTGCCGGGCAAAAAAAGCGGCCCCTTGCGAACAGTCGATTAATTGAGAAAGTTGCTGGCACTTGCGGGGGCCTGCCAGCCGTGAGATTTGCACATGAAGTCGTGCGCCTGCTTGAAGCGTTTGGATGGTATGCTCAAAGCAAAGAGAGCCGCTTTGAACAATCAAAGCGAACTCGTTCTGGATTCCGCCAGCCCGGCATCCGTAAAATGTTCACGCGCTTTTGAGGAGTCCACGAATGTCCATCTCGTCCGGGGGCGGTAGGTTCGCGCTATTTCCCGAACTCAGCAGTGAAACCGGTGAGCTGAACCGCGCGCAGGGGATGCTCCCTTCACAAGAGATCCGGGAGCTGATTGACAATGGCCATATCATGTCGCGGAGTTTTGGCGGCATCACCGAGCAGCAAATCCAGCCAGCCAGCCTTGACTTGAAGCTCGGTGACGTGGGCTATCGCGTGCAAGCAAGCTTTGTGCCACAGGACTCCACAGTCGAAGGCAAAATCTCAGAATTGGGCCTCAGCATGGGCCGGGTGGACCTGACGCGCACCACGGTTTTTGAAAAGGGCTGCATTTACATTGTTCCGTTGCTGGAAGAGCTTGACCTTCCGGAAGACGTCTCCGCCCGGGCAAATCCCAAGAGTAGCACCGGGCGCCTCGACATTTTCACGCGGCTGATCACCGACTACGGACAGGAATTTGAGCGCGTGCCCAGCATGCCCGGCGGGTACAAGGGCAGGTTGTACGCTGAGATTGCCTCCCGTACGTTCAGCGTAGTCGTGAGAGCAGGAATGAGCCTGAATCAGTTGCGCTTTGTACGCGGGAATCCCAAACCTTCTGACAGGAAGACGGCCGACCTCGAAAAAAAAGAGGCTCTGGTTTACGGAGAAGAGGGAAGTCCTGCGAAAGCGCGCATCGGCAAAGAGAGCATTAAGTTTTCAGTGAACCTTCGCGCTCAGGAACCCGGTGAAGTGGTGGCATACAAAGCCAAGAAACATGCCCCCGTGATTGACCTGGCCAACATTAATCATTATGCCCCGGAGCAGTTCTGGGATTCAGTGCACGAACCGGGCAAGCCCGGACTCATCCTGGAGCCGGGTGATTTCTACATCCTGGCTTCCAAAGAGCGGGTCAGCATTCCTCCAGATTGGGCAGCCGAGATGGTGTCCATGGACCAGGACATTGGTGAGTTCCGCATCCATTACGCAGGTTTTTTTGATCCCGGCTTTGGCTATGGCGCCGGCGACGTGAAAGGGACGCGCGCCGTTCTTGAAGTACGGGCCCACGAAGTCCCGTTTTTGGTCGAGCACGGGCAGACCATGGGCAGGCTTATTTACATTCCGCTGCGCTCACGGCCAGACAAAATTTACGGCATGGATATCGGATCGTCCTATCAGCGCCAGGGATTGGCGTTGAGCAAGCATTTCAAGCGAACGTAGAACCACGTTGCTATAACAAAGTGTTCGCCATAAAGCTGCAAACTACAATGAGCCGAAGATCAGCGGTTGCTGAAATGATGGCTCAGCGCGGCAAGCCGCAATGAGCACAAGCCCGCCTCTGGTCCTTGAAGGTGTGGCACAGGCGCCTCGCCTGTGAGTCTGGCCCTCTCGAATGCAGCCTTCTATCAGAAGACTTTCCAGCAATTCGAGATTGCCATCCTGAACCGCGCCCGGAAGGAGTCTCTTAGGTAAAACCTATGTTTCCGGGGCGGGGAAGGATCTGCCCTGGCAAAGTCCCGCGGGAGCCCACCACCAAAAATCCTTTGCCCCACCAAAATCGTTCTAAAAAAAGAGGCATTGAGTCGCTCAGGCCACGACGCTCATCTTCTCAAGGGAACAAGCAGGCAGGAGTGCCCATTCGACTTCTTCGCTGACGCTCAGTCGCTCAGGGCAGGCTCTGTGCCACACGATTTAGGGCTGCTGGAGATCATCGCTGGCTTCCACGAAGCAGAACAGAAGGCCCGCAACAGCGGGCCTTTTGAGGGTTGAAACGATTCTTAGCGGCTGGTCGACGCGGCCGCAGCGGCGCGTTCGGCGACAACGCGCTTGGCGTTTTCCGCCAGCTCCTTGGCCTTTCCGAGTTGATTGAGCGCCGCCATAACTTGTGGATCAGTCTGCGCTCGCACCTTCAGGCCTTCTTCCTGTCCGAATTCTGAAGTGAAAATTTCCGCCTTGATGCTGGATTTGATCCACTCCTGGCCTTCGGCCAGATCGGCCTCAGTGTATGGAATCTTCTGGGAATCAAGGAACTTGCGGAAATCCTGCATGACCGCATCGCTCACTTCAAAAGTCTTATCCACCTTATGGGCATTGGTGTAATGCTGGGCAAAATTGAAGAACGCGTACTTAATCAACAGCGTGTCTTCGAAATGGTTGGGTTTGAAAGGAGCAATCTTCACGTCCGGCGTAATGCCGCCGCCGCCGTACACAGTCCGTCCACTGTCAGTGAGCTTTACGTCCTTGGATTGCGTATTGGCGTTGTTATTCGGGTTATCTTCCTGAGCGCGGGCGTAGTAATAATCGTAGAGGGAGACGCCGTTGTAGTCGCGCTGAATCAGCCTGCCGCTGGGCGTGTAGTACTTGGCGGTGGTCAGGAGCAACCCGGTGTTCTCTGATAAAGGATAAACAGTCTGCACCAGGCCCTTGCCGAAGGTGACTTCACCAACGATCAAGCCGCGATCATGGTCCTGAATTGCGCCGGATACAATCTCCGCCGCGGAAGCTGTGCCGCGGTTCACCAGCACGACCAACGGATAATCCTTGCCGGCGTTCCCATGTGGCGCGCGATAGGTCTTCTCCGGTGAGCTGCGGCCGCGATGGGAGACTATCACCTGTCCTTTTTTCAGGAACTGGTCGGCGACGCCGATTCCTTCATTCAGCAGCCCGCCCGGGTTGCCGCGCAAATCAAGGATCAGGCCCTTCAGGTCGCCGAATTGCTGCAGTGCGTCCTCGACTTCCTGCTCGGTGGTTTCATTGAATGCTGTAATGTGCATGTAGCCGATGCCCGGCTTGACGAAGAACTTCAGGTCCACGCTGTTGCGAGGAATTTCATCGCGCACCACGTTGAACTCCAGCGGCTTGGCATTTCCTTCACGCAGGATAGTGATGTGCACGTTGGTGCCGCGGGGGCCCTTGAGCAGGTCGGCCACATCGCTCACGCTGAGATTGTCAGTTGGCTTGCTGTCCACTGCCAGGATGACGTCTCCGGGCCGCAACCCGACTTTGTAGGCGGGCGTACCCACGAATGGCGCCACCACGATAATTTTGTTGTTGCGCGGCGCAATCTGCATCCCAACGCCGTAATATTTCCCGCTCTGCTCCTCACGGAGCGCCGAGTACGCCTTGGGATCAAGAAAGTTCGAGTGCGGATCCAGCACGTGCAGCATGCCGGGAATCGCGCCATTGTAAATTGCCTTGTCCGGATTGACCGGCTCAGCGTAATTCTGCTCGACCATTGAATAAACGTCAGAAAACTGGCGCAGATTGTCGCGCACATCAGTATCGGACGAGCCGCCCGGATAGGCGCCGCCATTGCGCTGGCTGAAGCCTACGCCGAGGAAACCGCAGATTAAGATGACGAGAAGGACGAGAAAAGCTGAACGGCGAGAACCACGAGACATGAATGTTCCTTGTCGGCTGAGCTAATTACCCGGATCACGGGATGCTAGGGGAAGTATAGCACCTGCACTGGGCCCGGCTGCCCGGCTTTGCGACTGAACCAGCAGCCCCAGGGCCGGCGGAAGTGCCCGCATCCAAAGTAACCTCACTAAGCTAAGATGCCCCTTCTCACAGACGTGGTGCAAAGGATTTTGTTATCTCCCAATTGGAAAACTTAATGGAAAAGCCCGACTCCCTTTAACTCCGGATGGGGTATCATGTGTTTACTCACTATGAACCTCGGTTTTCCAGAGATGGTGTTTCTGATCCTGATGGCGTTCCTGCTGTTTGGACCCAAGAGACTTCCGGAGATTGCCCGCCAGTTGGGGAAATTTGTGGCCGAGTTCAAAAAGGCGAGCAACCAGTTCCAGGGGCAGATTCATGAGGAAATCCGCAAGCTGGAACTTGACGAAGTCAATCCGATGAAGCACATTCAGCCGGAAATAGCGAAACTCAAGGACGACGAGGACCTCTCCCTTACCGGCGCCCTGAACCGCTTGACCGAGCGCATTAAGAACAGCGTCCCACAGGATTACGATGCCTGAGCTTGTAGTAGAACCCCAAAATTCCAACAGGCAAATGGAACCAGAGCAGATGGCCACCATGGGCCTTCTGCAGCATCTTGAAGAACTCCGGCAGCGGGTTTTTTATTCAGTCATAGCGGTAGGCGTGTGCTTTGGCGTGGCATGGTACAAGTGGGAGGCGATCTACGCGCTCATGCGCGCCCCCATCGAAGCTGCGCTGAAGGCGCATAACATGCCGACGGAACTGGCCTTCACGAATCCGACGGACCCGTTCAATTTGTCCCTGAAGCTGGCGCTCATCACCGGAATTTTTATCGCTTGTCCGTTCCTGCTGTACCAGGTGTGGATGTTCATTTCTCCGGGGCTTTACAGGAAGGAGAAGCGCTACATTCTGCCCTTCCTAGTCATGTCTGTCGGGTTGTTCCTGAGCGGGGGGCTGTTCGGATATAAAGTGGTGTTCCCGGTGGCCCTGAACTTTCTGGTTGAAACCGGTGCTCACGCCGGCATGCGCGCGGTCATCACCATCACCGAATACACTGATCTCTTCCTTACAATTCTTCTAGGCCTCGCGCTCATTTTTGAGCTGCCCATTGTGCTCGGTTTCGCCGGCGCCATGGGCGTGGTAAGCCCGAAGTTCCTCTTTAAGCATATCCGCGGCGCAGTGCTCATTTGCTTTGTTGTCGCGGCCATCCTCACGCCGACGACGGACATGATGAATATGACCATCTACGCCGCGCCCATGATTTTGCTGTATATCCTGTCGATCGGTGTTGTCTGGCTGGTCCATCCCAAGCAGCGGCGCGCCCGCAAGGAAAAGAGCGCACAAAAGGATTAATAAATTAAACTTGTAGCGGATTGCTCCGGAGCTGTGCGGCTGTGTGTGTCCGACTATTGCCGTTCCGGGGCATGGGAGCAGGTACGTGACCTTTCTCAATCGCGGCTGCCGGATACTTCTCTTGCTCGCCATTGTGTCTGCGGCGGGCTGTGCCGACGGCAAGACCACCCCGGCGGCTTTGTCCGCTGCAATGCCGGCGGCAACGCCGAGCGCGAAAACTTCAGTTGAACCGGTCGGTCCGGAACTGCGCATTGATCCGAATCGCGCATGGCAGTATCTCAAGCAAATTCTCGCCTTTGGTCCACGGTGGGACGGCAGCAAGGGCCAGGAGAAACTCGGCGAGTATCTTCATAACAAATTGAAGGCGGACCACGTAGAGGATGATGCTTTTGTGGCGCAGACACCTGCGGGTCCCATCAAGATGCGCAACATCATTGCAAAGTTCCCCGGCGCGAAGGACGGCGTTATCGTGCTGGGCTCGCACATTGATTCCAACTACCCGCTGCGCAATACGAGCTTTGTCGGCGCGAACGACGGCGGCTCCAGCACCGCGCTTCTTCTCGCCATCGCCGATCAGCTTCGCGGCAGGAAACTTCCCGGTTACAGTGTGTGGCTGGCGTTCTTTGATGGGGAAGAGTCGATTCCATCCACAACGCCGGGCGACCTTCGCTGGAGCGATCCGGACGCGCTCTATGGCAGCCGCCATCTTGCCAAGAAGTGGAAGCAGGACGGGACAAGCAGCAAGATCAAGGCATTGATTTTGGCTGACATGATCGGCGATAAAGACCTCGATATCCTTCGCGACACGAGTTCGACGCCGTGGCTGGAAGACCTGATTGGCCAGGCCGCAAGTCACCTCGGCTACCAATCGTATTTCTTTCAGGAGGTGACTGGGATGGGTGGCGACGATCACATCCCATTCGCGCAGGTTGGAGTGCCTGTGGCTGACCTGATCGATTTCAACTATGGCTATAACAACGCCTTCCACCATACTGTGGAAGATACAATTGACAAGCTCAGCCCCAAGAGCCTGCAGATCACGGGTGATGTGATTCTTGAAACCATACGCTTGATCAATGGCCGTCAACAGTAAAGAACAGTTACCCTGAGAGCAGGATCTGTCTGC
>Ga0134125_10004787_pt1 | contig 15431 bp, 23 predicted proteins | sample KB31751_FD_96464 | JGI IMG/M metagenome (GOLD analysis project Ga0134125, IMG submission 96464) | Terrestrial soil microbial communities with excess Nitrogen fertilizer from Kellogg Biological Station, Michigan, USA - KB3-175-1 | ecosystem: Environmental > Terrestrial > Soil > Unclassified ... | reverse complement strand
TTGCGAGCGATAAGGGGCAAATGGGTCGGCAGCTGCCGCGACTTTATTTGCCTGAGTAAGCCCATATAGGCCGGATAAGATGTTAAGCCCGCCACCTACTTTCCCGATTGTCTTGCCGGCAGACCCAAGTTCCCCCAAGTAAGATTTAAGTTTGTCCAGAAGGGAACTCGAATCCGAACCATCTCCAGTCAGGGAGAATGAATCTGACCCCGAGGCAGTGGGAGTAAACCCGATTCCAGTATCTCCGCCTGATAAGCCTCCAGGAGAGGAGATGGAATAATCAGGAGAAGCTACCGAGCCTAAGCTAGACATATCTAACTGAGATGCCGTTCCAGGAGTTGCGGCAGGTGACAACGAATCTGTGGTGCCAAAGGTAGACGGAGCAGTCAATCCTTGACCACTAGCAGGTGCTCCACCTGCCCCGCCGAGGGAAGTATCTAGCAGACCTGCACTTCCGCCGGTCCCTAAAGTATTCATTGTTCCAAGGTCAGGAGCAAGGTCTGCTCCCGCCGGAGCCGTCAATCCCAAGCCAGAAGGCGCTGTTAGGGAAAGTCCCTGTGCACCGCCCATATCAACGCCACCGGCAGTGGCACTCCCAGCCCCCGAGCCTAAGCCGCCTAGATAGCTAGCTCCTGCTCCACCAGCGCCCCCGAGTGCGGCTCCTCGCAGCATACCAGAAGTACCACCACCGTAGGAGTGACCACCAACTGCGCCACCAAGAGCGCCTCCAAGGGCCATGCCACCAATGCCTGGCATGAGCATGTTTCCTACTACCATCCCCGCAATAGGGAGAACTGTCTGCACAAATGCTTTACCCATAGAAACTCCGATCTGCGTAGTAAATACGATAACTAGAAGGATGTAAACCCATGTACTTCATGCCCATGCGAGCTGCAAACAGCCGCATCCGTGAATTTAAGATAGGAGCATAGACACGATTATGACCTACCTCCCACGCGTCTTTTGTAAACTGCCTGCTTGCTCGGTAGAAAGCGAACTTATCCGAGTCGTCTGAATAGGCATGGATAAGGGCATCTTTCATACCAAGAGTGAATACTACATCGTCGTATTGAAATACCCTATCTCGCCCTTCTTCCACATCCCGAATCGCGCGATCACGCAACTCTGACAGGGACAATGGCAATCCCTCCACAGAAATCTTCTTTGCGATAATATCTAAGGCGTTCATGTTGCGGGGGTTTGGGCAGTCAAGACACCATTGGTAAAGGTCATTGAACCGTTAGCTCCACCAGAAGTAAGCTTTGTTGTCGTGATAGTTACATTCATCCCTGTGAATGCAGGCTCCGGCGTAAAGCCAAGAGCACTAGTCACATCGGCAGATTCTAAAGTTACGCCACCCGTTCGAGTATTAAAGCCTGATACAAAGGTAGAAGGTAAACTGTTGATAGCAGCATTCTGTGCGGCTGTAGTATGGTACCTTTCTGCTGATGTGCCGCCCTGTAAACCAGCCAAACTATTATGCTGAATTCCGCCTCCACCACCTCCGCCACTTTGCGAAAGCGTCTGTGCTATTTCTAGGAACCAGTTCAGCCAAATAGGATTAAACACACTTTTCTTAGTGCGCTCATCTGTCAGAACTACATCAGCATAGGTCGGAGGCGGCGGGACAGTAGCCATCAAATGCTCCCCGTTTCTATTTGAAGCTCAACTCCTTCAATGCGGAAAGGGCAATTACCGGCATGACGGAAATGATAGGCGCGCTGATAGAATGACCCACAATTTATCAAATAGGGCCTTTTCCTATTAAGGTCAATCTGCCGGAAGTTAGTCCAAGTCTTGTAATCATCGTCTGAATTGCGGACGAGAAGAACCGAACCAGCTGTCTGATCCGCGATTATATCGAGTTTGGAGAGGAACTTTATCTTCCTTGTTCCCCCATCGTAGTTAGGCGCGATAATGTCAACTGTAATAATTGCTCCATTATCCGTATAATGAACTTGGTCTAACTCATACACTATTCCATTGGTCTCGTGAAGAAGGAGAACCTGATTCGACGAAGAGAAAGTTGCGCCGACAAATGGAAAATAGTTCCCATTTGAGTCAGTCCACTGGGACCAAAGACCTGTAGTTAGATCGTAGACTAGTGTAAGGTTAGACAGCTTTAAAGTAACTACATAAAACCTATGCCCACCAATTCTCAGACCAAAAGACCAGACTGTTCCATAGTTTGCTTGCTGCAGAAGCCTTTCAATTGCCGGTGTGGATACCTGTTGAGATTTCAAGTTATCCATCAGCATCACACCGACATTACCAGAACGAGCGGCACTTATCCAAAGGAGTGATCCTTCATTATCGCAAACAGATTCAGCGGACATACAACCAACATTCAACTTGGCTCCTTGTACAGTTCCTAGTGGAGACCCTGCAGCATTCGCCGCATCGTAGAAGACCTCAACACTCCATTGCTTAAATGCGATAACATAAACAAGCTGCTTAGCAAGAGCCACTCCAGCATCGGGCTCAATTTGGGCAATTAGATAGTTAAGCACATTCCACGAATTATTATTTATTGCATTTATATTTGAACCCCAGACGTGCGCATTAGACTGCATTACATACATTGTAGCATCAAGGTATGCTTGACCAGGAACTAAAGGAGTTGGTGTTGGGGCAGTTCCTCCGGTACTTGTAGAAGTTAGACCAACCGAAGTATTATACAAATACGCCGCATTGGCGTTATGAAGAAAGAGTGTGGGAGTAGCACTAAGAATCGAGCCGAAAGTATACGAACCAGAGCCATTGACAGTACCAAGGCTAGCACCATTTTTATACAGGGTAGTACCAATTACTGTATAAATATCCCCAAGCCAATTGAAGATACCGAGACCAGACCCTGCCGTCAGTGTAGTCGATGGAAATACCCCAGGCCTCTTGTAGACACACAGTGTTCCTGAAGGAGTTTTTTCCCCGTACCCATTCACTAGCCGAGCGTCCCGGCTAGTCGTCTCATCACGGTTTTCTGCCGTCGTGATGAGGCTCATCCGGTGAGGATTTTTCTCGGTCGATTGATCGGAGGAATGTTGAGTGGCCATATTACCGTAATGTTATATGTTCACGACTTAACACCAAAGAATGGCAGCAGAGTTTCTATCTTCAAGAAAGCAATCCCGACAAGAAAAACCACACAAATCCAGAGAACTTTTCTAAAGCCCCTTCCAATAATTCGATCGAGATACTTTGCCCAGACAGTCGTAATCATGTCAACCGTTTTTTCGTCACTCATGCGTTCAACCAGCCTATTAGTAATATGCTGAGCTATGCATTCAGCTTCATCTTCGGTGAGGTGGCCATTCATCGGAAAGATCCTCCACGGTTCATGATTTGGGTACTGGGAGTAAGATAGATAGATGCATCCTCAACGTCCCAATCTTCCAGGGCTGCTCGGAACATAGACGCCCGCTGGCTGCATCGCTGTACTACAGAGTCTGGCTGCCCCGTACAAATCTCATCTGCCAGCCCCCAATGAAGTGCGATAAACCATTCTTGAGGGAAGAGCATAGCATCTGTTATACTGACAAGGTTAGGAGGAGAAGTTTGAGTAAGGAGCTGTACAGTTCCTGTCGCTGCGGTTGTATCTGGGACCAGCCATAAATTAACAACAATGTTTAGCTGCTGCTTATCAATAAAATACGAATTAACCGCCCCTTGATCTGTCTTGTTAGATAGAAGGTTGTAGTCCGTGTAGGAAAGAGGGTTAAGAGGGTAGCTATCTCCTGAGCTATTCACATAATAGCCTCCTACAACTCTCATAGGCTTGGTGGTTAGAATTGCCCCTGCTGGCCCTAAAACATATTGTAAAGTCCCCGCCACTAGCGGCACAGTAATCATTTCATTGAGCCAAAGCTTCAATCCCTGCGTCTGCCAGAAGTTTACAAGGTCGTTAAGACGCGGCATGTATTCGGCATAATCTTCCCCCGACGGGTCTTCTCCTTTTTGCAGGAGCCCTGCATTCTCCATTGCCATGCGGATAATGCGATCGGCTGTGTTGAAAGAAGCAGGAACGGCCACATCAAACTCCCATAAGGACGGTAGTTACCGCTGTTGCCGCCGTAACTCGGGCACGTATCCAACGCCAGGCAGCCCCAGTAGCGTCAATAAAACCACCAGTGCCGGCTGCCGCCAACGTGATGGTACTGGTAGATAACGTTCCTGTCACCGGCACCCAATTGTTGTTGGTTCCCACTGCAGAGGCTTGTTCATTAGTACCCTCAATAACAATGGTAGCGGCAGCAGCTGAAATCGCCTGATAGGAGCACCAAAGAGAGTCCTTATAGATTGCGTTTCCCGTTGATGGAGCTGACGTTTGAATAGCCGCCCCATTTACAGGCATATTTCGGGGGAGTGTTGCCCCAACTGGAGTAACTTCCATAATTAGGTCCTTTGTTTTGAAAATTCAAATGAAAGGGAGAAATGCTTCTTTCCTGGAGAGTGGCGCTCAGCTACAAGAAGAACATTCCCCGTAAAGCCGGGAACACGGGGATTCTCTAGGCCGCCAAACCGACCCAGGTCAAGAATCCCTCTCCCTGCAATCGGCATCATCAGGGTATGGTCGTCCTCGCCTTCCCAATAGAGAAGAAGAGTCACCCCATCCTGAATGGAGTAGAAGAGGGCCGTGAGTTTGACCGCGACTGGCGAATCTCGAAAGTCGGCCGGACGCAGAATAACTTCACGCAGGTCTTCCCCCTCTTCCACTGCCCCAGTAATGGCTAGGTCAATGTCTGAAGAGTCCCGAATAATTCTCGCATTCAGGACGCTCATTATTAACGCTCCTCAGAAGCCAGCATGAAATCTGCCGTCATGGTCTTTGCGCTGGCAGTGCCAGCTAGGACAGCAAGAGTCGGATTGAGGTTGGCTGTAGTCAGACTAGGTGCGAAGGCGGCGCAAGCTCCGCGAACTGGAGTAGTAGAGCCAGAACCAGATTGCGCGATGTAGCCAACTAGCTGAGCCCCTACAAAAGCATAGACATTCTGTTTCCTGTCAATATAGAAGCCCAGGTCAATGTTAGTTGCATTGGTCAGGGAATAAGCAGATGTTGGAATGGTAAGACTAGTTAAGACGCTACCAATCATGCTATTCAGCACAAGATTGTTGGCAGCTCCAGAAGCCTTGTAGAAATACACACCGTCGGTTACGGTGCCTGGAGTCGTCGTAGTCTCGATAAGACCAGCTACAAAACCTGCGTTAACAGCATCACTAACTTGAAGTCTGGTCAGGAAGAAATTCTTCTTTCCTGCTACAAAAGCAAAGTCGGCTGTGGGAAGCTGGATAGAGCAAAGGTCTGCAGAGGTAGCTGCCGTGGTGAAGAGAAGAAGACCGCCATTACCTGCAGTAACTGCAATCGTGCCCGTAGAGGTTTTGGTTGCCGTATACCCAGGATTTAAAACATCAAAGTCATCCTCCCACGTATGGTACATGAAAGGGTTGGGCTGACCCATGTTGGCCAAAGGCCCATAGGGGAAGTCCGTCGAGACACCAGAAGGGAATCGAACAGGAACTGGAGAGGGGGTTGACATGAGAAACTCCTAAGCGATAACATTAAGGAAATCGCCGCCCGCCGTAGCGGGGGCGCTTGGGAGGCTAACTTGCTTAAGGGCCGTTGCTGCCGAAAATCCCACGAGGGTCGGTGGCTCCAACCGAGAACCGCATGTAGGCCAAAGCCTTAGCATTCTTCGTGTCGAAGTCATTGTCCTGCGAGAACATCGGCTCTTCCCGCCAGAACATTTGCATACCGTTCGGGCAGTTAGTACGGACGAACCAAGCGTGCGGGGAGCTGAAATAGTGATTCAGCTTGATTCCCTTCGGAAAGGCATTCGTCGCGTGAAGAACATTAATGTCGTTGTTTGCAGTTCCTGGTTGCAACACCGACTTCATGATCCGATTCGCATTAAACCACTCCTGCCGCGCCACGTGCAAACTTTCCGGCATGATGTTGATTAGAAGACCACGATCAGTCTGTGCACCCATGATCTGAATGCACATGTCTTCGAGAGAAGCCTCCGAAAGGTCCGCCGCCGGATTAAGCATGTTTGAGAACGTGCCACCCGTTGCCTGGGTATGGGAGGCCGAAATCAATGCTACGCCATCACCAGTAGTGTAGTAGGTCGAAACAAAGGCATTGTTGTAAAGAAAGGCGGCAACATTCTCCACTGTCTGATTCATAGAAAACGCATTTGCCTTCGCACGGCGGGTAGAGACCTGTTCGTAGAGGTTATCTCGGAGTTCCTCATAAGTCACAATGTAACCAAGAGAATACGCCAAGTGGACATATCGAGTCAGGATACCTTGAATCTCCGAGTCATAGGTACCCGAGGCACCTTCTGTCTTGAGAGAAGCAAGGCCAAACCCAGTGACTTGAATGTCTTCTTCATAAGCTTGGTCCGAGTCCAGCACATCGTAGAGTTCAGGAAACTCCTTTGCGTGCTCCGCATACATCTGACCCCAGACCGCATGAATCCCAGGCCAAAGCAGTTTCGGGTGGGAGCCAGTACTAATAGTTCCAGCAGGCATGATTGTTCTCCTTTCTTACAGCGAGGCAGTGCCAGCTGAGAATTCGTGATTATTGATCGACACCAGCCACTTTTGGTATTGCGTAAAGGGCGTGTTGTCGGCGCGCTGGATGGCAGCTTGAATCTTCAGCTGCAGGGTAGCAGTTGTCGAGACAGTGTTGTTATCCAGATACGTGGGGCTGAGGGGCAAAGTCCCCGAGCGAGTTCCTGTGTTGAGGCTGACATTCCGGGAGATGGAAGCAGCAGTCAGGACTGCGTGCACACCAGCTTCTTGAATCTCAAACAGAACCTCGGGGTCATCTACTACGGCGACATAGTAAGGAACCGCTGCAGCACCGCTCGGCCGATAGATCTGAGTTAGATTATTCGGATTGATGAATGGACCACCTTGTGGATTCGTACCAATAGCAACGATGACACCACGAACAGGAACCGTAGCACCTGCCCAAAGAGTCACGTTCGGGATACCGAAGCTATCGCCACCGGGAGTTCCTGCAGTTGACACAAGAGTTGACACTGGATCGCCAATCCAGTAAGCATTGGTATCCGCGGCTGCAATGCTGTAGAAGTTTACAGCACCGTTCCACGGAGAACCATTCCGATAGCGAACAGGGGCGAGCCCGCTCGGCTGGTTTTGATTGGCCATTATTAGGCCCTCCTATTTGGTTGAAAGAGGTTTCGATTGTTTGACTTAGAGTACCTGTTACTTGCATCATCACCAGGGGCAACAAAGCCCTTGTCACCCCGAAGTTGGCCAGCGATACGCTCCTGGCCAATAGCTTTCTGTTGTTCATACCTTTCCCAAATCTCATCTTTGAGCTTCATGAGATAGAGACGAGTCCCGTTGGCGTCTCCATAGACACTCACTCGAGAACCAAGATCGGAACCAGGCTCCTCGGATGGGTCACCTGCAAGAGAAAATCGATTCAATTCAATTTCATCCTTCTCGACGAATTCATAGCCCGCTTGGTGAGCTTGGTGAATACGTTGAGCATCTCCTCGCATCCAGTGGCAATGATAACCCGGGATTTCCGGGACGGCCAGCTTGAGGCTAGGAAGGCTCATCGAGGTGTATTCACGCTCTGGAAGGCCCTTAGGCGCAACATTAGAAGGATTCGATTTCGTGAATTCCATGATTACTCTCCAGCAAAAAATTGCTCAACGTAGTGTTTTTGCCATTCAGCCTTTGTCTTGAAGGCGCGATTTTCGCCTACAAGTTTAGCGGATTGACGATCGCATACTTCCTTGGCTTCAGCAGGAAGATCGGAATAGGAACGGCCGACAGGGCCACTAGGGCTCCCTCCCGAAGGGCCGCCAACCTCGACCTTGGAGCTTCTTTTGCTGCCGCCATCGAGGATGCGAGAAGCTTCGGCCGCAGCTGCTTCGTAGAAACGGCGCCCGAGTAGGGTATTATTCTTCGGGTCAGCCCGGAGTTCCTCAGCAGAAGCTGTCATAAGGGCAGTACGTTTCTTGTCCACGCCAAACCAGGGGTTGGTAGTTTGCCAGGCAATAAATTCCGGGTCAATGGCAGGCTGCTGGCGTTGAACTGGAGTGACTGTAGTAGTCTTCTCCTCCCGCAACGCACTGTCGAGTTCGCTAAGCTCTCCTTGAAGGTCAACTTCCCGATCTGTGTCACCCTCCTTCTTTGCAGCTTTCAGCTCAGCAAGGAGATTCTTTCGGGCTAACTGAACTTTCCGCTCAGTGTCTTCCGTGTGAAACTTCCGAAGTTCTTCGATTGATTCCCTACCCTCCTGAATGGCGAGTTGGAACTGAGAGAGCTGCCCACGCAGCCCCGCAACCTCGCTTTGCAGTCTCTCATTGTTTGCTTTGAGGATAGGCATAATATGCTCACCTCTCTCCACGAAGGCTTCCGCAGAAATCCACCGCGAGGCGTCTCCGCGAAATTCTTCCTGAGGAACCCAACCAAGGTTGCGGGCTTTTTCTTCCACTGACTGTTCATCGGCCATGATTATTCTCCGATATGAGTTATACTAGCAAAAATATCCCTATCATTTACAAAACGATAGAGCTTATTGTCTCCAGGACCACGGCAGCCGTAGCCAGCCATTCTGCTGATCATGACATAATCGCCAGGCTTTGCCCGAGGCTCTTCGTCTGGCCAGCAATGCGATCCAATTGCTATAACCCTGGCCCGCTGTTCGAGAGAGACACTGCGTTCCTGCACACTATCAGGAATCACAATAACGGACTCCTTGCGTTCAGGTTCATAGTATTCCACAAGAACCGCTCGGCCAAGTGGGAGCAATCCACTAGTATTTTCAATCATCATTACTATTTCCTTCCAGCTGCTCAAAAGATATTGCAAGAATAGCTTCCGCCGTCTCACAATTGCCAACTGCCCGAGCACCTGAAATGGCAGTAGCAAAATTTCCTTCGTGGAGAAAGAGGCCACGAGCCCAGTCTTCTTTACGCTCCATTACCAGCTCCTGAAGGAGATGATGGACCGCCAGCGTTACTGGGTGCGTTTGCCATTCTTCCCATAGTTCCTTCGTCAACACTTGCATGATGTGCTACCTCAGCTCCTTTAATCATCGCATTGATTCGAGACATTAGAGCGTCGTTGTTTTGGCGCTGCGCAGCAATCATTGTGTTAATTGCAGCTATCTGATGCCCCGTATCAATTCCCTTCGCCTCTGCCGCCAGCTTCATTGCCATGGATTCGAGCTGAGCGATCTGTGCCTCTTGCAGGTCATGCTGCTCCATCATCTTAATGGTGAATTCATCAGCTTCCTGCTTGATCTTAGCCATAGCAATCTGTTGCTTGATCTGTTCGATTTGAACTTTCGGGTTCGGGAGCGGACCAGTTTTCTGTGCTCCGATATAGAAAGATTCGCCACCAGATATATGCAGGGATTTAAGAAGGTGCCTTTCGACCTTCTCAATGTCATAGCCGGGAACAGATCTTGCACGCTCAGCAAGAATTTGCGCTTGCTGAGCACGGACAGTATCGGAGACAACGTTAGGGTCAGCAGCAGGACGAATGGAGTCCGGTGGATCAAGGTAATCGGCCCGAGTGGCTAGTTGATTGCCTGAATCGGACATGTGAACGGCATTGAGGAGATAAAGCTTCTTAAACTCCTCTTTCATTGAACGCCAGACTCGTTTGAAGATGGCCGAATAGATCTTCATGCCCTGTTCTACCATCTGATTGGAGGTAGTCGCGGCAGTGTTTTGCCCAGGATTCTGCCCTGCAAGCATCTCGGTAGCGCCGGAGATTCGGTTGGTGTAGTCAATTAAGAGACCGAGGAGCTGGAACAGAACATGAGAAGGTTCGTTCACAGGGATTGGAACTATATTCTTCCGAAGGTCGTCCCCTGTGGAATCAACCCGCTTCCATTCCATCGGGGAGAATCCAGTTGTGCCTCCTCTAATCTTTATCCCACGTCCGAGGAATCCTCCTCCGAGGTTTTGCATTGTTCCGGAGTCGACGAGCTGGTTGATAAGAGTATTGACGGATTCGTTGAGCGGGCCAAGGAAGATGCCAAAGCCGAGATCGTAGATTCCACCGTCTGGCGAAGGGATGAATCCGTATTTTGTGAAATACTCAATCGGTTTAATACTAACAATCTCATTGTTAGGGAGTCGAGTAATGTCTTCTTCCCGATCAAAGCGCGCAACAAGTCGGATGAGTTCATGGGAAGTCTCCTCTACTAGAGCAATATAGGGCTCGGCGTAGCCGTCTCCGTCAAGATCAAGGGAAACGTGCTGTTCGAGGAAGAGGAAGGGGGTTTCTGTGCTCGGCTCAGGCTCCTCTTGGCCAGCTCGGACATTCTTTCGATCGTCGGTTGTGGTGGGATTGGAGGGAGAATTGTACCATGCGCAGTCTAGAATATCGCAATAGGCACCAAGCTTAACGCTTTGATAAATATCATTGCGATGCTTTTTAATCAGGTGAGTTTTGCGGCCTTCGGTCTCCACGCTCTTAGCGTAGTAATTGATTACCAGATCCTTTGCTAGGACCAGATCAGAGCAGTTGTGGCCTTTTTCGGCACTGTGGTAAGATTTCTTAAACGCACAGCCAACAATTGGAACAGAGATAAGAAGACGATCTTGCTGCTCCTCCCAGGATTGATCCTGAGTAAGAAGCTGCCAGCTCATATGAGCAGACACACGTTCAGCTCGCTCGGTCTTCTTTCCGTCTGGGTCAGAACCAAATACTTCACATTGGACTACATCTGGCGCGGAGACGAGTGCGGGATATGCACGGGAGTGGAATTGGAGCGCCGCTATAGTAATAAGCGGAAAGGTAATGTTGGAGGCGCCGGGCCAGGGGAAAGACTTCGCCTTTTGGAGCTGAAGGGCGAGGTCCATTGCTGCTTCCATGCGCTTTTCCCACTTCGAGCGGGAAGCTAAGTCCTGGGAATAGCCTTCATAGACGTAGTTACCAATCCTCCGGCGATCGACTTCCCCGAAGCGTTCAGCCAAGTTCGGAGACTCGATTGTCTCCTTGTTGATAGTTATGTGGTGATCCAGGTGTAGCATTCAATACCCCGTCACCGCGCTGCGACCAGTGCTCACTCTAGGATCAAGGCGGCTCATTTCAATAGTTTCCTCAGACTCGAAATCTTCTTCTTCAACATCCACAAGAGTATTGAAGCCTTTGGCAAGGAGAGCCATGGAGTCAAACTGGTCATCAAGAGTCGCATCGGAATTCCCGGTAAAGCGAAGATTCTCTTGTTCGAAATCCTCGTACCAGCCGGCCTTCTTGTCAAAGCGGCAAGCTCCGGCTCTCATCATCTTTTGGTAGTCGCGTCCGCGTGTAGCCTTGTCGCGGGTTGGGTTAATTGGCTGGATATTCAACCAATGGCCATTTCCTCGCCGCATCATCTCTTTATAGACGATAGGAGCGACAGACTTCCAAATCACACCATCTTCTACGAAGAAAACTTCAGGTTGCCACTTTGACTGGATATCGAAGAGAACCTCGATCCATTCAAGGGTGTCCCAGCGGCCTTTGTATTGATCTACAACATGAAGACGATGGTTTACATCCTGCCCGCCAACAGTAAAGCTAGTACGATTAGCCCTGTCGGAACGAGAAACAGCAAAATCGCAGCCAACACAAATGCGTTTATCCACTTCATAATCATCCTCGCTCATAGGAATGAAATCATCTTTGCGGAGATAGGCTTCGGAATTATCGAAAGGATCGTTGAGGTATTCCTGGGAATAGCCTGCTGCATCTCCATCTTCAATGAAGGTTTGGCGAATAGCACGGAGTCGGGATTCGGGAAACTGTTCTGGCCAGAGGGCATTGGAGAAATCATCAAAGGAGGCATGCGCACGGAAAAGAAGACTCTTCCAGGCAGTCGTCTTAGGACGGAGAACCCGAGCAAGGATAGAATCTTCGTGGAGGATGGTGCCATGCATCCTAACCTTCCCGCCACGCCGACGGCAGGGAAGAAGTGCCCGATAGAACCATTTGCGGAACTTTCGTCTCCGATCAATGTTCTCGACCTGCTCGTCCTCTTCCAAGTCATCGCAGATAATAAGGCCCGGACGCTTCCCTTTCCACTTCATCCCGCGCATCTTTTGGCCAGAGCCCTTTGCGATAAAGCGGCATTCATGGCCGTCGAGGAACTTAACAATAATATCCGTTTTGGAGTCAGTAGGGAGAATAGAAACGTCAAACTCCCTTTGAATGTCTTCATTCTCGCGGAGTTCTTTCGCTATGTCTCCGAGGTGGCCAATGGCGAGTTCCTCTGTCGCGGAGACAATTAAGATGTAGTCCTCTACGCGGAAAAGGGCTGTGGCCAGGCCGTAGTCATGGGTGAGGGCAGTTGACTTGGCGTGCTCTCGGGGAGCGGCAACTGCGGTGAGTTCCGCCGGGGAACAGTACAACTCCCAGCAAGTCCGGTGAAATTCCGGCGTGGGCTGCGCGTTATCGTACATAGGGGAAAGGAAAGTCCCCGCAAAGGCCTCGATGAGGGAAGCAGTGAGCTGAGGATGGTTCATGATCTGTTCGCTACCTCGGCGCGGCGTCGCGCGCATTCGCGCGCTTCCGCCTGCGCCTCGAAGTCATGCTTAATCAAAGACCGGGGCCTGTAATACGGGCAAAGGGAAAACGACCGATAAACTTCAAAAAGATCATGCTTAATCAAAGGCCATGCCGTCATGGAAACGTCATGCCGAATCAACCGCCGTCCCTGTCTATCAAAGATAGAGGTTTTTTGCGGCCGCGCCCAGAAAAACCGACTGAGGTTATCAAGGACCGCTATCATGGCTGCCCCGCAAACACCGGAATCATCTGATTGATCTGCAGAGTCTGACCGAGGGAAGTCACTATTGTCATAGCAACATCATAGATCGTTCCGACGACCCCTCCGGTGATTGCCTGAACGACAGTCGGGCCGGAGATAGTGGCGCCTCCACTAATGATATTGCCAGGACTTGGGTCATTCCCGGAAAAGACGGTGGCGGAGCCTACCGCCGTAGAGATCGTTTCAGTAGGGCCGAGGAGCGCCAAGAAGAAAAAGGAATAATCCTTTGTCTCCCCGATATATTTCCCCGAGCCCACCTGTCTCACTTCTTCCGCCCCTCCGAGGCCATCTGATAGTGCTGCCGCAGTGGGGTAGCGGGCGTCGGAGGCTTTTGGCCACCATCCCCTTTACCCTGTGGCTTGTTTCGGCGATACGTCTTCGACATAAACCGTCCTTTCCCGAGCTTTCGATTGAAGAAATAGCAGGCGATCCGCCAGCTCTGTAAGTCGGTCCTCCGAGCGGCTAGGGGCTGGTGCTACCGGAGAGGCACCTAGGCCAAGAGCCTTTGCCCCCATCTCGGCTGCCCGGAGGGCCAATTGATCTGTGATTGCGACTGAGGGCGCCGAGAGCTTTTCCTGCAAGACCTCTAGACTCCTCGTCACAACTGCCTTAAACCTCTCATCCATCGTAGCTCGGATGGCCGGGTCAACCAGCTCTTCCCGTCGCGCCGCCAGGGCCGCCTGGAACAAATCCGTAGACATAATTGTCGAGACCCAAGCCGCGGTATACCCAAACGCCTGGGCCAACTCATTCTGCGAGATCCCCGGCCTGGCCACGATCATATCGATCATAGCCTTGTGGGAGTAGCGAAGGCGGGGAAGGGTTTCCATACGCCCATTATGGGCGGCGGGCGGCGGGTTGTCAAGGCTGGGGGCGGATTGCCTGAGGAATGTTCATTCCACGTTGGCGTATTGTGTTCACAATTCACACCTGCCGCGAAAATAGGAAGAGGCCATATACAAAATTCCTCTTCGCGCAAATTTGCCCCCGTCACCCCTTCGGGGAGGGAAGGTTGCTATGGGGGTAACGGCGAGTTGGCACGGATATTGCTTGGGGTTGCAAGGGATGCGCGGGGTTGGCATGGTTTATGCGACGCGCGCGCGGGCGCGCCTGATACCTATTCAGGATGGGGGTCGGTGCGGCGGGGCAGCTGGTCTGTTACAAACAATTACACAAATGGGGTTGACGCGGGGCAGGTATCATATACAATCACACCATTCGCCACGGAGGCGAATCGGTACCAGCCCCCGATGGGTTGGACGGAGGTTCAAATGGATATGACTGATTATCATATGGATATTTGGGATTCGCTGTGTGCATGTATGCACGGGGCTTTTCGGGTTTCAACGGCAGTTGAATGCATTAAGCAATACCATCCGGGCCGCACCGACCGGGGGTTGTATCAGGCCATCGAGGCGGTTTTGAAACATTGTGCGGCGGAGGGCGCGGCAGAACGCCGGGGGCATTTTTGGGTCGTGAAATAACCCGACTTCGTGCCGTGTGACAGGCGGCACTGGGGCGGGCTATTCCGTCAACCCGACCGGGCGGTATCCCGAATGGAGGTTCATATCATGGCAAAGAAAAATGCAATCGTCGGGACGATGATTGAGGGCGGAGTGCTGACGTTGACGGTGGCAGGGTTTCCGCCGATTGTGGTCAATTCGGAGACACTTCATCCGAACATTCAGCTCGGCGCGATGATGCGTGGGTTGAAGCAGCGGCTGGAAAACGCGGCGGCCTTGGAGCGGGACCGCGAAACCGGGCGGTCGGCCACGCCGGAGGAAAAGTATAACGCGATTCGGGAGCTGGCGGATTGGGTAACGACGGGGGATGTGTGGGAAGCGCCACGGGCAACTGGGCGCGGTAGGGTGTTCAATGTCGGCGCCGTGGTCATGGGGATGATGCGGGCGGCTGGGGTTGACCTTGACACCGCGAATGCCCGGATTGATGGGTTGGCGGCCAAGAGGGGAATCACACGAGAGGAGGCGGCGAAGGTCTGGGCATCGACTAAGGACGTAGCCATCGCCATGGCGGAAATCCGGGCGGAGTCGGCACCGGAAGGCGCGGATGACCTGCTCGCGGAACTGGAAGGGGAATGACCATGGATGACGATGCTGAAATAGTCATCCGCGAAGTCATCGAATTGACCCTTAAACGCGAAGAGCGCCTGTTCACCGAATTGCAAGAGGTTTGGACGGATGGGAGCGATCGGCCGGATGCGGTGTTGATTGTGTTCACAGATGGTGCGCGGGTGGTCGCGCACATCCGGTGGATTGATTGAATGCCCCGCAAACGCATCAGAACCCGCTACGGCGGGTTTTTTCGTGGCCGGCGTGGGGTTGATGCGGGTTTGGACGATCGGGGCATGGCGGGCCGGGATTGGGGAAATGTGTAACAATAGCACTACTACAATTGATTTTTGAATGCTGTGCGACAACTACAACAACTACCATTATTGGGTGGCCTTTCCGGTGTTGTTTATTACCAACCGGTCATAAAATGACCTAGGAAGTTATTTTTTTTTTTTTTTTTTTTTTTTTTCCTGCGTTTTTTTTTCCGCTCTTCCGTCGTTTTGTTTTTTGTTTTTGTCTTGTCTTTGTTGTGGATAAGGAGGATGATAAGG
>Ga0134125_10004786_pt1 | contig 15432 bp, 8 predicted proteins | sample KB31751_FD_96464 | JGI IMG/M metagenome (GOLD analysis project Ga0134125, IMG submission 96464) | Terrestrial soil microbial communities with excess Nitrogen fertilizer from Kellogg Biological Station, Michigan, USA - KB3-175-1 | ecosystem: Environmental > Terrestrial > Soil > Unclassified ... | reverse complement strand
CGCCGCGGGCGCACACTGCGTCGTGGCCGGCATTACGCAAATACTGGCCCAGGGCGAGGAGAGATCCGCGATATGGTCTCGATCAGGGACCGTCCTGCGCAAGCAGAGGATCGTGCGATCCCCGGCCATTGGGAAGGAGATCTGCTGGCGGGGTCGAACAGGTCTTTCATCGCGACCCTGGTCGAGCGCAAATCACGCTTCGTCATGCTGGTGAAGGTGCCAAGCAGCGAAACTCAGGTCGTGGTCAGAGCCCTCACCCGACGGATCCGGAAGCTGCCCAAGCAGCTGCGCCGCTCTCTGACCTGGGATCGCGGTAAGGAGATGTCTAGCCATAAGGACTTCTCACTCGCCACCGATGTGAAGGTCTACTTCTGCGACCCTCAGAGCCCGTGGCAGCGCGGCTCGAACGAGAACACCAACGGACTGTTGCGTCAGTACTTCCCTAAGGGAACCGATCTGTCAAGCTACTCGCAGCCGTACCTCGACAAAATCGCCCTGAGACTGAACCAGCGTCCTCGAGAGACATTGGCATTTCAAACTCCGGCAGATAAGCTCAACACCTGCATCGTTGCATCGACCCATTGAGCCCGCGGCGGAATTACCGGCGAAATTGGCAAAAACGTGAGTTGTACAATTACGCACAAGTGACCCACACCTATTCAGGCCCGACATCCAGGCTTATGCGTCACATCACCGTGTGTAGCGCTTGATAATTGCCGCATGCCCTCGGACGCGGACCGGAACATTCCGCGTGAACATCCGAACGTAAGAGTCCCGACCAGAGACGAGGTTGCGCACACGATCGCAAGAGCCCGCCCTATGGAAGCCGGGCCGCCCAGACCACCTGAGATCAAAGTTACGGCGATGGGGGCAAGACCCAGCCCAAACACAGCCGCGAGTCCCGACTGTAGTGTCATCGTCTTTCCACGTAGCTCATTCGGAAGTACGCTGATTGTAAGCGTGCTGACGATTACCAGGATCATATTGCCGATAGTAAGGAACGCAACAAGCGCGCAGATCGCAAGAGTAACGGTGGTCACAGCGCCAAACAGGCTACAGGGCACGCTTAGTATGGCCAATATGGTCAGCAATTCGACTGCGCGATGAGCGCCTCCTGACCGTTGGCACAGATCCGTCAATGGCCCGCCCAATAACGGGCCGACGATGCCACTCAGAAAGATCGCGATTCCCATTATCGTCCCGACTTTTTCTGGAGACATAGCGAACGATCGAGACAGCGTTGGAGCCGTCCACACGAGCGTGGCGCCGTCCGCCAAGTTGACCATTGCCAGGCCGACCAACAAAACTACAATCACGCGACTATGATGCCGAAGTTCCCGTGCCATTTCGCGTATGGATGGCATCTTCTGAGCCCGCTCTCGCCTTGGGGCTTCACGCAAGAACACGCTAACCAATAGCGCCGGTAGCATCAGTCCCGCCGTCTGCAACATCACATGGTGCCAGTCTCGCATCCCTCCAGGTGAGATCGACAACAGCTTCCCTCCGACGGCAAACGCTGCCGCTGTACCCGCTATCGCCCCAAGCACGACGACGGTAATTGCGCGGCCACGCTCATCGACTCGGTACCAATCCGAAATCAGTGAGCAAGCAGCAATGGTTGTGACAGGCGCACAAGCGCCGACTGCGCATCGCGTCGCCAGGAGAACACCAAACTCATTGGTCATTCCACCGATAACGGTTACCAGGACATCAATGACGGTCGCCACCAGCAATATATGGTTGCGCGCGCGTCTATCGACCAATATTCCAAGTGGTACTGCAAAGATTAGTAGTGGAATAGTCAGCGCAGGTCCCTGCAGCATTGCAATCTGCCCGTCACTCAATGAAAGGGCGGCCTTCAATGACTCCTGAAGAGGACTGAGTTCGGCTCTCACATACATGCCCGCCATTGCGACGACACACAACATGAAAAGCTGAACCGTCCGACTGCCAGCTGACCGGGAGAAAGACGACATAGCCCTACGTTTACTCCAAGGATATATGGCGCAATTTGGCTGCACACATCGGCAGGCTGTATGCGGTCTCAAGCATTAGCCGATGCGGGCTCCGCACCACATCTCCCGGCCTTAACGATGACATCTCCGACCTGTCGCGGTGCGCACCCCTATGAGACGCAGTAGACGGAGGGAACCTCAAAGGGCATCAGGGAGTTATTGACCGTTCGCTGCCAAGGGCTTCCTCGCCCAAGAGATCAACGGGCCACGCCCACCCTGCCGCGATCAAGCTCCGGTCCTGGCGGCGCACAACGCACGTCATGTCGGCGGAGATTGAACGACGGGTAGTACGCGCAGCGGGGCGGTCGGCTCGACCCGTCCGGCAAGCCGCTGGCGTTGGTGGCACCGGTCTTAGCCAGGGAGCATCTCTCATCCCCCGTCTTTAGATGGGTTGACAATTGCGTCAGGTTCTGTCGCAGAAGCCAGTGCGCGCTCCATTCCGAATGCACGACCCTGTGGGTACTCCTTACAAATTCAATGACATGTATCCATCGACGCCCAGTGGCCAACATTCGCCATACGCACTGGATGACCCGCGACACTGGCCGGCTGTCAATTGTGACATCACCTGGGTGAGATCGCTCTGCCGAGGTTCTCGGGTACTCTTAATCTCGGCGGAAGGATGAGGAGTGACCATGGGCAAAGACTCGGATGCGGCGGCCGGTAAAGAACGGCGACTCGAGGCGGCAGAGTGGTGGGTCGAGTTCGACAGCGGAGGCGTGCTCTCTGAGGCGCAAAGGGAGGCGTGGCTTGAGTGGTGCGGTCAACCCGAGAATCGGCGGGCTTATGACGAGCTTGCTCAAGTTTCGATAATGCTTTGCGCCCTCGGCCGTGGGCAAGCCTCTAAGGCTGAAGATCTCCTGGCCTTCGGAGTGAAAGCCAACGAGCCGACCGGAAAGGCTAATTCTGATGCGGACTGAACCAGCCCTCCCGGCGAGGATACGGGCAGTTCGGCTTTTTTCCGGCAACGTCGCGTCGTGAGGTTCGCCGCGCGGCGGTACTTGCGTATTGCGTTCACCCCGGCAGGCAACCACCCAGGATCGGAAGCAGCAAGTGCGAGGGATGACGCGCATCATGGCAGATCCTCTGCTGCGCCGGGATCGGCGCTCCGTCTTCCCCTGCTCGGTTGGTATTGCGATCGAAGCGGGGGAAATCGGCCGAGGAGATGTCGACGCGCAACCGGTGCCCGGCTTTGAAGCGATTTGCGGTGGCCCACATGTCGATCTCAAGGCGATATACCATCCAGGGCTCAAGCAGCTTCGGCTGCTCCCCGATACTGCGATAACGGGCGCGCAACACGCCATTCTGTAGCTGAATAGCGCGACCGTCCGGGAACACATCCGAAAGGCGCGCAGCAAAATCCGTATCGGCGGCGCTGGAACTTGCGTAGAGCACCATGCGAACGGGCCCGACCACGTCGAGATCCTCCTCGAGCGGCAGAGTGGTGTAGATCAGCACATCTGGCCGCGTTTGCACTTGGCTGACATCGACGCTGCCCGGCGGGTAGACGTACGAAACGATGCTGCCGCCCACCGTGGGCGTCGGGTGAGCTGGGTCATATGTGTATCGGTCGGGAGCTGAGTTTTCCGGCGGCTGACGCATGCCCAAAGCGCCATCGGCACCCAGGTATAGGGGAACCGTACGCGCTTCTTTAAGCGGCCAGGCGTCAGCCGTACACCATTCGTTTGCGCCCATGAGATAATAAGTCACGATCGGCCAGGAATCAGTCTTCGATTCCCGCACGGCAGCGTACCAGTGAAGGAGCATCTCGAGGCTGTTCGGGGTGCCGTAGGAATGATGCAGCTCCGGATGCTCAGCCATGCCCTCGTGATAACCGGGCATGTTGTGAGCACTCGGCGCGATGAGTAGCCGGCACCGGGATCGCATTGGCTGGGGTGCCGCACGCATCAGTAAGTCCCAGGTAGCGAGCGCGTCGTTAAGGCCCCAGTCGTACCAGCCTGTCCGCATAAGCGCCGGCGCATGCATGGTTCGGCATAGCTCCTCCGGCCTTGGGTGAGGCAGGGTGTGCGCATCATGGGAGATGCGCTGCCCGAAGATATTCGACAGCGCCTCGACCTCTACGATGCTGACGCTCTGCGCGCCCAGCACTTCTTTGACCAGCGCCGCCCGGCCCGCACAGTTGAGGGAGCAATAGTGCTCCCATAGCCACCGCTGAGCCTCTTCGGGGGTGAGCTTGCCCAATTGCGGGAAGCGGGTCAGAACCGACTGCGGCAAGAGGCTGTAAAGCGGTTCGTTGAAGTAACCCGTCGCCAAGGTTTCATCGAGCATTTCCCGCTCGAGCTCAAAATATGGTACGGCGACCTTGGACTCACCTTTACCGACAGAGCGCGCGTAGGCATCGAAGAACATATGTAGGTGGACCGTATTGACCGCCACCCCGAGGCCACTCACTTCGGGCACTATGGTGGTCATCTTGGGATGCATGGCCATGTGCCACTGAGTCTGTCCCATGTACGAAGCACCGCAGGCCCCCAAGAACCCGTCAAACCATTCCTGGTGACTTATCCATTCGATCAAGTCGTAGCCATCCTCCTGCTCATACATGTAATAGTCCCAGGACTCTGGTTCACTGTCGCCGGTACCTCGGCAATCCTGCGAGACAACCGCGTAACCTCGCCGCGCAAGAGAGAGCAGTATACCCGCATGGGGCTCCAGGCCTCTGCTGTAAGGGGTGCGCACCGCAATAGTGGGAGCGGAAACAAGTGGCGGGAGGTAGACGTCAGTTGCCAAACGCACTCCATCGCGCATGGCCACGATGACGGTCTCGCACTGGATCTCAGAGACCGAAAACCGCGGCGCAGTCAGGATGAGGCTTCGCTGAAGAATGCGGTGCAGATTTGATGCTGTGTCTGCAAGCCTCTGCATTTCTACACACTCACTTGCCCTACCGATCAGCCCGATCCCTGTCGCGGCCACCGCACGGCAGGCATCGCCAACCCGCCGGCTCCATGATTCTAAAGGAGCAACGCGCCCGGGAACAGCGGCAAAACGTTTTGAGAGGCCTTATAGAGCCTCGAGTGACACCTTTCGTTACGAAACCTTTGCGCCCCGATACCGACTCACGATGGGTTCAAATCCCGCCATATCTGGCGCAACTCGAATCAATCCCGAGATCGCTGCTGGTACAAAACCATCGAGGTTTTTGGCTCTGCATCGCAGATATGGCCGCCCCTCGCCCCCCTATCGCGCGATGGTCACCGCAAGGCTGGTCGGGGACAAGGGTGTCCCCCCGCCAACCCATTCCGGTTTGCGTTCATCCGTTCGTCACAATTATCGCAAGGTGCAAGACAACCGCTCGTGACAGCCCTTCTTTCGAGCGCGTCAAATCATTTTGCACCATGAAGAATCCGCTGCCGAAGCTCGAGACCGACCAAAGATTTCCGCTCAACTGGGGCCACAATGAAAGACAACAGGCGCCGCGTTCCGGACCTTCATGAATCTCGCACCAGACTTGTCGCCGCCCTGGTCGTGAGCACGCTGCTGGCGGTGCTGGCCCGGCCTCCGACGACTAATGCTCAAACAGCAGACCCGCTCACGCAACAGATCGAGTTCAACATTCCTCAAGGCACATCGCTCGAGTCAGCCTTGATTATGGTGGCTCGCGCAACCGGTATGCAGATCATGATGTCTGCAACGGCCGTCGCGCATCGCACGGCACCGGCGATGCACGGCAAGTTCCGCGCCTCCGATCTCCTATCAACTCTCCTCCATGGCTCTGGTCTCACATACACCGTGGATGGCGCCACCCTGCACGTTTTACCCAATACGCCCACTTCCATCGCCAATCCCGTGACCTCTCAGCCGCGCGCGTCGCAGCCATCTGACACTGAAGCAGACCCTCCGAAGGATTCAGCCCCGACTCCGAATGGGGACTCGGCGCTTCCCATCGCCCGTTCCGCATCTCCCGACGAGCAGCGTCCCGCCAGACTGCGAACAGTCCTCGTTACTGCCGAGAAGCGCTCCGAGAGCATGCAGAACGTCCCGATATCAATGAGCGCCCTGACTTCTGCGCAGCTGTCGGCCGCCGCCGACTATCAATTTCAGGACTACGTCGGCAAAGTTCCAGGCCTAACGCTTATAGCCAGCAGCGCCCTTGGAAATCAGCTCGTCATTCGCGGCTTGAGCAGCGGTTCTAATGCAGTAAACAGCCCTGTTGCGGCATACATTGACGATACCCCATACACGGCCGCGGGACCCTGGGCAGGTTCCTTCCTCATCGCACCCGATTTGGATACCTTCGACATGCAGCGCATCGAGGTCCTGCGCGGACCTCAGGGCACTCTATACGGTGCCCAGGCGCTTGGTGGGCTCATCAAGTACGTAACAAATCCGCCAAACCCGAACCATTTTGCGGCGACTGTGGAGGCCGGAGGCACCTCGGTATACAACTCACGCTCCGGCTACGACGTCCATGCCATGATCAACATCCCCATTTTATCCAACGCAGCACTCCGTCTGGTTGGATACGACAGGTACTATCCCGGCTTCATAGATGATCCATCACGCAACCTCACCGGGATCAACGGCACTCATTTTGAGGGTGGTCGCGCATCGCTCCTATTTGATCCTCTCGCGTCACTCTCCATTCGCCTTACCGCCCTCTACCAGCGCCGCTCCTGGGCCGACAACGGAAACGAGGACGTCGACCCCACATCCCTTACGCCATCTTACGGCCCCCTCATTCAAGAGAGGGTGGTTGGCCAGCCTGGCTACAACACGGATAACCTGTACAACATGACGGTCGCCCTAGATCTGGGCTTTGCCAAGCTACTGTCTTCGACTAGCGACAGCCAGTTTCAGGATAACGGGATAACGGATTACACGGTGAACTACAGCGCTTATGCGAGCTTCCTCCTGCACGGACCATACGGCGTGGTCGACAATTTCCAGCCTCACGACAGAGCATTCACCCAAGAGATTCGACTCTCCTCGAGCACGGCCCTTAAGCTGGACTGGCAGCTCGGCCTGTTCTATACCGACCAGCGGGGAGCGGACGTCGAAGACTTCTGGCCGGTGGATCTCACTCGCAAGCAGATCGTCTACAACCTACCGCTCATCTTCGGCACGGGGCTTGTTCCCGTACGATACAAGGAGCCCGCCGGCTACGCAGACTTCGATTATCACATCCTGCCCAATTTTGACTTCGGCGCCGGAGCTCGCTACAGCACCAACACGCAGAAATTCAACGAAGTCCTCAATGGCATATTCTTTGGGGGCCCGTCAAATATCCTAACGACCTCGACCGACCACGACCTCACATACTCAGCCGACCTTCGCTGGCACCCTTTGCGCGGGCACATGGTCTACGCCAGGGTTGCCACCGGCTATCAGCCCGGCGGGCCGAATGATGTATTGCCCAGCGTTGACCCAAGCGCCGCTCGGTCGTACAGCTCATCCACTGCGACCAGTTATGAGCTTGGCGTCAAGGACGAACTCCTAGACGGTCGACTTAACACCGCTATCGACGTGTTTGACGTGGACTGGCGGAAAATTCAGGTCGAGGCGATTATCGGCGGCTTCAACACCTTTACCAACGGCGGTACCGCGCGCAGCTTTGGATCTGAGTGGGAACTCGACTATCTTCCGATACCGGAACTGACTCTAAGCACGACAGGCGCTTACACCCATGCCTATCTGACGCAACCTACTCCAGCCACCGTGAATGGACACACGGGCGACCGCTTACCGGGCGCCCCCCTTATAAGCGGCTCCGCAAGCATGAGGTACAGCCATCCGGTTGCGCGGGAACTCATGGCAGTTGGTGAGCTGTCCTGGCGCTACACGGGCAGCAGCTACGCCGACTTTACCGCGGCAGGCAGCCGGCAGCAAATGCCAAGCTTCGGTATCTTGGATCTCACGCTTGGCGTGAACGCAATGCGGTGGTCTTGTAACTTCTTCATCAAGAATGCAACAAACAAGCTGGCGATAAACTGGGTATCGCTTCGACCGGCCCCCGCGCCGGCGAGCGCAGCGGTTTATCTTCCTCGCACGCTTGGGTTTGACGTCACATACGACTTTTGATATGTCCGGTGCTGTCAATCGAAGGCACGGTCTTTCCTCGCAAAGCGCGAACGGGTGAATTTGAGTCGAAGTGTGTAGCGTGACACCGAATTGGCAACGCGACGCGCGAGAGATGGCTGCGACGATGGATCATTCTGATATCCGCGGGTTGGCTACCGCATTTCATCTCTTCCTCGCGGGGCTGCCTCGCTCTAGAAGCTGGGTTCATCGCTTGGATGCCCGGATAAAACGTGCCGAGGATTCCCCTCATCGGTCTCGCGCATCGCGTTGCCGTTTCGGTGTTGGAGCTTTCAGGTTGAGTGTGGGTCTGGTGAGTCACCCCCTCGGTCGATGGAGTGTGAAAGCTGGGTGCTCAGGCAGGGATTTTCACCTGCCGGGCGATATCCCAGATGAAGCCGGCGAGCTCACGAGCGACCGCGACGCAGCATTTGTTCTGGGTCATTTTTCGCCCTGCATTGAGCTTGCGAAAGCGGTACGCGAGGCGAAGCTGCGCTCTCCAGGCGATGTCGCGGATGGCTTTGGGTTGACCTTCCTGGCGTACCTGGATGGGGCGGCTGACTCTGGGATTGAAGCGGTAGGTCCAGGCCGCCTCGATGAGGATGCGTCTGGCGTGCTTATTGCCTGTTTTGGTGATGGAGCCGCCCTGGCGGCGGGTATTGCCGGAAGAGAACTCCGAGGGGATCAACCCCAGGTACTTCATCAATGCCTTTGGGTGAGCAAAGCGGCGCAGATCGCCAAGCTCTGCGATGAAGCTGGCGGCCGCGGTGAAATCAAGGCCGCGCAGACACATCAACGCATTGACGACACCTTTCATGCGCCACTGTTCACACTGCTCGCGCAGTGCCTGCGTCAGCCGCTCGACGCGCTCATGGGCGTCCTTGACGGCTTGGCGATATTCATCGAAGGCAATTTGTTGGGCCGAATGATCAAAGTGGACGCCCGCCAGGTGCCGCTCGTGTGCGGCCGTCCAGGAGGTTTTGCCGTAATAGGCGCGGCCAAGGCGGAGCAACATGGCCTTCAGCTGCAGGCGTGCCCGAAGACGAGCGGCGCATGCATCCTCTCGAGCACGGGAGAGATCGCGGATGGCTTCATCGCGCGTATCCGGCATGGCCACCTTGACGAGATTGCCGGCGCGGGACTCCCGAGCCAGCAGCACCGCATCGAGCCGATCGGTCTTGATGCGCTTCTCGGCGGCCTTGCGGGTGATGTGAGCAGGCGAGATGACCTCGCAGCGCCATCCGTGCGCATTAAGATGCCGTGCCCAGCCATAGCCGCACGGCCCCGCCTCGTACACCACCAGGGTGGTACTGCGCTTCGAGCAGCGCGTAAGGGCCTTGCACAGCGTTGCCAGATCAGGCGGCGTCGTGCCGACAAAGCGCGGGGCGGAACGCCCCGCTTCGGCTACCGCAACGGCGATGGAGTCCTTGTGAATATCCAGGCCGACGTACGAAGTGATAGTCTCTTTCATGGGTCTGTCTCCCACTGCTTAGGCACTTTGAACCCCTCGGGGTCTGTGCATGTGGCTCGGCGTTCGCAACAACGCAACCCACGATATCGGAGACAGACCTCTCCCCTCAACTTGCAAGTCAGCCTGACCCCAAACCGTGGGTCAGGACATGATGTCTAGACGCTAATTCCGACTTTTTGACTCATGAACTCCTCTACCTCGTGTCCGGCCATTGATTCGCGAAATGCAACAATACAGTGGCCTGCCAACATAGAATCATTGTTTTCCGAGCTGAATGACTGCAGCCTTCCTGGCGTCTCGGTTGGAATTTCGTCCCGTGGCGTTCCCCTCTTTCGGAAGGGATTTGGACTCGCGAGCATGGAGCTGCCAGTCTGTCTATCCACCCACACACAGATGCGCATCGGGTCTGTTAGTAAGCAATTCACGGCGCTCGCCTACCTTCTGTTATGTGAGGACGGAAAAGCCACCCCGGAAGATCGCCTGGGAAAGTATTTCGCCAAGTTTAAGCCGATTGCGAAAAGGGTCCAGATGATGCAGCTGCTCGGACACACGAGCGGGCTTCGGGACGCTTCGGACATGCGATTTCGGCTCGGCGGCCTTGAGGGTCGGCCCGTCGCGGCGAGCGAGGTTCTCTCACTTTATGAGGAGATAGACGATCTCGATGCCGAGCCGGGAACGACGTGGATATATAACAACGGCGCTTACATGATCCTGAGCACAGTCGTCCAGATGCTCGCCGATAGGCCGTTCGGGGAGTTCCTCAAGGAGCGGATCTTCTCCCCACTTGGAATGTACGATACTGTCGTTCGGCCCTGGGATACTGAGTTTGGCTCGAATAGCGCTAGCCCTCACACCCGCGTGAACGAGGACCGGTTCGAGAGACGGTACTGGGGGATCGAGTTCGGCGGGGCCGGAAGCCTTAGCTCCACGGTGGACGACCTCCTCCGTTGGCTTAGACATATGGAGTGTCCTCGGGTTGGAACTCCGAAGACCTGGACATTGATGCTTACACCGCAATCCCTATTAAATGGCGCGTCAACCGGCTACAGCTGTGGCCTGATTCGAACACGTTATCGCGGCGTGGACGTGATATGCCATGGTGGGGGGTGGATCGGCGGAAACGCGCAGGCGCTGAAGGTCCCCGCTTACGGTCTTGATGTGGTCGTGCTCTCAAACCGGAGCGATGTATTCTCGCCTGTGTTAGTACATCGAATCCTGGATGAATGCCTGCCCGATCTCAGCCCCCTACCTGACAGCGACGGTTCGCTGGAGGGATCTGAAGGTTTCTCGCTATATCGGGTTCCTCATTCCCAGCCTGCACGCGAGTACGAGCATGTACAAGAATCATCCGCGAAGTATTTGGCGGGCAGTTTTTTGTCCGCATCCAGCGGCAGGATCGTTCAGCTATTTGCAAGGGATGGCCGCCAAATCGTCTCGGTGGATGGCCATGATCTGCCATACGACCGCATAAATGAGCGGCAGCTCGCGCCAATAGCCATCTGGAGCCACGTCCACAGGACCGTTGAATTGTTGGGCGACGCTCGGCAGCCCTCAGCATTGCGATTGATGGATTTCGGAGAGACAGATCTGTTCGACCTGCTTCAGGAAGCAGCAGTATTCGAGCCGCGAGCCATACTCGGGCTATATCGCGAGACGGCTACGAGAGCCGGCGCCGCCTTTTATCTCGGGCAGGAAGGTCCACGCCTTAATATCGAATCCCGCTTCGGCTCAGTTGAATACACCGTACGGGCCTTGACTGCTCTTGTATTTCGCATAACTTCGGCCTCTTCGGGGTTTCTGGATGCGATTATAACGTTCACCCCTACATACGATGCCTTCTACCTCTCTTCGTACAACGTGAAGCGGCTTTGGTTTAGAAGAGTTGCGGAGACCAAGTAACCGTGCGGGCAGGCGCGGCAAGGAGAGTATTCTCCCGGCTCTCGCGGTGGTATAACCGCATCTTCGGTACTACGGCTCCGGCAATTTCTCCAACGGGAGAATGAAACGCAGCTTTAAGCGTCAGCGTGCAGACGCTTCAGCTGCCCTCGTTCCGCCTGAGGCTGCACTGTGGTGTGAAGACGGAGAGGACGAGATGAGACCCGAACAGGAGATGATTATAGGTTCGAGAGCCGGCTTCAAGTCTTATCCGGGTACCGAATCGGGGCAGCCTCGTCGGCGTACCTTCCAGCTGGTGCTCGTGGCGGTGGCGGCTATGGCAGGGATGTTCGCGCGGGCAGCACTCGGTCCGGTTCAAGAGGTTCTGCAGCGCTCGCTGGCTCTTACAGATAACCAAATGGCTCTCCTTCAGGGTCCGGCGCTTGCCGCACCCCTACTTTTGTTCTCAATTCCGTTGGGCTATCTGATCGACAGATACTCACGCCGAAATGTCCTCCTTTGGGCAACCTTGTGCAACGCCGGAGCCACGCTAGCTGGTGGCTGCACACACACATTCGCTATGCTCTTTCTCACGCGATGTGTCATCGGCTTATGTGCGCCCGCTACGGCGGTAGCCGCCTACTCGCTTCTGGCTGACCTATATGATACAGCGACGCGCGGGCGGGCGACCACGCTCGTAGTTCTCAGCCAGATCGCCGGAACCGCGTCAGCCTTCAGCGTCGGCGGCGCATTCCTCGCCCTCGTACCCAGCGGACCGGACAGCTGGCGCGCAGCACTAATGCTGTGCACAGTCCTTCTCCTGCTGCCGCTCGCCGTCGTCCTCGCCATTGACGAGCCGCGTAGAAGCGGACACACACCCCAAGCATTGCCCAAACAATCCATTGTCGGCGAGATGTGGGCGCTGCGCGATACGGTAATCACCCTTGTCATCGGTATGGCAATGGTAAGCGTAGCGGATGGAGCTGCCCTGGTCTGGACGGCCCCCACCCTGACGCGCAATTTTGGCCTCCTCTCACCCCGCGCTGGGCAGATTACCGGAGTTTCCCTGCTTATCGGCGGTGCCGCCGGACCTCTTCTTGGGGGCCCGCTCGCAGATGTCTGCCAGAAGACCGGTGGCCCGCGTCGCACCACGTTACTTCTCGGCATACTCGGATTAGCGAGCGCGCTCGCGGCTTTTTACTCTGTGGTTCCCACAGCGCGGACCTCCATTTTCCTGCTCGTCCTCTTCCTACTCCTTGGAAGCGCAATGAGCGTGATTGTCATTACGCTATGTATCGTGGTAGTCCCCAATGAACTTAGAGGAACGACTGTGGCCTTACAATCCGGCGCCGGAGCTGTTTTTGGCCTGGGTCTGGCGCCCCTGTTTGTCAGCGAGCTCTCTAGTGCCCTCGGCGGGCCGGCTGAAATTGGCAAAGCCCTTGCGACCGTATGCGCAATGACATCATTGCTCGGCGGCATTGTGTTCCTGCGCAAATGCCGACACCTACCTGCGTCGTAGCGCACACACATCCAACCTCGAGCGCCACCATTGCCCCGAACACGCGCCCTCTGTTATGGCGTCGATCGTACAGAGGTCTTCGTTCCAGAAGGAGTCTCACCAACTGAGGAACCATTGAGTATTGACTGGCGCGGCTCTATATTGGCGCTTGCATCCGATCGGTAAACTTCTTCCAGCAGCTAATCCCAGGCCTCCAAACTGAAGCACCTTTATTGCAAAGAGGTTTGCGATGTCACTACTCATCTCTCGCTGCAATCTCATTGATGGCGTCGCTCCACGGCCGCTCGAAGGGCGGTCAATCCTCATTGAGGGTCAACGGATACGTCACATAGGTCATCACTCAGAGTTCAGCACGACAGGCGTTGACACTGTCATTGATGCACCAGGCAAGTACGTAATTCCTGGAATAATGGATACGAATGTCCATCTCGCGTCACCAATGTTCCTCGAAGAATTCGCTCGATATGAAGGGCGGTACGAAGACCTGATAACCGAAGCCGCCCAAGTCGCACTTCGAAATGGAGTTACGACGCTATTTGACACCTGGGGCCCCCGCCGCGCGTTGATTTCGGTGCGCGATAAGATAAACAGAGGAGAGCTCCGCGGGAGTCGCATACTGTGCGCCGGAAATATCATCGGACTAGACGGACCCTTTTCCGAGAATTTCTTTCCACATCTTGTCAATGCCGTTAGTACTACTCTTCTTGAGCGTATCAACAGCCAGTTTGCCGAAACGGTCGGTGCAGAGCTGACCTGGATGCCGCCAGAGCAGGTCGCCGAGCGCGTCCGCGCCTATACTGCGAGTGGCATTGACTTCATCAAATATGCGTCCAGCGAACACCGGGTGCCGAGCGGAGCGAGTGCATATCTTACCTTTTCAGCCGAGTCTCAGGCAGCGATTGTCCAGGAGGCGCATCGGGGCGGGTTAACAGCACAAGCTCACACGACCTCTGTCGAAGGCTTGCGAGTGGCCGTCGAGGCTGGCTGTGACGTGATTCAGCACTGCAATCTTACGGGCCCGGTGCCGATTCCAGATTCAACGTTGGAGCTCCTTGCCAAGCGCGAGGCGTCTTGTACCGTTCTGCCATTCACCATGCGCCGTCAAAGACGCATTCAAGAGGGTGGAAGCACCCTCGTTCGCCGCATGTATTCCAAGGAATCCATGGACACCAATGTACGCAACCTGGTCAGATCCGGCGTGCCACTGCTGCTTGCCACTGATTCCATCTACTTCTCGGACGCTGTCTTATCTGATGCTTCGATGGCGTTGATGGTACAAGGCGAGGACAACCTATACGATCTCGGTTCCGGCCACTTTCATTGGTTCACCGCAATGTCAGAGATGGGCATGTCGTCGATGGATGCTCTGCGGGCCGCCACGCAGAACATCGCTCGCGCTTTCCGGCTCGAAAAGGATCTCGGCACCATCGAACCCGGGAAGCTTGCAGACATGCTTGTACTCGATCGAAATCCCCTGGATTCACCTTCCAATTACCAAAGCATTCATGCCATCGTCAAAGATGGCATGCTGGTTGATCGGTCCACCATGCCTGAGATTCCAGTGTTGAGAGCCCCAAATAGACTTTGAGGTAGTCCTCAACCGCTTCATTCGAGCTGAACTCTGACATCATTTACATTTGAGCTTGGATTCTCCAAGACGTCGGCGGAAAACCGGAGAAAGGCCGTTACAAATCTTTCCATGCTCTCATCTCCGAACCTATCTCTCGGGAAATAGACTCCTCCCGCGATCTCATCGGGCGCACCCACGATTCCCATCATTGGCTCGGTGTCCCGCTCCAATCTCCCAAGGTTATGTGTGTCAATCGCCACTTCCGTTACGCTTAACTGCTCGTGAGATCCCGCGAAGAATCTCGGCTCGAGTGCCGCTCGTGGCAACCAATTGAAGCATGTATTACGGGTGAACTCCGGTCTGGGCACGCTGGACTCCATCCACCCCTCATCCGCATGCTCGAGAGCCGCGCAATACTCGGCAATAATCTTCGCACTGAGATCCGCCAGCGTATCGGAGCGATCCAGATGGATCCTGAGGTACAGCGGGAACGCGTAGTATCCGATAGACTCCTGACAGCCCGCGCGGGCCCTCCCATCGCTCTGGAAAAGCACTACCATATCGGACACATCACACCATCGCATCACGAATGCCACGTAGCTAATGAATGTGGCCATCACGACAGTGGTGTGCAGGGATCTGGAGGCTGTGTGCACGAGCCTGACCAGACTCTCATCGAATCGAAACTCTGCAACGCCCCAGCCGCTTCGGGACTCCGAGCCCTGAGGCGTGCGGCGCGGAATTCTTACTCGGCCGCAACCGGCAAAATGGTTCGACAAGTACCCGCCATGAGCTGCAAGCCAGATCTCATGGTGAGCCCTCTGCGCGTGCGCATATTCCAAGTACTGGAAAGGGCGCTCGCGAGCTGATCTTCGCGACCCATACACTTCGAGCCGGTAGGAGGTCAACAGATCTCGTAACGCTACTGCCAACGAGAAGCCGT
>Ga0134125_10004785_pt1 | contig 15435 bp, 13 predicted proteins | sample KB31751_FD_96464 | JGI IMG/M metagenome (GOLD analysis project Ga0134125, IMG submission 96464) | Terrestrial soil microbial communities with excess Nitrogen fertilizer from Kellogg Biological Station, Michigan, USA - KB3-175-1 | ecosystem: Environmental > Terrestrial > Soil > Unclassified ... | reverse complement strand
GTGCGGGAACGATGCCTTCAGTTCGCGCCAGCGTCACACATGCGTCCAGCGCCTCGGAGTCAGATGCCGATACATACTCCGCGCGTCCGGCGTCGTGCAGCGCCGCGTGTTCCGGACCAATCGACGGATAGTCGAGACCAGCGGAGACAGAATGTGTTGTCGCAATTTGTCCGGCTTCATCCTGCAGCACATACGAGTACGTGCCCTGCAGAACTCCTGGCGACCCGCCATGAAATCGCGCCGCGTGCTCGCCCAATTTGGAACTTCGTCCGCCTGCTTCAACTCCAATCAGCGCAACCTGCTTATCACGAATGAACTCGTAGAACGCGCCAATGGCATTCGAACCGCCGCCGACGCAGGCGATCACAGCATTTGGCAGCTTGCCTGTTTGCGAGAGGATCTGCTCACGGGCTTCGCGGCCGATGCAGCGGTGAAAATCGCGAACCATTTCGGGATAAGGATGCGCTCCGAGCACTGAGCCAAGCAGGTAGTGCGTAGTGCGGACATTTGTAACCCAATCCCGCATCGCTTCGTTGATAGCATCTTTCAACGTGCACGACCCTGAATTCACGGCTCGCACTTCTGCGCCCAGCAGCTTCATGCGGAAGACGTTCAACTCCTGGCGGCGCATGTCCTCGCTGCCCATGTAGACCACGCATTCAAAGCCGAGCAGCGCGCAGACTGTCGCACTCGCTACTCCGTGTTGGCCTGCGCCGGTCTCGGCGATGATGCGGCGCTTGCCCATGCGGCGCGCGAGCAGTCCTTGCCCGAGACAGTTGTTGATCTTGTGCGCGCCGGTGTGCAGCAGGTCTTCGCGCTTCAGGTAGATCTGCGCTCCGCCAAGCTTCTGCGTGAGCCGTGCCGCATAAAACAGCGGCGTCGGACGCCCGGCATATTGGTGCAATAGTCCATCGAGTTCGCGCAGAAATTCCGCATCTTCCTTCGCCTGCGCGTAGGCCGCCTCAAGCTCCTCGAGCGCGGCCATCAAGGTTTCTGGAACGTAGCGACCGCCGTATGGACCAAAACGTCCGGCCTTTGCCGAGATTACGGGCTGTGTCTCAATCTGCCTCACGGAGCAATTCCTTTCTGCACCGGCGTTTTTGCGTTGCGCTGACGCGAGTCGAACTGCCGAACAGCATCAATGAACTGCGCTACCAGCCCCGGATGCTTGCGTCCAGGATATGACTCCACGCCGCTCACCACGTCCACTCCCCAGGGATGGAAGATCCCCAGCGCTTCCTGAACATTCTGCGAATTTAAACCGCCGGCGATGATCACCGGCTGACGCAATTTCCGGATTTGGGAAATCGACTCTCGCCACTCAAATGTCCTGCCGGTGCCTCCGCGCTGCTGTCCCTGAGCGCTTTCGATCAGCCATGCATCTGGATTCGAGGCGATTGAACCATTGAGCGAGGCGGCAGGAACTGCCTTCAGAATCTTTACACCCGCCAGTTCGACACGCAGCCGGTCGATGTAGGCGGGGTCTTCATCGCCATGCAACTGCACCCCAGAGAACTTGCAGAAGCGTGCCGTTTCCACCAGAGTTTTGAAGTCTTCATTAACGAACACACCGATTGTTTCGACGCCTTTCGGCACGATTGTTCCAATCGAATAAGCAGTGCTATCGCTGACTTGGCGCGGGCTACGAGTCATGATGAACCCCAGCGCATTCGCGCCCGCGCGGATGGCGACGTCGGCGTCCCGCTCGTTAGTGGTGCCACAGATTTTGATCCAGGTCACCGGCTCGCGACCTCCGCTCGACGCTCCTCGCATACCGCGTCGGCCAGCAGCTTGCTCAGAGCCTCACCGGGATCGCGTTCTTTCATCAGCGATTCCCCAATCAGGAACGCCTGATATCCAGCGGAACGCAGTCGCGCAATGTCCAATCCGGCGTGAATACCGCTCTCGGCAACTCGCAAAGCATTGGAAGGAATGTTCGCGTTCAGACGCAGACTGGTTTCAAGCGTCACGTGAAAGGTGCGCAGATCGCGATTGTTCACGCCAATGATGTCGAATCCCGCGTCGGCGGCGCGCTGCAGCTCGTGCTCGTCATGTACCTCGCACAGGACATCGAGTTGCAGCCCTTGGGCCGCACGGTGAAGCTGTTTCAATTCGGAATCGTCCAGCGCCGCGACAATGAGAAGCACGGCATCGCCACCAAACGCCCGAGCTTCTAGCATCTGCAGCTCATCGACGATGAAATCCTTGCGCAGGCAGGGGATAGAAACGGCTGCGGAAGCCAGTCGGAGATTCTCGAGCGAGCCCTGGAAGTGCTTCTCTTCTGTGAGGACTGACAGAGCCGCGGCGCCGGCCTGCTCCATCGCCCGCGCAAGCTCGACGACACGAAAATCCGCGCGAATCACGCCCTTCGACGGCGAAGCTTTCTTCAGCTCGGCGATTACGGCAGGTCCAGTTCGCGAGCGACCAACCAGCCTCTGCCGGAATCCTCGCGGCGCGTGCCGCTCTGCCATCTTCTCCAGCTCTGCCCGGTAAGAGGAATCGGTATTCTCTGCCAATCGGGCCCGCGTTTCAGAAACGATTTGCTGAAGGATGGTCATTTTCGCAAAAGCGACGAATCAAACTGGTTTTACTGCGGGCTGAGCGGCTGAAAAGCCAGGACGGGCGAAATCAAAATCGCCAATATCGATAATAAGGGACGCACTCGCGCCACGTGGGAATATGCAGCGCGGCTTGGAGCATGGCAGGCATGTGCAGGACATTATCAGGCAGGGACGGGAACTTCGCAACCGCGATAAACCGGCATTCGGCAGTCGGCAATCGCCAACAGAGGTGATTCTCCCATCCCTTACCGCGGACGGTACTGACCCGCAGCTTATTCCAGAGACAAGTTCAACGCGCGGCAAGAGCGAGAAAGGTCCTCGGTGGAGTGCTGGGTAAGTTTTCGGAACTCGAGCCCGTAGCGATAGCCGTCTTTATCGCGCACAATCGCCTGTACTTCAATTGTGCGTCGGCAGAACGGAGGTGTGAACTCCAACTGAACGAGCTGCCCTTCCTGGAGTTCCAGGACTGCATAGAAACCGAGTCCACCTTCGGAGAGATCATGGGCTCTGCCTTGCACCACGGTCTTGGTGCCCGCATTTCCGGCGATGATCTTGATGCCGAAATCGACCTTAAAACGGGGCCACTGACGCTCGGCAGACTTCCCCCACCGCGTAGGCCGTGTAGTGACCTCGTGCTCCATGACGCATCGCAGTATGAGACAGCTTTCTGAACGAAGCAAAGCACTTAGGTAACGTCAGAAGCCCCGGGACCACGCGATCCGAAAGCTCGAAGCTGCTTTCAATTCCGTCCGGTCCGTGAACAGGTGCGAATCCGCATCGTGTTTTGCGGGTGCTGTTAACTTTGCCAGGAGTTGGATAACGGGATGGCTTTCACGGTTAATTCACATCTCCGCACCCTTCGTGGCTCCGCTATCTTGCAACTCATCCAGCTGCTCTGGACATCTTAATTAACGCCGCGAGCACACTTGGGCGTATGCCCGGGCGCTGACGGTGATGTGAGAGATCGTTTCCGTTCAGGAGCTTAGAAGCTCAGTGGCTTAGCCGCTTCGTAAAGAGGACACCAAACAATGGTCATCGTTTCGATCATTCTTATGATTCTGTGGCTGTTCCTTGAATCGGCTTTCACAATTTCTACAGCGGTGTCGGGTGCGATTTTGACGGTTGCATTTGCTCTCTACGCTTTCGACTGGTGGCTGCATTCCCGTACGCAGAGGACGCATCCCCGTCCAAACTCCACATGGCGACGCGTTGCGTAAAGCGCCTGAAAAAGCTTGGCTCGTTCGATTACAGCACGGGGTGGATGTCTTGACGTTCCTGTTGCACACCAACTGCTGAAACGAACGGCCTAGATTCCTTCTTGCTTTACCTGAACTTGGTAGCGGTGACTGGCAACTTTTCGTACGAGGTCCAATGAAGAATCACAGCAAACATTCGCAGGAAACAATTGATCGGATGAAGGCCAATGCTGAAGCCGCCAGAAAACGGCTCGCACGTTTGAACAAGGAGTACCTAGTCCGTCGGCAGGTAGAAAAATCCGCTCCGTCCAAGGGTAGCTCCCAACCCGAAACTTTTGCAGAAGCGGTAATGCGGATCGCGAAACAAGAGCGCGTGACGATCTAGTCTGCCCTGCTCCCCTTGTGCGCTTTTCAGACCAGTGGCGGCACACTGCCCACAGGCTCGGTCTATGGGTGCAACATTTCGGCGGTACGCAAATGACGTAATTTTGTCGAAGCAGAGTAATTGCTTACAAATTACCGACACCGAGCTTTCTCCTCAATTCGCGCCTAAATTCGCCTGCACTCACCAATTCCCGTGAATTCCTGTTGATTTCCGCCTCAGACTGGGTGATGATGCGCTTACCCACCCCCGCCCAGATCTTAACTACCCGATTACGAGAGCACGAATGAAAGATATCTACGAAGTAATCCGTCAAAAAGAGGCTGACCTGCAACGCATCCAGCATGAGATTGAGGCTCTCCGACTGAGTGCCAAGCTGTTGGAAGATGCAGCACGTCCAACGCCTGCCGCGCCAGTGCAGGTGTTCGGCGCCGCCGCGGCCACGAAGGCGCAAACGTCCACACAGGCGCCGTCTTCTAACGCGTGGGCAACCGCCAAGCAATTTCCGTAGACTCGCGAGACGTTGAATGGCCACATCTGCCGAAGCAGCACGTCTTCCTTATATCGAGAACGAGCGTCGCAGCGCATCCAGAAAGCCTCTGCCGATGCACACCCGGATTGAGCTCCTGCCCGGCCGTAGTGGCGCGGCACGCGACATCAGCGAAGCGGGCGTAAGCCTGTATGGAAGTGCAGATCTGAATGTCGGCGGCGAGACGCAACTGCGATTCACGCTTCCCGATTCCGAGATGCAGATCGAAGCCTCAGGCGTAATCGCCTGGAGTGACGAAATGGCTACAGGTATCCGGTTCTCACAGATCAGCACTGATTCGCTCACAACAATTCAAAGCTGGCTTGAGAGCTCGCCTCAGCACGAAAACGACTCCGCAACCCTGCATGCCGACGCGGCACTTGCGGCCAAGGTAGCTTGCCTGCGTGAGATCGCCGATCTCCAGACGCAGATATCTTCCGATGATCTCGACACGGACGGAGCGCTTGCATTGATCGTGCGCCGTCTCGCCGAGCTTACTCGCGCGACAGGAGCTGCTATTGCGCTGCGGGATGGACAACACGTAATCTGCCGCGCATCTTACGGCAATGCGCCTGATGTCGGCGTGCAGCTTTCGGAATCATCGCTGTCTGGCGAGAGCATGCGCACCGCCAACGTGGTGTTGTTGCGCGATTCTGAAAGCGATCCGCGAGTTGACGCGGCCATCTGCCGGCAACTGAACTTCCGTTCGCTGCTGATCGTTCCCGTGCTCTCCGGCGGCAATCCAGCCGGCATCGCTGAGGTGCTCTCTTCAAATCCGGGAAATTTCGAAGGCGCCGACATTCTCGTCGTCAGCTTCATCGCCGAACTCATTGCCGGGGTCGCCGTGCCTGCGGAGCCAAGCGAAGTTGCACCTGTCGAGCGCCCAACCAGCTTCGAACCATTGCTGGAACCGGATCCACCGACTCCGCAAATCGCGATGGACGTCCCAATTCCTGCGGCACCGGTCGCAACTCCGGTCTCGGTAGTGAGGACCGCTCAGCCGGCCATGGCACCTGCACGCGAGGTCTCAATCCCGGCGCCAACACCGGCACCCGCTCGATTGGCGGTGGCTTCGACCGCAGCCGCTCCGCAACCCGCACGCGTCGTGCTGCCGGTCCGCGCACCCGAGGTTCACGAGGAAACACATCCAAGTTCGACAGCGATAGATCAGCAGCGGCGGCTCTATCTCGCTGTAGGTCTGATTGCCATTCTGTTGATGGTAGTTGCGACATTCGGGATCATGCGCCTGCGCAAGAGCGCGTCAAGTCCGCAGCCTGCGCCGGCTGCAACGGCCACGACAACTCCTGCTCCGACGCCGGCGCTCTCGCAGCCCAGCTCAACTACAGTTGTGGAAGCTGCTAAGAGCGAGACGAGGAAGCCCCGCGCCGCCACTCCAGCGCACACGACCAAGAGTTCCTCAGAGTCGCATAATGAACCGGCAACGCAGGAGGTTGCGGTTCGCGAGAACTCGTCAAGATCACCTGCCATCGATGCCCCGCCCGATGCGCCTTCGCTCGGCCAGTTCTCGACAGGATCCTCTGCCAAGCTAGCCGCTGAGATCGTTGCCACCAACACCCCGACCCCGGGACTGACACTGCCCCAGTCGCGCGGCGTGGTCGAAGGAAAGCTGACCAGAAAGGTATTGCCTCAATACCCAGAGATGGCGCGACGCGCAGGTGTGGGCGGCGATGTTGTCCTGAGCGCTACGATCGGCATTGATGGAAAGCTGAAGAACATTCGCGTGATCAGTGGCAGCCCGCTGCTTCGGGAAGCAGCCATCTCCGCTGCCAAGCAATGGCGTTATTCGCCGTATCTGTTGGGCGGAAAACCAGTCGAAACCGACACGCACATCACTATCAGCTTCAAGCACTAAACACAAGCCACGAAGCTGAACCCCAACCATCCACTCCAAAACGCTAGTCGTTCCGCAAGCAGGGCGAGCACGCCGAGGTCATTCCAGTTTTGAGGTGTAATAACCTCGACGCGCACGGATGACAAGCTGACCATTTCCGTCGGATTCATGAGAATGCGCCATCACATCGATCTGGCGAAAATCCGATGCAGCGCGGCGCGGCACAGGGTAATACGCAAGCAAATACTGTGTACGCAATTCATCGCTGATCTGCTCAAAGGCTTTGTCCAACTCGAACACGCTGGAAACGTAGTAATACTTCCCGCCCGTATCGTTCGAGATTTGAATGAGTGCGTGTTCGCCCCCAGTGTTTCGTCCGGCGCTGGCTTCGACGGGAACGTCGATCAAGCTGTAAACCAGAGCTTCTGATTGCTGCGCCGCACGCAGGGCCTCCTTGTAGTCGACTGTGCTCGCCGTGTCGCCGCCATCAGTGATCAGCACCAGAACCTTCCGACCTTCCCGCTTCATCAACACCTTAGAAGCGAGGTAGATGGCGTCGTACAGAGAGGTAGCTCCGCCCACTTGGACCTGGTTGATGGCCGAATCGATCTGGTGAAGCTTTGATGTGAATGACACCATTTCATTTACGTCAGTCGCAAATGCATAAAGAGAAATTGCATCCTGCGGTCTGATAATCGAGTGAATAAACTTCCGAGCCGCTTCCAATTCCAGACGAATGTCTTTGCGCGTACTCGAGCTTGTGTCAACGGCCAGGACAATGGAGAGCGGTAACTGCGATTCTTTGCTGAAGATCGATATCTTTTGCGGCACGCCGTCCTCGGCCAAACTGAAATCGCTCTTAGTGAGGTTTCCAATCGGGGCGCCCTGTTGATCGGTGACGGTGACGTAGACGTTCACCAGTTTCACATCCACTTTGAAGGTCGGCTCGGAACTCTCCTGAGCTGAGATCGGGACGAGCAAAGCCGCAACCGCGAGCACAGTGGCTACAGCTCTCATTACAGAAGCTCCTTCGGAGGCTCCCGATCGAGTCGCAGTTCTTCTGGAAAAGGTTCGCCATCCGCCCAAACCATACCATCGGTGAAGTGCTCTTTTTTCCAGATCGGAACCGTACGTTTCAGGGTGTCAATGGCAAAGCGACAAGCGTCAAATGCGGCCGCCCGATGAGCGGATGCAACTATGATCAGAACGCTGGTCTCGCCGATCTCAAGTCGCCCGAGACGGTGGACTATGACAACCTCGCGGACTTTGTAATTCGCGAGGACCTTCTCAGCCAGTGCATTTAGCTGGCTGATCGCCATAGGTTCATAGGCCTCATAGTCGAGAAACAGCGTCTTCCGGTTGCGTGTATGGTTGCGAACGATGCCCTCAAAGACGACTACGGCACCATCTTCCGCGTGCTTAATGCCTTCCAGAATCTGCTTGGTAGGAATACGCTCCCGCACGATCTCGCATTTGTAGCTTTCTGGCCGGACCGGGATTTCGAGACCACCACTGACTGGCGGGAGTAGGGCTACCTCGTCACCTTCCTCTAAGCGACGAGAGGCATTTGCGTACTCTTGATTCACTGCCAAAGCAACAGAATGGAAGATGCCGGCTCTTTCCGGGCTGAGTCCACGATAGTGTTCTAGCAAGTCCGAAACCGTAGCCTCTGAGCCTAGTTCCAGCGAGTCTTCGCTGCGCTGGAAGACGTCTTTGAGTACTCCAAACAATAGGACACGCACGCGCATGGCTCGTTTAAGAATACGTGAGAGTAGTGGAAAAAGACGTCGCGGCGCGATGAGACGCCTAGAATTCACTTGCGAGTCGGCAGGAGCGCGAACGACTGCAAGTTTCACTGAGAGAAATCTGCCGATTCCCGCTCCGGGATGCGCCTTTGTCGAGCTAACGTCCTGGTAAACGAAAGTAATGTCGTATTTCCTTTCTAGTACTGCCCAATTTGCGGTACAGTATTTCGGCCCCCGAACAGCAGTCCCATTTCTATGACCACGCAGGAGTTCCCTTCCAATGGGCGTTAAGCCCAAGCCTGCGCGTGTGACCAGCACGCCTGAAGCTCGCTTTCCCGCCCGCGGGAAAGCGCCGAAATCCGTCGGCCTGCGCGAGACGCAACAGGCGTTGCGCGACACAGAAAACCGCTTCCGAGCGTTCGTCGAACAATCATCGGACATGTTGTCGCTGCTCGACGAACGCGGCACCATCATTTACCAGAGCAAATCGATCATCCATCACCTCGGCTATGAACCCGAAGAGACGATCGGTGTTTCTTGCTTCGATTTCGTACATCCCGAGGACGTAGAGACTGCCATCGCCGGATTCCGACAGGGTCTTGAGGATCCGTCGGAAGGTGAGGCGATCACCGTCCGGCTTCGCCATAAATCCGGCTGCTGGAAGTCATTTGAGGCCGTCAGCAGCACTTACGTGCATCAGGGACGCAAAGCCGGACTACTTGCCAGCTTTCGCTACGTAGGCGATCGTTTGGAAGCCGAACTGGAGCTGCGGCGTTCAGAAGAACGATATCGGCGTTTGTTCGAGCGGAGCCTCGCCGGCGTATTCACGAGTCAATCCGGTCGCCTGATCGACTGCAATGATTCTTTCGCTCATATTTTCGGCTATGAATCGCGCGAGCAGATGATCGCTGCCGGCGATTTCAATCCTTATTACAGCCCCCAACAGCGTGCCGACTACATAGCCAGATTGAAAAGAGAACGCGCGCTGACAAATCTTGAATTCCGTCTGCGCAGGCGTGACGGGTCGGAAGTATGGGTGCTCGAAAACGTGATGCTCGAGGATAACGGAGACGAAGCCATCCTCGGCACGTTGATTGATGTTACTGAACGCAAGCGTTCGGAACGTCTGCAGAGCGCGTTGTATTCCATCAGTGATTGTGTCAATTCGGTTGTCGACCTCGAACAGCTTTATCCCGCACTACATAAGATTGTTGGCGATTTGATGTACGCAAAGAACCTTTACATCGCATTGCTCGATGACAGCGGTGAACGCTTGCACTTTACCTATTTTGTCGATGAAAACGATCCCCCGCCGGTGAGCCGCAAATTGGGCCGAGGTCTGACCGAGTATGTGCTCCGCAGCGGTAAGCCGCTGCTTGCGGACTTCGCGAAAATTCGTGAACTTGAAAACCAGCGCGAAATTGAAGCCATCGGTCGCGATTGCGTCGACTGGCTGGGAGTACCTCTGCGCCGAGGCAACAAAGTATTCGGCATAATCGCGCTGCAGAGCTATGACACGAAGATCCGACACAGCGATTACGATCGCGACATTCTGACTTACGTTTCGCAGCACATATCCGTGGCGCTGGTACGAAAGCAGCAGGAGGAGGCGTTGCGCGCTTCAGAAGCCCGCCACCGTTCGCTCGTCGAGAGCGCTGTGTACGGAATGTATCGCTCCAGTCTCGATGGTAAGTTCCTCGACGTGAATCCCGCCTTGGTAAAAATGCTTGGCTATTCCTCTGCCGAGGAACTCATGGCTGTCGATATGGCTCGAGACATCTACCTCGATTCCGATCATAGAGCGGCCGTTATCAATGCCTATCGCGAGTCCGGTTGTCTGGAAAGTTGCGAGTTGCGCTGGAAGCGCAAAGACGGCAGATCTATCACAGTCCGGTTAAGCGGAAATGTTTTCAAGAACGAACAGGGCGACACTCTGGGCTTCGAGATGATTGCGGAAGACGTCAGCGAGCGTCGGGCGCTCGAGGAGCAGCTTCGCCAGTCTCAGAAGATGGAAGCCGTGGGACGCCTCGCGGGCGGCATTGCGCACGATTTCAATAACCTGCTTACGGTGATGAAAGGCTACAGCGAGCTGATGCTCGACGAGCTCGACGCTGCCGATCCTTTGCGTACAGAGGTCGATGAGGTCAAGAAAGCTGCCGATCGCGCGGCTGCACTAACCCGGCAGCTTCTCGCATTCAGCCGCCAGCAGGTACTCGCACCAAAGGTTCTCGATCTGAACTCCGTCGTCGGAAACATGGATAAGCTCCTTCGCCGTCTGCTGGGCGAGGACATCGATTTGTTCACGGTGCTGGAGCCAGGCCTCGCACGGGTGAAAGCCGATCCTGGACAGGTGGAGCAGGTAATCATGAACCTCGCTGTCAATGCGCGTGATGCCATGCCAAATGGCGGCAAGCTCACGATTGAGACCGCCAACGTCGATTTGGACGAAAACTACATACGGGATCACGCTTCCGTGAAGCCGGGTGCGTACGTAATGGTTGCCGTGACCGATACGGGAAGCGGAATGACCGACAAAGTTAAGTCGCGCATCTTTGAGCCGTTCTTCACCACCAAGGAAATCGGCAAGGGCACAGGGCTTGGACTATCGACGGTGTACGGAATTATCAAGCAGAGTGGCGGCTACATCTGGGTGTATTCCGAAGTGGGAATCGGTTCGACATTCAAAGCCTACTTGCCTGCTGTGGACGCTCCAGCGGAACTTCCTGCGGGCACCACGCAACAGCCGGCTCGCCGCGGTAGTGAAACCGTCCTGTTGGTGGAAGACGAAGATGGCGTGCGCGCTTTGATGCGGCAGGTTCTGCATAAGCATGGCTACAACGTTCTTGAATCGCGGCATGGCGGCGAGGCATTCCTGATGTGTGAGCGTCATTCCGGGAAAATCGACCTCTTGCTTACCGATGTCGTACTGGAGCAAATGAGCGGACGCGAACTCGCCGAGCGCTTGATCAAGGTACGTCCAGAGATGAAAGTCTTATACGTCTCAGGTTATGCCGACGATGCCATCGTGCATCATGGAGTCCTGAATGCCGGTGTCGCATTCCTGCAAAAGCCGTTCACAACCGAGGCCTTGGCTCGCAAGATCAGATACGTTCTGGACGGCTCCGCCCGGGCGATGTCTCAAAACTGACTGTTCGCTTTTGCCTTCTTTCATTTCAGATTCGAACACCTAGCTGGCGTTACCTCTTCTATCGTTTCTCCTAAACTATTCAATCATTGAGAGATATTCCCGGATCCGCCGATGCGCCTGAACACGAAAGGATGGTATCGGGCTTGCTCCTTGCACAGCGAGAGCCGGGCACAATATCGAATTCCGGTTCCCCGGACTCGTCCCATTGTCTTCCCTGCTCAAATCGGAGATTGCAGTGACCGATAGCTCTTATCCCTCATCTTTTGGCGCCGGAGTTGGCGTCGCCGCGCGGCCCAAGCGTGTACTCGTTGCTGACGATCAAGCCGATGTTCTGCACGCTATTGCTCTTCTGTTGAAACTGGAGGGGTTTGATTCGCAGACGGTCAGTCATCCTGCAGCGGTGATCGAAGCGCTTAACTCCGGTGAGTTCGATCTGCTGATCACTGATTTGAACTACACACTCGATACCACTTCCGGAAGCGAAGGGCTCGACCTGATCTCGAGTATTCGCAAAGTCAACACGAATGTTCCCGTTTTGGTCATCACCGCCTGGGGTACGATCGAGCTCGCCGTCGAGGCATTGCAGCGCGGTGCGTCGGATTTCATCCAGAAGCCCTGGACGAATTCTCAGCTCATTCAGAAGTCGCGCGATCTCATTGAGCGGGCTGAACAGGCGCGCCGATTGAGTGCAGAAGCCGAGGAGGAGCAGCAACTGTCGGCTGAGATTCAGCGCAAGCTGCTCTCGCTGAGACTGCCCGAGCAGCACGGAATTACCGTGAGCGGAGACTCGCGTTCCATGCGCTACGTCGGCGGCGATTATTGCCATCTCACGCCGCTCACCTCATCGAAGTTCGCAGTCTCCATTGCGGATGTCGCAGGTAAGGGAGTTCCGGGCGCTCTCCTCACCGCCAGCCTGCGCGGGCTTGAGAAAAGCATTGTCACGCATGATGTCCATCCGCAGCAGCTCTGCAGCTCTCTGAACGAAGCACTCAGCGAGATTATGCCGATCGGCAAATTTGTATCGTTCTTTTTCGGCATCATCGACACGGAATCGCGCATTCTCTGCTACAGCAACGCCGGTCACAATCCTCCTATTCTCGTGCATGCAGATGGAACCGCTCAGGAGCTGCGCGTAGGGGGAGGCGTTCTAGGGCTATTTTCCGAATGGACGTATGAGCAAACGCAGTTAAAGCTTCAAAACGGCGATCGCCTGATTCTTTACACCGACGGCATCACGGAAGTGGAGAGCCGTCACGATGAAGAATTCGGGATGCAGCGCGTGAAGGAAATCGTCGTGCAAAATCGCACCGCCTCCTCCGAGGAAATTCAGCGCGCGGTCATGAAGGCCGTAAGTGTTCACTGCGAAGAGCACTTCCACGATGACGCGACGGTTGTTGTCATCGCCGTAGAGTGACAACCGGGTGCGGAGTCCCGCTCCTTTGTCTCCTATCTGGTACGTTCATCTAACGCATTCTTCTCATTGCAAACTCGACAACCGCAGGAAACAGTTCGTAAAGATGAGCAATGACTCCGGCGTGCCAAGGCACGAATACCTCCCGCGAACCGCGTAGATAGCCGCGCAAGATCGCGCGCGCGCAGCGCTCAGCCGAAATCCCTTTTTGGAAGCTGGCGCCGAGACGTTTGGCTTCGCGTCCTCTGATCGTGTTCGTACCAAATTGAGTCTGAATTCGTCCTGGACACACACTCATAACGCGCATGCCGCTAGACTCAAGCTCCAGGCGGGCAGCTTCGCTGATCGCATTCAGTGCGTGCTTTGTAGCTGAGTACGCGCCCAGATGCGGAACCGGAAGATGTCCGACAACGCTCGAGATGTTAATGATCGTTCCCCATCCTTGCTCCTTGAAAACCGGAATCACCGCTTGCATACAGTCGATTGCTCCAAACAGGTTGGTGTCGAAGATTCTCCGGCATTCTTCCATAGACATTGTTGCGATTGAATCCAGCAGACCGTAACCTGCGTTATTTACCCACGCATTTATCTTCCCGAAGTGGTCACGCGCTTGGCGGACCAGTGAATGGATCTGATTGCGATCGCGAACGTCGCATGCGATCGCTATGGTTCTCTCCGGGATTCCCAATCTGGTCCGCGCCTCTTCGAGGGCCTTCAGGTTTCGCGAACTCATTACGACCTGAGCACCTTCGGCCGCGAAGGTGCGCGCCAGAGCCTCGCCAATTCCCATCGAAGCGCCGGTGATCACTACGACCTGATCGCGGCAACACATGATGTGGATTATTCACGAACCGCTACATCTTGGAAAATGGCTGGAACGAGACACGTACTGAAGCTCGCGTCGGGTCATTTAGAATCGGGTAGTGAGCGAACTCCTTCCTCTTTTTCCGCTCGATGTAGTGCTCTTCCCAGGTATGGCCCTGCCCCTGCACATCTTCGAGCCGCGGTACAAAGAGCTGATCGGCGAGTGTCTGGAGCAGGACGCGCCGTTTGGTGTGGTACGCGCAGTGGAAGATGGCCTTGCCCAAGTCGGTTGCTCGGCAGAAGTCGTTACTGTCGTGAAAAAGTATGACGATGGAAGAATGGACATCGTCACCCGCGGTCTGCGACGCTTCGAGATTGTTGAGCTAAATCAAGATCGGTCCTTTTTGCAAGCTGACGTTGCGTTCTTGAAAGATGGACCGGACGCTGCACCGGCAGAGAAGAAAAAGGCCTTCGATCTTCATCACTCGCTACTCCTGATGGCAGCGAGTGGACAGGCGATTCCGACGTTGGATCCTCCAGACGAATTCCTCTCCTTCTACCTGATCTCGCAATTGCCCGTCGATCTCGACTTTAAACAAACGATCCTCGCGATGCCGACCGAGACGAAACGGCTATCAACGCTCATCGAATACTACGAAGCCATCATTCCCAAATTGCAAAAGATGACTCAGGCAAAAAAGAAAAGCGGTTCGAATGGACATGTAATGTAGAAGTAACAGGCAGATGCGGCGAACGAGGCTGATGTCTACCTCGTAAGTTGACCGCCGCCAACAAAGCGCGTGCGGACCACCCTCCTGAAGGCGGTAGCCAGTGGTCAGCCGGCTTTCACTGTACCGTTCTCTTCAACTGGCCGCATGCGGCATAGATATCGCGTCCTCGTGGACGCCGGATAAAGGCGGGGATTCCCGATTTGGTAAGGATCGATTGGAACTCCAGCACGCGATCGTGTTGAGGCATGGTGTAATCCACGCCTGGCCCAGGATTGAAGGCGATCAGATTTACCTTGCAGCGGATGTCTCGCACACGACGCGCGACTTCCTGCGCGTGCGCTGGAGCATCGTTTACCCCCGCTAGTAACACGTATTCGAATGTAAGGCGTTCGCTTGGACGCAGCGGAAATTTCCGTGCTGCATCGAGCAGCGCGTCAACATTCCATTTGCGTGTAATCGGCATCACGCACTGCCGGATTTCGTCGTTGGGAGCATTGAGTGAGATCGCAAGCTTCGGCCGAATGGCTTCGCGGCCAAAATCGAAGATGCGTGGAACGATTCCGGAGGTGGAAACTGTCATCCGCGATTCCGGAAATCCAACTTCCTCCACCAGCAGGCGAACTGCTTTCATGAAGTTCTCGTAATTGAGAAAGGGTTCGCCCATTCCCATAAAGACGATATTCACGCGCTCGTGATCGAGGTCGATGGAGTGATCTCGCAAAGCTGCAAGGACTTGTCCAACAATTTCTCCCGGCGAGAGATTGCGCTTTGATCCCAGCAAGGCCGTGAGGCAGAACTGACAATTGACCGCACAGCCAACCTGAGAAGAGACGCAAATAGTTGCGCGACCGCGTCGCGGAGCTTCGAGGCCATGAAGCTCCGAAGTCACGGAGCTTTTCCTCAGATATTGGGTCCTTCTCGTGTGTCCCGGCGATTGTTCTGTGGCAACTTTTTTAGATCTTAAGCTTTGATACGGGGCATGGCTTCGGAGCTTCGGGGTTTCTGGGCTTTGTTCCTCCTCAAATCCTGCTTCGCTCCCGTCTCCCGTTTCTCCGAAATCGCCTTCGGGCATCCAG
>Ga0134125_10004784_pt1 | contig 15438 bp, 17 predicted proteins | sample KB31751_FD_96464 | JGI IMG/M metagenome (GOLD analysis project Ga0134125, IMG submission 96464) | Terrestrial soil microbial communities with excess Nitrogen fertilizer from Kellogg Biological Station, Michigan, USA - KB3-175-1 | ecosystem: Environmental > Terrestrial > Soil > Unclassified ... | reverse complement strand
GGGACCGGCCAGAAAAAACGGGGCACCGCTTGCGCGGCGCCCCGTCTGCACCCCACCTGGCAACCAGTACCGCCCGCCCTGCCAGCGACTGCCGGCGCGTGCAGCGCGTGCGATACGGTTCCTATATATATCGTAGTGCGATACGTTGTCAAGCGCGGCTTGCCGCGGGGTGGCGTTCCGTAGTGCAATACGCCATCGCAACCTTGAGAACGCACGAGGGCAACTTGGCTGCTCGCAAGACGGCACGCGGCGTCGACCTCACCGCGGCCGAGTACGAGACGATCGCCGCGTTCCGCTACATGCTGCGCCGCTTCCTCGCGGTGACCGACGGCAATGCGGCCGCCGCCGGCCTCACGCAGCAGCAGTACCAGGCGCTGCTGGTCATCAAGGCCGACACCGGCATCGTCACCATCCGCGACCTCGCCGACCGGCTGCTCGTGAAGCATCACAGCGCGGTGGGGCTCGCCGACCGGTTGGTGCGCCTCAGGCTCATCCGCCGCGAGCGCGTCGCGGGCGACCGGCGGCGCGTGGCGCTGCGCTTCACGCCGCACGGCTTGCGGGTCTTCTCGAGGCTCGCCAACGTGCAGCGCGAGGAGCTGCGCCGCGTCGGCCCCGACCTGGGGCGTTTCATGGCTTTCTTCGCGGGGCCCTCGCCGGCGCGGTAACATCCGCGCCATGCATCCGATGCTCAACACGGCCGTCAAGGCCGCGCGCAAGGCGGGCAGCATCATCACCCGCGCCTCCTTCGACCTCGACAAGCTCACCATCCGCGCCAAGCGGCAGAAGGACTACGTCTCGGAGGTGGATGACGCCGCCGAGGCGGCCATCCTCGGGGTGCTGCGCGAGGCCTATCCCGACCACGGCGTGCTCGCCGAGGAAAGCGGCGCAAGCGACCGCAAGTCCGACTACGTGTGGGTGGTCGACCCCCTGGACGGCACGACCAACTTCCTGCACGGCAATCCGCAGTACTGCGTTTCCATCGGGCTGCTGGTGAAGGGCGTGCCCACGCAGGCCGTGGTCCTCGACCCCAACCGCAACGAGCTCTTCACCGCGACCCGGGGCGTGGGCGCGTACCTGAACGACCGGCGCATCCGCGTGAGCGGCACCGACAAGCTCGAGCAGGCGCTCGTGGGCACGGGATTTCCGTTCCGCGAGGTGGGAAACCTCGACGAGTACATGCGGATGCTGCGCAACATCATGCTCGGCACCTCGGGCGTGCGCCGCCCGGGCGCGGCCGCCCTCGACCTCGCCTGGGTCGCGGCCGGGCGCATCGACGCGTTCTGGGAGATCGGCCTCTCGCCGTGGGACATGGCGGCGGGCGCGCTCCTCGTGCGGGAAGCCGGCGGCCTCATCGCCGACCTCGACGGCGAGGACCGCTTCCTCGACAGCGGCCGCGTGCTCGCCTCGAACGGCAAGCTCTTCGCGGCGATGATGCAGGCGCTGAAGCAGAAGGGCTAGCGTGGCGCCGCGCGTCGTCATCGTCGGCGGCGGCGCGGGCGGCCTCGAGCTCGCCACCAAGCTCGGGGACCGGTACGGCAAGGCCGCAGGCGCGGCCGTGACGCTCGTGGACCCCAGCCGCACGCACCTCTGGAAGCCGCTGCTGCACGAGGTCGCCGCGGGCAGCATGGACATCCACCAGCACCAGCTCGACTACCTCGCCCAGGCACGCTGGCACTCCTTCACGTTCACGCTGGGCCCGCTCACCGGGCTCGACCGCGCGGCGAAGCGCATCACGGTGGGCCGCGTGGCCGACGAGGAAGGCCGCGAGATCCTGCCCGGGCGCTCGCTCGCCTACGACATGCTGGTGGTCGCGATCGGCAGCGAGTCCAACGACTTCGGCACGCCGGGCGTTCGCGAGCACGCCTTCACGCTCGACAACGCGTGGCAGGCGCACCTCTTCCACCGCCGCCTCGTGAACGCATGCTTCCACGCCAACTTCCAGGCCACGGGCGAGGCGATCCGCATCGTGATCGTGGGAGGCGGTGCGACCGGCGTGGAGCTCGCCGCGGAGCTGCACAACACCGTGCGCCTCCTCGCGGCGTACGGCCTGGAGAATTTCGATCCCGCCACCCAGATCAAGCTCACGTTGGTGGAGGCGGGACCGCGGATCCTCCCGGGCCTTCCCGGGCACGTGGCCGAAGGGGCGCTGCAGACGCTGCGCGGCCTCGCGGTGGACGTGCTCGTGAACGAGAAGGTGGTCGAGGCGAGCGCCGAGGGCATCCGCACCGCCTCGGGCCATGTCGTGGCGGCGAGCTTCATCGTGTGGGCCGCGGGCATCAAGTGCGCCGAGGTGCTGCGCGACCTGGGCGGCCTCGAGACGAACCGGCTGAACCAGCTCGTGGTGAAGGCCACGCTGCAGGCGACCCGCGACGACGACGTCTTCGCGATCGGCGATTGCGCCGCGGCGCCGTGGCAGGACGGGCGCACCGTGCCGCCGCGAGCGCAATCGGCGCACCAGGAGGCGAGCCACCTGGTCGGCACCTTCGCGCGCCGCCTCGCGGGCAAGCCGCCCCGGCCCTACCGCTACCGCGACTTCGGCTCGCTCGTCTCCCTGGGCCGCTACGACACCGTGGGCCAGCTGATGGGCTTCATCGGCAACGAGAAATTCCGCGTGGAAGGATGGCTCGCGAAATTCTTCTACGTCTCGCTCTACCGCCAGCACATCTGGGCGCTGCACGGCTTCTGGCGCATGGCCCTCGACACCCTCGCGCGGATGATCCGCCGCCAGGTCGAGCCCAAGGTGAAGCTGCACTAGAATCACCCCGGTGACCCCCCTTCGCTCGCGCCTCTTCTCCTCGCCCCTCGAGGAGAAGGTCCGCGCCTTCGCCGCGATGCCGCCCGCCTGGCGCGGGACCGTCCGCGGAAACCTCGTGGGCGCGATCCTGAGCGCGGTGGTGACGCTGCCGATGTCGATGGGATTGGGCGCGCTCGCCTTCTCGCCCTTCGGCCCCGAGTTCGTCACCCGCGGGGTGCTGGCCGCCCTCTACTCGGTGGCCTTCATGGGCCTGGTGGCGATCCTGGTCGGCGCGCGCGGCGTCGCGATCTACGCCCCGCGAAGCCTCGTCGCCTTCATGATCGCCTCGGTCTCGGCGGGCCTCTTCCTGAAGGCGTCCTGGCTTCCGCCCGGCCCCGACGCCCTCGAAGCGGCGATCCTGCTCACGCTCGCCCTGGCGGGCCTCTTCCAGCTCTGCTTCGGCCTCGCGCGCTTCGCGAAGGTCGTGAAGTTCATCCCCACCCCGGTCATGGCGGGGTTCCAGAACTCCGCCTCGCTGGTGGTCATGTCCTCGCAGCTTCCCGTGATGCTGGGCCTCGCGTCGCATGCGTCCTGGCGCGCGGCGCTCTCCGGGATGCGCCCGCTGAGCGTCCTCGTGGCGGCGGCCACGCTCGCGCTGGTGTTCCGCGGCGCGCGCATCACGAAGCGCATCCCGGCGCTCGTGCTGGGTCTCGTGGGCGGGACGATCCTCTACCAGGTCCTCGTCTTCGCGGGCTTCGGGTCCGAGCTGGGGCCGGCGCTCGGGGCGATCCCCGTGGCGATTCCCGACGGGCGCGAGCTCTCCAACATCCTCTCCCTCACGCTCGCCCCGGGATTCCTCGAAGCGCTGCCCGCGATCGTGGCGGGCGCCATGAGCATCGCCGTGGTGAGCTCGCTCGACGTGCTCATCAACGCGAAGATCGTCGAGAACCTCACCCGCCGCCGCGGCAACGGCACCCAGGAGCTGATCAACGTGGGGAGCGCCAACCTCGCCACGCCGCTCCTGGGAGGGATCTCGGGATCGATCAGCCTCGCCTCGACGACCACGGCGGTCCGCGGCGGGGCCACGAATTGCCTGGCGCTCCTCTTCCATGCGCTGCTCTTCCTGGTGATGATCCCGCTGGTGGCCCCGGCTTTGGGGCACATCCCGCGTGCGGTGATCGGCGCCCTCGTCTTCTACGCGGGGACGCAGCTCTTCGACCGGTGGAGCCTGGAGCTCGCCAGGCGTGTCGCGACGCGCAAGTCCGTCCAGTGGCGCAGCGTCCTCGTGGACCTCGGGGTGATCGTGACTGTCGCGGCGATCGCGCTCTCCGGCAGCATCATGGCGGCCGTGCTCGTGGGCGTGACCATCGCCGTGGTGGTCTTCATGCTGCGCATGAGCCGCGGCGTGATCCGGCGCGAGCGCTACGGCGACGCGATCAACTCGCGGCGCGCGCGCGAGGCCTCCGACGGCGGGCTCCTCGTCTCGCACGGCCGTGCCATCCTCGCGATCGAGCTGGAGGGCCCCCTCTTCTTCGCCTCCAGCGAGCTCCTCTACACCCGCATCGACGCGGCCCCCGCCGAGGGCGTGCGCTACGTGGTCCTCGACCTGGGCCGCGTCACCGAGCTGGACAGCACCGGAGCCCGCATCCTGATGCAAGCCGACGAGCGCCTGCGCGCCGTGAAATGCCGGCTCGTGCTCTGCGGCGCCGAGGCGCGCCCGGAGCTGATCGCCCTCCTCCTGGACCATGGCGTGGCCGAGGCCTTCACGCGCGAGCGCATGTTCCGCGACCTCGACCACGCGCTCGAGTGGTGCGAGAACGACCTCCTCGCCACGCTGCGCAGCGCCGTGGACGGCGGCGAATATCCCTTCGAGCGCCTCGACCTGCTGCGCGGCATCGCCGGCGACGACCGCGAGGCGCTGGGCTCTGCGCTCGCGCGGCGCGAATATGCGCCCGGCGAGGTCGTGTTCAGCCAGGCCGACGAGGGCGACGCCCTCTACCTCATCGCGCGCGGCTCGGCGAGCGTCTGGCTGCACGATCCGGCGAGCGGCGGGCGGCGCGTCGTCACATTCTCGCAGGGAACGTTCTTCGGCGAGATGGCGCTCCTCGACCGCGAAAGCCGCTCGGCCACCGTCACGGCCGACGGCAGCCTCGTCTGCTATGTCCTGGAGCGCGCGGGCTTCGACGAGCTCTCGCGTTCCCATCCGCACGCGATCCAGGCGCTGCTGCTCAACATGGGCCGAGAGCTGAGCCTGCGCATGCGCCGCGCCAACCGCGCCTTGAGCGAGCTCGCGTGAACGCCGCGGGCCACACCCCCATGATGCAGCAGTACCTCGCGCTCAAGGCCGAGCACCCGGACATGCTGCTCTTCTACCGCATGGGCGACTTCTACGAGATGTTCTACGCCGACGCGGAGAAGGCGGCGAAGCTGCTCGACATCACGCTCACCTCGCGCGGCCAGTCGGCGGGGCAGCCCGTGCGCATGGCGGGCGTGCCGTTCCATTCGGTCGAGCAGTACCTCGCGAAGCTGGTGAAGCTCGGCGAGTCCGTCGCCATCTGCGAGCAGGTCGGCGACCCCGCGACCTCCAAGGGGCCGGTCGAGCGCAAGGTCACGCGGATCGTCACGCCCGGAACGCTCACCGACTCGGCCCTCCTCGCGGCCTCGCGCGAGAGCTTCCTCGCCGCGGCGAACCTCGCGGGCAACGAGGCGGGCGTCGCATGGATCTCGCTCGCGAGCGGCGAGCTTCGCGTGACGCAGGTCTCGCGCGAGCGCCTCGCCGAGACGCTCGAGCGCCTCGCCCCGGCCGAGCTCCTCCTTCCCCGCGATGCCGAGCCCCCGCACGCTTTCGCGGGGGCGCTGAAGCACCTGGACCCGTGGCAGTTCGACGAGCCCACCGCGCGGCGCAACCTCTCGCGCCAGTTCGGCACCGCGGATCTCTCGGGCTATGGGGTCGAGGATGCGGGCCTCGCGATCGCGGCGGCCGGCGCGCTCATCGAGTACTGCCGCCACACGCAGCAGTCGGCGCTGCCCCACGTCACGGGATTGCGCGTCGAGCGCGAAAGCGAGCTGGTGCTGATGGACGCGGCGACGCGCCGCAACCTCGAGATCACCGAGACGCTGGGCGGGGCGGAGTCGCCCACGCTCTTCTCGCTCCTCGACCGCTGCGCGACTTCCATGGGCTCGCGGCGGCTTCGCCACTGGCTGCACCATCCCCTGCGCGACACCCGTTCGCTCGCGGCGCGGCTCTCGGCCGTGGAGTCCCTCGCCCACCCGAGCTCGCGGCTTCGCCATCCGCGCCTCGCCGAGATCTTCGCCGGATGGTCCGACGCCGAGCGCATCACCGCGCGCATCGCGTTGCGAAGCGCGCGACCCCGGGAGCTCGCGGGGCTGCGCGAGACGCTCGCCACGCTTCCCGGCCTCCACGCGACGCTCGCCGGATGCGGCGAGGACGGGCTCGCGGCCCGCGCCGCGCAGCTCCGCCCGGCGAACGAGGCCCTCGACGCCCTCGCCCGGATGCTGAAGGACGAGCCCGCGGCGCTGGTGCGCGAAGGCGGCGTGATCCGCGATGGCTGCGACGCGGAGCTGGACGAGCTTCGCGCGATCCAGAACGACTGCGGCGCCTTCCTCCTCGAGATGGAGAAGCGGGAGCGGGCCCGCACGGGGATCGCCAACCTGCGCGTCGAATACAACCGGGTGCACGGCTTCTACATCGAGATCACGCAGGGACAGCTGGACAAGGTGCCGGTCGAGTACAAGCGGCGCCAGACGATGAAGAACGCCGAGCGCTTCATCACGCCGGAGCTGAAGGCCTTCGAGGACAAGGCGCTCGCCGCCGGCGAGCGCGCCCTCGCCCGCGAGAAGGCGCTCTACGAGGCGCTGCTGGACACCCTGAACGCCCACCTCGCGCGGCTGATGGAGATCGCCGGGGCCGCGGCCGAGCTCGATGCGCTCGCCTCGCTCGCCGCTTCCGCCGAGGCGCTCTCGCTCTCGCGCCCGTCGTTCACCGCCGAGGACTGCATCGACATCCGCGACGGGCGCCACCTCGTCGTGGAGAGCCAGGTGGACGACTTCATCCCGAACGACACGCAGCTCTCGCGCACGCGCCAGCTGCTGCTCATCACGGGGCCCAACATGGGCGGCAAGTCCACCTACATGCGGCAGGTGGCGCAGATCGCGCTCCTCGCGCATTGCGGCAGCTTCGTCCCCGCGAAGGACGCGACGCTCGGCCCCATCGACCATCTTCACCCGCATCGGCGCCTCCGACGACCTCGCCGGGGGCCGCTCCACGTTCATGGTGGAGATGACCGAGGCGGCGGCGATCCTGAACGGCGCGACCCCGAGGAGCCTCGTGCTCGTGGACGAGATCGGGCGCGGCACTTCCACATTCGACGGCCTGGCGCTCGCCTACGCGATCGCCTCGCACCTCGCGCAATCGGTGCGCTGCTACACGCTCTTCGCGACGCACTACTTCGAGCTCACCCAGCTCGCGGCGGAGCTTGCGAACGTCGCCAACATCCACCTGGACGCGGTCGAGCACAAGGACCGCATCGTGTTCCTGCACCGCGTGGAAGGCGGCCCCGCGGACCGCTCCTACGGCATCCACGTGGCGCACCTCGCCGGCATCCCGAAGGACGTGGTGCGGGTAGCGCGCAAGCACCTCGCGCGGCTCGAATCGCAGCTGCGCCCCGGCGGCGCGCAGCCCGACCTGTTCGCCGCGGGCACGGAAGGGCCCGCCAGCGCGCCGGCCGCGGCCGATCCGCTCGCCGAGGCGCTGCGCGCGCTCAAGCCCGACGAGCTCTCGCCGCGCGAAGCGCTGGAGGCGCTCTATCGGCTGCGCAAGCTCGCCGATGCGAGCGAGTAGCCTCGCCGCCGCCGCGGGGCTCGCCTGCGCGTCCTGCGCGCTCGGGCCGCCCGTCCCGGGAGGCTTCGCCTTCGGCGTGATGGGCGACACGCCGTACAGCCTCGCGCAGGAGCCGCGCTTCGTCGCGATGATCGCGCACATGGACCGCGAGCCGCTCGCCTTCTCGATCCACGTCGGCGACATCAAGGCCGGCGGCCACTCGCCCTGCACCGACGCGCTCTACGAGCGGCGCCTGGCGCAGTTCGATGCGGCGAAGCATCCCGTCGTGTACACGCCCGGCGACAACGAATGGACCGATTGCCGCGAGCCTTCCAGCGGCGCGATGGATCCGCTCGAGCGCCTCGCGAGGCTGCGCGAGGTGTTCTTTCGCGGCCGCACCCACCTGGGCGAAGGCACGTTGGACACCGAGGGCGAGGGCGCGCCCGGCCCCGGCTGCGGCGAATATCCCGAGAACCGCCTGTGGGAATTCGACGGCGTGCGCTTCGCGACGATCAACGTTCCCGGCCCGGACAACAACGAGGGGCACGATGCGGCTTCGGACGCCGAGGCGCGCTGCCGCAATGCCGCCAACCACGCGTGGATCGAGCGCGCGCTGCGCCTTGCGCTGGACGAACGCGCCAGCGCGCTCGTGATCGCGACGCAGGGCGATCCGTGGCGGCGCCAGGTGAGCGCCTATGCGGCGCTGAAGGCCGAGATCGCGTCGGTGGCGCGCCGCTTCCAGCGGCCGGTGCTCTTCGTGCACGGCGACACGCACGTCTATCGATACGACACGCCGTTCGTCGATGCGGCGGGCCCGGTGCCCAACGCGCTACGCCTGGAAACCTACGGGAGCCCGTTCGTGGGCTGGGTGCGCGTGACGGTGGACCCCGCGAGCGCCGCGATCTTTCGCGTGGAGCCCCGGCTGGAAGCGGTGGTGCCCTGAGGACTCGCCGGTGTCAGCCCGCGTGCAGGCCCAGCTCGCCGTGGGGATGGCCGTGCTGCAGCTCTTCGGGCGTAGCCGCACGCACGCCGGCGACCTTCGCCTTGAACCAGAGGCGCTCGCCGGCGAGCGGATGGTTGCCGTCCACGACCACCGCTTCGGGCGTCACGTCGGTGACTGTGTAGATCAGCGCCTCCTGGTCGTCGCCGGGCACGCCCTCGAAGCGCATGCCGATCTCGGTCTTCTCGGGGAAACTGTTGCGCGGCTCCACGCGCAGGAGCTCCGCGTCGTAGTCGCCGAAGGCGTCCTCGGGATCGAGCGTGAGGCTCATCTCGTGGCCCACGTCCTTGCCCTCGAGCTCCTGCTCGACCTTCGGGAAGATCCCGCCGTAGCCCCCGTGCAGGTATTCCATCTGCGCGCCCTCGTCCTCGAGGGATTCGCCGTCGCAATCCTTCAGCTCGTAGTCGAGCTTCACCACCATGCCGCGGTTAATTGGCATGCGCGGCGGGCTTGGAGAGCGACTTGCAGGCCTTGAGGACCTCGTCCACGTGGGCGCGGGGGCTCACCTCGCGCATGATATGGCGCACCACGCCCTTCTTGTCGATGATGAAGGTGGCGCGGTGCAGGCAGGACTTGGGGTGGCCATCGACGATCTTGTCCTGGATCACCTCGTAGAGGCGGCAGACTTCCTCCTCCGTGTCGGCGAGTAGCTGCACGGTGAGCCCGTTCTCGTCCCGGAACGCCTGGTGGGAGAGCACGTCGTCGCGCGAGACGCCGAACACCACCGTGTCCAGCTTCACGAATTCGCTCTCGCGGTCGCTGAAGCCGATCGACTCGATCGTGCAGCCGGGCGTGCCGTCCTTCGGGTAGAAGTAGAGCACGACATTCTTCTTTCCCCGGTAGCTCGAGAGATCGATGATCTCCATGCTCGCATCGGGGAGCTGGAATGACGGCGCTGGCTGGCCTACGTGTAGCATGGCACCCGCTATCGCTCTACAACTCGAATCGATTCTAGCCCATTTTGATGCAGCGCAAGCCCCCGCGCGGGCTCGATCGCGCGGCCTTCATGAGCCGCCACTGGCAGCGCGAGCCGCTCCTGGTTCGCCGCGCCTTTCCCGGCTTCGTGGACCCGCTCTCGCCGCGCGAGGTGCTGGCACTTGCCGCCGGCGACGCGGCGATCTCGCGCCTCGTGCGCCGCGTTCGAGGGCGTTGGTCCCTCGAGCACGGGCCGATTCCCGCCTCGCGCTTCAAGCAACTTCCACGCCGGGATTGGACAGTGCTCGTGCAGGACACGAACCATTTTTCCGCGGCCGCCGAGCGCCTGCTCGCGGCCTTCGACTTCATCCCGCATGCACGCATCGACGACGTGATGGCGAGCTACGCGACCGATGGGGGAGGAGTGGGTCCACACGTCGATTCTTACGATGTGTTCCTCGTGCAGGGCCGCGGACAGCGCCGCTGGCGGATCTCGCGTCAGCGCGACCATGCGTTCGTCCCCGGCCTCGACATCAGGATCCTGCGTCGCTTCACGCCCACGCAGGAATGGGTGCTGGGACCGGGAGACATGCTCTACCTTCCTCCGGGCGTCGCGCATGAAGGCGTTGCGCTGGGTGAGTGCATGACATGGTCCATCGGGATGCGCGCGCCGGACGCCTCGCAAATCGCGGAAGGTTTTCTCGATTTCCTCCGCGACCGCGTCCGGGCCCATGGCAGGTATCGCGACCCCGGGAGCGCCCCGGCGGCGCATGCCGGCGCGATCCCACCGGGCCTCGTCGGGCACGTGGAGCGGGCGGTCGCCGCGATCCGCTGGCCGAAAGCGCAGGTCCACGAGTTCGCCGGGCGGCTCCTCTCCGAGCCCAAGGCCCACGTCTTCTTCGAGCCTCCCGCGCGGCCGCTCGCGCGGCGCGCCTTCGAGGCGCGCGCGCGGCGCGACGGCCTGCGGCTCGATGGCCGCTCGCGGCTCATCTTTTCTGGCACGATGTTCTTCCTGAACGGCGAGCGCGTGCAGGCGCCGCCGGCGGCGCGCCGGGCGCTGCGGCGTCTCGCGGACGACCGGAGCCTCGCGCCGGGCGAGGACGCCCCGCGCGAGCTGTGGGATCTCGCGCATGCGTGGTACCGCAAGGGATTTTTGAGGACAGGGAGGCCCAAGACATGACCGAGGCGAAAACGCCCGAGCCGGGATACCGGCCCATCTCAGGGATCGCCGAGTCGCTCGCGGCGATCGACGACGTGATCGCCGTCGCGCAGCGCACGATCCGCGTCTTCGACATCGCGCTCGCGAACCGCGGCTTCAACTCGCCCGCGCGCGCCGAGCGCCTGCGCGAGTTCTTCGTCGCCGGGCGTTCGCACCGGCTGCTCATCGCGCTGCACGAGACCGACGCCCTCGAGCGCGAGGTGCCGCGGCTCCTCACGCTGCTGCGCCAGTTCCCCATGAGCATCGAGATCCACCGCACGGTGGCCCAGGCGCGCAACGCCATGGATCCGTTCGTGGTCGCCGACGACCACAGCGTGTGGCACCAGCAGCATTTCGAGCAGCCGCGGGCGATCGTCGCGATCCACTCGCCCGCCGACGCGACGCCGCTCGAGCAGCGCTTCGAGGAGATCTGGCACCTCTCGGAGCCGGCCGTCTCGGCGACCACGCTCGGCCTTTGATGCGCCGCAGCAACATCCGTATATAATCGCGCGCTGGCGATCGACCGCTCGCGGGAACTGCCCCGCGTCTCCCGGCATCCAAAGGGACGCAAGCCACAAGCCCCCCGGAGCGGCCTTCGCCGCAACCCAACAACCAATCGCTGAAGGAAACCCGAACAATGAAATCGTCCTACGTCGTCGCCGCCCTCCTCGCCCTGGGCGTGGTCGGCTGCACCAAGACCGAAGTCACCCCCGCGCCCAACACCAAGGTCGAAGTGAAGCCCGCCGACACCGCCACGGCGGCCACGCCGTCGTCCACCACCTCGTCCTCCACGACTGTCGTCACGCCCGCGCCGTCGGCCGGCACCGACACCACGACCGCCACCACGACCTCCTCGACCTCGACCACGCCGTCGTCGACCACCACGACCACGACCGAGACGAAGAAGTAAGACGTGAGACGCGAGATGCAGGAATAAGCGCAGGAAGCAATAAACGGGAAAAGCCGGCCTCGCGCCGGCTTTTTCTTTTCCTTGCCTCTCGCCTCTCCCCTACACCTCCCGCCACCCGAATCCCTCTTCCTGCGCCGCGACACCGATCCATTCCCGCTCGCATCCCGCTCCTTCGCAAAGCGCCTCCACGGCGAGCGCCGGCGTGTTGTTCTGCTGCGAGAGGTGCGCGGCGATGAGGTGGCGAAGGCGCGTGCGGTCGAGCGCCGCCACGAGGCGGCCGGCATCGGCGTTGCAGAGATGCCCGAAACGCCCGGCCACGCGCCGCTTGAGGCCGTCGGGATAGGGGCCGGACATCAGCATCCCGAGATCGTGGTTGCACTCGATCACGAGCGCCTCGCACCCGGAGAGCTTTTCCACGACGTGCTGGGTGACGGTGCCCAGGTCGGTCACCACGCCCACGCGCGCCGCGCCGTCTGAGAACACGTATTGGACGGGCTCGCGGGCGTCGTGCGGCACGGGGAACGGATCGACCATGAGCGCCTCGACCTCGAAGGGCGCATGGGAGGCGATGTAGCGCACCAGCACCGCGGGGAAGTCCGGCGGCAGCCACTGCGCCGTCCCGCGCGTGAGGTACACGGGAATGGCGTATTTCATGGCGAATCGCGCGACCCCGCCCATGTGGTCGTCGTGCTCGTGCGTCACCACGATCGCGGTGAGGTCGGAGGGCGAGAGGCCGGCGCGCTCGAGGCGCGCCTTGGTCTCCGCGATGGAGAAGCCGCAGTCCATCATCACCCGCGTGCGGCCGCTCTCGACGACGAGCCCGTTGCCCGAGCTGCCACTGCCCAGCGAGGTGAAGCGCATCCGCGCTACTTCAGCTGTTCGTAGAGGAGGCCGAGGATCTTCTTGCCGGTGGAGGAGCTTTCCGCGCCGCCGTTCTTGTCCTGCACCTGGACCTGGGAGCTGTTGGCCCCCGCGTCGGCCACGTGGATGCGGTACTGCGGCTGGACCATCTTGGGCGGCGACTTCCAGAACATGAGCTTCTGCACCCAGCTCTTGTGCTCGGTGGCCGAGAGGTCCACGTCCGGGTCGACGTAGCGCACGTAGAAGATCCCCTTGGAGCGGTCGCGATCTTCCACAGTGAAGCCCACGCGGTCGAGCGCGAGGCCGACGCGGCGCCACGCACGGTCGAAGCTGTCGTTCACCACGAGCGGGCCCGCGCCGCCGCCCTGCAGCACCGCGTTGTGCGACTCGGGGGCCGTGGCGGCCGCGGGGACCGCGCCGCGGCGTCCCGGAAGCGGCGCCGATGCCGTGGTCACCTTGGTATCGCCGCCGCCCAGCTTCACCATGAGGCGCGCGAGCATCTCGCCCTCGAGGCTCTCATCGGCGGGACGCGGCTGCCAGTAGGTGCGGTCCTGGGTGCTGCTGCTGTACACCTCCTCGAGGTTGCGGTTGCTCACGTACACCTCGGTGGTGCCCGGCTCCGTGCCGCGCTCCAGGCGCGTGCGGAACTTGTCGCGCCGCGGGTAGGAATAGAGACCATCGAGAAAGCGGCCGATGGTGCGGCGGATGAAATCCTGCGGGATCTTCGCGCGCTCCTCCTTCCAGTCGGTCTCCATGAGGCCCAGCTGCGGCTCCTCGCGAAGCAGGTCGTAGCCCGAGTCGATCCAGAACTCGCGCACCACCGGCCAGACCTTCTCCGGATCGCCCTTCACCACGAGCCAGCGCTGGTCGCCCGCGCGCTGCAACGAGACGTTGTCGAACTTCGGCAGGACCCCGCCGGCCGCGGCCGTGGGCGTCGCCTCCGCCGCGGCGGGCCCCTTCTGGCTGTATGTCGAATAGGAGGTGACCGCGCGCGGATCGGGGATCGAGTAGCGGTCGTCCATGCTGGGCGCCGTGAGCTCGGGCGGAATCTCGAGGGGGCGCGAGGAGCGCGCCTGCGCGCCCTTGTACTCCTCGGTCTTGCTGCCCCAACCGGAGCAGCCGGCGAGGAGGCACAGGGCCGCGGCAGCGGCGAGGAATCTGGTTCGCTTCATGGAGTGGTCTGCCTTTACGCGATGCAACCGGCGTCGCGCAGCGACCCGGCGAGGGTTTCGTGGTGGGAGGGCGAAAGCTCCGTGAGCGGAAGCCGGATCCCTTCGGCGATGCGGCCCATGCGGTGCAGGGCCCACTTCACCGGGATCGGATTGGTCTCGAGGAACAGGTTCTTGTGCAGCGTGAGGAGCTTGTTGTTGATCTCGATGGCGCGCCGGGCATCGCCCTTCAGCGCCGCCGCGCACATCTCGTGCATGAGGCGCGGGGCGACGTTGCCCGTCACCGAGATCACCCCGTGGGCGCCCAGCAGGATGTACGAGAGCGCGGTCATGTCGTCGCCGCTGAACACGAGGAAATCCCTGCGCACGCGCCGCATGAGGTCGGTCACGCGCTCGATGTTCGAGGTGGCCTCCTTGATGCCCACGATGTTCGGGACCTGCGAGAGCCGGATCACCGTGTCGTTGGCGAGGTCGGCCACGGTGCGGCTGGGCACGTTGTAGAGGAGGATCGGCAGGTCGGTCGCCTCGGCGATGGCCTTGTAGTGCCGGTAGAGCCCTTCCTGCATCGGCTTGTTGTAGTACGGCACGACGGAAAGAGCGTGGCTCGCGCCCGCCTTCTTCGCGAAGCGCGTGAGCTCGATGGCCTCGCGGGTCGAGTTGCCACCCGTGCCCGCGACGACCGGGACGCGCCCGCCGGCGAACTGGACCGCGGCCTCGATGAGCTTGCAGTGCTCCTCCACGTCCACCGTGGGCGATTCGCCCGTGGTGCCGACGATCACGATTCCGTCGGTGCCCTCGGCGACATGCCAGTCGATCAGCGACTTCAGCGCCGGAAGGTCGAGCGCGCCGTCGGGGCGCATCGGGGTGACGATCGCGACGAGACTTCCGGAAAGCATTGCGAAGGGGGCGTGGCGCAAAAGATCGGCAATTTTAACCCATGCCGCCCGGCCCGGACGCTTTTACTCGCGCCGCGCCGCGATTCGCTGGATCGCGGCCGGGACGGGCGAGTCCACCACCAGGTCCTCGAAGGCCAGGACGCGCAGCCGGCCGCGCACCGCCTCGAGGAGCTCGCCGGGCGCCAGCAGGAAGGCGGGGTTGGAGGGCTTGCCGAAGCGCTCGTTGCCCCGGGCGAAGGTCTCGTAGACCAGCAGGCCGCCGGGCTCGAGCGAGTCCACGAGGATCGGCAGGAGCGGCCGGTGCAGGTAGTTCGTCACCACGATCGCGTCGAAACGGCGCCCCGCGAAGGGCCACGGGCCTGCCTCGACGTCGGCCTCGGTCGCGCGCACGCCCGGCGCTGCGCCGGCGAGCTGCGAGACATCGCGATCGACCGCTTCCACCTCGAATCCGAGGCTCGCGAGGAAGCGCGAGTGCCGGCCGCTCCCCGCGGCCACGTCCAGCACCGCGCCGCCGGGGCGGATGGACGCGGCCCAGCGCCGGACCCAAGCGGAGGGATCGTTCGACGGCACGCGGCCATGATATCCGGGGCCGCCAGGGCTCCCGCGGCATGCGCGGTAGAATCGGCGCGACACGATCCCGGGAGAATCGCATGCGCATCGTCCTCGCCGTCGCCGCCGCGGCGCTCGCCGCTTGTGCCGTGATGAAGCAGGAACCGGTCGAGGTGCGCAGCGCCACGGCCGGCACGACGCCGCGTTTCGCGGTCGACCCCTATTGGCCCAAGGCGCTTCCCGGCAACTGGATCCTGGGCCGGTCCGAGGTGGGTTACGGGCGGCGCGCGCAGAAGTTCACGCGGGTCGAGTAGGCATGGCGCGGATCATCGGCGGCATCGGCACCTCGCACGTCCCGACGATCGG
>Ga0134125_10004780_pt1 | contig 15441 bp, 11 predicted proteins | sample KB31751_FD_96464 | JGI IMG/M metagenome (GOLD analysis project Ga0134125, IMG submission 96464) | Terrestrial soil microbial communities with excess Nitrogen fertilizer from Kellogg Biological Station, Michigan, USA - KB3-175-1 | ecosystem: Environmental > Terrestrial > Soil > Unclassified ... | reverse complement strand
CCATGAACTTTCTCGACGGACACCTGTTCCCCGAAAACCAGCAGCCCCTGATCATCACGGCCGCCCCCTACGCACCCGGCTGGCTGCCTTCGGACTTTCCGGAAGACATCCCCGTCACGATGGACGCCCAAATCCAGAAGGCGGTGGACTGCTACAACGCCGGCGCGACGGTGCTGCACCTGCACGTGCGCGAACTGGACGGCAAGGGCAGCAAGCGCCTGTCGAAATTCAACGAACTGATCGCCGGGGTTCGCAAGGCGGTGCCCGAGATGATCATCCAGGTGGGCGGTTCGATCAGCTTCGCGCCCGAGAACGAAGGCCAGGCCGCCAAGTGGCTCTCCGACGACACGCGCCACATGCTGGCCGAACTGGAGCCCGTGCCCGACCAAGTCACGGTCACCGTCAACACCTCGCAGATGAACGTGACCGACCAGGCCGAGGATGCGGATTTCCGCGGTACCTCGCGCGCCAATCCGACCCTCTTCGATGCCTACAAGGAAATGACCGTTCCGGCGCAACCCGGTTGGGTCGAGGAGCATGTGCGGCGCCTGACCAAGGCTGGCATCCAGAGCGCCTTCCAGTGTTACAACCTGAACAGCTTCGAGTCGGTGGAGCGCCTGATGCGGCGTGGCTTCTATAAGGGCCCGCTGGTCATGAACTGGGTGGCCATCGCCGGCGGCATGGACACACCCAGCCTGTACAGCCTGGCGAACTTCGTGCGCTCCGTGCCGGACGGCGCCGTGCTCACCGTGGAAAGCAACGTGCGCAACGTGCTGCCGGTCAACATGTGGGGCATCGCGGCCGGTCTGCATGTGCGCTGCGGCACCGAGGACTGCCTATGGAACCAGGATCGCAGCGCCAAGGCCAGTACCGTGTCGCAGATCGAGCAGTTGGCACGCATCTCGCGCGAATTCGGCCGCCCGATCGCCACCGCGAGCCAAGCGCGCGAGATCTGCAGGATCGGCATGTTCTACGACACGGTGGAAGAAAGCCTGCAGGCCAACGGTTTTACGCCGAACCGCAACGGCGGCAATCAGGGCTACTTGCACAAGTCGCTCTAACTCAACACACAGGAGATCGAGATGTCATCCACTTCCTCACACCAAGCCTTCAACTGGGAAGACCCCTTCGCACTGCGCGCGCAACTCACGGACGACGAACGCGCGGTGCAGGATGCCGCCCACGCGTATTGCCAGGAAAAACTCCTGCCGCGCGTGCAGCAGGCCTTTCGCAACGAGCAGACGGACCCGGCGATCTTCCGCGAGATGGGCGAACTCGGCCTGCTCGGGCCCACCATCTCCGAGCAATACGGCGGCGCGGGCCTCGGCTACGTCAGCTACGGCCTGATCGCGCGCGAAGTCGAGCGCGTGGACTCGGGCTACCGCTCGATGATGAGCGTGCAATCCTCCCTGGTCATGGTGCCGATCAACGAATTCGGCAATGCGGCCACCAAGCAGAAATACCTGCCCAGGCTGGCCAGCGGCGAATGGATCGGCTGCTTTGGCCTGACCGAGCCGAATCACGGCTCCGACCCTGGCAGCATGATCACCCGCGCGAAGAAGGTCAAGGGCGGCTACTCACTCTCGGGCAGCAAGATGTGGATCAGCAACAGCCCGATCGCCGACGTGTTCGTGGTCTGGGCCAAAGACGACGAAGGCGCGATCCGCGGCTTCGTGCTCGAGAAGGGTTGGAAGGGCCTCTCCGCCCCTGCGATCCACGGCAAGGTGGGCCTGCGCGCATCGATTACCGGCGAAGTCGTGATGGACGAGGTGTTCTGCCCCGAGGAGAACGCGTTTCCCGAGGTGCGCGGCCTCAAAGGCCCGTTCACCTGCCTGAACTCGGCGCGCTTTGGCATCGCCTGGGGCGCCCTGGGGGCTGCGGAAGACTGCTACTACCGCGCGCGCCAGTACGTGCTCGACCGCAAGCAGTTCGGCCGCCCGCTGGCGGCCAATCAACTGATCCAGAAGAAGCTCGCCGACATGCTGACCGAGATCACGCTGGGGCTGCAAGGCTGCCTGCGGCTCGGGCGCATGAAGGACGAGGGCCAGGCCGCGGTCGAACTCACCTCCATCGTCAAGCGCAACAGCTGCGGCAAGTCGCTGGACATCGCCCGCCTGGCGCGCGACATGATGGGCGGTAACGGCATCAGCGACGAGTTCGGCGTTGCGCGCCATCTGGTGAACCTGGAAGTGGTCAACACCTACGAGGGCACGCACGACGTCCACGCGCTGATCCTCGGGCGTGCGATCACCGGGATCGCGGCGTTCTCGTCGTGATCAGTGTCGCGCATTTTCGGCATTGGCCGCCGAGGACGCCGCGCCGGCTGAAGTTGCCGCGCACCAACGTGCTTCACAACGCCGAGGTATCGGCGGCGCGCTATCCAGACAAGCCATTCATCGTCTTGTACGACAGCGTGCCGAACCCATTCCGCCACAAATCGATCGGAGAGAGCAGTCTGTCATGAGCAACCCATCGCTTCCGCTCTCCGGCATCCGCGTGCTGGACCTCTCCCGTGTGCTGGCCGGCCCCTGGTGCGGCATGGTCCTGGGGGACTTCGGTGCCGAGGTGATCAAGGTCGAGCACCCGAAACGGGGCGACGACACGCGCGACTGGGGCACGCGCGTCGGCTCGACGCAGACCGCCTACTTCAACAGCGCCAACCGCAACAAGCGTTCGGTGACGCTGGACCTGCAGACCACCGAAGGCCAGCAGCTGGCGCTGGCGCTGGCCCGGCAATGCGATGTGGTGATCCAGAACTTCAAGTTCGGCGGTGTCGAGAAAATGGGTCTGGGCTTTGAGCAGGTCAAGGCGGTGCGGCCCGACGTGGTGTACTGCTCGATCTCGGGCTACGACCGCAGCGGCCCCGAGGCGGCGCGCCCGGGCTACGACCTGCTGGTGCAGGGCGAGGCCGGCTTGATGGCCCTCAATGGCGAGGCCAACCAGCCGCCGTTGAAGTTCGGTGTGGCGGTGGTGGACCTGTTCACCGGCATGTACTCGGCCCAGGCGGTGCTGGCGGCGCTGTTCGAGCGCCAACGCACCGGGCAGGGGCGCCACATCGAGATGGCGCTGTATGACTGCGGGATCATGATCACCGCCTACTGTGGCCTCGAAGCGCTGCTGATGGAAAAGGACCCGCCGCGCTACGGCAACGCCCATCCTTCCATCGTGCCCTACGGCGTGTTCGACGCGGCCGATGGCCCGCTCGTCATCACCGTGGGCAACAACAGCCAGTTCGAGCGTTTCTGCCGCGAGGTGATCGAGCGCCCCGACCTGGCCGACGACGAACGCTTTGCCACCAACGTGAAACGCACCGCCCACCGCGAGGTGCTGTTGCCGCAGATCCTGCGCGAGTTGCGCAGCCGCCCGCGTGCCCTGCTGTTGCAGCGCCTGGCCGCCGCCGGCATCCCCTGCGGAGAGGTGCTGGGCCTGCACGAGGCGCTGACCTCCGAGCGCTCGGAGCGTGGCGGCCTGCTGACCCGGCAGCCGCACCCCGAAGCCGGCAGCGTGTACGTGCCAGCGCCACCGTACCGCCTGGATGGCGAGCGCCTGCCGGTGCGTCGCGCGCCGCCACCGCTGGGCGAGGGCACGCAGGACGTGCTGTCCGAACTGCTCGGCCTGAGCGGGGCGGAGTTGCAGCGCCTCAAGGCCGCAGGTGTCGTGTGACTCTCTTTTTCTGATCCCCCAAGGTGGAGCAAGAACTGCAGATGAGAGGCTTCAAGCTCAACACCGACGCCATCGTGGACGCCACCATCATTGGTGCGTCCAGCTCGACCAAAAATGCCGACAAGATGACCTGCCCTCTCCCATCCGTACCGGTGTAAAGGCAATGAAACGGGCGCGGGCAACCTCAGGGCCGGCAGCCGAACGCGGGGCGGCCGATCAGCTCGGGCAACAGCCGATACGCATCGCGCACCCAGTCGCACAGCAGCGCGCGCGTATCGCGCGGATCGATCAGGTCCTGCACGCCGAAATGCTCGGCCGTGCGAAAGGGCGACGCCAGCGCATCCAGCTCGGCAGCGATACGCTCGACGGTCGCCTTGCGGTTCGCGCTGGCCTCGATCTCCGCGCGGAACGCGGCCTCGATGCCGCCGCGCGCGGGCAGCGAGCCCCAGTCCCCCGAAGGCCAGGCCCAACAGCGGTTGGCCTGGTGCCGGTTCACGATGCCGGCACCACCCACGCCATAGACGCGCCGCATGATGATCTCCGCCTGCGGCACGCGCGCCTGGTACACGGCGGCAATGGCGCGCGCGCCGGCGCGAATGGTGGCCTGGGACTCGGCCACCGAGCCGATGTTGACCCCCGCCTGGTCGCTCAGGCTGACGATCGGCAGATGAAAGGTCTCGCACAGGTCGACCAGCCGGCCGATCGCCTGCGCCCCCTGCACCGACATGGCGGCGCCCTTCATCGGGTCGCCCGAGATCACGCCGACCGGATGCCCATCGAGTCGTGCCAACGCCGTGACGGTACTGCCACCGTATTCCGCGTAAGTGAACACCGAGCTGGCGTCGAAGACGGCGTCGAGAATCGGGCCGATCACGTAGGGGCGCCGCTTGCTCCTGGGGATCGCACTCAAAAGCGATTCCTCGCGCCGGTGGGCCGGATCCGTGCTTGCCCGCACCGACGGTAACTCGAACACGCTGCCCGGCAGGTAGCTCAGGAAGTCGCGGATCACGGAAAACGCGGTGGCTTCATTGGGCACGATGCGTTCGGCCGTGCCGTTGTTGCGGTGGATGTCGGCGCCGCCGAGCTCCTCCTTCGTGAGCTTTTCGCCCGTGCCGCCGAGGACCACCGGCGGGCCGGCCGTGAATACTTGGCCCAGCCCTTCGACCAGCACCCCCAGGTGCGACATCACGAAGCGCGCCGCGCCAAGCCCGACGGTCGGGCCCAAGGCTGCCGCGGCGACCGGCACCAGCGAAAGGTTGTCGACCACCGCGTCCCAGCCCGGATTGACGGGGATGTAGGTGTAGCCCGCGTCGCGCGCCATCTTGACGCTGCCGCCGCCGCTCTGGCCGTCGAGCAGACGCACCATCGGCAGGCGCATCTGGCGCGCGTAGTGTTCCAGGTAGATCTGTTTGGCGTGAATCGCTGCGTCGCCCGAGCCGCCGCGCCCGGTGAAGTCGTCCACGCCGAGTGCGATCTTGCGGCCGTCGATGCACGCCGTGCCGGCCACGAAGTTGGTCGGCAGAACCGTGTTGGCCTGCCCGGTCCCGCCATAACTGGCGAAGCCGGCGAGGGCGCCAATTTCGTGAAAGCTCCCGGGGTCGGCAATAGCCTCGATGCGCTCGCGCGCCGTCAGTTTGCCGTCGCGGCGCTGGCGTGCCACCTTCTCGGGGCCGCCCATGGCATGCGCCAGTTTGTGGCGGCGCTCGATTTCGGTGACTTCTGTGGACCAGTCTTCGACCTTCTGTTTCGGCACGGCGGCGCCGGTTGCATCGTCCGCGCCATGGATCGGCGTGCCGTAGGCCAGCAGGCATTCCTGGTCGACAAGGGTCCCGGCCTGCGCGGGCACGGCGTCGATGCGCATCGCCTGCCGTGCGCGGACCAAGTGCTCCATCTTCATGGCTTCGAGCACCGCGATGGTTGCACCGGCCTGCACGCTATCCCCTGGAGCCACGGCAAGGTTGACCAGCACGCCGCTCATGGGCGCAAACACGCCCAGGGCGCCTACCGGCACGCCCGGTTGAACTTCTTTCGGGCTGGCCTCTGCTCTCGCGTCGGCGCTGGTCGAAGCCGGCCGCCGATGCGTGAGCAATCGGTTCAAATGGGCGGCGATATAGCCGGTGTCGAACTGGCCCGAGGCGAAATCGGCGTCTGTCACGATGGCGTGCGTCAAGTCCAGGTTGGTCGCGAGACCACCGATCTCGAATTCGGCCAGCGCGGTGGCACAGCGCCGCGCCGCCGTCGCGAAGTCGTCGCCGTGCCCGATCACCTTGGCGATCAGCGAGTCGTAGCGCGGGCTGACGCGATAACCGGGGTAGCCGCAGGTGTCCACGCGCACGCCGGGGCCGAAGGGCAGAGAGAAGCTGCGGATCGTACCGGCGCTGGGACGCGGCAGGCCGTCGGCGTCTAGCGTTTCCAGGTTGACGCGTGCCTGAACGGCGAAGCCGCGCAGTCGTGGCGGCTCCGAGAGGCCGACATCGGCCAGCGACGCGCCGGCGGCGATACGAAGTTGCGCAGCCACCAGATCGACGCCCGTGACCTCCTCGGTCACGGTGTGCTCGACTTGCAGGCGCGGGTTGGCCTCCATGAAGAAGAACTCGTCACCGTCGACCAGGAATTCGAAGGTGCCCAGGCTGCGATAGTTCAAGGCCTTCGCCAATTGCAGTGCAGCGCCTACGATGCGCTGGCGCAACTTGTCGTTCAGCAACGGGCTGGGTGCCACTTCGATCAACTTCTGGTGGCGGCGCTGAATGCTGCAATCGCGCTCGCCCAGGTGTTGCACGGCCCGGCCGTCGCCGATGACCTGGACTTCGATGTGGCGGGGTCGCAGTGCGAGCCGCTCGACGTAGACCGCGTCGTTGCCGAAGGCCGCGCGCGCTTCCGAGCGGCAGCGCTCGAAGGCGTCTGCCAAATCATTCAAATCCGTGACTTCGCGCATGCCGCGCCCGCCGCCACCCGAGAGCGCCTTCACCATCACCGCGCCGTGCTTCCTGGCGAACGCCCGTGCTTCTTCCAGGGTCGTTGGCCCGCTCGTCCCGGGCATCACTGGCACCTTCAGTGCAGTGGCAAAGGCGCGCGCCTGCGCCTTGTCGCCCATCACGCGCAAGGTCGCGGGCGCCGGTCCGATGAACATCAGGCCTGCGTCCGCGCAGAGCTGCGCGAAATCAGCGGTTTCACTCAAAAAACCATAGCCCGGATGCACCGCGCCACAACCGCTCTTGCGCGCGGCCCGGACGATGGCCGCCGCGTCGAGATAGGCAGCGACGCCTTCGCCCGGCAGTTGCACCGCGGCGTCGGCGCGCCGTACGTGCAATGAATCGCGATCGTCGGCAGGATGGATGGCGACCGCCTCGGGGCCTGCCTCGCGCACGGCGCGGATCAGGCGCACGGCAATTTCGCCGCGATTGGCGATCAAAACTCTGCTGAACGATGGGTTTCTCATGACACGAACTCTGAGGGTCAATGAGTCCGCTGCTCATAGGGTGGTGTACCCGAGGTGCCCACCATCCACTGCCCTATGACGGCCCCCACATCATCGATGTCCCGTACCGCAGCCTCCAGCGCGCGACCTTGTTCCTCGCTGCGGACGCAGCCCTGCAGGAATACCCAGCGGCGTTGCACCACGAGCCAGATGCTCGTGTCGTCGAAGCGGCTGTCGTTCTGAATGAACTTGACCGCGCGCGGAAAAATCTCCTTGTCATAGAGATACGAATTGGGCAGCCGGCACTGACCGGACCGATAGCAGCTGGTACCCCGTTCCACGCGGTCATGCTCCTTCTGCTTGACCTCGTCCTGGCTCAGCAGTGGACCGCTGGGGACGGGACAGCCTGCCAGTCCCTGTGTAGCCGGCCCGAACGGATCATGAAAATAGTTGGTGCGATTGGGCGGCGGCCGGGTCTGCGCCATGCTCACTGTCGAGAACGCGCCGATCGCCACCGCGAGTGCATGCGCCACCAGCGGAATCCGGATCAAAGACCTGTCGCGATCACTGGGATGTTTCAACAGATTGTTCACTCGATTCATTGGCGGAGGCGGTGAGATTCGAACTCACGAACGGTTGCCCGTTGCCGGTTTTCAAGACCGGTGCAATCGACCACTCTGCCACACCTCCGTGGCGCGACTATTTTACCCCGCACTGCGCATATCTTTGGTTGTGATGAGCGGGATCACGTTGTACAGTCTGCCACGAATCTTCAGGGTGGTTACCCGAGACGGCACACGGGCGGCTGGATGAACCTTGATCAGAAGCGGGTGGTCAGCCGGGTCAGCCAGGCGGGCGAGTGATCGACCAGCCAGGATTGCAGCGGGTGGTCCAGCCCGGTCAGGATCACGGCTGCGACGGTGATCAACAGGACGCCCATGACCAACGTACCGGCCTGGCCGGCCCGCAGCAACGGGCCGCGTGTTCTGATCAGTGCGCCGCGCGAGACATAGGCCAGCAGGGCCACGGGCGCGGCCGCGCCGATGCCGAAGAGTCCCATGAGCAGCGCGACTTGCGGCAATTGCGCGCCCTCGCTCGCGAGCACGATGGCGGCGCCGAGGGTCGGCCCCACGCAGGGGCTCCAGACGATGCCCAGCACCAGTCCGATCATGAACTGCCCACGCAGTCCGTCCAGTTTCATGCGTCCCAGCAACTGATGGCCCGCGCTGGACAGCCCCGAGGAAGCTGCGGCGAAGCGGCGCTGCAGCGAGCCGGACAGCAGCACGACACCGAGCAGGCCGAGGACCACCGCGCCCGCGTTCTGGAAGGTCGAGGCGTCCAGGCCCAGCGACGCGCCCGCCCACGCGATGCCGGTGCCGATCAGCGCATAGGAGATCGCGATGCCGGCGGCCAGCGCCATCGGGGCGCGCGGATGCGCGTTCACCGCCGAGCCCAGCAAAATGGGCAGGATCGGCAGCACGCAGGGCGACAGCGTCGAAACCAGCCCTGCCAGCAAGCCAAGGCCGTAGGCGCCAGGACCAAATGTCATCAGTGCACGGTCTTTTCGAACAGGCTTTGCAGACCGGCGCGGGAGGTGTCCCCAACCGAACGCCCGACTTCCGTTTCGCCCTTGAAAGCCACCAACGTGCTCTGCATGGTGACGTGGTATTTGCGCAGAAGCGGTTTTTGCGAGTCGAAATCGATCCGCATGAGGGTGACGTCGCTGAAAGCGGGCTGCTTCATGATGTTCTCGACAATCGGCTTTTGCGCCTTGCAGGTGGGGCACCAGGTGGCGCTGATGTCCAGTACCACGGGCTTGCCGTCGGCAGTCAGGTGATCGAACGTTTGCTGGTTGTAGGGAACGATCTGGCCCGCCACCGCGAGCGAGAAGGCGGTGGACAGGCACAGTGTCAGGGCGGCGTGTGCAAATTTCATGATGTTTTCCGTTCGCAGTGGTTTGAAATGCCGTTCCTTGGTCGTGGGGCCGGGCGTTTTCTTACAATTTGCGCTGCTACCCCGTCCGGGTCGTTCATCTGGCTGGTTTATGCTGTCGGCCGGTGCTGCTTCGGCGGCACGCGCTATCTACACGTATCCATTTTTTCCGAGACTTCATGCCTATCTCACTGCGTCGCGCTTGCGCATGTGCCATTTTGCTCCTGCTCGCGCCGTTCGCGCTGGCGCAGCCACCGGCCACCGTTGTGCTGCAGGACTTGACCTGGACCGAACTGCGCGATTTGTTGCACACCGGCACCGCCACGGTGATCATCCCGATCGGCGGGACCGAGCAGAGCGGTCCCTACGTGGCGCTGGGCAAGCACAACGCGCGCGTGCAGGTGTTGTCGCAGCGCATTGCGCAAGGCCTGGGCCATACCCTGGTCGCGCCGGTCATTGCCTACGTGCCCGAGGGCAGCTATGCGCCGCCCACCTCGCACATGCGCTTCCCCGGAACCCTGACCGTGCCGGACGATGTATTCGAAAAGACGCTGGAGTCGGCGGCGAACAGCCTGAAGGTGCATGGGTTTCGGAATATCGTGTTCCTGGGTGACCACGGTGGCTACCAGAACGATCTGCGCCGCGTCGTGGCACGCCTGAACAAGGCCTGGGCCGGCTCGCCGGCGCGCGCTTTCGTGCCGCCCGAGTATTACGACACCAGTTCCACCGGCTACGCGCGCATCCTGCGTCAGCACGGGGTGGCGCAGGACGAGATCGGCACGCACGCAGGACTGGCGGACACCTCCCTGCTGCTCGCGGTGGCGCCTGGCATGGTGCGGCTCGCGCAACTGCGCGCCGCACCCAAGCCCGGCGCCCGGGATGGCGTGTACGGGGGTGACCCGCGCCACGCAACAGCTGCGCTGGGAGAATTAGGGGTGGACGCGATTGTCGCGAACACCGTGGCGGCCCTGAAAGAAGACACCGTGCCGCGCTGATGCGCGCGTTGGCGATGACTTTTCAACCCTGCCTTTGCATTTACAGACGGAATCGAGCATGACACTGATTTCTCACTCCCTGCGTCGCGTGTGCCCGCACTTGGCCGCCGTGGCGCTCACGGGCCTGTGCGCGGCCAGCACGGGCTGGGCCGCTGCGGCGGTCGTCACGGTGCCCGGCATGCCGCCCGTGACCAATCCGGACAATCTCTACAGCGATGCGGGCGCGGGCGATTTCAGCCCCGCGGTCGCGGGCGCATTGGCGCGCGTGTATGTGCCCAATGTGCGCTCCGACGATGTCTATGTGATCGACCCGGCCACGTTCAAGGTGGTGGACAGGTTCAAGGTCGGCCGCAGCCCGCAGCACGTGGTGCCCTCGTGGGACCTGAAGACCCTTTGGGTGGCGAACAATGCAGAGGGCCGGACCGATGGCAGTCTGACCCCGATCGATCCGAAGACCGGCAAGCCCGGGCCGGTGGTCTCGGTGGACGATCCGTACAACATGTATTTCACGCCCGACGGCAAGGAGGCCATCGTGGTGGCGGAGGCGCGCGCGCGGCTGGACTTTCGCGATGCGCACACCATGGCCCTGCAGTCCAGCCTGCCCGTGCCGGGCTGCAAGGGCATCAACCATGCCGACTTCTCGATCGACGGCAAATACGCGATCTTTACCTGCGAGTTCGAGGGCCGGCTGGCGAAGATCGACATGGTGAACCGCAAGGTCCTGGGCTACCTGCAACTGGATAAGGGGGGGATGCCGCAAGACATCCGGATCTCGCCGGACGGCAAGGTGTTCTATGTCGCCGACATGATGGCGGACGGTGTTTTCCTGGTCGACGGCGACCATTTCAAGAAAATCGGCTTCATCAAGACCGGCATCGGCACCCACGGGCTGTACCCGAGCCGGGACGGCACCAGGCTGTACATCTCGAACCGCGGCTCGAACCTGATTCACGGGCCGCGCCATGGCAAGGGCAGCGTCTCGGTACTTGACTTTGCCACGCGCAAGGTTATCGCGACCTGGCCGATCCCGGGCGGCGGCAGTCCCGACATGGGCAACGTCAGCGCGGACGGCAAGCTGCTGTGGCTGTCGGGCCGGTTCGACGATGTGGTTTATGCGATCGACACGAGCACCGGAGCGGTCAGGACGATCAAGGTCGGCATGGAGCCGCACGGCCTGACCGTCTGGCCGCAGCCCGGACGCTACTCGCTGGGCCACACCGGCAACATGCGCTGACCGGACGCTTGACTGCCTATACCTTGACCTGGTCTGCGGCCAGCCGCAACTCGCGCGCCATGGCGCAGGCCAGCGTCAGGCGTCGCAACAGCCAGGGGGTGAGGTCGGCGGCGAGCAGCGGATCGGGCCGCGGCTGGAACGGCTGGCCTGTCGACCGGGTGACGGCAGTGGACGCTGTGCCGCCGGCAGCGGCGCCGACGTTGGTACCGCCTGTAACCGGTACCGCGCCCAGTTCCGCGTCGATGCGCTGCGTCGCGTCTTCGAGCGCCGGCACCGCGACCGCCAGATTCAGCTGCGGACGGCGCAGCAGCAACAGCGACTTGATCGCGGCGAGCTGGCCCAGCAGTTGGTAGCTGCACGACTGCAGTGCCTCGACCGCCTGCACGGGAAGCCGCACCTGGCGCGGCTCGGCCATCGTGCGCTGCAGCGCGAGCGTGAGCGCCGACAGGCTGTCGTAGGCCTCACGCCGCGCGAGCCGCCACGGCAGGTCCGAGGTCTGCGCCGTGTCGACCAACGCCAGCGCCAGCGTCGCGTGCGCTCGCTGCGCGTTCACGCAGCGTGTGACCAGCGGCGGAATCTGGGTGCGCTCCCAGGCCGGCAGGATATAGCTGAACAACCAGGCGATGGCTGCGCCAAGGAGCGTGTCGGCCATGCGCAGCGCGGCCGCGAAGCTCGGATGCAGGCCCGCCTCCAGCATGTGCGCCAGCAGCAGCGCCGTGAAGGTCGCGGAAACCGTGGTGTACAGGTAGCGGCGCAGCGCAAACGCATGCGACATGCCGGTGCTCAGCGCGACCACGAGCAGGATCACCAGGCCACTCGGGCGCAGCGCCAGCAAGCCCGCCACCAGCAGGCAGCCGAGCAGCGTGCCCAGCACCCGCGCATTGCGCCGCTGCACCGTCTGCGCGAGGTTGCCGCGCATCACCACGGCGGTGGTCAGCATCACCCAGTAGCCATGGCCCTGCCACGGCAGGTGCATCGACAGCAGGTAGCCGGCCGCGACCGCCAGCGTCGCGCGCAGTGCATAGCGCATCACCGGTGCGCGCCAGGCCAGCTGCAATCTGAGCGGCTGCAGCGTCCATTGATTGGGGCTGACGAACATCTGCCACTGCGAGCGCACCTGCGCGAGCTCCGGGCGCTCGTCACCGCGCGCGAGCCGGGCCATGCGTATCGTTTCGTTGTGCAGGTGACCGATCCGGTTCGCCATGCTGTGCAGCAGCGCGTCGGCGTCGGGCTCGCCCTCGGTGAGCGGCAGCGGTGCGTGGTTCGCATCCGGTGGCGCCAGCAGCGCGCCGTGCAGCTGCTCGCGCAGGTCAGGCGTCGGCACCGTGGCGCGGCGCGCGCGTCCGAGCAGCATTTCCAGCGCGAGCTGTTCCATGCCGGCCGCCGCCGTTTCCAGCCCCGAGCGCAGCAGCGGCCCGGTCAGCAGACTCGCGCTGGTGTGGTGTTTGAGCAGGTAGTCCAGATCGAGGTCGCAGGCAAGCTGATGGTCGCGCGCCTCCAGCAGTGCGAGCAGCATCGCCGCGAGCCGCTGGCGCCTGCGCGTGGTCGGCGACTCCAGCACCACGTCGCGCGTACCCTGCAGGTAGTCGGCCAGCGTGATCTGCTGCGCCAGCATCGCGCTCAGCAATTGATGGTGGTCGGCATCGCGCGCGAGCCGGGCCGCCTGCAGACGCAGGATCTTCGCGAACGCGACCATGGATTCGGCCAGCAACTGCACCCGGTACAGCGGATTGAGCAGATGCGCCATCAGCACCGCCCAGACCAGGTAGAGCGCGCAGCCGAGCGCGAAGCCGCCGGTGCTCATCCCGATCTGGCGCAGTGAATCCGGCGCCGGCTCGGCGATCGCGAGAATCATCGCGATCAGCACCGCGAACGTGATCGGGCCGCCGCGCTTGCCCCAGGACATCAGCATCACCGAGCCGTAGGTGCCGAGCACGATCACGATCCCCAGCAGCAGCGCGTCGTGGTGCACATACTGCACCAGCGCATACATCGGTGTCGCCAGCAGCGGCGCCGGCAGCATCTGGGTCAGCTTGCGGTGCCGCGGCGAGGCCACGTCGGGCATCGTGGTGATCAGCACGCCGACGCCGGCGCTGGCGGCCGTCGCGGCTCCAAAGCCGGTTGCGACCACCAGCAGGATCACGAGCAGGCCGATCGCGACCGCCAGGCCATTCGTCACGTACTGGCTCAGCACCACGGGCAGTACCCGGTGCGCGGTGTCGCGCACGCGGTGGTTCAGCGCGAAGGGCAGGGTGATGTAGGGTGGGTTCCGGTTCATGGTGCGCGCAGCACACTGTACCGGGTCTGGATCGTCAGGGCGCCATCGCGCCGGTGTCGTCGGGGGAGGCGGGTGCCGCTGCGCTGGAGGCCGGCACCGTGAGCGTCTGGCGCAGCGTCGCCTTTTCACCGGCGCTTGCGAACTTGCTGTATTTGCCCAGCAGCGCCACGAGTTGGCCGTAGATCTTCGGGTTCGCCGCCAGGCATTCCTTCTGGTCCATGAAGTCGGCCTCGCCCGTGAGGTTGCCCACCAGGCCGCCGGCCTCGGTCACCAGCAGCGAGCCGGCCGCCACGTCCCACGGCTGCAAGCCGGTCTCGAAAAAGCCGTCGGTAAAGCCGGCCGCCACATAGGCCAGATCCAGTGCGGCGGCGCCGGGGCGGCGCAGGCCGGCGGTGCGCGGCATCAGTTCGCCCATCATGGCCAGGAAGTGCTTGAAGTTGTCGCCGGGGCGGAACGGAAAGCCGGTGGCAAGCAGGCACTCCTGCAGCCGGGTGCGCTTGGACACGCGCAGGCGCCGGTCGTTCATGAAGGCGCCGCGGCCGCGGGTGGCGGTGAACAGGTCGTTGCGGCTGGGGTCGTACACCACGGCCTGCTCGACCTTGCCGCGCGCGGTTAGCGCAATGCTCACGCAATACACCGGAAAGCCATGGATGAAGTTGGTGGTGCCGTCCAGCGGGTCGATGATCCAGACGAATTCTGAATCCTTTGCACCATGCTCGCTGCCCGACTCCTCGGCCAGGATGCCGTGACCCGGATAGGCGGTGAGCAGGGTTTCGATGATGGCCTGCTCGCTCGCATGATCGACCTCGGTGACGAAGTCATTCACCTGTTTTTGCGAAATGCGGATGGCTTCCACATCGAGCGCGGCGCGGTTGATGATGGCGCCGGCGGCGCGGGCGGCCTTGATGGCCACGTTGAGCATGGGGTGCAGATTGGGCGGCATGAATTTTGAACCTTTGCGGGACGGGCGCTCAAGCGCTGTCCCCAACTGTTAAGAGCAAGCCATCTGCCCGGCGATGCGGGCGGCGGCAACCGGGCGATTTTACCCGCCGGCGGCGACAATACCGGATTCATTGCCTGCCAGATTCCCGGCGTGACCACTTCCCCGGTGCCCATGAAGACCCGTTTCGTCCTGATCAATACCAGCCACGCCGGCAACGTCGGTGCCGCGGCGCGCGCCATGAAGGTCATGGGTTTCGGCGACCTGGTGCTGGTGGCGCCGCGCTGGGCCAACGTGCTGCGCCGCGAGGAAACCATCCAGCGCGCCAGCGGCGCCCTCGACGTGCTGGCCGGCGCGCGCATTGTGGCGACGCTGGACGGGGCGTTGGACGGCATGACGCACCTGTGCGCCACCGCCATGACGCCGCGCGACTTCGGGCCGCCTACGGTGGCGCCGCGCGAGCACTTCGAAAAGCTATTAAAAATAGAGCAAACTTTCTATGATGGCAAAGGACTTTTGACAGAAAAGAGCATGAACCCTGACGCCGGTGTGGCGTTTCTGTTCGGTTCCGAGCGCTTTGGCATGCGCAACGAGGACGTGTACCGCTGCCACGCCTGCCTGAGCATTCCGACCAACCTTTCATTTGGTTCGCTGAATCTGGGCGCCGCGATCCAGGTGATTGCCTACGAATGGCGGCTCGCGCTGGGCGGGTTCGGTGTGCAGTCGGCGACCGGGGTGCCGGCGCACGCGGACGCGCAGCAGGTGGGCGGCATGCTGGAGCACTGGCAGCAGGTGCTGGTGCAGATTGGTTTTCTGGACCCCGAAGCGCCGAAGAAACTCATGCCCCGATTGAACCAGCTGGCCAATCGCGCGCAGCTCACGGTGGAGGAAATCCATATCCTGCGCGGGATCGCGAAGGCGGTGGCGCAGGCCGCGGCGCGGGGCAAAACCAATGCCGGCGCCGATGCGGCGACGCCGCCT
>Ga0134125_10004778_pt1 | contig 15443 bp, 13 predicted proteins | sample KB31751_FD_96464 | JGI IMG/M metagenome (GOLD analysis project Ga0134125, IMG submission 96464) | Terrestrial soil microbial communities with excess Nitrogen fertilizer from Kellogg Biological Station, Michigan, USA - KB3-175-1 | ecosystem: Environmental > Terrestrial > Soil > Unclassified ... | reverse complement strand
GCGTCGGTCGCATGGTTGTTCTTCACGCCGGGTCCGTTGCCGGGAACCCAGGCGGTGGGCAGGTGGATGCGTTCGTCCGGCAGAATGAGATGGTTGCCGCCGAAGTTCGGGCCGACGAAGCAGGCCGCCGGCGTCTTGCCGTTGGGCATGGCGATGAGCAGGTGAATCTTGATCTCGCCGCCACAAGTGATTTCCACCTCGCGGAGCGTTCCCTTGCCGTCGAGCGCCTTGGCGTCTTCGAAGAGCACTTTGGCGGAGATCGGCTGGGCGGCGGGGAAGCGGCCGTACATGTAGTGTTCGAAGAGCTTCTTCAGTTCGGGACGCCGCTTCGCTTCCCAGTCCGCACTGGAAGCGATTTTGCCGCCGTCGAAAGCGACGGTGGGGTCGGGCAACCCCGGCTTGGCGGGAAGCTGGTCGGGCGCCGGAAAATCGGCTGCAAGATCGGGAACGGCCACGGCTAACGCTCCGAGCAAGGCAAGGAAAAGCCGCATGGGATGCTCCTGGGATGTATCAACGCTTCGGCAAGCGTTTGATGGTGATCTTTCCGTTACTTCGAATTTCCATTCTCAGTTCATATCCGTCCATTAATGCCATGCCGATCAATGGGTCGGCATCCGCTTCGTCGACCAATACTCTCCGCGAGATGCCATCCCATTCCACTTCGGCCGTGTAAACATCGAACAGGCACTCGCTCCCGTCGGCGAGTAATCCACGTCCGAAGCTTTTCCAGCGGAGGCCCAGGGCGAGGATCGTGGTCGGCGGCAAGGAGATCGAGGCGGTATAACCCGTATCGACCACCGCATCGAGCACCTTGCGTTTCCTATTGGCCCCGCGAATGGCGACCGTATGCGGCCTTCGCCTTCTCGAACCAGGCCGGTAATCATGTCGCACCTCGGCCGCCGAACCGATGAAGATAGCGCGAACCGACGCGCACCAACCAAATCTGCGCTTCCGGCAGTCGCTCGTTCAACTTATCGCAGGCCGCCAGTTCATCGGTATCGATTTCGTAAGCGCCACTCTCGATATCGATCGCCACGACTTTCCCCTCGTCCGCACTCGTGAGATGAGATTGAACCTTGCGCGCATAGATTTCGTCGCCGCGGCGAGCGAATTCCTCTTTGCCGTAACGCCTGTGAGTGGCTGCCATGCGAATTCTCCCACGCAATCGAAACCGTGGCCAGGGTGGGCTTGCTGGTCCTCTATTCTTTCTTCAACCGGATGAGCAGCACTTTGCCTTCGCCTTTGAAGGCGGTGGGCCGGTCGCCGCGCTCGGCAAAGGCAATCGACAGTTCACCGTTCTTTTCGATCTTGTAAATGCCGAGGAAGGTATGCCCTTTCTCGGGTCCATCGGACGGTTCGATGTCGATGGCCGCGGGCCTGGCCTTCGGTTTCAGCTTGAACTTGGCCGGATAGCTCTTCCCCTTGGCGGAGAACGTCAGTTCGTTGCCAGCCACCTTGAGCGATACAGTGCTCACGACGGAGTCCGGTTCGTCCTTCCCTTCGCGGGTCACTGCGACGGCCTTGTAGCTCCCTTCCAGTGGGGTCGTGGCCGGCTCGGCGCCGACGCCGAGCAAGGCGAAACCGAAGAGCAGGCCGAACGGCGCCAGGCGTTTCATAATCATACCGCTTCGAAGGAAACCGTGGGAAAGTGCTGATAACATACGGTGCCCGGAACCGCGCTTCCACGGGAAAAGCGATGTCGCTGCTCTGGATCAACGGCGAACTGATCGACAAGGCCGCGGCCCGCGTCAGCCCGTTTGACCACGGGTTTCTGTACGGCGACGGCGTGTGGGAACCGTTCCGCATAGCTGGTGGGAAGCTGGTTCGCGCAGCGGATCACCTGGACGAGCTATTTGCCGCCGCCGCGGCGCTCGCCATTGACATACCATTGTCACCGGAAGAATTGCTCGCGGCGATCGAAGCCGCGATTCGCGCCAATAACCGCGTCGAAGGTTACCTGCGCGTCATTATTACGCGCGGGCCGGGCACCCTCGGCCCCGATCCGCGCAAGCTCGATCCGCAAGTCATTATTATTGCCGAGGAATACCAGCCGTACCCGCGCGAACTTTACGACCACGGGCTGCACGCAATCGTGGCGCCGGTGCGGGTCGATCGGGACAACCCTTGCGATCGCTACCGGGTGCTTGGCAACCCGAAGATCGTGCTGGCCAAGCGGGCGGCGCTCGACGCCGGTTGCCTCGAAGCGATCTTCCTCGACCGGGACGATTGCGTGAGCGGCGCCACCGAAGGGGATGTTTTTTGCGTTCGCGATGGCGCAGTGGTGGGGCCGGCGGCGAAGTGGATTGGCGAACTCGGAACCAGCTTCGAGTCGCGTCCGGCGAAGTTGGAGGAACTGCTTGCCGCGGATGAGGCGTTCCTGGCCGGCACGGCGTGCGACATCATCGCCATCGTGAAAGTCGATGGCCACACCATCGGCTCGGGAACCGAAGGGCCAATCACCCGCCGCCTGCGGACTATTTTCCACAATCGCTGAGCCATCATCTTCGACTCGCGGCTACTGACGATCGGGAACGGAATGGCATCGAGCCAGCCACCTTTCTGACCCTCTCCCCGCTGGGGAGAGGGTGGTTTGCGAGCGTAGCGAGCAAACCGGGTGAGGGGTTAAATATGCGTAAACAAGACCCCTCACCCGCAATCTCGCTGGCGCGAGATTGCGGCCTCTCCCCAACGGGGAGAGGCGTGGGGCTGATTGCCTTTATGTCACTATTTTTCCGGCCATCAGTAATCACGCCAACTTCACCACGCTGCGGTTCTTGATCGATTCCTCCGCGGCCTCGATCATCCGCTGCGCCGTCACCGCGTCGTCGAGTGTGCTCAGCGGCTTCGCCCCCAACCGCAGGCAATCGACCAAAAAATACTTCACCTCGTTCATCACCGAACCCTGATACGCGGTGTAGGTCTGGCTGTGGACGAGCCCGGGCTTGATCTCGACGTGATCGCGGTAACTGTACCGAGTGCTGCCGGCGGTGCCGATCACTTTCACGGTCACGGTCCACGGGTCGGCGGCATGGTCATCGGCGGCGAAACTCGCGCAGAAGTGCGCCAGCGCCCCGTTGCCGAGCCGCATCTGCACCATCGCGATGTCCTCCTCGGCGTATTCCTTGTAATGCAGCACGGCCTTCATGGCGCAAAGTTCGACCGGCTTGCCGACGAGGTAAAGCAGGATGTACGAATGGTGCGTGAGAATCTGCCTCACGACGCCGGGATAGCGCTTGGCCACTTCCTCCGGGTGGTGGATGTTGTACATGACGTACGCGGAGACGATGCGGCCGAGGTCGCCGTTGGCCACGAGATCGTGCGTCCGCATCATGCTTGCTTCGTAGATGTAATTATGCCCCGGCATGCACACGAGCTTCTTGGCCTGGGCGGCCACGATCATCTGTTCGATCTCGGCAACCGAGCCGCCCACCGGCTTCTCGACCAGCACGTGCTTACCCGCGGCGAGCGCCAACTTCGCGTATTCCAGATGCGATTCCAGATTGGTCAGAATGAAGACGGCGTCGATGTCCGGGTCGTTGACGAGAGCTTGCGGCGTTGCGTGATTCTTGCACCCGAACTCGGCGGCACGTTGCTGAGCGCGGTCCTGGCTGCGGTTCCACAGGCCGACGAGTTTCGCGCCGGGGCACTTCTTGATGGCTGCGGCGTGCAGAATCGCGATATCGCCGGCGCCGATGAAGCCGACGCCGATCGTCTCTTTGGTCAAAGGCATGGATCGCTCCGGAAAGGAATCGACGTGAGTTTTAGCCGCAAATGAATGGGCGGGCAAGGAATCGCCGCGTTTTCAGCAACCCCTCTTGACCGGTTCGCGAAAATCGGCGTAGCATCCGTCATTCGCGGATTCAAACTATTGCCAGGACGATCGCCGCCCCGGATGGTGCGGGTTTCGCAGGCATTCTCACGGAGGAAATCATGACCCGCCGGCTTTGTGCAGTCGCGCTCCTCGCCGCCATCGCGGCCCCGACCCCGGCCCGCGCCGGACTGCTCCCCGTTCAAGTCTCCGTCACGCCGGATAGCGGCAACTATCGCTGGACCTACGCCATCGTGCTCCCTACCGATTCGCAACTGCAATCGGGCGATTACTTCACCATTTACGATTTCGGCGGTATGGTGAACGGCACGATCCAGGCGCCGAGCGGTTGGACAGTCGCCGTCGCCAACGTCGGCACCACGCCGAACCGGGTCGATCCCGCCGACGATGCCAGCTTGCCGAACTTGACGTTCACGTACGGCGGCGCCACCATCAATACGGGACAGACGGGGCTCGGGAACTTCTGGGCCGATTCGACCGATTCGCTCGCCACCGATTCGTTCTTCACGGCGAGCACGCATCGAACCTCCGACGGCAAACCCGATAGCAATATCACGGAGACGATCGTGCCGGTGCCGACCGCCTCGACGCCGCCGCCCAGCGTGCCGGAACCGGCCACCATGGTGCTGGCGCTTCTGGGCGTGCCGCTCCTGGGCGTAACGCGATTGATTCGCCGGAAAGCATAAAACCCATGACGATTAGCCGCGATGCGGAGTCCGCGAAGCCGAGGGTTCAGCGCGTCGCACTCGTAACTGGGAGCGGCAAGCGCCGCGTCGGCGCCGGCGTGGCCCAAGCGCTCGCCCGCCGCGGCTTCGCCATCGCCGTCCACTACCATCATTCTGCTGCGGAGGCTCAGCAAACCGCGGCCGACCTTCGCCAACTGGGCGTGGAAGCCGAACCGTTCGCCGCCGACCTCGCCGACGAGATCGCTGCCAAGGCACTGATCGACGCCGTGCTCGCCCGCTTCGGCCGCATCGATATGCTCGTCAATTGTGCCGCCATCTGGGAGCGCAAGCCACTCGAAGCGGTCACCGCCGCGGACGTTCGCCGCCACTTCGAAATCAATGCCCTCGGCACATTTGTCTGCTCGCAACAGGCCGGCCTGGCCATGGTCAAGCAGCCGGAAGGCGGCCTGATCGTCAATTTCGGCGACTGGGCCGAGGCCCGACCTTACCCGGATTACGCCGCGTATTTCCCCAGTAAGGGAGCGGTCAACGCGATGACTCGCTGCCTGGCCGTGGAGCTCGGCCGCCGCAATCCCAACGTCCGCGTCAATGCGATCCTGCCCGGACCGGTGCTGTTGCCGCCGAGCCTGACCGACGAAGAAAGACTCGCGGCGATCGCCGGAACCTTGGTCAAGCGCGAGGGAACGCCGGAGCACGTGGCCCTGGCGGTGCTGTCGTTCTGGGACAACGATTTCATCACCGGCGTCTGCCTGCCGGTCGACGGCGGCCGCACGATCTACGAGGATTCACCGTAGTTATTCGTCGGGAAATCCATGTCCTAACGCATGCTCGAACCGAGAATAGGTGGCAATAGTTTTCAGCCCGAAGGGCTGGCAGCCCATAGCCCAGGGCAACGCCGGGCAACGCCCTGGGATAAGCGTTCACCTATTGGGATGTTCCGCTGATAGAGAGATGATTGTATGGTCGCAAACGCTTCGCGCTCCCCTTCGGGTCGCGGCTAATCCGGCAAATCGGTTCGACGTGGGAAGCTGGTTTGCGCGCCGGCTGATTGCACCGTGATGGCGGCGATGCGGCAGGCGCGGTCTGCGGCGGCGGCCAGATCGAGACCGCCGGCCAGGTCGACCGCCAAGCTACCGAGGAAGGCGTCGCCGGCGCCGGTGGTGTCCACAGCGAGCACCTGCGGCGCGGGGATGTGCACTGTGCCGTTGGCCGTCGCCAGGAGGCAGCCGCTCGAACCGAACGTCACGATGACGTTTTTAGCGCCGCGTTCCTGGAAGAGATGGGTAACGATTTCGGCATCCTCGATGGATTGCACTTCCCGGCCAGCGAGCCGCGCCGCCTCGGTTTCATTCACGCAAAGGACCGTGGACGAACGGTAAACTTCCTGCGGCAGCGTCGTCGGCGCGGGGGCCGGGTTAAAGATAACGGGAATGCCGGCCTCAACCGCGATCCGCAGCGCCGCCAGGTTCGCTTCCAATGGCACCTCCATCTGGCACACGAGTACCTGGGCCGTTTCAATCGCCGCGCGGGCCGCTCCCACATCGGCAGCCGTGAGGTGGCCGTTAGCCCCCGGAATCACCACGATGCTGTTCCGTCCCACGGTGTCCACGGTGATGATGGCGACGCCGGAAGAAGTCGATTCGGTCACGAGGACATGCGTCGTGTCGATACCTTCGTTCTGGAAATTGGCGAGCATGTCGCGGCCGAAGATGTCGTCGCCGACGCGGCCGATGAAGCGGACCTCGGCGCCGAGGCGGGCCGCCATAACAGCCTGGTTGGCTCCCTTGCCGCCATAGCCCGTCGTGAAGCGCTGGCCAGTCCTCGTCTCGCCGGCGAGCGGCAATCGCTCCACATAGGCGTTCATGTCCAGGTTGGAGGAACCGACGACGCAGACGCGCGGGCGATTCATGACAAGCTCGCTGGAGTGGGATAAGTCACGCGCATGAGGAAGAGCCCTTCCGGTGGGGCGGTCGGCCCGGCGTGCCGACGATCCATCGCCTTCAACACTTCTTCTACCCGCGATTCCGGCCAGAAGCCGCGGCCCACTTGCACCAGCGTTCCGGCGATCGCCCGCACCATGTTGTACAGGAAGCCGTCCGCCTCCACGTCGATCCAGATAAACTCGCCGAAGCGGTTCACGGCGAGGTGCGTGATGGTGCGAACGCTGGTGAGGCGGTTCGGCCACTCGGTTTCGAAGGAGCGGAAATCGTGGCGGCCGAGCAGGCAGCGGCTGGCCCGCTGCATGGCCGCGGCGTCGAGCGATTGCCGCACGAACCACGCATGCCGGCGCATGAACGGATCGAGCAATCGGCCGTCCTGGATCACGTAGCGGTAGAGTTTCCGCACGGCATCTTTGTTGGCGCAGAAACTCTGCGGAACCTCGACCACGTCGCGAACGCAGACATCTTCCGGCAACTTGGCGTTGATGGCCTTGAGCAGCGTATCGCAAGTGAGATTCGACGCGGTATAGAAATTGGCGATCTGGCCGACGGCGTGGACGCCGGAATCAGTTCGGCCGCTGCAATTGACGCGAACACGCTTTTCCTGGGTGATCGCGGCGATGGCCCGTTCGAGCGTTTCCTGCACCGTGCGGCGGCCGGGCTGCGTCTGCCAGCCGAAGAACTCCGTGCCGTCGTAACGGATGGTGATCTTCAGATTGCGCATGGGAAGCGGCGGCTCGCGCTCGTCTTCGACTCGCGGCCATCAGCAGCCAAGAAAGCCAGCAGTTGAAGCCAACCAGCCCCTCTCCCCGTTCCCTAGGGAGAGGTCAGAAAGGTGGTTGCCTTGATGTCATTGCCTTCCCGATGACCATCAACGAGCGACTACCCTTCGTTCATCTGGTCGTGGATCATCGGATCGAGGTGCTTGGTGTTGCGTTCCACGGCGAGCACGATGGTGCGTTCTTCCACGCCGTCGATGCTCGTGGCTACGGCCGGGATGATCTGCCGGCTATCGGGAAGGCTGAACAGCATGGTGAAGGTGCCGTCCGGGCGGAGCTTCACCGGCTCGTTCTGCAGCGTGACGTGGGCGCTGGGGTCGGTCTTGCCGTAAACGATCAGTTCGGCGTCGATTTCGAAGAAGAACTTCTTGATGCTCGCGGGCGGCACGGCGCCGGTGCCGAAGCCCGTCTCCTTGGGGGCCCCCATCGGCCGCCGCAGCCGTTCTTCAAAGAGTTCCTTCAATTCCGGATGCGTCGGCGATTCGAACCCCGTGGACATGGCCAGAATGCGTTCGGCCTTCTTGGAATCGATGTCCGACCAACCGACGTTGATGGCCTCGGTGGTGCCGGCCTTGGGCGGCGTGACGACGTTCGATCGGGCCAGGACGAAGAAGTCGCCGCGCCGCGACAGGTAGCCGATGTCGGCGCGATATTGCCGTGGCGGTTGCGGGATATCGATGTACCAGTTGTTGCAGCCGCCGTGCACGATGATGTCGCGGACCGGCGTTTCCGACGTGCTCGTGGTATCGGTGGAAGTCACGTCGAACAGGCGAATGATTGGCCGGGCGCCGTGCCAGTCCTGGCGGAGGGCCGCCTCGGCGCGCTGCACCGATTGATGCGTCAGTTCCCAGGTGGCGTGCAACCAGTACGGATCGGGAACCATCAGGTAGATTTTGTCCTTGTGCAGGCCGCTGGACGCCTTGCCGCCGGAGAGATCTTTCTCGATGGGAATAGTGGAAACCACAATCGGCGGGGGCGCTGGGGCCGGCGCCGTGGGCTTGGCCGGGGCGGTTGCCTTCAACGGCAGCACGTCCTTGAGACGGTTGACCGGCTTATGGCTGCCGTTGGCAATCGGCTTGGGGGCCGGGGGAAGCGCTTTGGCTGGCGCCGGCTTGCTCGGGCTGCTCTTGGCGATGGGTGCTGGCGTTGGTTTGGGGGTGGGCTTAATTGGGCGCGTGACCTTGGCGGCCGAGCCGTGCACTGGCTTGGCGGGAGTTTTCGGCTTGCTCGGTTTCGGGGGCGAGGCGACGCGATTCAAGGCCCGAACCAATTGGTCCTTGTTCATGCCGTCGAAGCCTTTGACCCCCTTGCGGCGGGCCATCTCGGCCAGTTCTTTCTTCGACCGGTCGTTCAGCGAGCTAGCGGTACTCATCGTGCAGCCACTCCCTGCGCCGGAACCCCGGCGAATGGGGGACGTCTGGCTTCCGTGCGTCGTGGCGGGTCCATCCCGTGGGTCAAAACCGCAACGATCGAGCCGCCCATTGTAGGGGGCCCGGCCGCGCCGGGAAAAGTCCCGGCCGTGGGTTTAACCGAGGAACCGCCGCACTCCGCGACGGAGAAACTCAAAAAAGACCTTTGTGCGCCGGGCAAGAAGCCGGCAAAGGCGAACCAAGGCGGGCAGTTTATGAATGAGAAGACCGTCTCAATCAAATCGATAGACTTCCATGCAATCGAACGAACCCGTTTGTTCCCAACATCCTAGAGAAAATGACACCGCTGTGTCAACGCAATTTGCCGCGGCGGGCGGCTTATTGGGCAAAGTTTGCGTGGTTTTTCAGGCGCATCCGCTGGAATTATTCCATTCCGGACGGCAGTTCAGCCCCGGCGAAAAAATTCGTAACTTCTTGAAGCCACTTCCATTATCAAAATGTTTTTGTGCTCTTCTTGAGCTCAGATCGCGATTTCATGACGACCCGGGAGTGCCAGCGACCCGCGTCGGCGCGGGCCTTGCATCCGCTCGCCAGGAATCAGCCGCCTCGGCGACGGCATCGACCACGGAAGCCGAAATGCCAAAGTGGTCCGGAGTGCGTGCTTGCAGCAACTTGGCGACGAGGGCCGTCCAGCCGGTCTGGTGGCTGGCGCCGATGCCGCGACAGAGGGGACGAGCGAGCTGTCTCGACATCAAGCTGGAATACTCTCGACAGTGCTGATCGCTTTATTTCGAAGAACAAACGCAATCATTGCAACAAGGGAACTGTCCTTGCCGGAAACCATCTTCTGCATCATCTCTTCCAGTTGTTGCCGATTCTGGATGTTCGCCACTTCCGGAGGGTCTTGTGTCGTCACGCTGATGGGATACCCATCCATCGAAATTCGTAGGTTTTTTAGGGCACGCCGTTCACCTTGACCAGGGCTGAAAAATGACAGGTGATAAAGAATCGCCTTCTCGTTATTCGTCGCTGGATTAGTCGAAGGTACCAACTCCACAGAAGCCATTCCATCGGTAACGGATTGAACTGCTTTCGCCAGTTTCGCTACTTGTTCATGGAGATCGTGTCGCGCGGTATCGAACTTTTCGGTGACTCCCTTGAGCGTATTCTTCAGGATAGTGTCAAGATCGCTCACTATTTTCCTCCCAGCGAAGGAAGAACTATTCGCCCAACAATCGGCAAGTGGTCGGAGAGACCCGAATCCCGCCCATTCTTCCAGGCGAATTTTTCGGGATAGCCGCTTTTGCCCAACGACTCCGACATCGGCAGTATAGTAAGCGAGTTTTCTTCCAGGAAGGGCGGCTCTGGTCCGAGCAAGCTGCCGGTCACCAGAATCTGATCGTAAGTGTGCCACGTTTTACTCGAGGAACTGAAATACGTTCCGGCGATGTGGAGAGGATTGGTGGGGTCGTTGTGAGGGTGCTTCTCACCCAGATGACGCCAGGCCGCGTTATACATTTTCACTCGGCGGGTATCGTGATCGGCCGGACGCATCGGGCTGCGCGCGCGTGCGCGGTTCCGAGAGGCAGGCAAACGTCTTTCGAACAACTCGTCGAACGGTTCCACATTCAGGTCGCCGATGACAATGGCATGCCTTTGGGTGGCTTTCCGCCGCGCGTTCTCCAGAAATTCGTAGATGTGACCCGACACGGTCTCCGCAAGGCGTTCTCGATATATCGCGCTCCCTTCTCCAAACGACGTCCAGTGGCAAAAAATGAAGCGGATCGCGTGTTCGCCACGGTAGAAGTCAACGATGGCCATCCCGCGAGTTGTTCGGGGCACATCGTTGGCATGCAGGGGGAGCCGATTGCGGAACCCCATTCCTCGGCGGTAAAAGACCGCCGTTTGGAATGAAGCCCCGGGCGCGGGATCGGGATAAATCAGGGTATACTCGGAGAAGAGTCTTGTTTGGAGATCGCTCGCGGCCTGGGGAGTAATCTCACAGGTTCCGAAGATGTCTACGGGATATTGGGCGATTAGACTGCCCAATGCAGCATCGACAGCTTTGCATTTCGCTTCATATTCCGCACCTTCCAATGGCCACCGATGCTCGGCTGCGTGGTTCGGATCATAATGCGCGAAATCCTGGAGATTCCACCACGCAAAACGCAGTGGGGCATTCTCTTGTGCCATTTCCAACCTCGCTCATTGATCAATGACTCTACACCGCTGCCAGGCGGGTGGCCTCGGCGACGGCATCGACCACGGAAGCCGAGATGCCAAAGTGGTCCGGAGTGCGGGCTTGCAGCAACTTGGCGACGAGGGCCGTCCAGCCGGTCTGGTGGCTGGCGCCGATGCCGCGGCCAGTGTCGCCGTGGAAGTACTCGGAGAATAGAACGTAATCCTTGAAGTGCGGATCGGTCTGGAGCTTGTCGCAATCGCCGAAGCTGGCGCGGCGGCCGCGCTCGTCGCGCAAGAAGAGCCGGGTCAAGCGCCGCGAGAGTTCCGTCGCGATGCCTTCGAGGGTCAGCATCTTGCCGCTGCCGGTCGGGCACTCGACGCGGAAATCCGGTCCGTAATAGTGATGGAAGCGCTGGAGGCTTTCGAGGATGAGGTAGTTGACGGGGAACCAGATCGGTCCCCGCCAGTTGGAATTGCCGCCGAAGGCGCGGTTGCCCGATTCGGCCGGCTGGTAACCGACGGAGAGCCGCGTGCCGTTGGCCCAGCATTCGAACGGATGGTCCGCGTGGTATTTCGATAAGGCCCGCACGCCGTAATCGGAGAGGAACTCGGTTTCGTCCAGCATCCGCTTCAGCAGCTTCTTCATGCGGCTGCCGCGGAGCAAGGAAAGCAAGCGGCGGTCGCCCTTGCCCGGTTCGTGCCAGCGCGACACCAGTTGCGTCAGGTCGGGGCGATGGTTCAGATACCACTTCAGGCGGCCGGCGAACTCCGGCAAACGCTCCAGCATCTCCGGTTCGATCGTCTCCACGGCGAAGAGCGGAATCAGCCCGACCATCGACCGCACCTTGAGCGGAACCTCGCGGCCATCCGGCAAATTGAGCACGTCGTAATAGAACTGATCGGTTTCGTCCCAGAGGCCGGTGGAACCGTCGCCGGCCTTCTTGCCCATCGCCGTCATCGCCTGGGCGATGTGCAGGAAGTGCTCGAAGAACTTGGTGGCGACATCCTGGTAGACCGGGTTGTGCAAGGCGAGTTCCAGGGCCATCCGCATCAGGTTGAGGCAGTACATGGCCATCCAGGCGGTGCCGTCGGACTGGTTGACGAAACCACCCGTGGGGAGCGGCTTGGAGCGATCGAAGACGCCGATGTTGTCGAGGCCGAGGAAGCCGCCCTGGAAGATGTTCCGCCCCTGGGCATCCTTGCGGTTCACCCACCAGGTGAAGTTGAGCATCAGTTTGTGGAAGACTTTTTCGAGGAAGGCGAGGTCGCCAGGGCCGCGGCCGCCGCCGGCGAGCGGGTGCTTGCGATCGATCTGGAAGACGCGCCAGCAGGCCCAGGCATGCACCGGCGGGTTCACGTCGCCGAACTCCCATTCGTACGCGGGAAGCTGCCCATTCGGGTGCATGTACCATTCGCGGGTGAACAGGAGCAGTTGATGTTTGGCGAAGTCGGGATCGATCATCGCGAAGGGGATCATGTGGAACGCCAGGTCCCAGGCGGCGTACCACGGATATTCCCACTTGTCCGGCATCGAAATGATGTCGGCGTTGTTGAGGTGGGCCCAATCGCTGTTGCGGCCGCGCTTGCGCTCCTGCGGCGGGGGCGGCGGGTTCGGGTCGCCATCGAGCCAGAGCGGCACGTCGTAGTGGTAGAACTGCTTGGACCAGATGAGCCCGGCGAAGGCCTGCCGCTGCACGAGGCGGGCGTCGTCGCTGGTCAGTTCTTTCTGCAAGTCGGCGTAGTAAGCATCGGCTTCGCGGATGCGTTCGGCGAAGACGCTGTCGAAGTAGCCGACGGGGCAGGCGGCGCCTTGGGTGCCGCTGCCGCACGCGGAGGGATTGTTGGCCTTGGTCAGCCGCACCTTGGCGACAGCGGCTTTCCCGGCCGGCACCATGAAGCGGAAGTGGGCGGCGGCCTTGGTGCCGCGATTGTCGTGGTTCACCGCCGCGCGGTCGCCGTGAACCACATATTCGTGGAATGCATCCTTCCAGTGGCCTTCTTTCGGCTGCCCGAACAGGGACGGGTTCGTCTCGTTATCCGTGAAGAGCAGTTCCGCGTCGCCGTGGATGTGGAAGTAATAGTCGCCGAGGTGGTGGTGCGAAATGGCGAGCAAGTCCGGTCCGGCGGCCGCGATGGAGGGCACCGGCGCTCCATGCTGCCAGCGCCACGTGTTGCGGAACCAGACTTGCGGCAGCAGGTGAAGTTCGGCGGCGACTGGGCCGCGGTTGTGCGCCGTGATCCGCATTAGCAGTTCATCCGGCCCGGACTTCGCGTATTCCGCGAAGACATCGAAGTAGCGGTCGCCGTCGAAGATGCCGGTGTCGAGCAGTTCGAATTCGGGATCGGCGGTGGTGCGGCGGCGGTTCTCCTCGAGTAAACGAGCATAGGGGAACGGCTGCTGCGGGTACTTATAAAGGAATTTGAGATAACTGTGCGAGGGAGTGGCGTCGAGGTAGTAGTAGAGTTCCTTGACGTCCTCGCCGTGGTTTCCCTCGGCGTTGTTGAGGCCGAAGAGGCGTTCCTTCAAGGTGTCGTCGCGGCCGTTCCAGAGAGCGAGCGAAATGCAGAGCCGTTGTTCGTGATCGGAGAAGCCGGCGAGGCCGTCTTCGCCCCAACGGTAGGTGCGGCAATGGGCGTGTTCGTACGGGAAGGAATCCCAGGCGTCGCCGGAGCGGCTGTAGTCTTCGCGGACGGTGCCCCATTGTCGCTCGGAAAGGTACGGCCCCCACTTGTGCCACGGTTCGCGCCCCTCGCGATTGGCGACGAGCCGCAATCGCTCGGCGTTGGCAATGAACGGATGAGCCGCCAGACCATTCGCGGAAGGAAGCATGAACGGGATCCCGGGGATTCTCCGTTCAGTTTACCGGAGTGCCAATCAATTGTTTAGCCGCGGCGCGGAGTCCGCGGAGCGGAGCGCTCCCCTCCGCGGACTCCGGGTCGCGGCTAAACGGGATCGTAACTCAATGGTTCTGGTAGACGTCGTAGACGCAGGGCGACCACGGGCCGGCGGGGCCGCGGCCGAGGATCGGGGTGCGGCATTTGCCACAGCCGCCGCCGGCGCCGCAATCCGGGAGAATGCGCGGGCCGCACGGATCGAAGAATGACTTGCTCGGCCCGAAGGCGAAGCCCAGGTCGGCCCGGAACGAGCCCGCCCCGTTGTTGCAGCGCTGGCCGTTCGGGCAATTCGAAAGCCAGTAGCCGCCGGTGGATTGCATGACGAAGCCGCGGATACAGCCGTGAGCGCGCGGCCCATTGCTGCTGCTGGCGCCGCAGGTCGAGCAACCGGCGGCGGGCACCGTGATTGCCGTCGGGCCGGGGGCCGGCTGAGCGGAAGAACCGGCATTTTGAGCCGACGCGGAACCGGCGAAGGCAAGCGCCGCCGCCACCGCAAACATTCCAGAACGCATGGTGATGTCCTTTCGGATTGAAGCAGTTTCAAGTTTCAATTCTCAAGTTCCAAGGGTGTTGATTCTTCAACAGGGAACTTGGAACCTGGAACCTGGAACTATCAGAATGCGCCGCTTCCGTGGCGGCTCTTCTCCCGAATCGGAAGCGGCGGCATGTCGCCATCGCAGAAAGCATCGCGGCCGCCGCGAGCAATCGCGTTTCAGTTGGCCTTAACGGGAATGCAGCGAAACGGCCCTGAACGCGGAACGCATGGATCGGCGCGAATCGAAGTTCTGAGCCGCGAAAGCACGCCGCGCGGGGTCCGGTTGCGCCGCCGCCCGATCCGGCAAACCCCGTTCTTTCGCCGCATTCGCGCTTGTCGGAACGACGCTTCTTCACCACTCTGAAGGCAACCTCGGAGCGATCGCCATGTCCCGCGCTTTACTCGTAGTCCTCCTGTTAGCCGCGCCGGCCGCCGCCCAGCCGCTTACCCTCGATCGCATCTTCGCGTCGGACGAATTCCGCGGCCAGCGCGGCATCTCCGTGAAATGGCTTCCCGGCAGCGGCTACACCACGCTCGCGCCGTCCAAGGGCGGCGGGTCGGACATCGTTCGCGTCGATGCCGCCGGCAAAAGCGAAATCCTCATTCCCGCGAACAAGCTGATTCCCCCGAACGCCAAGCAACCGCTGGCCATCCACGGTTACGAACTCTCCAAGGATTTCGACGTCGCCCTCATTTACACGAACTCCGTGAAGGTGTGGCGGGGCAACACGCGCGGCGACTACTGGACCTACCGCCGCTCCACCGGGGCGCTCGCGAAACTCGGTAGCGACGCCCCGGCCGCTTCGCTCATGTACGCCAAGCTCTCCCCGGATGGCACGCGCGTCGGCTACGTCCGCGGCAACAACCTTTATGTCGAACCGACCGCCGGCGGGCCCGCCATCAAGCTCACCACTGATGGCACGAACGAAATCATCAACGGCAACTTCGACTGGGTGTACGAGGAAGAATTCTTCTGCCGCGACGGCTGGCGATGGAGCCCGGACGGCAAACAGATCGCCTACTGGCAACTCGATACCCGCGGCGTCAAAACGTTCACGCTCCTCGACGACACCAGCAGCCGCTACCCAATCGTGAAGACCTTCGCCTATCCCAAGACCGGCGAGCGGAACTCGGCGTGCCGCGTCGGCGTCGTTGCTTCTACCGGTGGTCCCACCAGGTGGATGGATGTGCCCGGCGACACTCGCACCGATTTCTACATCCCCCGCAT
>Ga0134125_10004776_pt1 | contig 15448 bp, 13 predicted proteins | sample KB31751_FD_96464 | JGI IMG/M metagenome (GOLD analysis project Ga0134125, IMG submission 96464) | Terrestrial soil microbial communities with excess Nitrogen fertilizer from Kellogg Biological Station, Michigan, USA - KB3-175-1 | ecosystem: Environmental > Terrestrial > Soil > Unclassified ... | reverse complement strand
GTGGAAGGGTCTCGGGATGAAGGTAGGAACCCGGCTTGCCATCCTCCGGATTGTGCGGGATTGGACTCAGGACGAGCTGGCCCGCAAGGCAGGGATACGCTCTGGCACCGTCTCCGACTACGAACGGGGAAAGATGGTCCCCGGGTTTCTCGCACTGCAACGTCTGGTCGATGCCATGGGCTACAGGTTGTCAGACCTTGAAACCGTAGACGCCTGTCTCGGGAAGCTCGGTCAGGTGCCGCCCGCTCCCGATTCGGACGACTTGGCGGCACAGATCCAGGAAGCCGCCGCAGGCCTCGGTACGTCCGCGAGTCTCGAAAGCCAGGGCTTGCTGGTGGCTTATCGCACACCCACCGGCCGGGTGTTCCTTTCTCCCTCCGACTTGGAGCTGCTGCGGCAACGTCACAAGGAACGGCCTGTCGCCTCCACCTTCAAAGTGGAAGGGAACATCGATCAGCACAAGCACGTCCTCAAGGACTTAGAGACCCTGGCGAAGACCCTCGAAACGATGGCCAAGCTCGCCAGGAAGCGGATCAAGGCGCTGACCCGGGGGCCGGCCTGCTCGACGGCCTGGATCTCGACCCTTCCCATTGCCGGGGTCTCGCTGCGCAAGCCGATTCCAGTGACCGTGGTCTCGGACGGCAAAGCCTTCTCCGCGTTCTCGGGCGACGTGGGAAGCACCGCTTCCGGGCGCAACCGGGTGCAGGCCGTGCAGGAGTTGAGGAAGCGTCTGGCGTTCGAGTACGTCTACCTGGATCAGGTGGCCACCAGCAAAGAGGAGACGGAGCGGCTGGAGGACTTGCGGAGGTTCATCCGTGACGACGAACCCGAGGAGGAGCCATGACGAAGAAAGCCAAGCCGCTGGTGTTGTTTGCCGGCCTGCCCGTTGTCCTCCGGAACCTGCGGGGGGCAAAATCGGTGCGAGAGGTTGCGGAAGGAGCAGGGCTCGCCAAAGAGCATTTGGCTCTTCTGGAGCATAGACCGCCTCGACGGTTCGGAAAGAGGGTCCTTCAAGAGCACGCGGGTAAGACTCCTCAGCTTGGCACTCTAGACAGCCTTCTGCGCTTCTATGGTGTCTCCCTGTCTGAGCTGGAGGCGCTTCTTCAAGAGGCACAGAGAGAAGCAAGCCCGAGGGTCGAGGGAGTCAGCGGCCCATGAAAGTGCTTACGGCAAAGGTCATGGCGTGTGGCCGGTTGGATGTGCCGGAGGGGAGCCTTCAGGAAGGCGAGACGGTTACTCTCCTGGTCCCCGAAGCTGGCCAAGCCTTTGAGCTTTCTCGGGAGGAGAAGTCCCAGCTTCTTGAAGCGATTGCTCAATCCAACCGAGGGGAAGTCGGCGGCGGTTTTTCAATCGACATTCAGCCGGCCCGAAAGAGGACGCGTACGGGCCGGCTATAGCCGGGCGACTTCACCGGGGAGCTATACTCTGACAAGTTGTTACCCGACTGTAACATCTCGGATCAAGGGTGGTTCTGTAAACCTTTTACTTGCAATCAGTTACGAACAATTCGCCCTCCCCCCGACCGGGAGAGAGGGGAGCGCCAAAAAAGGCGGAGTTGCTCTTGGCTGATGAGGGTCTTGGCTGTTCTCCCTCTTCTCCCGGTCGGGGGGAGGGCGATGGGAGAAGAGGGCCGGGGTGATGAGGGGTGCGGTGGGAGAGGGCCCGCTGGGTGGCTGTGATGAGGGGGAACCTCCAGTCGGCCGGGACGCTGTCGGCCCCGGACAAGAAAATCGCCTATCCTCCCCGAGCATGACCGAGCCCGTCTCCCGGCCCACCGCCACCGCCGCGCCAACGCCGGCGCCAGCCTTCCGCGTCCACCTGACTCTGCTGCTCGTCCAGCTCTCGTTCGGGGGCTTCCACGTGGTGGCCAAGGCGCTGCTGAGCCACCTGTCGCCGCTGGCGCTGGCGGCGATCCGGGTCGGATTCGCGACGCCCATCCTGCTGGCGCTCGCCTGGCACCGGGACCGCGTCCTGCCTGGACGGCGGGATCTGCCGGTGCTCGCGCTGCTCGGCGGTCTGGGAGTCTTCGCCAACCAGTTGCTGTTCATCACCGGCCTCAAGCACACGACGGCCACCAACGCCGCCATCCTCATGCTCTCGGTGCCGGTGTTCGCCACGGCGGCGGCCGCGGCCCTGAGGATCGAACGGGTGAGCGCCGGGAAGCTGCTGGGGATCGCCCTGTCGATCGCCGGGGCGCTGGTCCTGGTCAATCCCCTCCACTTCTCCACCGATCCTCAGACCGCCCAGGGCAACCTGCTGATCCTCTGCAACGGCCTGTGCTACGCCCTGTTCCTGGTGCTCCAGCGGCCGGTGCTGACCCGCCTGCCGTGGCGGACGGTGATCGCCTGGTCGTTCCTTTTCGGGGGCCTCGGCGTGCTGGCTGTGGCCACGCCGGCCCTGGCGGCACTTGAGCCGTCGCAGATCTCCACGGGCACCTGGCTGGGCCTGCTCTACATCCTCGCCTTCCCCACCGTCTTCGCCTACGCCGCCAGCACCTGGGCGATCCGCCGCTCCTCCCCCGCTCTCGTAGCCGCCTACACCACGCTCCAGCCGCTGGTGGCGGCGGCACTGGCCGTGACCTTCCTGGGCGAGCACTTCGGCTGGGCGCAGGGGCTGGGATTCGCCCTCATCCTCGGCGGGCTGTGGCTGGTGACGGTGGCGGGGCGGGGGCGGGGCTTCGAGGCCTAGCTGCCGGCCTCCTGGTAGCAGGTGCCTGCTCGTGGAGGCCGTTCTACTATGAACCCTCAATGCTGAGATTGAACTACAGGCTAATTGGCAGTTTCGTAGGCTCTTCAGTTGATTGAAGAAATCTGCTCTGGATCTATAACGCGGCCATCGGCTGTCTCCTACGTATAAGGAATCTTATCTTCTTCGTACCCAAACAAAGCATATAGCTCAGCCAGTAGTATAACGGCTGAACGTTCTGCCGACTCGGTTTTATAGTCTATTTCTGAGCTAACAAGCAATGAGCTATCTGGCGCTTGTCGAATTTCCAGAGCTCCGAACCGATCAATTGGTCCTGGCTCAAGCAAGAGGGGACGATCGCCTGAATTAAGACGATAAATTTGAAGTTGCAGCTCGACCTTCTCTCCGGATTGGAGTTCACAAGGAGGTAAAACAAGTAGGTCATCTCTACAAGAGCGAGCTGATTGACGATAAGGCGGTCGCGTTGCCGTCGCTCGCGTCCCCAGCAGAGGCGTTCACCAGAGGCGACGAATATAACTACTCCGTCCCGGTGTGCCTCCAGAAGCCTATAGTTCTCAGCAACTGACCGTCGGAGACGCCCCACAATCTTCGAATTACCGCCCGAATTGAGGTCGAAGCCTGAACTCCTAATCTCTGGAGGTCTCTCCAGAAGTTGGACCAAAGCATTATTGCGCGACTCGAAGAGGCCGCGCAGGTCTAGAGTACGGCGGGGAACGGCGACTAAAATGAATGCGCCCTCTTCGTGCAGCCGCACGGCTTGAAGGGCTTTGTCAATTCTGTCACTGACATCGGTGGGAAGCACAGTAGGAGGCTCTGAGGGCATGAGGTTTCGTAAGCCTTCTACTGCCGAATGGAGAGAATCGAACCCCTCTCGAATCTCAGTATCCAAACGACGACCGTCGCGCAAGAGTGCATGTAACCGTTCGACATCGTAGTGAGTTACCCGGACTTGTTTGCGCTCGCAATACCCGAATAGAAGTTCTACGCGGCGCGGACTATCTAAGACTGTCTTGGCGACGAGGACCGGCCGGACCGTGTGTTCAGCGGCTGGAATGACAATGGCTGCGACACCATGGCTGGGCTCCGAAGCGGACGGAAACACCTGAACCGTGACGTTCTCCAGTGGCGGCCATAGCCAGGAAGCGATAACTTGGCGATACTGGTCTGGATTGAACCGTGTCAAGGGGAACGCACGAACCTGATCGATCTCATCCTCGCCATGAGTTGCGCTCTTCGTTGTCGAAAAGCCAACGAGGAGAGTCCCTCCCGAAGCATTGGCCATTCCGGAGACGTCTTTGGCAAGTTCTAGCTTGCGCTCATCCGTCTCAAGGCCATAGGGCTGGCCTTTGCACTCAAGCGTCTCACTTTCAAACTCGCCCACTAGCGATTCAAAGTTACCGGACGCAAGGATCTCGAGAATTCGAGTTTGGGTAAGCGGCATGAGAGCTTCAGCTATCCGAGTTTTTGGCCTCCGCCATGGTCGGCTTGACATGCTCATGCGCGTGGTAGCTGCTGCGCACCAGGGGCCCGGCCTCGCAGTGGGCGAAGCCCAGGGAGAGGGCGAAGGCGCGGTGGGCCGCGAACTCGTCGGGGTGCACCCAGCGATCCACCGGCAGGTGCTTGGGGGTCGGCTGGAGATATTGGCCGAGAGTGAGGATTTCGACTCCCGCGCCGCGTATATCGGTGAGGGTGGCTTCGATCTCGCCGGTCGTCTCTCCGAGACCGAGCATGATGCCGGTCTTGATCCTTCCCTGATAGGCTCCGGCATCTCCAGCGTCACGCTGGCGAGCGGCTTCGGCGAGCAGACCGAGGCTGCGGTCGTAACGGCTGCCGGGCCGGGCGAGCCTGTAGAGGCGGGGCACGGTCTCCATGTTGTGGGAGAACACCTCGGGGCGCGCGGCGAGGACGATATCGAGAGCCTCCGGCACGCCGCGGAAGTCGGGAGTCAGCACCTCGACGGCGGTGCCGGCGTTCCGCCGGTGAATGGCGGCGATGACCTGGGCGAAGTGACGGGCGCCGCCGTCCGGCAGGTCGTCGCGGTCGACGGAGGTGATGACGGCGTGGCGCAGGCCCATGACGGCGACGGCCTCCGCCACGTGCTCGGGCTCCTCGGGGTCGGTGCCCGTCCGCGGCCGGCCGGACGTGACGGCGCAGAAGCCACAGCGGCGGGTGCAGACGTCGCCGAGGATCATGAAGGTGGCTGTGCCGTGCTCGCCCCAGCATTCGTAGATGTTGGGGCAGCGGGCTTCTTGACAGACGGTATGAAGGTTCAGCCGGTCGACCAGGCCGCGGACCCGGTGATAGGCGGCGGGCGTCGCCAGCCGGATGCGCAGCCACTCCGGGCGGCCCTCACGGCGGTCCGGCGAGGGTGCGGCGCTACGTTGGCGACCGATCTGGATCAAGGTCTCGCTCATGGGATCCGTAGTCTAACCGTAGTCGGGGTGAAGAAGGGTGGCATGAAAGTCGCAGAAGCGTTCTCCGCCGGATCGGGAGGCTCGATCCAACCGCAACGGAGTGAGCGACTTGCCGAGGCAGCTACGGGAGTAACAGCCATGAACTGGAAACGGACCCTCACCACGCTTTCTCTCGGCGCCGCCACCCTGACGGGCACGGCGACCGGTGGAGTCCTCAGTGGAAATTGTCGCGTCGGCAATCAGCCGGCGGCCACGTTCCTCATTCCGTACTTCGAGGTGGATCTGAGTCAGCCCGGAGGTGCCACCACCCTTTTCTCGGTGAACAACGCCTCGGCCAAGTCGGAGATCGCCCGCGTCGTCCTGTGGACGGACTGGGGCGTGCCGACGCTCGCCTTCGACGTCTACCTGACCGGCTATGACGTGCAGACCCTCAACGTCCGCGACCTCTTCGCCGGCAGGCTGCCCACCACCGGACCGGATGCGAGCCCCGTCGGGCTGGCCTCGACCTCCGGGGTGATTTTCGCCGGTTGCGGCGGCACCGGCAACAGCGGCGTCGCCGGAGAATCGGCGCCGGTACCGGACGACGACATCGCCCTCCTCAAGGCCGCCCACACGGGGCAGGCGACCACCAAGGGGACCGTCACCCAGTGCATGGGAGGCGCCAGCGCCAATCCCAACCTGGTGACGGGCTACATCACCGTCGACGCGGTGAACCGCTGCTCGCCGCGGTCCGTGGGGACCCTGGTCAACACTCCGGCTCATGCGCTCTACTTCGCGGCCAAGGGCACAGGCCTCGCGAGCGACGCCAACGTGCTCTGGGGCGACTACTACTACTTCAACTCCGACCGCAATCTGGCGAGCAGCCAGGCGGCGGTCGCCATCGTCGCCGATCCGGACTTCTTCCACTCCGGGGACTACACCTTCTATGGCCGCTACGTCGGTTTCGATTCGCGCGATGACCGGGTGCCCCTCTCCAGCCTCTACTACATCCGCTACACGGACGGCGGCACGTTCTCGGGCGGCACGGATATCGTGGTCTGGCGGGACAACCGCCGGGCGGAGGTCAACCCCCTCAACTGTGGCACGCAGCCCTCGTGGGCGCCGCTCGGCGAGCAGCAGCTCGTGGTCTTCGACGAGGAGGAGAATCCCTCGGTGATCGACCAGAGCAACGCCTTCCCCCTCACCACCCAGAAGGTCCACGTGGGCGGCTCGAGCCTCCCCGTTCCCCAGCACTTCGGCTTCCTGGCGCTCGACCTCTGGCACCAGAACGGCACCCACGCTCAAGGCTGGGTGGGCATGATGATGACCGCGAACGGGCGGTTCGGCACCGGCCACGAGGCGGTACGGGTCGACGACCTCTGCAACTTCGGGCAGTAGGGGCGGGTGCTCTACTCCACATCCAGCGCGACGTCCAGCGACGCCGCGCTGTGGGTGAGCCAGCCCATGGAGAGCAGATCGACCCCGGTGGCCGCGATGGCGGCGGCGGTCTCGGGGGTGATGCCGCCGGAGGCTTCGGTCAGGGCACGGCCCCGGGCGAGGGCCACGGCTTGGCGCAGGGTGTCGACGGACATGTTGTCCAGGAGCACCACGTCCACCCCGAGGTCCAGCGCCTCGCGCAGCATCTCCAGGGAATCCACCTCCACCTCGATCTTCACCAGGTGACCGACAGCGCCGCGGACGCGCTCGACCGCGGGGCGCAGGCCGCCCGCGAAGGCGATGTGGTTGTCCTTGACGAGCACGGCGTCGTCCAGCCCGAAGCGGTGGTTGTGGCCGCCACCGCAACGCACGGCGTATTTTTCCAAAGCGCGCAGGCCCGGCGTGGTTTTGCGGGTACAGACGACGCGGGCGCCGTGCGGCTCGACCCGGCGCACCATGTCCCGCGTCGCCGTGGCGATGCCGCACAGTCGTCCCAGGAGATTGAGGGCCGTGCGCTCGGCGGATAGGAGCGCGCGGGCCGCCCCTCCGACGATCGCCAGGACGGTGCCGGCTTCGACGTCCTCGCCATCGGCGGCGTGGGTCTCGATCTCGACCTGCGGATCGAGAATGCGAAAGGCGGTGAGGGCCATGGGCAACCCCGCCAGCCGGCCGGCGGCGCGGGCCACGATCCGCCCCTCGCCTCGCAGGTGCTGCGGCAGGATGGCGTCGCTGGTCAGATCGCCGGCCCTGCCGAGATCCTCTTCGAGCGCCCGGCGAATCAGGGGCTCGTAGAGGATCGGGTACGGAGGGGCTGGAGGATGGCTCGGGGCCCCGCTCACGAAGCGAGGCTCCCGGCGACGGCGGCGCGGACCGGCGGCGTGAGGCTTCCGAGGCCGCCGGGTGCGGCGGCGGCTTCGAAGCGCGGCGAGCCGTCCGGCGCCACGGTCAGGAACTGGCGGCGCCGCCAAGCGGGATCGAGCTCCGGAAAGTCGGAGCGGTAGTGGCCGCCTCGGCTCTCGCGGCGCGCCAGGGCCGCCGCCGCCACCAGCCGGCCGACCTCCAGGAGGTTGCGGGCCTCCCCCGCGGCATGGCGATGACGGGCGGAGAGGCGGCCGAGCTCGGCCAGGGCCTGATGGAGGCCCGCCTCGTCGCGCACCAGCCCCACCTTCTCCCACATCAGGCGGCGGATGGCCGTCACCAGCTCGGCGTCGCCGGAAGCGATGAGCGCCGGTACGGCGTCCGCTGCGTTCGCGGCACTGGCCCGCAGGCTCCGCGGGGTGCGGGCCTCGGGTAGGCCGGCTCGCAGGTCCTCGGCCACCCGGCCGCCGAACACCAGGGCTTCCAGCAGGGAGTTGCTCGCCAGCCGGTTGGCGCCGTGGACGCCGGTGGACGTCACCTCCCCGGCCGCCCACAGGCCGGGCAGCGAGGTGCGCCCCTGCTCGTCGACCGCGATGCCGCCCATGTGGTAGTGGGCCGCCGGTGCCACGGGAATGGGCTCGGTCCGCGGGTCGAGGCCGTGCTCCTGGCACAGCCGGAAGACGGTCGGGAAGTGCTCGGGAAACTCTTCCCCCACCGCCGCGCGCGAGTCGAGGAACACTTGGTGCCCGGCCCGGAGCTGGCGCCAGAGGGCACGCGCCACGACGTCGCGGGGCGCGAGCTCGGCGTCCGGGTGCTCTTCGGGCATGAAGCGGCGGCCCGTCTCGTCGACGAGGGTCGCGCCCTCGCCGCGCAGGGCCTCGGTGAGGAGCGGCATGGGATCGGCGCCGACGTTCAGTGCCGTGGGATGGAACTGGACGAACTCGAGATCCACAAGCCGCGCTCCGGCCCGCGCCGCCATGGCGAGGCCGTCGCCCGTCGCCTCGGGCGGGTTGGTGGTGTGGAGATAGAGATGGCCCAGGCCGCCGGTCGCCAGCACCACCGCCGGAGCGAGATGGAGCAATCGCCGGCCGTCGGCGTGGATGGCCACGGCACCGATCACCTGGGAGCCGTCCATCACCAGGTCGATCGCGAAGGCGCCGTCGATCATCCGCACCTCGGGAGCGCTGCGCACCGCCGCCACCAGGGTGCGCACGATCTCCGCTCCCGTGGCATCCCGCGCGTGGAGGATGCGCCGGCGGCTGTGGGCGGCCTCGCGGCCGAGCGACAGCGAGCCGGCATCGTCGAGGTCGAAATGGGCGCCGAGGGCGAGGAGGGCCTTCACCCGCTGCGGCCCCTCGGCGGTGAGGATGTCCACGATGTGGGAGTCGTTCAAGCCGGCGCCGGCCGCCATCGTGTCCGCGGCGTGCAGGGCCGGGGCGTCGTCCCGTCCGACGGCGGCGGCGATGCCCCCTTGAGCCCAGGGGCTGGAGCCGCCCGAGCCGTGGTGCACCTTGGTGAGCACCGTCACGCGCAGCGGCGCGCAGCCGAGGGCCGCCGTCAAGCCTGCCGTGCCGCTGCCGATCACCAGCACTTCGGACCTCGAGACGCCATCTACTCCCCTCGGGGCTGAAGGAAATTGCGCTCTCATTTTCCCTCCCTCCGTCCCACGGCCAGCATGCGCTCCACCGCCAACCGGGCGCGGCCGGCGATCTCGGGGTCCACTTCCACCCTGGTCTCCATCGTCTCCAGGGAACGAAGGATCTTCGGCAGCGTGATCCGCTTCATATGCGGGCAAAAATTACACGGCCGGACGAATTCGACGTCCGGATACTCGACGGCGACGTTGTCGCTCATCGAGCACTCGGTGACCATCACGACCCGCTTCGGCCGCCGGTCGCCCACCCAGCGCTGCATCGCCGCCGTGGAGCCCACGAAGTCCGCCTCGGCCAGCACGTCCGGGGGGCACTCGGGATGGGCGAGGATCTGGATGTCCCCACCCTGGGCCTGGCGGTAGGCTCGTAGCTCGGCGCCGGTGAAGCGCTCGTGCACCTCGCAGTGTCCCTGCCAGAGAATGATCTGGACCTTGGTCTGCGAGGCCACGTACTTGCCCAGGTACTCGTCGGGCAGGAAGATGACGCGGTCGACGCCCAGCGACTCCACCACCGCCACGGCGTTGGCCGAGGTGCAGCAGACGTCCGACTCGGCCTTCACCGCCGCCGAGGTGTTGACATAGGTCACCACCGGCACGCCCGGGTAGCGCTGCCGGAGCAGGCGCACGTCCTCGGCCGTGATCGAGGCGGCCAGCGAGCAGCCGGCCAGGGGGTCGGGGATCAGCACCGTCTTCTCGGGCGAGAGGATCTTCGCCGTCTCGGCCATGAAGTGGACGCCCGCCAGCACGATCACCCCGGCGTCCGTCTTCGCTCCCTGCTGCGCCAGGGCCAGCGAGTCGCCCACGAAGTCGGCCACGCCGTGGAAGATCTCCGGCGTCTGGTAGTTGTGGGCCAGGATCACGGCGTTGCGCTGCTTCTTGAGCTCGTTGATGGCGGCGATATAGGGCGCGAACACCGGCCACTCCAGGTCCGGAATCACCGAGCGAACGCGCTGGTGGATGGCCTCCGTCGCGCGGGCCACCGCGGGTGTGTAGTCGAGCGGAGCGACCGGCCGTGCAGCTTCGAGGTTCATCTCTTATCTCCTATGCTCATCCTGAGCATATCTGGATTACAAAGAAGGGCCGGCACCGCCGGCCTGGGACTTATACTAGACTTGAGTATATCGATTTGTCAAGGGATTGACACCTCAACGCCTCATGCCGGGCAGGCCCACTCCCGGCGCCGGCCGCTCGCGCAGCACCTCGCGCCGGAAGACGAAGAGCTCCGCGGGCCGCCCCCCCGTCTCGGCGTCCTGACGGCCGGTGCCCTCGACGAGGCCGGCGTTCTCCACCAGGCGCCGGAAGTTCTGCTTGTGCAGACGCACACCGGAGAGGGCCTCGACCACGCGCTGGAGCTGGAGAAGGGTGAACGTCGGCGGCAGCAGCTCGAAGACGACGGGGCGGTACTTGAGCTTTCCCCGCAGACGCCCCAGGGCGGTCGCCAGGATGCGCCGGTGGTCGAGGGACATGGGCCGGCCGAGCGGAGGCTCGGGCGCATCTACATCTAAAGGAAGCGTCTCCTTCTCTCCCCTCTCGATCCCTCGCTCAAGAAGATCCCGCCGAGCCTCGGGCACCAGGCCGGCCTCGTAGAGGATCTCGTAGCGTTCGAGGACCCGCTCGCCGTCCCAGCCGACGCCGCCGAGGCCGAAGACGATCTCCGAGCGTTCCCGCCGCTCTTGACGACCGCGCGGCTCCGCCGCCGAGGCGGCCCACGACTCCAGCGCCGGAGCGATCGCACGGTCGAGCACCGCGGGGTGGCCGTCGCGCCAGTCCTCCCAGGGGAAGAAGTCGTACCAGTCCCTCCAGCGGGCGCCGCCGCTCACCGACGCCTCCCGCACCAGGGCCAGGTAGGCCACGGACACCAGACGCGGGCCGCCGTGGCTTTCGCGCGGATCGCGATTCCGGTCGCCGAAGGTGTAGAGCTGCTCGACGTAGCCCAATTCGAGGCCGGTCTGCTCGCGCACCCAGCGGCGCAGGCCGCGGTCGAGCGTGCGGTCGGTCTCGGGCTCCAGGGGACCGAAAGGGAGGGCGTCCTCGGCGGGCACGCCGCCGGACGGCTCGCGGCGGACGGTCAGGATACGCGGCACCTCCTCCGTCACCGCCACGATGACCGCGTTGAGTCCGATGGCGGCGTCAGGCATCTTGGAGTTGGGGGACCGCCGCGACCAGCTCGCGGCCGAAGATCTCGCCGAAATGCCGGGCGACGGTGGCCGCCACGTCCTCCAGCGACAGCGCCCGGCCTGTAAGCCGCTCGATCGAGGTCATCCGCACCTGGTGCAGGCCGCAGGGAATGATGCCCGAGAAGTAGGAGAGGTCGGTCGCGACGTTCAGGGCGAAGCCGTGGGTGGTGATCCAGCGCGACAGGTGCACGCCGATCGAGGCGATCTTCTCCTCCCCCACCCAGACGCCGATGTTCTCCTGGCCCTCCCCGGGCCGGGCGGCGATCCCGTAGCCTGCAAGCGTGCGGATGAGGACCTCCTGGAGATCGCGGACGTAGCGGCGGATGTCCCGCCGGTCGGGGCTGAGGTTGACGACGGGGTAGCCCACGAGCTGCCCCGGGCCGTGGTAGGTGACCTGGCCGCCGCGATCGCACTCCACCACCTCGACGCCGCGCGCCGCGAGCCACTCCGGGCCGGCCAGCACGTCGGCGCCGCTGGCGTTGCGCCCCAGGGTGTAGACGTGCGGGTGCTCCAGCAGCAAAAGGCGCTCCGGCCCCTCGCCGCTTTTCAACGCGGCGCGGGCGTCGAGTTGGAGAGCGAGGGCCTCGGCGTAGGGGACGCGGCCGAGGATCTCCCAGTGGAGCGGGCGGCGGGACGGCTCGGGCATGAAGCGATTGTAACGGAGGCAAGCTGGGTAGCAAGTTCCTTGCAGGGCGTAACGAAGGGCGGGAGCTACTATAAGATCCCCCTGCCAGCGGGGGGAGGCGGCCATGGAAAAAGTCGTGACAGCAATCTTGGGCGGCGGGCAGGGGAGCCGCTTGTGGCCCCTGACGCGGGACCGGGCCAAGCCCGCGGTGCCGGTGGGCGGCAAGTTCCGCCTCATCGACATCCCGATCAGCAACAGCCTGTACGCCGGCATCGACCGCATCTTCGTCATCACCCAGTTCAACAGCGCCAGCCTGCACCGTCACATCGCGCAGACCTACCGCTTCGACGCCTTCTCGAGCGGTTTCGTCAACATCCTGGCCGCCGAGCTGACCACGGAGCGCCAGGACTGGTTCCAGGGCACCGCCGACGCCGTTCGCCAGACCCTCCCCCGGCTGCTGGAGCCGAACCCACCCGAAGTGCTGATCCTTTCCGGCGATCAGCTCTACCTGATGGACATCGCCCAGTTCGTGAAGACTCACCGCGAGAAGAAGGCCGACCTGACGATCGCCGTCAAACCGGTGACCCGCGAGGAGGCGCCGGGCCTCGGCATCCTCCATCTCGATCCCTCGGGCCGGGTGGTGAGCTTCGTCGAAAAGCCGAAGGAAGCCGAGCAGCTCGATGCTCTGGCGCTCGACGAGCAGACCCGGTCGGCTCTCGGCTTTCCAGCTCCACCGGGCTCCTATCTCGCCAGCATGGGCATCTACGTCTTTCAGCCCGAGGTCCTCAAGGAGCTGCTCATCGGCAGCACGACGATCGACTTCGGCCGCGAGGTCATTCCCCAGGCGCTCAGCCAGTACAAGGTCTACGCCTTTCCGCACAACAAGTACTGGGCCGACATCGGCACCATCCCCAGCTTTCACCAGGCGAACCTCGACCTGACGCTGCCGCTGCCGCCCCTCAACCTCTACGATCCCGAGTTCCGGATCTACACCCACCCGCGCTTCCTGCCCGGCACCAAGGTGAACGAGTGCTTCGTGCAGTGCTCGATTCTGGGCGAGGGCAGCATTCTTTCGGGCTCCCGCGTCACCGACTCCATCATCGGCGTCCGCGAAGTCGTGCGGGCAGGCGCGATCGTCGAGCGCTCGGTGATCATGGGCGCCAGCTTCTGGGAGAGCCTGCCGGATGACAGCACGCAGGTGCCTCTCGGTATCGGCCGCGACTGCCACATCAAGAACGCCATCGTCGACTTCGACGCGCGAATCGGCGACGGCAGCAAACTGATCAACGCCGCCGGGGTTCAGGAGGCCGACGCCGACAACTACGTCATCCGCGAGGGGATCATCGTCGTCCCCAAAAACGCCGTCATCCCTCCGGGCACGGTGATCTGACAGCGATGGCCTACCGCATCTGCCAGCTCGCCGCCGAGGTCACTCCCTTTGCCAAGACGGGAGGCCTCGGCGACGTCGTCTCGGGCCTCTCCAGCTTCCTGGCCCGGGACGGTCACGACGTCCGGATCTTCCTGCCCTTCTATGCCCAGATCGCCCGGCGCTCCGAAGCGTTCGTGCCCGTGGATTTCATCCGCGACGTGCCGGTCGCGATCGGAGCCCGGCACTTCACGTTCTCCCTGCTCACGACCAAGCTTCCCGGCAGCGACGTTCCGGTCTACTTCGTGGACTGTCCGGAGCTTTTCGCCTACGCCGGGATCTATCACGGCGACTGGACCGATTGGCTGCGCTTCGCCGTCCTGACCCGCGCGGCTTTCGAATCCTGCCAGCGGATGGGATGGGGGCCGGACGTGGTGCACTGCCATGACTGGCACACGGCGCTCGCGCCCATTCTCCTCAAGGCCCAATACGGATGGGACCGCCTCTTCGATCAAACCCGCACCGTGCTGACGATCCACAACCTGGCCTACCAGGGGTACGTTCCAGCCGGCGTGGTGGGCGATCTGGGGCTCGGCAGCCACACCCACTGGCTGGATGCCGCGGACCTGGCGGCCGGCCGTTTCAACTTTCTGAAGACGGGCATCCTCCACGCCGATTTCATCACCGCCGTCAGCCGCACCTTCGCCCGCGAGATCCAGACCCCGGCGGACGGCTTCGCCCTCGACGGCCTGCTGCGCGCCCGCGGCGACCGGCTGGTGGGGATCGTCAATGGCGTGGATTATGACGAGTGGGACCCGGAGATCGATCCTCACCTTTTCTATCACTACTCCGCCCGCGACCTCTCCGGAAAATGGAACTGCAAGCGCACGTTATTGCGCGAGACGGGCCTCGACGAGCGCACGGCCGCACCGGTGATCGGCATCGTCTCGCGCCTGACACCGCAAAAAGGTTTCGATCTCGGCTTCGAGGTGCTGCCGGAGATCCTCGCCCGGCGCGATCTGCGGCTGGTGGCCTTGGGCAGCGGCGAGAAGATCTACGAGGATTTCTTCCAGGCCCTGCACGAGCGCTTCCCGGGCAAGGCATGGTTCTACAAGGGGTTCAACAGCGAGTTGGCGCACCGCATCGAAGCGGGCGCCGACATCTTCCTCATGCCCTCGAAGTTCGAGCCCTGCGGCCTGAACCAGTTGTACAGCCTGAAGTACGGCACGCCCCCGATCGTTCACAAAACCGGCGGCCTCGCCGACACCGTCGAGCTCTTCGACTCCGCCACCGGCCAGGGCACCGGCATCGTCTTCGATCACTTCGTCCCCGCCGGCCTGCGCTGGGCCCTCGACTACGCCCTCGACACCTACGCCCACCGCACCACCTGGGAAAAACTGATGGCCAACGGCATGGCGCAGGACTTCTCCTGGGACAAACAGGGCAAGGAGTACGTGGAGCTGTACGGGCGGCTGGCGGGGTAACGATCGCCGCAAACTGGGAGGACTCATGACTCCAAACTCGCCAGCCGACGAGTCCGTCGTCGAATTCACGCTGCGCGCCGCCGTGGCCGGGATCGTCTTCGGCATCCTGTTCGGCGCCGCCAACGCCTACCTGGGCCTGCGAGTCGGCCTCACGGTGGCGACCTCGATCCCCATCGCCGTCTTGACCGTGGCCCTGTTCCGCGTGATGGGCGGGCGGCGCGGGGGGATGATCCTCGAGGCCAACATGGCCCAGACCATAGGCTCGGCCAGCTCCTCCCTCGCCAGCGGCACCATCTTCACCATCCCGGCCCTCTTTCTCTGGGGGATCATTCCGCCTTTCTGGCAGGTGGCCGCGCTGGCGTTCCTCGGCGCCGTGCTGGGCATCAGCGCCATGATCCCCTTGCGGCGGCTCCTGATCGTGAAGAGCGCCGACGAGCTGCCGTATCCCGAGGGGACGGCTTGCGCCGAGGTGCTGCGCGCCACCGCCGCGGAGTCGCGGGGCGGACGCTGGATCTTTCTCGGCCTGGCGACTGGGGCCGCCATCAAGCTGGCCCTGGGAGCGGCCTGCCTGATCAGCTCCAACCTGTCCGTGGCCCTGGCCGGCATGCCCAAGGCCGAGCTCGCTCTGGAGATCGCACCCGCGCTCATCGCCGTGGGCTACATCCTGGGCTATCGCCAGTCGTCCATCATGGTCTCCGGCAGCCTGATCTCGGCCCTGGTGCTCACGCCGCTCATCGCGCTGGTGGGCGAC
>Ga0134125_10004775_pt1 | contig 15452 bp, 14 predicted proteins | sample KB31751_FD_96464 | JGI IMG/M metagenome (GOLD analysis project Ga0134125, IMG submission 96464) | Terrestrial soil microbial communities with excess Nitrogen fertilizer from Kellogg Biological Station, Michigan, USA - KB3-175-1 | ecosystem: Environmental > Terrestrial > Soil > Unclassified ... | reverse complement strand
TCGCCGCCCCGGCGGTATCCGTTCGGATCAGCAAAACTGCATCGACGAAGAACTCGACAGCCGCAGCGGAATCTCACGATCCTCCGCCCGGCGGACGTTCAATCGTTCGCCTTCGGAACACCCGCACAGCATCGGCGCCACCGCCCGTGCCTTGGATTCATCATCCGCCCACAGCGTTCCAATGACCCGCGACTGATCTTCCTTTACCAGCAACACCGAGAAGGTCATACCTGCCTCGCTTTCCTTTGCGACGCGAAAACGGTTTACAAATGTCGTGCCAGCAGGGCGATCGCAGATTCGGGATATTGGGAGGGCGAGGCTCCCGCCGAGCCGCGATTCTCGAGTGAGCTCCGGCTCGGCAGGAGCCTCGCCCAGCCTCGCCCTCCCGACGTCATGGGATTGCCGTGCTCCGTGCGTGTGACATTCCGTTCTTGACCGCAGGGGTAATCGGCATAGCATCCTGTCGTGCGTGAGGCATGTTGCCCACGCAATCGATAAGTCCCCGCCGGGCGCGATTCGCCCCGGCGAGAAGGAGATCGTCATGCACACTTCTTGTTGTGGTCCCCGTGCAGGGTTTGGTCGGCGTGGTTTCCACCGGGAGCCGGAAGGCTTCTCTTGGGGAGGTCCGTTCATGGGTCGTCATGGAGGCGAAGCACTGGAAGGGGGCTTCGGCGTGCGCAGGCCGCTGCGGTTCCTGGCCTACAAGCTTGGCCTGGATGAAAAGCAGGTCGAGCAGCTCGCCCGATTGCTCGATGAGCTCAAGACCGAGCGGGCGCAGGCCGAGGTGGATGACCGCCGCACGCTGGCGGAGTTCGCCGACGCCCTGGCCGGCGAGGCGTTCGACGCGGCCAGGGCCGCGTCAGCCGGCGACCGCCGCGTCGCATCCGCCACGCGATTGCGCGAAGCCGTCATCCGCTTCCTGAGCCAGATCCACGCCATCCTCAACCCCGATCAGCGGGCGCGCCTCGCCTACCTGATCCGCACCGGCGTACTGGTGGTCTGACGGATCGTCTCACGCAGAGGCGCCAAGTCGCAGAGGAAACTCGACACCGTGTCGGGTAGACAAGCGGGTTTGCGCCCCGTAAATTCTCGCACAGCGACGGCCCGCGGCCCGGCCGCACCGTCGCCCCGGGCCTCTTGGCGGAATTGGCAGACGCGATGGATTCAAAATCCATTGTCCAAAAGACGTGAGGGTTCGAGTCCCTCAGAGGCCAGTCACGGGCGTTGATCGCCGCTCTCGCTCCGCGGCCATTTCACCGAACGCCCGCTCCAGCCTGACGGCAAACGCGCGGTGGTTCAGCAGAACCGACGCGTGCAGCCGGTCGCGCATCTCCCGCCGCAGCTTGAGGAGCCGCTCGACATCCATCGCCAACTCAGACGCGACGCGAACAAACTGCTCTGGCGCATCGGCCGCGACTTCGATAGAGGCCGGTCCCTCACGTTCAATGCTCATCCGGATCCGGACCGAAAACGGGCGCGAGCGACTCCCGCGTGGGCGGTCGACGCTCGCGGCCGGATCTCCCAATGACATTGTCAATGCGGTTGCGCCGCCGTCCGAGGCAAGGCTTCGCCGAACTCGCTACGAGAAGCTGTACTCGGCCAGCCCGATGTCATAACTGCAGGCGGTGGTGTTCACGCCGCTGATTTCGACATTACCACTCGGGGCGGCGTTGACGGAGTCCAGCGATTGGGTTGTCCCGCCGAAGGTTCCGCTTTCCTCATAGGAAGTCCCGGAGGAGAAGCCGTCATAGTACGAGCCGTCCGGGTTGTAGGAATCGACGTAGAAGTCTCCATCGTCGATGCCGGACACCACGAACTTTCCGTTGCCCGTCATGCCGCCGGGCAGGATGATGCCGGTAGCGATGCCGGCGCGGTCGATGAGGCGGCCGCTGTGGGCGCTATCGCCGTTGCCAAAGCCCCAGGTGTCGTCCGGCTTTCCGTCCGTTCCGGTACCATTGAGCGTGTACCGGGCAATGGCGGAGCTGGTGCTCCCTTCGGCGTTCGTCGCGCCGGCGGCATACAGGTAGTCGTTGCTGCTGCTGTCCTCCCACTCGGCCAAGCTGTACAGCGCGTCGTTGGAATAGCCGACGCACGCGTTTGGGTTGCAGGCCGCGAAATTGGTCCGGACGATGCCGCTGCCGTCTGTGCCGAACCCGCTCTTAAGGCCGCCCCCGCGGTCTACGCAGGCGATGGTGAAGTCCGACGCCGTGCCGCCGCCGATGGAATACTCGGTGTACCCGCCGACGTACACCCGATCATCGGGGTGGTTATTGGCGACGATCGACGTGACGGTCACCGTGGTCGAACCGCTCACCGAGATCTTTTCTGTTCCCGGTTTGGTGCCGCCGCTGTTGAAGCCGGTGTTGAGGACCCCGGTGGAGTCCTCCAACTTCGCCACGACCATGTCACTGCCGCCGTCGTTACCGGCGACGTAGATGTTACCATTTTCGTCGAAATCGACGGCTGCGGCGACGCCGGGCTGCTGGATGATATGGTCGGTCTGCCAATTGACGGTCCCGCTCGTTGTCACCTCTGCGGCGACCATCCCCCACGCGGTTGACGAGCCGACCACCACGATGTTGTCGTCCTGCATGGCGATGGCATCGGGAACGTCGTCGCTTCCCTGCGGATCGCTAAGGAATTGTCCCCACTGCGTGAGCGTCAGCGTGCCGCTGCTGCCCCAAGTGGTGTCGATCGAGCCGCTGGACGTAAACCGTGTGATCGCAATGCTGTGATAGCCTCCGCTGACCTGCTCCGAGGTGGCGACATAGATGTCGCCTGTACTGGGGTCCACTCTCGATACCGCAGAACCCCCGGTCAGGTCCGGAGAATGGTTGAGCGGGCTGAACGCCATCAACGTCCGGGATTCGAGCGCCTGCATGACCGGCGGACTGCAGCGGCTCAGCGGCCGCGGAGCAAGGCGGTTGAGAGCGTTGCGAATGGATCCGATGCGACGCGAAGACTGACGCCTGATAGACATGGCGTCCTCCTTTAAGAAAAGGGAATTGGGAAAAAAAGGGGCGCGCGGGTGCCGTCCCACGGCCGGAAAGACAATGTGCGTGATGCCGCTACCTGGGGTTCGTCAGGAGGTAGTAGTGGTCGTAGGCGTCGTTGACGATGGCAAGCGAGTATCCCATCGGGTTGGGTGTCTTGGTCCCATTGAATTGGCTCGGGTCGACCAGCTCCACATGTCCGTCGGCCATGCCTTCGTTGGCGTAGCCGGAATGACGGGTGGTCAGCATGGGATAAACCTGGGCGCCCTTCTGCTCCGGCCGAACGGTAATTACGTTGATCTGGGCCACCGTGCTGCGAGGGCTGTCCTGTTCGACGACGAGAATCTTGTGCTCGGGATGGCAGATCTGATTGGAGCGCAGCCCGTAGCGGCTGCTGTTGTGCTGCAACTCGGCCAGATACGAGTTGAAGTTGTAGCTGAAGTTGCGGGGGTGCGCCAAGTCGGGCGTGCCGTCGCTGATGTCTGAATAGCGCGGGTCGGCCGCGTCGGAGGGACAGTTGAAGACCCTTTGGCGGCTCAGCGGATCCTTGGCCACATACGGCCATAGCGCCCCATTGCTCCAGTCGTACTGCGTAATGTCGGTCTGCCAGATGGCAAAATCCGAGCGGCCGGGATTGTCTTGGAACCCCCCGACCACCGGCGTCGGCAGCCATCCCTTGTTGTCGTCGGCGTACATCCGCATCGCGATGAGGATCTGCCGCTGATTGCTCTGGCAGGCGACGCACCGGGCCTGCTCCCAGGCCTTGGTCAGGGCGGGCAGCAGCAGAGCAGCAAGCGCCGCAATGATCCCGATCACGATCAGCAACTCGACCAACGTGAACGCGCGCGTGCGTCGCATCGGGGGCCTCCCTCGTAAACGTGTGACGGGAACGGGAATTCTGAAACCCGGCTGAGCGCCATACCGCGGCCACCGCAATTGTACAACCTGTCCACTCGTTGTTGCGTCCGCGCCGAAAGATCTCGCATATTACGAAATGTTCACTTGCTTTGTCGGAGCGACCTGGGCAGTATATAAGTTGGTAATGATTGCGCTGGATTCGCGCAGTCATTCTAAGCGGACTCCCAAAAAATAAGCCCGCCCGTTGAGGCACGAGGGATTCATTCGCTTGTGCCGGCTGGAGAAGCATGGGCTACAAGATACTGGGCGCGTCGTTCTGCATTCAATTGCCCTGAATTGGCCGGCCCGTTTTGGCTAGTCCGTTTTGGTCGGTTGAAGCGCCGTCGCACGGCCGTAAAGGTAAGAAGCCCCCCCGCGAGACGCGCGGGCGGACCTTGGGTGTTGTCTTTAACATTTTGGCTCTTCCGACGCCGGTGTGGACCGGCCACCGGGCTTCCGCGCCGCCATGCGTGGGCATGACGCCGCGTCAAGAGAGTGCATAGGAGGATCGCATGTCTCAACGTTGGCCCGCACCACCTCAGTAAACGCCTGACGGAAACCCTCGACGGCCTGCTGGCGGGAGAAAGCGCAAAGGAAATCGCGGCCCGGCTGGATCTCAGCCAGCACACCATCCACAACTACATCAAGGCGGTCTATCGGGAGTACCAAGTGAGCTCGCGTGGGGAGTTGCTGTCATTGTTCATCGCGTTGCCGAATCGCGACGGCCGCCGCCTGGCCCGCCAGGAGGTGCTGCAATGAGGCTCCAAGAGGCCGCGACCTTGAGAAGGCAGGGCCGGCTCGACGAGGCCGAATCGATCTGCCGGCGGGCCGTTGCCGCCAACCCGTTCAGTGCCGAGGCCTGTTTTGAGCTCGGAATGGTGCTGCACGCGCGCAAACAGACTGTGCAAGCCATCGAACTCGTGAAGCGCGCAGTTGCGTTCGCGCCTCGCGCGATCCAGCCTCGGGTGAATCTGGCCGGAATGCTGGGAATGGCCGGAAATGCCAGAGAATCGCTGGAGCAACTACAAATGGCGGTTCGGCTGGGTGCGCACACCCCGGAGTTGCACAACAACCTCGGCGCGACGCTCGACCGGCTCAATCGGCTGCCCGAGTCGGTGGCGCAGTTCCGCAAGGCAATTCAATTGCGCCCGGGCTATCCCGAAGCTCACTGCAATCTCGGAGGTGCGCTGCGAAAGACGGGACGCATTTCCGCCGCTCACCGGGAATACCGCGAGGCCCTGCGGCTGAGGCCGGACTACACGAACGTGTATAACGGACTGGCGGATGTGTCCTGCGAGCTTGGCGATGCAAGGGAAGCGGTGCGGTACTACCGGCAGTCTCTCGCCGTCGATCCGAACCAGCCGGGGGTGCATAGCGCGATGCTGTACGTGCTTCATTACCTCGAAGAGTACGGGCCGCAGGAATTATTTGACGAGCACTTGCAATGGGAAAGGAAGTTCGCGCCCGCGGCTCATCGACCGGATCCAGGTACGAACCCCCGGGCGGTCGGCAGCCGTCGGTTGCGAGTCGGGTACGTATCCCCAGACCTGCGCGAGCACACGGTTACCAAATTCATTACGCCAGCCTTGATTTGGCAGAATACCGATGAGTTCGAAGTCGTGTGCTACAGCGACACGACCGCTCCGGACGCTGTCACCGCGCGCCTCAAAAACCGTGTGGAGCGGTGGCGCGACACAGCTTCGCTGTCAGACGAGAAGCTTGAGCAACTGATCCGGGAGGACCAGATCGACATTCTGGTGGATCTTCGCGGTCATGGCGCAGGGAATCGGCTCGCACTTTTTGCCCGCAAGCCCGCGCCGATCCAGGTGAACATGGTCGGGTACTTTAATACGACCGGCCTGTCCACCATGGATTGGCGGGTCACAGACGCATATCAGGATCCGCATGGAGAGAGCGACCCGTTCCACACAGAGAAGCTCTTTCGGATGAAGGGTTCGTGCTGGTGCTACACGCCGAGCGAGGACGCCCCGGACGTGAGCTCCGAGCCGCCGGCTGTGGCCAATCGGTTTGTCACTTTCGGCTCACTGAACAAGATCGTGAAGGTGAGCCGCGGGTGCGCCGAAGGCTGGGCACGGGCGTTGGAGACGGTCCCGAAATCACGGCTGTTGCTGACCGTCGCCGAGGGGGACACTGACGGGGCCGTTCGACGGCGGCTGGCCGGCTGGGGCCTGGATCCCGCCCGGATCGACATCGTACCTAAGGCCGCAACATCAATGGATTATCTGGAGCGATTCGGGCGGATCGACATCGTCCTGGACACGTCCCCATTCAATGGGATCACCACCACGTGCGACGGTCTGTGGATGGGCGTGCCCGCGATCAGCCTGGCCGGGGAAACCTCGGTTTCCCGCGCCGGGCGGAGCATCCTCCAGGCGGCCGGGCTAGGCGAGCTTGCCGCGGACGGGGCGGAGCGGTTCGGTCAGATCGCGTCGGAACTGGCATTGGACGTGGGCCGGCTGCGGGAACTGCGGCGAAGCTTGCGGGAGCGGCTTCGGCAGTCGCCGTTGCTCGGTCACCGCGCGTTCGCGGCAAAGCTCGAACACGGATACCGGCGGATGGCGGGGCTGGACCCAGGGACGGCGGACATGGCGTAAGATTGTTTGGGGCCGCCGCTTCAACGGTAGCCCCGAACCAGGAACGTCCCGAGAAACGGCTTTACGTCTCGCGGCCAAAACAAAGGCGTGGAGAGGAGGATCAAATGGATCGGTTAACATGCAACTCTGGCTTGGTGCTTTTCTTCTGCGCCGCGTTTTTCGGGCAGGCAGCAGATGCAGCCGCGCCGTACAGCGCGGCTGATTTGTACGCCTTCCAAGGAACCCCGTACGCCGTGGCGGGCGGGCAGGTCGGGGGAGCGTGGGGCGGTGCACCCGCGCTGTGGACCGCGGACGGGGCGCTGCACAATCTGAACTCGCCCGGGGAGTTCAGCGGGGCGGTGTATGGGATCGGCGGGATTTTTCAGGTGGGGTTTGTCAATCAAGATGCGGCGCTGTGGCAGGGCTCGGCTTCGGGCGGGTGGCTCAACCTGGGGTCGGCCACCAGCTTTACGTACTCGGCCGCGACAGCCATTGGAGGAACGGCGCCCAATCAAGTGATCGTGGGATACGGCTCCCCCGGTAATGGCAATGTTGCGGTGATGTGGAGCGGGGCTTATTTCGCAACCGTGACCGGGTTAAACGGGGTTCATTACAGCTCCTCGGAAGCGCTGGGAACGGACGGCGTTCACCAGGTGGGCTGGGGCACGGATGCCGCCGGCAAGCACGCGCTGATGTGGGCCGGGAGCGCCGACTCGGTGATCGACCTGACCCCGGCCAACATTCCCGGCTTCACCAACGCCGAAGCGTTCGGCGTCCAGGGCCAGCAACAGGTGGGCGAATTACTCGACGCGCAGAACAAGACGAACGCGGTTGTCTGGTCCGGCTCGGCGGCTTCCGCGATCGATCTTCAGCCGCTGAATCTCACCGGGATCCTGGAGTCGGTCGCGGTCGCGACCAACGGCACGCAGCAGGTCGGCTGGGGCGACAATGGTACTCCCGGCGCCGCCCCCTCCGCTCTGCTCTGGAGCGGCTCGGCCGACTCGGTGGTGGACCTCCAAAGCCTGCTCAATCCCGCCGAGTTTGTCAGCTCGCAGGCATATAGCATTGACGCTGATGGGAACGTGTTCGGCATTGCGACTGATACGTCGGGGCAGGAGCACGCGATCGAGTGGCAGGCCGTTCCGGAGCCCGCGGGGCTGGGGGTGCTGGTTCTGGCCGGTATGATGTTGCGGCGGACGAAGGGATCCGTGTGAGCGGAAAGGGCGCGAACGGAGAGGAGAGATGCGCACGTTCAGCACTTGCCGGCGGAAAAGTCTGGTTATCTTGACGGCGGGGGCATCGCTGCGAATGGCAGCGGCGGCACAGGCTTCGCCGGCGTATCAGGGGATCAGCCTTTACCCGCTGGCGGCGCCCAGCGGCGGAACCGTCGGCACCATTCAGGGGATCAATAACGGGCAGACGTTCGGGTCCGTGCAGATCGGATCCAATACCCTGGCGGCCATCTGGAGCGGCAATGGCTCGCTGGCCGTTCTGCAACCCAGCAACCTGGGCTACTACAGCGGGTCGATGGTGATGAGCGGAGCGCCGGGCATTCAGGGCGGGTGGGCCGTCAATTCGGACAATAGCCAGAATCACGCCATGCTCTGGACCGGGGCGGCCAATACCGCGATCGATCTGAATCCAACCAATCTGTACGCGTACTACAACTCGCAAATCAACGCCGTAAGCACGGGCCAGCAGGTGGGCTCCGGCGCGAGCATTTCTCACGGAACGCACGCGGTGATCTGGGCCGGAACCGCCGACTCGGCGATCGATGTCAACCCCGCTGGGGCGGCGGGCTCCGTGCTGCTGGGGACCGACGGCATCAACCAGGTGGGGTACACGACCTCGAACGTATTCTATACCGGAACGAACCCGCCGGGCCTGTTGCAGGCGGGCCTCTGGAGCGGCACGACGGACTCGTACGCCAATCTCACGCCTCCCGCGGCGTCGTGGTCTTTCCGGACGCTGGGAGCGGTTGGCAGCTCACAGGCGGTTGCCGTTTTCGGCCGGCAGCAGGTCGGGAACGCCGTTGTGACGGTACAAGACTGGCACAACCCGGCGAACATCACTTTCGTGAACCACGCGTTTCTCTGGACCGGCACCGGAAGCTCGGCGGTGGACCTGAATCCGGCCGACCACAACGCGAGCTGGGCGCTGGCGACCAATGGTAGTTTGCAGGTCGGCTACACGGTGGACTACCTTGCCGACACCGACCTGACGCAAGCCGCTGTGTGGCAGGGCACCGCCGCGTCGGAGCTCAACCTTCAGCAGTTCCTTCCCGCCGGGTTCCAGTCGTCGCAGGCGTATAGCATCGACGCGGCGGGAGACATCTTCGGCGTCGGGTTGGACAACTTTGGCGTGTATCACGCGTTGGAGTGGACGCCGCTGCCGGAGCCCGGGCAATTCGGCGCAATATCCGTCGTCCTTGTGGCACTATTACTAACGCGCATCCGGCATGCGAGCCAAAACCACAGAGTGCACTGAGAGCACAGAGGCCACGGAGAAAAACGAACGCTGGATCTCTTCCTTTGCTCTGTATGGACTCTGTGTTCTCCGTGTCCTCTGTGCCCTCTGTGATTCCCTCGTTCGGTTGAGGGCAGCGGTGAGTCGGGGCGGAGTCGAACCGTCTTTCAAGGGTCGCTTAAGGTCCGCCGTCCGGCCCGATGATGATCCGGCCGCGGTGCAGCGGGGTTGTCGTCCCGCGGGTCGTCGGACGGGTGGCCGGGTGATCGGTCATTTCGATGTCGATGGCGCCGGTGTAGTACCGCCAGCCGCGGCCCAGGAAAACCTGGTCTTTGAGCATCTGGTCCACGCTCGCGGGGACGATCGCCTTGAACTTCTGCTTGCGGTTGACGATCACCGACACCGGCTGGCTTAAATTCACCATCTGATCGTTGACGTAGAACCGCAGCGTATCGACGTTGTCCGCCACGGCGTCGATCTGATTGTTGTGTACCTCGGCCTTGATGCTGCAGGCATTCGGGTACACCGTCATGTGCCCCGTTCCGTGACGGAAAAACAGCGGGTGTTCCTTGCCGGTGTTCAGCTCCTGGTAGATCTGGACCCAATCATTGCGGTTGAAAATGATGTCGGGCCGGTCGGTTTCGAGCCACACCTGCGGCGGATAAAGCGATCGCACCGCCGAGCGCATCGTCTGGTACTCCCGCTCAACGATCTCCGGTGTCGGATCATGCCCGATCCCGCGCGACTCGTAAAAATCAACCGGGATATTCATCGACCGAAGCGATTCAATCAGCGACCGGGCGAATCCGATTTTGATGGCCTTGTCGGCGTCGTCGTGCCAGACCACCGGGAGCGTGTTTCGCAGGTTCATGAGCCGCACGCGCTCGAAGTCGGCCGGGGCCGCGCCGGCCATCGGGTTGATCGCGGCGAAGTACGTCGGGTAGTGAAGGCCCAGGTACCACACGCCCATGGCGCCGATCGAATGGCCGGTCATGTAAACCCGCGCCGGATCGACGTTCACGTGATCGGCCGCGTCGAACATCGGCTGCATCACGCTGTTCATCCCCGCGTAGCTGGGGCCGTACACCTGCTCCAGATCCAGCAGCGGCATCAGAACAATCGCATCCGGATGCCGCGTGATCTCGCCCTGAACCCAACTGGTGTAAATCTGCGCGACGCGCATCGCGCCCGGCGGCGGGTCGGTGAGAAACGCCATCGCGTCCGGCAGCCTGATCACCAGCGGCCAGGGCTTCGTCCGGTCGTAGCCCCTGGGAACGCCCAGAAAGTAGCGAAGCTCGAACGGCCCTTTCTTTCGGTTGACGTAGAACACCCCGCCCCCGGAAAGGGCGGGCCAGTGCGAGCGGATTCGGCACAGCCGGCCGAGGATGCCGACGTCGAGCTTCGTCGCCTCCAACGACTTGACGATCGCCTTGCGGGCGGCCGATGTACGGGAGGCGAAATACTGCTCCAGGAGCGCGTGTGCAGGCTCAAGCTGGTCGGCCAGCACCGGATCGTAAACCGATCCCAATTCCGTCCGGTACATCTCGCCCAACTGCGCTGCGGGAATCGTCTCATTCTCCGGTGGCGGCATCAGGCCGGGCCCGTTCATGGGCACGCCGATCAACGGTTGCCGCCCAGCGCCGGCGCACGCGATTGCCAGCAGAATCAACGCGGAAAGAGGTTGGAATCTCAAGGTGCAACTCTCGGTAGCCGCGGGACGGGCTGGAGCTCTGAAACCTCTCCTATCCCGTTCTCGCTTGGAGAGAGAATTGTACACAAACCCGGATTTGGCGGCACCTAATTGGGTCCCAATCCGATGACGCGGTGGATTGCGGCCTGGAGGGTGGCCAGGTCGACCGGCTTGGTCAGGTGCTCGGCAAAGCCGGCATCGCGGCTGGCGGCGATGTCGGAATCCATCCCGTAGCCGGTCAGCGCGATCGCGGGGCCGTCGTAGCGGGAGCGCAGTTGGCGGATCACGTCCAGGCCGCTGCCGTCAGGGAGGCCCAGATCGGAGATGATCAGATCAAACCCGTCGCGAGCCGCGGCGGCGGTCGCGGAGGCCACTGTCATCGCGCCGGTGACGCGGTGTCCGGTCTGCCGCAAGAGACGCTCCAGCGCCCGCAGGGTCGGCTCGTGGTCCTCCACCACCAGCACGTTGAGCGGTGACGCGGCCGGCAGCTCCGTCGGTTGCTCCTGCGGCGGCGCGGCCTCTGCCAGCGGGTGGGGCGCCAGTGGGAGTTCGACGGTGAACGTGGCGCCGCGCCCGCGTCCTTTGCTGGCGGCGGTGATGGTGCCGCCATGCGCTTCGGCCAGCTTGCGCGAGATCGCCAGCCCCAGCCCCAGGCCAGCCTGCTTCCGTTCGGAGCGGGCGTCCCCCTGCTCGAACGCGGCGAAGAGCCGCGGCAATACCGCGGCGTCAATGCCCGCCCCCGTGTCGATGACTTGCACCCGGATCCGGTCACGCGAAGCGTCGAACGATTGCACCGTGATGGTTCCGTTGGGGCCGGTGAACTTCTCGGCGTTGTTGATCAGGTTCCAGAAGATCTGCTGAAGGCGGGTGGCGTCGCCGCGGACGGTATGGCGCGTGGCCGACAGGTCCACCACCAGCCGGGCCGAAGCCTCGCGCTGGCAGATGTCGATCGCCGAGCGGACGATCACGTGCAGGTCCACGTCCTGCTGATCGAGCTGCAGCTTGCCCTTGGCAACGCGCGTCAGATCCAGCAGATCGGAGATGAGGCGGCTCTCCAGCTCGACATTCCGGCGGATCATCTCCACGTCGGCCCGCAAGTCCTCCGGCAGATCGGGATGCGTTTCCATCAGCGAGACGTTGAGCAACACGGGCGTGAGCGGCGTGCGCAGCTCGTGGCTGAGCGTCGCCAGGAATTCGCTCTTGGCCTCGCTGGCCCGGCGGGCCTCATCGGCCGAGGCCTCGGCCATTGCCCGCGCCGACTTTTCGCTGGCCAGCAGCCGCTCCCGTTCCTCCAGGTGGTCGCGCAACTGGTACTGTCGCTCGCGGGCCCGGACGGCGGCGCGAACCACGCTGAGCAGCGTGGTCACGCGCATCGGCCTCTCGATCAGGCTGACGTTCCCGAGCGTGGCCATGGCTTTATCGACGGCCGACGACTCCCCGGCGGCGCGGGTCAGCACGATCACCGGCAGGTCCGACCAGACCGGCTGCCGCGACAGTTGCTCCGCCAGTACGTCCGATTCGTCCGACAGCACCAGTTCCTCCGGGACGATCAGCGCCGCCGCTCCCAGCACCGCCCGCGCGCAAAGCTCGTCCAGCGAGGGGCACATTTCGCAGGCGATCCCGGAGCCGGCCAGCACGCGCGCCGTCGCTTCGCCGTCCCGCATCGTGGGGGCCAGCAGCAGCACGCGGCGATCGGTGGCGGGGCGTTCAGCGGGCATGGGCTTCACCCCCGGGCGGTGTGCCCTCGTCGTCGAAGCCGGCGGGCAGAGGGCCGATAACGGTGGGCACGCCGGTCAGCACGCCCTGGAAGCCGGTCAATGGTTCCCCAATCATCAACCCCTCGTTACCGAACCGCATCTCGCGGATCGTGTGCTCGTGTGCCCCGGAGCGTTTCTTGAAAATTGAGATCGCCCGGCGCACGCATCCCCGCGCCTCAAAGTAGCGGAACAGCAGCACGTTGTCCGCCAGGTAAGTGGTATCCACCGGCGTCTGCATCGCGCCGACTACTCCCGACTGCGTTACCGTCACCAGCGTGCTCACGCCGCGATGACTCAGGTAGGTGAACAGCTCGTGCAACTGGGCGCTGAGGAACTTCTCCTGCGACATGGAGTGGAGATAGCCGTTGAGGCTGTCGATCATCACCACTTTGGCAGGCCGGCCGCTGGCGTCCTGGCCGTTGACGGCCTGACGAAGAATGGAGATGAATTCGCCCGGCGAGAGCTCCGCCGGATCCACCTGCTGCACGCTGACCAAGCCCTGCTCCATCAGCCTATCGAGCGGCATGCTCAGCTTGGCGGCGCGGGTGCGGAGGGTCTTGGCGCTTTCGTCGAAGATGAACAGGGCCGCGCGTTCGCCGCGCCCGGCGGCGGCCAGGGCGACCTGGAGGGCGACGCTGGATTTGCCGATCCCCGCCGGGCCGATCAGCAGCGTGCTGCTGCCGGTGGGCAGCCCGCCGCCCAGCAGCCGGTCGAGGGCGGGGTTGCCGGTGGGGGCATCGTGGTCAGGGACATCGTTGAGGTGCTCGGCGGCGATGAGCCGGGGGAACACGTCGAGCCCGCCGCGGCGGATGGTGTAGTCGTGCATCCCGCCGCGGAACCCCAGCCCGCGCATCTTCCGCACCGTCAGCCGACGCCGCTCGGCTCCGAATTCGGTGACCGTCTGCTCCAGGTGAATTACCCCGTGGGCGATGCTCTGGAGCTGCATGTCTTCCGCCGGCCCCGTCTTGTCATCCAGCAGCAGCACGGTGGACTGCCTGCCGGCAAAGAACTGCTTGAGCCCCAGGATCTGGCGCCGATAGCGGAGCGGATTGTGCGCCAGCAGCCGCATCTCCGAGAGCGAATCAAACACCACCCGCCGCGGCTTGGTCTTCTCCACCTTCGCCAGCACCGCGCGTGTCGTCTCGCTGAGCTCCAGCTCCGATGGGTGGAACATCGTCAGTTGCGATTCGGCATCGAGGCTCTGCTCCGCCGACTCCATCTCATGAATGTCGATCCCCTCCAGCGACCAGCCGTGGCTTTTCGCGACGGCCAGCAGTTCCTGCCGCGTTTCCGAAAGCGTGACGTACAACGTCCGCTCCCCGCGCCGCACGCCTTCGAGCAGGTATTGGAGGGCGAGCGTGGTTTTCCCGCTGCCGGGGTTTCCCTCGATCAAGTACAGCCGGTTGGGCGTGAGCCCGCCGCGAAGGATGTCGTCCAGCCCGCCGACACCCGTGGCGACGGGCTTTTCATCGATCTTCGAAAGCTCCTCCATTGTCGATTCAGCCTTTCACCCCGCCGCCGCCAGCCCCGGCCCACGGCCCATACGTGGACCGGACGTCGCAATGACGGAGATTGACCCAGCCTTGGGTACCGATAGACGGACCCAATGGTAGCACAACCGCCGCCGGAAGCGGGGCGTCCAAAATATCGCGGCGGGGTAGCCAGGTGGGTGCGGAACTTGATGTCAAAGACAATTCTCGCACCGCTGGTGCGAGGTTTCGATTCCCCGTTCAAGGCTTGAGCAACGCGTTGAATCCCGCTTGCTCGAAGTGTCGATCGCCGGTCAGTGCGTCTGTCACCGCTTCGCGATGCATGACGTGGCATCGACGGCGCGTTGTCGGGCCGCCTCGCCCTTTCGGTTCATCAGCGCGGTGAAGTAGTAAGTGTCGGCAAAGACGTCGCTCATCGCTTGGGGGTCCCGTGGAGATAATGGTCGACCTGCTCGGCCGCATCCTCGGGCAGCCCCTCGGCCTTCCCAGCCAGCGCCAGGAGCTTGTCCCATACGCTTGGGGCGGGCGCCGCTGGCAGCGTGTTGATCTCAACCTCGGTCCCATCCGGCAGTTGGATTGGCCCCTCCAGTACGACAGTGCCCTGCTTGATTCGTCCTCGGTAGGTCATAGAAGCCTCGCACGCCGCCTGCGTTGCGGCTCACTTCCAGAGGATTGTATCGGCATTTCAACGGAAGAACGAGCCAGCGGCGGGCTCATTAGTTTTCAGACAGAGCCGATGCCAGCGGTTCTGCATCATTTCACCGGATACGGCCCCTCGGCAAACGTCCGATCATGGTATCCCTTGGCACCGATCATCCGAGCCAGCGGGCTTCTGATCTCTTCCCCGGCGGCCAGGAGCTCGATCAGCAACTTGAAATCGTACCGCGGCTGCCACCCAAGCTCGCGCCGGGCCTTGGCATTGACGTAGACGCGGTCGATGGTGGGAAACATCCGCCAGCCGCGGCGGGCGTACTCCTGCTCGAACCGCGGCACGCGACGCCGGACCACCGCCGGAGCGTCGGCGCGCAAGTCCGCCAGATCGCTTAGCTCAAATGGCGTGGTCGCGCTGATGATGTACCGCCCGAAGCCGATCGCCGCCGCGCGCTCGGCCGCCAGCAGGTGCGCGCTGACCACATCCTCAATCTCCACCCGGCGGAACAGGTACTCATTGACCTTCAGATTCTCGTCCGCGTACGCATCGCGGCTTGCCTTGTCATCGTCCGCCTCGGGAAAGAACCGCGACGTCCTGAGCACCACGCATGCGAGCCCATGATTCCGATGGAAGATCCGGCACCGGTCTTCCGCGCCGGCCTTGGTGACGCCGTAGATGTTCTTGGGAACCGGGACCACGTCCTCCGTCACCCAGGCCGCCGGCGCCCCGCCCGGCGGGACGAGGGCGCCCCCGAACACGCTGGTCGTGCTCGTGTACACAAACGCCCCGACCCCCGCCGCGACCGCCTCCTCCAACAGGTTGAGCGTCCCCGTGACGTTGACATCCACGAACTCCTGCCGGCTATGCGTCGCCAGGTGCGGCTTATGCAGCGTCGCCGCATGAAGCACCACAT
>Ga0134125_10004774_pt1 | contig 15454 bp, 13 predicted proteins | sample KB31751_FD_96464 | JGI IMG/M metagenome (GOLD analysis project Ga0134125, IMG submission 96464) | Terrestrial soil microbial communities with excess Nitrogen fertilizer from Kellogg Biological Station, Michigan, USA - KB3-175-1 | ecosystem: Environmental > Terrestrial > Soil > Unclassified ... | reverse complement strand
CGGGCTGGTGGCCAGGGGTGTCCGTCCGGCCGGACGGGAGCTGGTGCCGTGCAGCCGGGGCCGCAATAAGGTGGGGCCGGCGGCGTGCTTGATCCGGGTCTTGATCCAGGCCAACTGCTTTCCGGTTTCGCTAGAGCAATGCTCGACGACGCGGACCAGATCGCGGTCCTCCAAGCCGCGACCGGCTTGCATCAGGACCGTCCAGCCCACATCCACGAGACAGGCCGAGAGGTAGAGGTCCTGGAACGCGAGGAACCGGGCGGGGCGGTAGCCGACGGGTTGTTGGGGGGACGCCGGTCCATCCGGGGCAGCGTCGGGGGCTGTTGGGTAGCGTTCAAGAAAGGTGTCGAGGGCGCGGGCATGTTCGCGCCCCTGGTTCGCCAGCGCCAGGAAGAGCGTCCTACTGGCTTCGTCGTCCGGTTCGGAACCGGCAACGTGCGCGTAGGAATCGGCCAGGCCCAGTTCCGCCCGTTGGAGGTTGCGTAAGTATTCTGGAAGTTCCACGGTCGTCCTCCGGTCGGCTCCGTTGCCCGTCACGGGCAGCATCACGGTCTAGGTGGTGCCGGCCCTCCAGGATGCGGGAAGGCCGGCGGTGAGGTGGCCGTAGAAGCCATCGCATTTGCTGCACCAGTAGGTCACTTCCCAGCCCCTGGCCCCCGTCGGCAGGAAGCTGGGTTGGAGGTTGTCCGGCACCAGGAACTCATCGGTGCCGCACTGGGTGCACGTGCAGGGTTGTACTTCCTCGGCGGGCGCCGGGTGGAGCGGCTTCTCGGTTGCCGGTCGATGGTGGTAGGAGAGGCTCATGGTGTGCTCCTGGCAAGTCGAGGTGCCGGGAAGAGCCTTCCCCTGGCACGGCTGGCGGTGCACCTCCGCTGCTTGAAGATGCTGGCCGCTCCGGCGCTCGGCTGGCAAGATGCCAGCACGACCGTCGTCCGGTTGTGTCCATCGTTGGCCGCCCTCGAGGGGGAAGTCAAGGACTTTTGCGACTGCCCGCTCAACGGGCAGGCAGCATGCGAGGCCGGCAACCCGTTCTCGTGGCTAGCCCGCCACCGGAACCCGCATCCGTGCCCGCCGGGATCCCGTCAGACGCACGTAGTCCAAGGGGGCTACGGGCTCGGGGTGGCCGTCGGGGTGGGCTGGCTCGCCGAGCCGGGCGTGCCAGGCAGGCGGGACAAGTCCGAGATACTGCCGGTTGGCCGCCAGGAAGGCACGCAGGGCGGGACAGAAGGGGACGACCGCGACGCGGCTGAAGTGGGCATCCTCGAGGACCCGGCGCAGGAGCGCCGTGACCAGATCCGGTGACTTGAAGTTGCGGGCAAGACTGGAATGCAGGATCCACATTTCGTTTCCCGACATGCGGTACTGGACGTAGCCGGCGAGCTCGCCGGCCTCGAAAAGCTGGTACTGCAGTTCTTCGCGGTTGTTTTCGATGACGGGCATGTTGTGTACCCTTCCCGTCACGGCAAGCAGGAAGCGGGCCGTGACTTACTTCTGTCGAAGCGTTCTCTGACGGCCCGCTGCTGAACCGTGACCTCAGCTTACAGATCCAGAGGAGAAGTGACAACGTGTGGAAATTGTGGGTTCTCCCAGGGTTCCCGGGGAGGATCGGCCGGGACGCAAAGCCTTGACTCTCCGGGTCGACCCCGGCCTACCGTGGGGGTGGAAGGACTCCGCGGGGCGTGGAGCGCGCCCCCCAGTCCAGTGAATCCAGTTTCCACATGGCAGCGCAGTTGTCCGACGGAGGAACAAGCATGACCAATCCCAGCCCAGAACCCCACGCCCGTTCGAAGGCCAACGACAACACCGAGCCCGACCATCCCCAGGGCAAGACCCTGACCACCAGCCAAGGCGCCCCGCTCGGCGACACCGACCACTCCCTGAAGGCAGGGCCCCGGGGGCCGGTACTGCTCCAGGACCATCACCTGCGCGAGAAGATCACCCACTTCGACCACGAACGCATCCCCGAACGCGTTGTCCACGCCCGCGGGGCCGGCGCGCACGGACGGTTCGTCAGCTACGGGACCGGGGCCAAACTCACCGAAGCTTCCTTTCTCGCCGAAGGGGTGGAGACACCGGTGTTCGTGCGTTTCTCCACGGTGGCCGGTTCCCGCGGATCCGCCGATACGGTCCGTGACACCCGGGGATTCGCCACCAAGTTCTACACCGAAGACGGCGTCTACGACCTGGTCGGGAACAACATCCCGGTCTTCTTCATCCAGGACGGCATCAAGTTCCCCGACGTGGTCCATTCGGTCAAGCCGCACCCCGATCTGGAGATCCCGCAGGCCCAGTCGGCGCACGATACTTTTTGGGACTTCGTCTCCCTGCATACCGAAGCGCAGAACCACACCATGTGGTTCATGGCAGACCGCGGGATCCCCCGTTCCTTCCGGATGATGGAGGGCTTCGGAGTCCACACGTTCAAACTCATCGCCGCAGACGGAACGACGTCTCTGGTGAAGTTCCACTGGAAGCCGAAACTCGGCGTGCACTCCCTGGTCTGGGAAGAAGCCCTGCTGACCAACGGCAACGACCCGGACTTCCACCGCCGCGACTTGGCTACGGCCATCGACGCCGGCGCATTCCCGGAGTGGGAATTGGGAGTGCAGGTTTTCCCCGATACGGAGGACCAGATGTTCGAGGGCATCGACCTGCTCGATCCGACGAAGTTCGTCCCCGAGGAACTGGCCCAGGTGCAGATGCTGGGCAAGATGACCCTGGACCGGAACCCGTCGAACTACTTCGCCGAGACCGAACAGGTCGCGTTCCACCCCGGCCACCTGGTCCGGGGGATCGACGTCACGAACGACCCGCTCTTGCAGGGCCGCCTCTTCTCCTACATCGACACGCAGATCACCCGGCTAGGCGGCCCGAACTTCTCGCAGCTGCCCATCAACCTGCCCCATGCTCAGGTCAACGACATGCTGCGCGACGGCATGCACCAGACCTACATCCACGAGGGCGTGGCCCCGTACCACCCGAACTCGCTGGACGGGGGATGCCCCTTCATGGCAGGTGAAGGCGATTCGACGCGGCTGCCCTTCATCGACGTGCCCGAGCATATCGCCGACTCGGTCAAGGAACGCCGGAATCCGGCCACGTTCGAAGACCACTACAGCCAGGCGAGGTTGTTCTACCGCAGCCTGTCGCCGCAGGAACAGCTGCACGTCCAGCAGGCCTACTCCTTCGAGCTGGGCAAGTGCACCAGCGAGGAGGTGAGGGCCCGTCAGGTGCAGGCCCTGGCCAACATCGACGCCGGGCTCTGCGCGGAGGTCGCCACGTCCCTCGGGTTGCCGGCTCCGGAACCCGACACCGAGGTCGAGGACCGTGCCCCCAGCCCGGCCCTATCTCAGGTCGGCAAGACTTGGCCCGTGGACGGACGTGTCCTGGGCATCGTCGCGGACCACGCGACCGACGCGACGGTGATCGAGACCCTGCTGGCCGCCACCCACGCGGCGGGCATGACACCGCTGCTGATTGCCCCCACGGGTGGGCGCCTGGCGGATGGATCGCCGGTGGACCGGACCTTCCTGACCGGTCGCTCCATGGAATACGACGCACTGATCCTCGCGGCCGCCCCGGGGGCCGGACCCGACGCGAAAGCCGACCTGGACGCCAAGACCGCGGCGGTCGTGCCGCCCGAGGCCGGCAATCTTGACCCGCGGCTGGTCCTCCTGCTCCAGGAGGTCTACCGCCAGGCCAAGGCCATCATCCTGGCCGGCCCCGGTGCAGGCGTGATGGCCGGCTCCGGGTTGCCCGTCGAGTCTCCGGGCGTCCGGGAAGCGGGACCAGCCCAAGCCGTCGACGCGGCGGCCGAGCTGCTGGCCTCACACCGCGTGTGGGAGCGATTCGCCTGACCACGGCGCGGGTCCGGGACTCCGGGGCCCGCCACCGCGGGGGCCGAGCGGCCCCTCAGTCCGGGGCCCGAAGGCTGGGCCGCATCCGCCGTGGCCGGCCTCCGACCGGCCACGATCGCTGACATTCCAATGGAGGAACCATGAAGGCCTTGACCTGGCAAGCGAAACGCAAAATCGAGTATTACGACGTCCCCGATCCGCGCATCGAGGAAGCCGATGACATCATCATCAAGGTCACCTCGACGGCGATCTGCGGGTCGGACCTGCACCTGTATGAACTCCTCGGGCCCTACATGCATCCCGGCGACATCGTGGGCCACGAGGCAATGGGTGTCGTCCAGGAGATCGGCTCCGGAGTCTCCCGGGTGAAGGTGGGCGACCGGGTCGTCATCCCGTTCAATGTCGCGTGCGGTACGTGTTGGATGTGCACGCGCGGGCTCCAATCCCAATGCGAAACCACCCAAAACCACAGCCATGGCAAGGGGGCGTCACTCTTCGGCTATTCCGAGCTCTATGGCCGCGTTCCCGGTGGCCAAGCCGAATACCTGCGGGTGCCCCACGGGGACTACTCCGCCATCGTGGTTGGCGACGAGCTGCCCGACCACCGCTACCTGTTCCTCTCGGACATCCTTCCCACCGCGTGGCAGGGGGTGGTCTACGCCGACGTGCCCGACGGCGGAACACTGGCCGTTTTCGGACTCGGGCCCGTGGGACAGCTGGCTGCCCGCATCGGCGTTCACCTGGGGCATCGGGTCGTCGGCATCGACCCGGTTCCGGAACGACGTGCGATGGCCGCCCGCCATGGGGTCCAGGTGCTGGATTTCTCCAGCGGGATCGCCGACGAGCTCCGGGAACTGACGCAGCGGGGCCCGGACTCGATCGTCGATGCCGTGGGCATGGAGGCGCACGGCTCCGCGGCGGCCAAGACGCTCCAAGAGGCGACCGGCCTGCTGCCGGACAAGATCGCGCAGAAGGCCATGGAGACGGCGGCGGTGGACCGGACCGCCGTCCTGCACACGGCCATCGACGCGGTCAGGAGGGGCGGGACCATCTCGCTTAGCGGCGTCTACTCGGGCAAGGTCACCCCCATGCCGTTGCTGGACATGTTCGACAAGCAGATCCAGTTCCGGGAAGGCCAATGCAACGTGCGCCGGTGGGTCGACGACTTGCTGCCGTTGGCGGAGGACTCCTCCGACCCGTTGGGCCTGGATGACCTGGTCACGCACAACGTCCCGCTGTTCCGTGGCCCCGAAATGTATTCGACCTTCCAGAAGAAGGACGACGGCTGCATCAAGGTGGTGATGCAGCCGTGAACCCGGCCGGGGCCCCGGTCTCCGGCCGGGCTTGAAGCCCAAACACGAGGGCCCCGTGTTCCTGTCCGGAACGCGGGGCCCTCGGCCGGTGGCCGGCGACTAGTCGAAGGAGATGAACTCCACGAGGTCGCCGACGCGGTCACGGGGGTAGCTGCGGGCGATGTCGGCCTGGCTGAGCATGCCGACGAGGTCGTGTCCGTCGATCACCGGAAGCCGGCGCAGCTGGTGCTTCTGCATCGTGGAGATGGCTTCCTCGATGGGGTCGTCCGCCCCGATCGTGACGGGCTTGCCCTCGCCGAGATCGCCGGCAAGCGTCGTAGGCGGGTCGCCACCGGTGGCGAGGCATTTGACCACGATGTCGCGGTCGGTCACGACGCCCTTGAGGCGGTTGTCGTCCCCGCAGATGGGCAGCGAACCGACATCCAGCTGGACCATCTTCTGTGCCGCCTGCTCGAGTGTCTCGTTGGCGCCGACGCATTCGGCGGAGCCGGTCATGTAATCGCGTGCGGTTTCCATGTCGGGAACCCTCCTTGGTGATGAGGTGGCCTGTTCCGGCACGGCGTCCGGGTTTACCGGGAGACGAGCTTGAAGAATGTGCTGGGCTCCCCGTTGCTCTTCTGCTCCTGGTAGAGCAGGGCAAGGTTGGAGGCGTCGAACTTGTCGAACCAGTCCTCCCAGGAGATGTGTGCCAGCTCGTCTTCGCCGGTTCCGCCCGGGAAGTCGAACCGCAGGATGCCGGGGTCGTCGGCGTCCCCGGCGGAACGGACACAGGCGGGGGTGCCGTCGAGCTTTTCCGCCCAGGCCCGGATTTCGTCGTGGTCCGTGGTGGTAGTGGATTCGGATGACATGTGATCTCCCAACTGCCCGGCGCGGCCGAAGGCGGCCTGCGGCCGGAGCGTGTCGACGCTGTGGTGCTGGTCCGCCGCCGTCTGGCGGGTATGCCGGCCGGAGCCCGAGGGCGGGTGCCGTCCGGCGGCCAACACCTTTGACGCTACGGCTGGCGCCCCGCGCTGTCCACGCATTGCGTAGCCCAGCGGCGGGTGTCCTCCCCGGCGTCGGGCAGGCCGGCGAGGTAGTCGGCGAAGCCGTGGTCGAGCCGGCCGCGTAGCCGGGCCGACGTGATGACCGTGGGGGAGCTGCTGGACCGCACCCTTGCGCCGTGGGCACGCAAGGCGGCGACCAGCCGGACGTCCTCGTCGCAGGATACCGGGGCGAAGCCCCCGGCCTGCAGGTAGGCGGAGGCCCGTACCCCGAGATTCGCCCCGTGGATGTGGGGATGACCCTCGGTGCTGCTGTGTGCGGCCCGCCATGCGGCGAACCGCGCCGGGCCCAGTTCCGCGCTGTCGGGTTCAACGGTTCCGGCCAGGGCGTCGGCACCGTCATCGGCGGCCTCGGCGAAGAGGTCGAGCCAGTCGGGCGGAACACGCGTATCGGCATCGGTGTTCGCGATCCACCAGCGGTGCAGGGACGGCGGGGCAACATCTGCCAAGGCCTTGGACACGCCCAGGGCCCGGGCAGCTCCGACGCACCGGGCACCGGTCGAGATCGTGCTGATCCGGCCGTCCGCGGCAGTTGCCGCAGCGGCGATGTTGTTCGAGCCATCGGTGCAGTCATCCAGGACGACGACGAGCCGGGCCCGGAGCCGTCCGCGGGCCGCGACGCGGTCCATGGCCGCGCAGATGTGTGCCAGGGCGCTGTCGAGCAGCTGCTCCTCGTTGCGTACCGGGACCACCACGGCGATCCCCTCGAGCGGTGTGCGTGTGCTACCCATCGGTGCCACCGGGGGAGCGAAGGATGTCGAGCACGAAGTCCTCCTCGCGGTGGTGGACGATGTTCTTCCAGCCCAGTTCGCGGGCCATCGTGTGCACCTGCGCACCGTCGAGCTCCCAGCCCTCGATCGGGTGGAGCCAGTGGCAGAGCAGCAGATCCCCACCGGGGGCCAGGGCACGCGCGACCGCGTGGAGCAGGTCCTGGAGTTCGGTGCGGCCCAGGAAATAGCCGATTTCCGACAGCACGACCAGGTCGAGGGAGTTCCCGGGAATGTCGGGCCAGCGGGCGGGCAGTTCCGCGCGGAGCAGGGAGACGTTCCCGGCCCCTTCCAGGCGCGTCCGGGCTGCCGCCAGCGCGACGTGGCTGGCATCGATGCCGAGCAGGCGCGAACACCGGCTGGCCAGTTCGGCGGTGAGGACGCCGATCGAGCACCCGGCCTCGACGGCGTCCCCATAGTGGCCGCGGGGCAGGGAAGCCAGCGTGATGGCGCGTTTGCGGCGTTCGTAGCTGCTGCCCTGGTAGTCCCAGGGATCGGGCTTGCGGCGGTAGAGGCGGTCGAAGACAGCAGCCGCCGAGGTGGAATCCCGCGGGGTCGGGGGTGTCCAGGCGAACGTCTCGACGGGGCGGTCGAAGTGCGCCAGGAAGCCGGCACCGAGCAGCACCTCGTCCCCGGGTGCCGCCGAGAGCGCCGCGGTCTGGGAGCGGTGTGCGCCCAGGATGGCCTGCTTGGCCTCCTGTGCCAGGGCATCCAACGGCAGCGTCTGCCAACCGGTCCACTCCCGTTGCCGGGGCAATGCCCAGTGCCAGTACCAGATGGGGAACTCCAGCAGGCCGATGTGCCGTCGGGCGGCGACCCGGGCCGCGCACGCCCCGGCGGTGTCGTGGTCGGTGTGGCCATCGAGGCGGTAGGGGGCCGCGAGGACGCTCCGGGTGGCGGTCGAGTGGGGATCGTCCCCGCGACGTGGTGCGTCGAGGGCGCCGTCCAGGGCCGCTTCGAGGACGTCCCAGTGGTCCGCCAATCCGCCGTCGGGCAGGCCGAGGTGTTCCCAGCTCAAGGCGGTCGGCTCGGGTGCCGCGTCGCGCAGGAGGCCCAGGGCCACATCTAGTTCGGCCATGCGCAGTGCCGCCAGCTGTTGCGGCGTGTGGGTGGGGGAGTCGGGGTGGGAGGCTTCCCCGGCCGTGCACACCACGACGTGGACCGTCGCCCCCTCCTGCAGTGCGGCGCGCACGAGTCCGGCCGCACCGAGCGATTCGTCATCGGGATGGGCCGCGACGACGACGAGCCGTTCCCCGGCCCCGGGGACCACGCCGGGGGCCAGCGTCGGCAGGTTCCCGGTCCCGGCGGCGGCCCACTCGTGCTCCGGGGTGCCGGGGTCGTGGTGGCTGAAGCTCACCATGGGCACGTCCCGTGGGAGGCTTCGGGCTCCTGGGCCTCCAGCAGCAGCCGGCCCAGGGCCGCGTCGTCGCGGGCGGCATGGTGCTGGCGGATGTACACCTGGAGGTCGGAGACGCGTCGGGCGTGCTCCGCGTCGAAGGCCAGCGGGCCCGGTCCCAGGGCCTGGCCGCAGAGGGCCAGCAGGCGCTCGCAGAGCAGGGCGATCTGCCCGCGCACCCGGTGGGCCTGGCGCCATCCGACCGTGCCGGTGTCGACGGAGGCCCCAGCCTGGGCGAGCAGCGAGGCACCGGAGGCAAGCCACCGGTCCGCCTCGCCGAGCCACGCCAGCGCCAGCTGGTCGGGTTCGCGGCGTCCCGCGGAGGCATGCAGCGTGCGGAAGAGCCCGACGGCGCCGCCGAACCAGCAGGAGGCCACGGCGAGGGATCCCCAGGCGAAGCCGTCCCGCTGGAGGTACCACCCGGTCGCGCCGACGGGGTGGGCGAGGGCGCCGTCGAGACGGACCGGACCACTGGGCACCTGGGCCAATCCGTGGCTCGCCCAGGTGCCGGCAACGGGCACGACGCCGGTCTGGCGCAGGTCCAGCGCGAAGGCCCGTCTGCCGTCGGGGACGGTGGCGGTGATGACGGCGGCATCGAGGCTGCCAGCCAGGGAGCACCAGGGCTTGTCCCCGGAGAGCAGCCAGGTGCCGTCGTCGTGCCCGGGGGTGGCCTCCAGGCGCAGGCCGGGGCCCTCGGCGGCGAAGACGCCCCAGGCGCTGCCGGGTTCCCAGCCGAGGCCGGCCTGGTCCAGGATCGCGGCGGCGTCCAGGTGGGGCTCCAGGGTGCGCGCCGCGGTGAGGTCCACGGCGGCCACCGAGGCCAGCAGCTCCCAGAGCGCCGCCGTTTCGCCGCGGCCGGGAAGCAGCGGGGCACCGGGCGTGGTCTGCAGGGCGTGGATCATCTGGGCCGGGTCACCGACGCACCGTTCGGCTGCGGCGAGGACGTCGCGGGTGAAGGCCGTCTCCGGGATGCTGCCGCCGGGGGTGAACTGCACGGTCTGGGCGCTGATGCCGGCCTCCTGCCTGGTCGTCTGGTCGCTGGTCGTCTGGTCGCTGTCGTCTGTGAACTGTGGTCTGTTCAACGTGGACGGTCCGCGGCGTATGCCCGGCATCCTCTACACCGCATCGTCTGCCCGATTGTCGTCTACTCAAACGCCACCTTAGCGGCTGGCGTGGCGGGGGCGGTCTCCCCCTCGGCGAGCAGGGACAGCACGGCGCGGTCCGGTTGCCGGTGGAAGTCGGCCACGCGGCCTTGTTCGAACAAGGCGATCACCCGCGGGTTGACGTAGGAGCTGCGTGCGATGGCGGGGGTGTTGTGCAGCCACGTGGCCGCATCCTGCACGGCGGCCGTGACGGCTTCCGGGGCGCTGGTTCCGGCGCGGTAGGCGCGGGCCAGCGAGCGCGCGGCCGCCACGGTGCCCTGCCAGGTGCGGAAGTCCTTGGCGGTGAAGCCGTGCCCGGCAATGTCTCCGAGGTAGGTGTTGATGTCCGTCTCGGACACCCCGCGCCAGTCCTTGCGGCGGCCGGTGGTGACCGCGTGGCAGATCGCCGGCGCGGTGCGCGGGGTGCGCGGGATCCCCTCGAAGAAGGCGTGCAGCAGGTCGTCGGCGAGCACCACGTCCCATTCGCCCGAGGACTTGCCGGTGAAGTGCAGGCGCACCCGGTCGCCCTCGAGCTGGACATGGCGGCGTTGGAGGGTGGAGACGCCGAAGGACCCGTTTTCCTGCGCGTAGGTGGAGCCTCCGATGCGCAGGCCGGCGCGGTCCACGAGGCGGATGGCCGCCGCCAGGGCGCGGTGGCGCGGGTCCTGGTCCTGCTTGAGGTCCCGGGTGACGGCGCGGCGGATGGCCGGCAGCGACTGGGCGAAGGACAACGAGCGGGTGAACTTCTCGCTGTCACGGATCTCCCGCCACCGCGGATGGTAGAGGTACTGGGTGCGGCCGGCTGCGTCCACACCGGTGGCCTGGATGTGCGCGTTCGGCTCCGAGGCGATCCAGACGTCGGTCCAGGCCGGGGGGATGACCAGGTCGCGGATGCGCTCCAGGGCGGCGGTGGAGGTGATGCGCCGGCCGTTGGCGGAAACGTAGGTAAAGCCCCGTCCTGCCTTGCGCCGGGTGATGCCGCCGGTGCCGGGCTGGACGCGCCGGAGCCGCTGGCCCACCTAGGCGCCCTTCTTGGCGGCGGTCCTGGTCCCGGCTGCCCGGGAGGTGGACTTCTTGGCGGTCGGCTTCTTCTCGGTTGCCTTTTTCGTGCCCGACGTCTTGGTTGCCGTCTTCTTCGCCCCCGCCGCGCGGGTCGTCTTCCGGTCCGCGTCGTCCTTCTTCGCGGCCTTCGTGCCCGGCTTCTTTACTGCCGGCTTCTTTGCGGCCGGGGCCGAGCGCTTGTTCTCGACGCTGCGCTTCAGGGCCTCCATCAAGTCGATGACATCGCCGGACCCCGAGCCGGCTTCCTCCCGTGCGGCCTCCTTGTCGCCGAAGGTGGCGTCGGTGTCCAACGTGTCACCGTGCTTGAGCTTCTCGTCGATCAGTGTGCGCAATTCGACCTGGTACTCGTCCTCGAACTCCTCCGGGGTGAAGTCGTCGCTGAACTGGTCCACCAGCGCCGCGGACATCTTCAGTTCCTTGTCGCTGATCTTCGTCGTCGTCTTCGTGGCCGGGAAATCGACCTCACGGACCTCGTCGGCCCAGAGCATCGCCTGCAGGACCAGGACCTTGCCGCGTACCCGCAGCAGGCCCAGCCGGGTCTTCTGGCGCAGGGCGAACTTGACCACGGCGGTCCGGTCGGTGTCCTCCAGCGTCTGGCGCAGCAGCTTGTAGGCCTTCGGCGACTTTGAATCCGGTTCGAGGTAGTAGCTGCGCTCGAGCATCAACGGGTCGATCTGGTCGTTGGGCACGAACTGCACGACCTCGATCTCGCGGCTCTTTTCGGCCGGCAGCGACTCCATGTCCTCGTCGGTGAGCACCACGGTACGCTCGCCGTCGTCGTAGGCCTTGTCGATGTGGTCGTAGTCGACCTTCTTGCCGCAGACCTCGCAGCGGCGCTGGTACCGGATCCTCCCGCCGTCGGCGTCGTGGACCTGGTGCAGCGCGACGTCGTGGTCCTCGATGGCTCCGTAGGCCTTGACCGGCACGTTGACCAGGCCGAAGGCGACAGCGCCCGTCCATATAGCCCTCATGCCCCCAGTGAAGCACCCGCGCCCGCACGTGGCCAGCGATCGGGTTGCCGGATCGGGGTTGCCGGATCCCTGGCCCGGGCCGGTCGGGGCACGCGGGACCAGCTGCGCCGGCTTGGGGTCCCTGCCGGTGCCCACGCCGGAGGGACTGGCCAAGCCGTGGCACGACGGGCAAAGTGGTGCTGGACGGAAGGAAAACCCCATGTCACCACGTGCGAACGAGCAAACCGTCGACGTCTCCGGACACCGGTTGAGGGTCAGCAACCTGGACAAGGTCCTCTATCCCGAGACCGGGACGACCAAGGCGGACGTCCTGCGCTACCTGGCCGGGGTGGCCCACGTCCTCATCCCGCAGGCGGCCTGGCGCCCCGTGACCCGCAAGCGCTGGGTCAACGGGGTGGGCACCGCCGACAAGCCCGGCCAGGTGTTCTTCCGCAAGGACCTCGAGGACTCCGCGCCCGAATGGGTGCCGCGGGTGGAGTACAAGCACAAGGACCACTCCAACACCTACCCGCTGGCCAACGATCCCGCGGTGCTGGCCTGGTTCGGCCAGCTCGCGGCCCTGGAGCTGCACGTGCCGCAATGGCGGTTCACCCCCGAGGGGAAGCAGGACCATCCCGACCGGCTGGTCCTCGACCTGGACCCCGGGGAGGGCGCCGGGCTGCCCGAATGCGCTGAAACCGCGCTGCTCTGCCGGGAGCTGCTGACGGACATGGGGCTGGACAGCGTCCCGGTCACCTCCGGCTCAAAGGGCATCCACCTCTACGCCCCGCTCGATGGCGGCTACACCTCCGCCCAGGTCTCCGAGGTCGCCCACGAACTGGCCCGCGCCCTCGAGGCCGATCATCCCGACCTGGTCGTCTCGGACATGAAGAAGACGCTGCGCGCCGGCAAGGTGCTGGTCGACTGGAGCCAGAACAACGCGGCCAAGACCACCATCTGTCCGTACTCGTTGCGCGGGCGGTCCCACCCGATGGTGGCCGCGCCCCGCACGTGGGAGGAGATCGAGGACCCGCGGCTGCGCCACCTGGACTACCAGGAGGTGCTCGAACGGGTGGAGGACGGCATCGACCCGCTCGCCGGCCAACGCTGGTCCGGCAGCACCGCCCCCGACCGGTTGGAGAAGTACCGGTCGATGCGCGATGCGTCGAAGACCCCCGAGCCGGTCCCCGCGGAGCGGGCGGCAGCGCGCGACGGGGCACCGAGCTTCGTCATCCAGGAGCACCATGCCTCGCGCCTGCACTGGGACTTCCGGCTCGAGCACTCCGGCGTGCTGGTGTCCTGGGCCGTGCCGAAGGGGCCCCCGTTGGATTCCGGGCACAACCGGCTCGCCGTCATGACCGAGGACCACCCGCTGGACTACGGCTCCTTCGAGGGGACCATCCCGAAGGGCCAGTACGGTGCCGGGGAGGTGGCGATCTGGGATGCGGGGACCTGCGAACTCGAGAAGTGGCGGGAAGGCAAGGAGGTCATCGCCGTCCTGCACGGTCGCCCCGACGGTGGGCTGGGCGGGGTGCCGCGCCGTTATGCGCTGGTCAATGCGCCGGGCATGGGGGATCGGAAGAACTGGCTGATCCACCTGATGAAGGACCAGCCCGGACCCGACGGGGATGACAGCGGGGACGTCGGTGGCGACGGCGGCTCGCAGGAGACCAGGAAGCCGACGGCCCGCACGATGGCGGATTCTCCCGCGAAAGAGAAGCGCCCCACGGAGCCGAAGGCAGCAACGAAACCGACGGCCCGGACGAAACCGACGGTCCGGACCCTCGGTGCCACGCCGGACACCGGGGACCTCCCCGCCCCGATGCTCGCCACCAAGGGCACGATGGCGGATCTCGACTCGGACGACGACTGGGCCTATGAAATGAAATGGGACGGCATCCGGGCCGTTGCCGGGGTCTTCGGCGATCGGGTGGTGTTGGCCAGCCGCAACGGCAATGACCTGACCACCGCCTATCCCGAGCTGCAGGAATTGGCCGGGCTCGTCGGCGATGGTGCCGTGCTCGACGGCGAAATCGTCGCCCTGGATGCCTCCGGCCGGCCCGACTTCGGCCGCCTGCAGCAGCGCATGAACCTGACCCGGCGGCGGGAGATCGAAGCCATCGCCGCCACGGTCCCCGTGCACTACATGGTCTTCGACGCGCTGCGCCTGCCGCCGGCCGCTGGCGACGGCGACAGGGACGGGGCCGAAGACGGAGATGGGGACGTCCGGCAGTTGATGCGCTCCCCGTATGCCGAACGCCGCGCGGCGATGTTCGACGCGGTCACCGAGGGCGACCACATCCACCTGCCCGTGGCGCACACCGGCAGCCTGTCCGAGGCGATCGAGACCAGCCGGGAACTGCGCCTGGAAGGCGTCGTGGCGAAGAAGACCGACGGGCGCTACCTGCCGGGCAAGCGCAGCCGCGGATGGATCAAGATCAAGCACCAGGCCCACCAGGAGGCCGTGGTCATCGGCTGGCGTGCCGGCAGCGGTTCGCGCCAGGGAACCATCGGATCGCTCCTGCTGGCGGTGAACGACGACGGCGCCCTGCACTACGCCGGCCGGGTCGGCACCGGCTTCTCCGCGGATGAACTCCAGGAGGCCAAGACCCGCCTGGAGCGCCTGACCCGCAAGACCCCTCCGGTGCAGGACGTCCCCGCGGCCGACCGGCGGGACGCGACCTGGGTGACCCCGAAGCTGGTGGGCGAGGTCCGGTTCAGCGAGGCCACCTCCGAAGGACGGCTCCGCCACCCGGTCTGGCGGGGCTGGCGGCCGGACAAGAAGCCCGGCGACGTCCACTGGGAATGACAGAATCCGGGAGGGGTGGCGCAAACGTGACGTGCGTCACTCCGCGGGGAATGGCTGACCAATTCATTGCCCGCCGTGCGGCGTTGTCATAGCGTGAAAAACGCAGGCAGTACCTGTCGAAGGAGTACCTGTTAGAGTCCACGACGACGGAGGCAATTCACATGGAACCGCGTGACCCGAACCCGCAGGACGCAGCCGCCCAGCTGGAGCTGGACAACCCCGTGACCCGCCACCCGAAGATCTCCCCGCCGAAACAGGACCAACCCGAACCCGGTCTCGACACGCGGCTGGAACCCCGCGCGGACCACGGCGAGGACTCCTACGTCGGCACCGGCCGGCTGGCCGGGCGCAAGGCCCTGGTCACTGGCGGCGACTCGGGCATCGGCGCAGCAGTGGCCATTGCCTTCGCCCGGGAAGGGGCCGACGTCGCAATCGCCTACCTCCCGGCCGAAGACGAGGACGCCCGCCACGTGATCTCCGTGATCGAGGCGGAGGGACGGATCGGCGTGGGCCTGGCCGGCGACCTGCTGGACGCCGACTACCGCAACTCACTGGTCGACCAGGCCGCCGAGGCCCTGGGCGGCCTCGACATCCTGGTGAACAACGCGGGCAAGCAGATCGCCGTCGAGAAGCTCGAGGACCTGGACGACGAACAGGTGGCCCAGACCTTCCAGATCAACATCCAGGCGATGTTCACGCTCTGCCGGGCGGCGCTCAGGCACTTCCCCGAAGGGGCAAGCATCATCAACACCACGTCCGTCCAGGCCTACGAGCCGTCGGAACACCTGTTGGACTACGCGTCGACCAAGGGCGCGATCAATGCGTTCACCAAGGGCCTGGCCACCCAGCTGGCGCCGCGGGGGATTCGGGTGAATGCCGTGGCGCCGGGGCCGATCTGGACCCCGTTGCAGGTCTCCGACGGCCAGCCGAAGGAGGCCCTGCCGAAGTTCGGTCACAACGTCCCGCTCGGCCGGGCCGGCCAACCCGTGGAACTAGCGCCCGCCTACGTTTTCCTCGCCTCCGCCGAGTCCAGCTACGTGGTCGGCGAGACCCTGAACGTCAACGGCGGCAAGCCGACCCCATGAGCACCCGGAGTACGACGGCGCGCGGAAGAGCGT
>Ga0134125_10004773_pt1 | contig 15456 bp, 18 predicted proteins | sample KB31751_FD_96464 | JGI IMG/M metagenome (GOLD analysis project Ga0134125, IMG submission 96464) | Terrestrial soil microbial communities with excess Nitrogen fertilizer from Kellogg Biological Station, Michigan, USA - KB3-175-1 | ecosystem: Environmental > Terrestrial > Soil > Unclassified ... | reverse complement strand
GCGCTTTCGGATCGTCGAAGGCGCACGCAAGAAACGGGAAGTCCGATGTGTCTGCTCTGCGACGATGAAAAGGCCTATCAGGCCTACATGAACTATCTCGACGCGATGGAGCGGCAGGGCAAGGCGACCGATCCGGATGCGGCGGTCAATGCCGTGCTCGATCAGCTCCAGGCCGAAGTGAATGCCGCCGAGAGGGCGCGCACCAGGGACGATCCCAAAAACGACAAGACCCTGTCTCCGTTCCTCTGCAGCCCGATCAATAAATGACCGCACTCACATCTCTGACGCTCGCCGAGGCTCGCGATGGCCTCGCAAAAAAAACGTTTACCTCGCTGGAGCTGACCGACGCCCATCTGAAGGCGATAGAGGAGGCGCGAGCCCTCAACGCCTTCGTGCTGGAGACGCCGGAGCAGGCGCGCGCCATGGCACGCGAGGCGGATGCCAACATCATCAGGGGCGAGGGCGGGCCGCTCGCGGGCATTCCGCTCGGCATCAAGGACCTGTTCGCGACCAAGGGCGTGCGCACCACCGCCTGCTCGAAGATCCTCGGAAACTTCGTGCCGACCTATGAATCCACCGTGACCGCGCAGCTGTGGCGCGACGGCGCGGTCATGTTGGGCAAGCTCAACAATGACGAGTTCGCCATGGGCTCGTCGAACGAAACCTCCTGCTTCGGTCCAGTTGCCAATCCATGGCGGCGCGAGGGGTCCAACACCACGTTGGTGCCCGGCGGCTCGTCCGGCGGCTCGGCCTCGGCCGTTGCCGCGCTGCTGTGCATGGGCGCGACCGCAACCGACACCGGCGGCTCGATCCGCCAGCCCGCGGCGTTCACCGCAACCGTCGGCATCAAGCCGACCTATGGCCGCTGCTCGCGCTGGGGGACCGTCGCCTTTGCGTCATCGCTCGATCAGGCCGGCCCGATCGCGCGCAGCGTGCGCGACGCCGCGCTGCTGCTGCGCTCGATGGCCGGCCACGATCCCAAGGACACGACCTCGGTGGACACATCGGTGCCGGACTATGAGGCCGCCGTCGGCAAATCCGTGAAGGGCATGAAGATCGGGATCCCCAAGGAGTATCGCCTCGACGGCATGCCGCCGGAAATCGAAAAGCTCTGGAGCGAGGGCGCGGCCTGGCTGAAGGCCGCCGGCGCGGAGCTGGTCGAGGTATCGCTGCCGCACACGAAATACGCACTGCCTGCCTATTACATCGTGGCTCCGGCGGAGGCCTCCTCGAATTTAGCGCGCTATGACGGTGTGCGCTACGGCCTCCGCGTGCCGGGCGGCAACATCACCGACATGTACGAGGACACCCGTGCAGCCGGCTTCGGCGCCGAGGTGCGCCGTCGCGTCATGATCGGCACCTATGTGCTCTCGGCCGGCTATTACGACGCCTACTATCTGCGCGCGCAGAAGGTGCGGACGCTGATCAAGCGGGACTTCGAGAATTGCTTCGCCAAGGGCGTGAACGCGATCCTCACGCCCGCGACGCCGTCGGCCGCCTTCGGGATTGGCGAGAAGGGCGGCGCAGATCCGGTCGAGATGTATCTCAACGACATCTTCACGGTGACCGTGAACATGGCGGGCTTGCCCGGCATCGCCGTGCCGGCCGGCAAGGACGCTCAAGGCCTGCCGCTTGCGCTGCAGCTGATCGGCAAACCCTTCGACGAGGAGACGCTATTCTCGCTCGGCGAGGTGATCGAGCAGGCAGCGGGGCGCTTTACGCCCGCGAGGTGGTGGTGAGCACGGCCGAATTTAGAGCGAGCCTGTCGGGTGCGGCGCCCGCACCGATGCTGACGCCGCCGCTCGCGGCGCTCTGGTGGGCGGCCAAGGGCAATTGGGACAAGGCTCACAAGATCGTCCAGGACGAAGCGACGCGCGAGGCGGCTCTCGTGCATGCTTACTTACATCGCGTCGAGGGCGATCTCGGTAACGCCGGCTACTGGTACCGCCAGGCGGGCCAGCCCGTGGCGACGGATAATCTGGAAAGCGAATGGGAGCGAATTGCGTCCGCTCTTCTCGAAGGTGGCAAGAAATGACGGCACAGAACGGCAAGCTGATCAAGGGCGCAACCGGCGACTGGGAAGTCGTAATCGGCATGGAGGTGCATGCCCAGGTCACCTCCAAGTCGAAACTGTTTTCCGGCGCCTCGACCGCGTTCGGCGGCGAGCCCAACAGTCACGTCTCGCTGGTGGATGCCGCGATGCCGGGCATGCTGCCCGTCATCAACGCCGAATGCGTCAAGCAGGCGGTGTGCACCGGGCTTGGGCTGAACGCCAAGATCAACCTGCGCTCGGTGTTCGACCGCAAGAACTATTTCTACCCGGACCTGCCGCAAGGCTACCAGATCAGCCAATACAAATCGCCGATCGTCGGCGAGGGCGAGATCACGGTCGAACTCGACAGCGGCAAGTCGGCGACCATCGGCATCGAGCGGCTGCACCTGGAACAGGACGCCGGCAAATCGCTGCACGACCAGTCGCCGAGCATGTCCTACGTCGATCTCAACCGCTCCGGCGTGGCGCTGATGGAGATCGTTTCCAAGCCCGACATCCGCGACGCCGAGCAGGCCAAGGCCTATGTGACGAAGCTACGCTCCATCCTGCGTTACCTCGGCACCTGCGATGGTGACATGGAGAAGGGCAATTTGCGGGCGGACGTCAACGTCTCAGTGCGCCGGCCAGGCGAGCCGCTCGGCACCCGCTGCGAAATCAAGAACATGAACTCGATCAACTTCATTGGACAGGCAATCGAGTACGAAGCGCGCCGCCAGATCGATCTCATCGAGGACGGCGGGGCGGTCGAGCAGGAGACACGCCTGTTCGACCCCAACAAGGGCGAGACGCGCTCGATGCGCTCCAAGGAGGAGGCGCACGACTACCGTTATTTCCCCGATCCAGATCTGTTGCCGCTGGAGTTCAGCCAAGGCTTCGTCGACGAGTTGAAGGCGCACTTGCCCGAACTGCCGGACCAGAAGAAGGCACGATTCATCGCCGATCTCGGGCTGTCGCCCTATGACGCCGGTGTCCTGGTCACTGAGCGCGAAAGCGCCGACTTCTACGAGGCCGTGCTCGCAAAGCTCAAAGACGCCAGGCGCGACGGCAAGCTCGCCGCTAATTGGGTGATCAACGAACTCTTCGGCCGTCTGAATAAGGAAGGCAAAGACATTGCGAGCTCGCCGGTCTCGGCCGCGCAGCTTGCCGCGATCATCGATCTGATCGGGGAGGGAACCATCTCCGGCAAGATCGCCAAGGACCTGTTCGAGATCGTCTGGCAGGAAGGCGGCGACCCCAGGAAACTCGTCGAAGAGCGCGGGATGAAGCAGGTCACCGACGTCGGCGCGATCGAGAAGGTTGTCGACGACATCATCGCCGGCAACCCCGACAAGGTCGCGCAGGCGCGCGCGAAGCCGGCGGCGCTCCAATGGTTCGTCGGTCAGGTCATGAAGTCGACCGGCGGCAAGGCCGATCCGAAGGCCGTCAACGCGCTGCTGAAGTCAAAGCTCGGCGTGTAAGCGCTTACGCGCAGGCGAAATCGTAAACTCTGCATCGTGCGCCGCAACGGGTTGGCGCTAAGCGCCGCCCGCTGACCGGCTCTGCCGAGCCATCCAGTAACCCTTGTCGTCCATTGCGAACTTACAACGCGCGCCGCGGGTTATGGTTCGCCCGGTCGCGTCTTCGCCAGTCGCCATCGTTCGACCGAGAGGTTTCGCGATCAAGAGGCTTCGACGCGGCTTGCGATACCAGGGTACGCCGGAGCGAAGGCGGCAAGCCGGTCGGAGACAGCCTCATGAGTGACCCAACCGAACTGCGGTAAGAGCTTTCGCGTAGGTACTAACCTCCGCTTCACCGTCGAGCGGCACTCCGCCGCGTACGAATCGAGCCGCCGCGATTCGCTCAAAACGACCCTTGAGGTGTCATTAGGAAGCCCCGCGGCAGTTTTCCCTGAAAATTTTTTCGTTGCCAAAAAATCGCGACTCGGACCTCAGGCGAGCGCGCTTTGCGCGGCTTTCGCGACTCGGCACCAAGTCGTCGTCGCATCACGCGTACTATCGACGAATGCAAGAAAGCGCTGCGGCACAGGCACTTCTTGCATCCTTGACAAATGACAGTGTCGATTTTTCCGGCACTTCTTGCATCACTGCCTGCAATCTCCGTCGCAGCTTGAGTCGACGCGTGCTGCACCCGCGCGGATCAACGCGTCAACTCTTCCTTAAGTGAGACGCTGTTTTTTTCGCTGTGTTGGTGTATTCGAGATGTCGTGCATCTCGATTCCCGAGTGCACGCAGCGATGAAGCCATCTCACTTAGATCGGAGGGCACTATGGCCAAGAAAGCGAAGAAGGCGAAGAAGGCGAAGAGCGCAGTGAAGAAGACTGCGAAGAAGACCCGCAAGGTCGCCAAGAAGAAGAAGTAAGTCTCGCCTGACTTACTGACGCCGGCGGGCTTTTTTGCCGGCGCGTCGTCGGAGCCGATGGGACCACCCTGGTAGCTCCGATCGATCCAGCCTCCGCCAAGGCTTCGGCGGGACTGGAGTGGACCCGTCAAAGCCTTTGGCGAGGACGGGCGAAAAGAGGGTGTCGGCGAGACATCAGGTCAAACGGCTGGACCGTCACTTCGCGAGGCCTCGCCTCTCAAAGCCGGTCCGGCAGAAGAAACCAGCGTTCTTCGTTCGGTGCGGATCCTCGCTTAAGGAGGGCCGCAGTTTCACCGGGGCTCTTTCCCGGATGAGATCTGGTCCTGACGTGTTCGCCGACGCCCTCGTTCAAGACGAGCCGGAACAGAATTCCGGCAGTTGCGTTCTTTACCGACATTGATTGGTATTAAAACGGTGAGCCGGCCTGGGCTGACCGCCCGAGTTATTGCCCGCGCCTCTTCAGGCGTCATACCCCGCCAACGGGTTCGGCGCGAAGCGCCGCCCGATGACAGGCTCCGCCGGGCCAACTGGTACGCCGTGCGCTCTCGGCTCATGCCCTGCCATCTCTGGAATAGTGGATCATCCGCTTCGCTTTCGCGGATGATGACGACGGAATGGTCGGAGGTGGTCATCCCCTTCCCGCAGGGTGGCTGTCGCATTCCGCAATGGTTATCGGCGCACGAAGACGCAGGGTAAACCAAATCTCACGGCCCGGCATAAAGCCTTGCAAAACCGGCATTTCCTGCACGTCGGTCGCGAGCGCCGCCTTCGCGCGTTTACGCTCCCTTCATCGCACCTCTTAAACAGCCCTTCAAATTTGATCGGTCATGATCCGGCTCAACAAGCCCGAAGCGGCTTGGGGGAAAGTAGCAGGGATAGAAGTGGACAGGGGCCTCGCTCGATCGGGCGGCGGCAACGATAAAAAAGGGAGTTGCGTATGTTTCAGGGGATGATCGATCAGGATGCGGCGACGCCGGTGCAGGCGACTGCGATCCCGGATATCTTGTTTGAGCGGGGCTTGTACTGGGCGAGCGGCCGCTCCGGCCTGGTGGATCTGGTCGCCGCCCACAAATGGTTCAACCTGGCGGCGCTCAAGGGGCGCAACGATGCGATCGAGCTTCGCCGCGAAGTCGCCGAGCAGATGTCGGATGAAGAGATCGCGCGCGCCCAGCGCGAGGCGCGCGCCTGGATCGGCACACACTAGTCCGCTTGCGGTCGGTTGGTGCCTGCGCCAGTGGCGTGACGGCCGAGCCAACTCTTGAGCCGTCTCCGTCAGGGACTTCGTTGCGAGCAACGCGTCGGTTAGAGGAGTGCGATGCTCATATCCAGGCCTACGGTCTTGAAGAGGAGGGACGAGGCCAGCAGTCCGATGGTGCAGAAGAGGAGGATCGCCCGGAGCGAGTCAACGTCAAGTTCGGTCCCCGATATGCGGGAAAGGGCTTGGACAATCGCGGTCATTGGTGATCTCCAAATTCCTTTGAGTATGATGACCTGATATCTCGGCCGGTGACGAAAGCACGTGAACCAGGTCACACCGCAGAAGAAATCTGTACTGGGCCATGTTGATCTCGAATTGTTTCGGCACGCATTCGCTCGACCCGAAAAATAGCTTCGGGATTGTTGCGCCGGGAGCGATCGACGAAGCTGTTTGGTGCGGTCGCGAGCTGCAGGCCGATGACTGCCGCAGCGGCGGCGTTGAAGGTTTGGATGCTATAGCGAAGGCTGGCATCAGCCAGCGATCCGATACTTCCTCGCCCGCTTGTTGCGCGGCGTCGGCACCGCCTCGTCCGGTTACAGCGCCCGCATGATCCCGATCCTCGGCAACATGGTGTCGCCGCCGTATTCCTGAGGCGTCCCGCGGTGCACACTTGCAAAACGGGAGCAATGCCACCCGGAGTTTGAAGGAACACATCCAAAGTAGAAGAATTTTGAATGTTGGGCAGGCTACAAGGAGCACCCTGTGTTTCGCACCTGCTCTATTCTTTTGTGCATCGTCGCGCTCATTTCACAAGCCAAAGCGGAAAGTGGGTTAGCCTCATACTACGGGTACGGCAATCGCGGCCGTCCGGGCGAGCTAACCTGCGCGCATCGGACGCGACCGATGGGAAGCAGGGTCAAGGTCGTTTATGGCGACAGGTCAATTCAGTGCCGGGTTACCGATCGGGGGCCGTTCATTCGTGGCCGTATCATCGATTTATCGACTAGCGCCGCCCGGGCTCTCGGCATGATGCGAGCCGGTGTTGTTCGCGTTTCTCTCGATTAGTTCGCTCCGCCCGCTGCCCGGCCGCGTCGACCCGCACCATCAGCAGAATGCCGTAGCGGCTGTGAGACCCTTGGGGATTGCCTTTCAACTAGGTCACGTGGTCGTCCCGTTGTTCCATGCGCAGCGGCTCATTTCGCCGTGAAATGTGAAGCCTTTTCCCGTTCCGTACGGAACTCCAAGGTTGCAAGGACGGTTGAGGGCATCATCAACGAAGGGAGCGAGCACTTATGAGCAGTTGGAAACTGATCGCAGCAGCCGCCCTGGTATCGACCGCGATGGCAGCGCCTGCGACGGCACGCGACTATTGCGCTCACCATCGCTGCTATCATCGCGGGCCCGTCGGCGCGGCGGCCGATGTTGCCGGTGGCGCGGTTGGAGCAGCCGCTGGCATAGCCGGCGCGGCGATCGGCACGGCTGGAGCGATCGCGACAGCGCCGTTCCGCCACTCCTACGCGTATGATCGGCCGTACCACTACGGTTGCCGGCCCGGCACATGGTTCTGGGGTGAGGATGGCCACCGGCATCTCTGCCGCTAAGGTTGTCGCGTTCTGCTGGGGCTAAGCGGCCCTGGGGGCTGGCGTTTTCGACTTGATGGTTACCCAAGGAGCGCGAACGAACGGCCCCGCCAAACGGGGCCGTTCTCTTGGGGAGGATGGTTGAGCGGAAAGGGTCGTTTCAGTTAGCCAGCCTGTCACAAGTGAAACCAGGTTCGATGGAGCGAGTTCATTCGAGATGAATGACAATCCCGTCTGGCCAACGGAAATCCCTGCCGACAGTGATGAGGAGCGCACCGAGCAACCCCGGCGAGCTCTTGAAGAATACGCGGCCGAGCTACGGGAAATGCTCAAGAAGCTTCGCAAGCTCTTCAACTAGCAAGCTCTTTAACTAGAGAAGGCAGCCTCAACTGGCGCGGTCGTTCGCGTCATGGTCGTTCGCGTCATGGGAACTGCGCGCTTGTCGATTGCGTTGTTTGCCAATGCTGCGAGCAAAAGAACTAAGGGCAAAAGCCGAGCAGTGCGAGAAAAGGGCTGACGTGGCCCGCGATGCTCTGTTGGCCAACTCGCTTCGGCAGTACGCCCAACGCTGCCGAGACATCGCGGTCGAGATCGACGTTGTCGAGCATGACCCGCTGTACCGGCTGATCCACGACGGGCCAATTACCGGCAGCCCGCGCGCATTCTCTGTCACGTAGACCCCGAGCCGGTTCAGGCGAACTTAGGTCTGGGCCAAGGCAGGAACGCTACTTCGAGAGCCAAGCGCGCAGGTCGCAGGCCTCCATCGCGCGCAGCACTTGCTGGTCGGAGGTCATCCGGGCGACGATGTTTGGACCCATTCTGATCAGCTTTCGAGCAACGATCTTGGCCTCGCTCTCATCGCGGCAATCGATGATTTGATGGCCGTTTACGACTTGCCATTTGGGTAGCGCATTGAGCCAGGGCGAATTTGGTACTGGCTTGGCGGTCAGCAGGTCTGCAAGAGCCCGCTCGGCAGCATCGCGGGACAACCCGACGAGCTTGCGATCGCCCACGACAGCCGGACCATGTCGAATGCGATCCCAGATCATCCAATCGGCCGCGCTTCCTGCCCGGATGAGAAAGCGAGGCATGTCGGCTGCTGTCATGCGCTGCCCTTACCGCAGTCAGACTTCACGCGAATGGCCGGCGGGCCTCATGCCGCCGGCCATCGCCAGCGCTACCTTGGTCTAGGGGGGCTGATTGGCAGCGCTGCGTTCCAGTAGCGAGGAGCCTGCCGAGCGCCGACTAACAACCCTTTAACGAATTGGGGCAGGCTCTTGACCTTTCCCGGGCCATAAAACGTCGGGTTTGCTGCTCGCATTTAGTCAACGGAAGGGGCGCTCTGAGCATCCAACGGAAGTCCCGTGATCCGGTTGGAAGAGGGGGCAGCGAGAGAGCAATATCGACAGGGAGCGCTCGCCGGGCATAGATTCCCCGAGGGCTCGAGAGGATCCGCATGAAACCCCACGTCATTTGCCTCATGGCTTGCAGCGTCGACGGTCGAACGCTTCCGAGCCGCTGGCGCCCTAAGGGGGCGACCGGAGATGTGTTCGAGCGGGTGCACGATAAGCTTTCCGGCGACGCCTGGCTTATTGGCCGCGTGACCGGTCAGGAATTCGCCAAGGGCAAGCCGTATCCCGCGTCGGCAAAGGAGACCTTTGCGCGAGAACCCTGGTTCGCGCGGCGCGATGCGAAGGCCTACGGCGTCGTGCTCGATACCCATGGCAAGATAGCGTGGGGACGTTCCGATATCGGCGGCGATCCGATCGTGGTGGTCCTTTCGGAGACGGTCTCGGATGCGCACTTGGCGGGCCTGCGAGGCGAGGGGGTGTCCTACATCTTCGCCGGAAAATCCAAACTCGACCTTGCCCTCACGCTGGACATTCTCAATCGCGAACTCGGCACAAAGCGCCTGTTGCTCGAGGGTGGCGGCGGCGCCAATGGCGCCTTTTTGCGGGCGGGACTGGTCGACGAGCTCAACTTGGTACTCTGTCCAGTGGTGGACGGCGCAAAGGGCGCGCCGAGCGTATTCGACTCCACGGAGGCCGAAGCCGACCAGCGCGCCCCTGTCACAGCAATGTCGCTCGAGAGCAGCGAAGCAATGGAAGGCGGTGTAGTGCTGCTGAAATACCGGATCGAGAACACGCCATCCGAAGCGGCCGGTCGATAACCTCCAGCATGGCCAGACGGCAGGCAGAACACATCATCGTCGTCGGCGCGGGCGCCGCGGGCCTGATGGCCGCACGCGAGCTCGCGCGCGCAGGCAAGAAGGTGACGGTACTCGAAGCACGCGACAGGTGCGGCGGCCGCATCCATCCGCTTTCTGCCGCGGAATTCGGATACCCCGCGGAAGGCGGCGCGGAGTTCGTTCATGGCGAGGCGCCCGTCACGCGCGGCTTGCTGCGCGAGGCGGGACTTTCCTCGCTGCCGATCCAGGGAAGGCGATGGAGCGCGGATCAGGGTGCTTTCTCGCGGGACGAAATGCCGGTCCCCCACACGGATCGCTTTTACGAATGCTTGGCGAAGTTGAAAACCGACACCACCGTCGCCGATTTCCTGAAGCGGCATTTCGCCGGTCCCGAGTACCGCCGCCTGAGGCATCTCGTCGTAAGAATGGTCGAGGGCTACGATGCGGCCGACCCGGCCCGGGCGAGCATGTTGGCGCTGCGCGATGAATGGACGAACAGCAGCCGGAGCATGCAAGCACGGGTCGTCGGCGGCTACGGCGCCCTGATCGACTTCCTGGCGGCGGACTGCCGCAAGCAGGGCGTCAAAATCCACCTTCATGCCGCCGTTAGCGCAATCGAAGCTCCCCCTGAAGGGGCCGTCGTCCATGGTGCTAAAGGCGACACCATCGCTGGCGACGCTGCCATCCTGGCCGTGCCTCTACCTGTTCTGAAGCAGATCATGCTTCCGCCGACGCTAGGCGAGAGGGCGGCCGCGGCTGCCAACATCGGCTACGGCAGCGTCATAAAGCTTCTACTGCGGTTCAAAAGCCGTTGGTGGACCACGGGCGGAGGGAACGACCTCGCCGACCTATCGTTTCTTCTATCGGACGAGACGATCCCGGTTTGGTGGACGCAGCACCCGACCGAACATCCTGTCCTCACCGGCTGGGTCGCAGGTCCCAGGACGAAAGGGATCGCCCGTCTTGACGGAAATGAGCTCATCGAAACAGGTCTCGCCTCGCTCGCCGCCATTTTCGGGCTCTCTCCGACACAGTTGACGCGAGACCTCGTCGCTGCGCGGGGAATCAATTGGGAACGCGATCCGTTCGCCGGCGGGGCCTACTCCTACGCGACGCCGGAAACGCGAAAGGCCCAATCGAGGCTCGCAAACCCCGAAGGTGGGGTGGTGTTCGTTTCCGGCGAGGCGCTGTACCGCGGGCGGGACATGGGGACGGTCGAGGCGGCGCTGGCGAGCGGCATCGAGACTGTGCGAACCATGCTTCGCGCTTAGGACCCGCGTTCCTCCGGCGGATAAAGTAGAGATTGCACATGTTCAGTTCTCCGTCGATGGCGCGGGTGGCCCAGGATGCCGGTCATCGCGCGAGCCTTGCCGAGTTCCTTCTTCAAGGCTATGACCGCAAAGGTCGTGGCCAAATACGACGCACGCATCGCCGAAAGATTGATTCCGGCCGGGCGCTGGGCCGAAGGTGAGGACGTAGCCGACTGCGTGGCCGCTCTCGCCAGGGGATAATTTGCGTACGCGACAGGAACGGGGTCAATGCCGATGGTAAAGCCGCGCCTGAGCCGGCTGGGACGAAGTGCAGGAAAAGGCCAATGAAGCCGATTGTACTTTCGCGGCCGAATTAGAGTCGCCGCATGAGCTATCAATTCGACTTTGCCGACGTTTTCGCGGCGTGGCCAGAGCTGTTGCAGGGGCTCATCAACACGCTCGTGCTCTCGGCGCTGGCGATGGCGATCGGGTTGGTGGTGTCGATCGCGGGCGCCCTCGGCAAGACGTCGGGGCCGAAATGGCTGCGCTGGATCATCGACGAATATATCGAGCTGATCCGCAACACGCCGTTCCTGGTCCAGATTTTCGTGATCTATTTCGGGCTGCCGACCACCGGCCTCAGGCTCTCCTCGAACGAGGCGGCACTGCTCGCGCTAGTGGTCAACGTCGGGGCCTATGGCATCGAGATCGTCCGCGCCGGAATCGAGAGCATCCACAAGGGGCAGGTCGAGGCAGGCAAGTCGCTCGGCATGGGGCCGCTGAAGATATTCCGTTACATCATCCTGAAGCCGGCGATCCAGGCGATCTATCCCTCGCTGACCAGCCAGTTCATCCTGCTGATGCTCAACACCAGCGTCTGCTCTGCGATCGCCGCGACCGAGCTGACCGCGGCGGCCGGCGATATCCAGTCGCGCACCTTCCGCAGTTTCGAGGTCTATTTCGTCGTCACATGCATGTATCTCGGTCTGTCCGTTTTCTTTTGGACAGCCTTTGGGACGATCGAACGCACCTTCCTGCGCAAGCCAACCCGGTAGGCCACGACGATGCGCACACTCGGACCAAACGATATCATCTTCATCATCGCCGCCGCGCGATGGACGCTGTTGCTGTCGCTCGCCGCATTCGTGGGTGGGGCGATCGGTGGCGTGTTGGTAGCGCTCGCCCGCACCAGCGTGTTCGCGTGGCTACGCGTCGTGGCGACCGGCTACATCAAGCTCTTTCAGGGTACGCCGCTGCTATGCAGCTTTTCCTGGCCTTTTTTGCGCCGGGTCTGTTTGGCTGGTCGGTCGATCCCTGGGTGGCGGCCGCGCTCGGGCTTTCCCTGAATGCCAGCGCCTTCCTCGGCGAGATATGGCGCGGCGCGATCGAGGTGGTTCCCCGCGGCCAGTGGGAGGCGGCGACCTCGCTTGGCCTGCCTTACTGGGCGAAGATGAGGCTGATCATCGCCCCGCAGGCACTTCGCATTGCAATACCGCCGACGATCGGTTTCCTCGTGCAACTAATCAAGGGAACGTCGCTTGCCTCGATCATCGGCTTTGTTGAGCTGACCCGCGCCGCTCAGGTGATCAACAATGCCACGTTTCGCCCGTTCACGATCTTTGGGCTGGTCGCGCTTGTCTATTACGTCATTTGCCGGCCGCTCTCGGCCTACAGCAAGAGAATGGAGCGGAAGCTCCTTATCGCGGCGCGCTGAACGTCGTGATGCACGCAGATTATGAAATCAACCAGGAGAACATCCCAATGTCGCTGATCAAATCCATCTGTCGCCGGGGCCTCGGCGCACTGGTCCTTGCGGGCCTTGCGACCGCCACCCTTGGCCTGGCTCCCGCCGGTGCCGCCACGCCGGACGAGATCAAGGCGCGCGGCAAGCTAGTGGTCGGCGTTCTGACCGATTATCCGCCCTTCGGCGGCACCGACACCCAGCAACAGCCGGCGGGTTATGATGCCGATGTCGCCAAGCTTTTCGCAAAGTCGCTCGGCGTCAAGCTGGAGCTCGTCCCGGTGACCGGGCCGAACCGCATTCCCTATCTCTTGACCAACAAGATCGACGTGCTGATCGCGACGTTCGGCATCACCGCCGAGCGATCCAAGCAGGTGCTGTTCTCCAATCCCTACAGCAGTTTGACGATCTATGTGCTCGCGCCGAAGAGCCTGAACATCAAGACGGCCGCCGATCTGAAGTCGGTTTCGATCGCCGTGGCCAGGGCTTCGACGCAGGACACCGCGATCACGAAGATCGCCCCTCCAGGCACCGTCATCAAGCGTTATGACGACGACGCGACCTCGCTGCAGGCGCTGATCTCCGGCCAGGTTCAGGCGATCGGCGCGAGCAACACCATCCTCGCCCAGCTCAACAAGGACTATCCTCAGCTCAAGATCGAGCCGAAGATCACGCTGCGGGAGCAGCCGAACGGCATGGCCTTCCGCAAGAGCGACACGGCCTTGGCGGAATACGCCAACAAGTTCATCGCCACGATCGAGCAGAACGGCGAGCTGTCGAAGATCAACCAGAAGTGGTTCGGTGTTCCACTGGGGAAGCTGCCGCCGATGCCGAAGTTCTGAACCGATGACGCGAGCGCGCCCGTCCCCTTGCGACGGGCGCGCCTTTGACCATTCAGTCAGGATCGATTTGAGCCGATGTCAGAGAAAGCTCCTTCATCCGCCGGCCACGAGATCGGCGACGTGATCATCGAGATGCGCAAGGTCGACAAGTTCTACGGCGACTTCAAGGTTCTGAAGGATATCGACCTTTCGGTATCGCGGGGCGAGCGAATTGTCATCTGCGGGCCGTCGGGCTCCGGCAAATCGACGCTGATCCGCTGCCTGAACCAGCTCGAAACGCACCAAGCCGGCGAAATCATCATCGACGGGACGAAGGTACATGCCGGACTCAAGGGCATCGACAACATCCGCCGCGAGATCGGCATGGTGTTCCAGAGCTTCAACCTGTTTCCGCATCTGACCGTGCTGGAGAACTGCACGCTGGCACCGATCAAGGTCCGCGGCATTTCCAGGGCTGAGGCCGAGGCGACTGCCCGCAGCATCCTCGAACGCGTCCACATTCCCGAGCAGGCGCAGAAATATCCGATCCAGCTCTCCGGGGGCCAGCAGCAGCGTGTCGCCATCGCCCGCTCGCTGTGCATGAACCCGAAGATCATGCTGTTCGACGAGCCGACCTCGGCGCTCGATCCCGAGATGGTGAGCGAGGTGCTCGATGTCATGGTCGAGCTCGCCGAGAGCGGCATGACCATGCTGGTCGTCACGCACGAGATGGGTTTCGCAAGGAAAGTCGCCGATCGGGTGATCTTCATGGACAAGGGCGAGATCGTCGAAATCGCGCCGCCGGACAGGTTCTTCACTGCGCCGCAGAGCCGGCGTACTCAGAAGTTCCTTGGTCAGATTTTACATACGCAAACGTCCGAAGCCGGCCGTTAGCTAGGTATCGTTCGCGATAGGTGACCTCAACCTTCCTTGTCCATGACGCGGAGCTTTTCGACCCGGCGACGGAAATCTTCGTCGGCGGAGAATTCGGCGGAAAGGTATGATGAAACAAGGTCAACGGCGAGCCAGGCGCCGACGATCTGTGCGCCGATGCACATCACGTTCACATCGTCATGTTCGACGCTTTGATGCGCCGAGTGAACGTCGTGGCAAACCGCAGCGCGGATACCCTTGATCTTGTTCGCGGCAATCGATGCTCCGACGCCGGTGCCACACACCATGATGCCTCGCGCGGCTTCACCCGAGGTCACCTTTTGTGCCAACGCGCGCGCGATATCGGGAAAGTCCACCGGCTTGTCGTCGTAAGACCCGACGTCGACGACCTCGTGGCCAAGGCTTCTGATGTGATCGATGACGGTTTTCTTGAGCGGCCAGCCGGCGTGGTCGGATCCGATGACGAGGCGCATGTGATTTCTCTCTTCAATTGTCTTTCGGCCGCGACAGCCGCGGCTGGACCCGTCGAACCTTCTAACTGGTCCTCTGACATCCGATCGGAATCGCGCGGATGCTGTTGAGGCCGGCATTCGGCCCAGTACGGATCAGATCGCTGATACCATAAAAGGGTGCAACCGTCCCGTGGTGCAGGAGGGCACGCGCGCTCGCATAGGTTGGCTCTGGGCTTTGGCGAAGGCCTTGGAGCGGATGACCCGCGACCATCTCCTACAGCGATCAGAAGGGTCTCCAGAGGAACGGCGCGTTGTTTAGGTCGCGACCGCCGCGTCGATCGCGTCTCCCAAGCGTTCGACGATCATGTCGATCTCGGCATCGTCGATGATGAACGGCGGCGCGAGCAGCACGTGGTCGCCGCGCTTGCCGTCGACGGTGCCGCCCATTGGATAGACCATGAGGCCGCGGGCCATCGCCTCGTGCTTGACGCGCGCATTGAGCTTGCGCGCCGGATCGAATGATTCCTTGGTTGTACGGTCGGCGACCAGCTCGAGGCCCTGAAACAGGCCGCGGCCTCGTACGTCGCCGACGAACGGATGATTGCCGAAGCGCTCGCGCAGGCGGCGCTCGAGATGCGCTCCCTGCCGGCGCACATTGGCGAGGAGATCGTCACGCCGGATCACGCGCTGTACCGCGAGCGCGGCCGCGCAAGCGAGGGGATGGCCAGTGTAAGTGTGGCTGTGCTGGAAGGCGCCTGACCCTTGCGCGAGCGTCTGGAAGATTTTTCGCTGCAACAGCAGCGCGCCGATCGGCGCGAAGCCGCCGCCGAGTCCTTTGGCGATCGCCATCAGGTCGGGGCTGATGCCTTCTTGTTCGCACGCATGTAGCGTCCCGGTGCGGCCCATGCCGCACATGACCTC
>Ga0134125_10004772_pt1 | contig 15456 bp, 11 predicted proteins | sample KB31751_FD_96464 | JGI IMG/M metagenome (GOLD analysis project Ga0134125, IMG submission 96464) | Terrestrial soil microbial communities with excess Nitrogen fertilizer from Kellogg Biological Station, Michigan, USA - KB3-175-1 | ecosystem: Environmental > Terrestrial > Soil > Unclassified ... | reverse complement strand
GGTGGGGCCACGTCGACTTCCTGATCAACAACGCTGGAGTGGGCAGCCCCAAGCCGCTGCACGAAACCGACGACGAGACCCTGGACTACTTCCTGGGCTTGATGCTGCGAGCACCTTTCCGCCTCGCGCGCGACGTGCTGCCACACATGGGGCCCGGGTCGGCGATCATCAACGTGACGTCGACGTTCGCGGTTGTCGGCGGCCTGCGCGGCGGCGCCTACTCCGCCGCCAAGGGCGGCCTGACCGCGCTGACCACTCACATCGCCTGCCAGTACGGCGCTTCCGGCATCCGCTGCAACGCCGTCGCGCCCGGGGTGACCGTGACGCCGATGGTCGAGAAGCGCTTGGAGGACGAGCGATTCCGCAAGATCAACACCGAGATGACGCCGCATCAGCGGCTGGGCCGCATCGACGACATCGCCAGCACCGTCGCTTTTCTGTGCTCGCCGGGCGGAAGTTTCATCAACGGCCAGACGATCGTCGTCGACGGCGGATGGAGTTCGACGAAATACCTGTCGGAGTTCGCCTTGTCCTCCCAGTGGATCGAACGATGAATCTGTTTGCGGCGCTCGATCATGCCGCAAGCCGATTTCCCGATCGCGGCGCCGTGTATTGCGGAGATCGCCGCGTGTGCACCTGGGCCGGGCTGCGGGACCGGGCGTTACGCCTGGCCGCCTCGATCCGCCAACAACACGGGGCGGGTGCTCGCATCGCGATCGCGACCCACAACCGCCCCGAGATCATCGAGTTGATGTTCGCGATCTGGGCCGCCGAGTGCGTCGTCGTCCCGATCAACTACAAGCTGCATCCGCGCGAGATGGCCCAGATCCTCGACGACGCGGGCGCGGCGCAGGTGTTCGCGTCCTCGGCGATCGGCGCCGAACTGGAATCCCGCACCGCCGCACCCGTCGAAACCCTTGATTCCGAAGCCTATTCACGCCGATTCGATGTCGCCCCGTCGGTGCCGCCGACCACCGACCCGTCGGCGCTGGCGTGGCTGTTCTACACCAGCGGAACCACCGGCCGGTCGAAGGGCGCGATGCTGTCGCACCGCAACCTCACGGCGATGGCCGTCGCCCACCTGGCCGACATCGACGCCCCCGACGAGGGCTGCAGCCTGGTGCACGCGGCACCGATGTCGCACGGATCTGGCCTCTACGTCCTGCCGTACGTGCAGCGCGCCGCCCGGCAGGTGGTGCCCTCATCGGGTGCGTTCGATCCCGACGAGTTCCTCGACCTCTGCGAACACCACCCGGTCGCCAGCGCCTTTCTGGCCCCGACGATGGTGCAACGGCTGGTCGATACCGGCCGCAGCCGTCCCGCTAATCTGCAGACGATCGTCTACGGCGGCGGGCCGATGTACGTCGAAAGCCTGCGCAAGGCGATCACGGCGTTCGGCCCGATCTTCGCGCAGATTTACGGGCAGGGCGAGTCACCGATGACGATCACCGGGTTGCGTTGTGCCGACCACGAATCCGACGACGATGCGATCCTGGGGTCGGTCGGCTATGCACGGTCGGGCATGCAGGTCGCGGTGCTGCGCACCGACGGAGGCCCGGCATCCGTCGGCGAGATCGGCGAAATCGTCTGCCGCGGCGACGCGGTCATGTCCGGCTACTGGCGAAACCCCGACGCGACCCGCGCCACGCTCAAAGACGGCTGGCTCTACACCGGTGACATGGGTTCGTTCGACGCGCGCGGGTTCCTCACGCTGCGAGATCGGTCGAAGGACGTCGTCATCAGCGGCGGCAGCAACATCTACCCCCGGGAGGTGGAGGAGGTGCTGCTCGAGCACCCCGCCGTTTCCGAGGCGTGCGTGCTCGGCACGCCCGACGCCGAGTGGGGCGAGGTGGTGGTCGCGTTCATCGTCGGCACAGGCGATCCCGTCGAGCCCGCGACGCTGGACGCGCATCTGTTGCGGCGCATCGCCCGCTTCAAACGGCCCAAGCGCTACGAATTCGTCGACGAGCTACCGAAAAACAGCTACGGCAAGGTGCTCAAGCGGGAACTGCGGGCCAGCCTGGCGCCGCGCCCCACTCGGCGCCGCGAATGCCATGAGACATCAAGGAGGTCGCAATGAAGTGTCGTGCCGCTGTGATCCGCGGGGTTGGCAGGGACTGGGAGATCCGCGAGATCGAGCTCGACCCGCCCCGTGGCGGTGAAGTCCTGGTGCGGATGGCCGTTGCCGGAATCTGCCACTCCGATGACCACCTGTTCACCGGCGACGTGGTACCGACCCCCGAGGTGCTCGCCGCGAGCGGTCAACAGGCACCGGACTGGTTCCCGCTGCTCGGCGGTCACGAGGGTGCCGGCGTGGTCGAAGAAGTCGGCCCGGGCGTCACGACGGTGCAGCCAGGGGATCACGTGGCGCTCTCCTTCATTCCCGCGTGCGGCAGTTGCCGGTTCTGCGTGAACGGCCAGAGTTACATCTGCGACATCGGCGCGAGCCTGTTCGTGCGGGAAATGCCCACCGACGGTACCTGTCGCCGGCATCTCGGCGACGAAAACCTGTTGGCCTATGGACAACTCGGTACGTTCGCGGAATATGCGGTGCTGTCGGAAAGGTCGGTCATCAAGATCGACGACGCGATCCCGTTCCATGCCGCCTCGCTCGTGTCGTGCGGCGTCAGCACCGGCTGGGGCTCCGCGACGACCTCGGCGGGCACCGAACCCGGCGACACCGTGGTCGTCATCGGCGCCGGCGGTGTCGGGATGAACGCCCTGCAGGGCGCGCGCGCCGTCGGCGCGAAATATGTCGTCGCGGTGGATCCGGTTGAGTCCAAGCGTGATTCGGCCAAGATCTTCGGCGCCACGCACACCGCCGCCACCGCGCAGGACGCGATACCGATGGTCAAGGAGATCACCGCCGGACTGATGGCCGACCGCGTCGTCGTCTGTCCCGGGGTGGTGCACGCGGATTTGATCCCGTTGGCGATGGCGCTGCTTCGCAAAGGCGGGGTCTGCGTGCTCACCGGCATCACCCCGTTCACCGAGCCTCCGGTTCCGTTGGTCCTGCAGGAGATGACGCTGTCGGCCAAACAACTCAGGGGAGCGCTCTACGGCGGGATGAATCCGCGCACGAGCGTGCCGTTGCTGCTGTCGTTGTATCAGGCCGGCGCAGTGAAACTCGACGAGTTGGTCACCCGCCACTACGGCCTTGACCAGATCAACGAGGCGTTCGTGGATCTGCGCGAGGGCCGCAACATTCGCGGTGTCATCGATTTCGCGGGTTTCTAGCCAGCGACCGCTCAACCGGATTCGAAGTGCCGCCTAATGCCGGCCAGCATCTTGATATGTGCCTTGACCGCCTCGCGGATGGTCACCCCGGCCAGCAGTCGCGGTGCGGCGATCCGTATTCGTTCGGTAACCCGGGTGCCACCGTCGACCGGCTCGAAACTCACCGTGCCGCGTAACCGCACCCCGGGCGACTGGTCGGCCTCGGTCAGCACATCCCCGCTGGCGGGCACTAGCAACCGGGCGCGGTAGGAGGTTCGTATAGTCAACGGTCCCAAGGGAATTCGGTCGACCACCCGATAGCTCTGCCGATAACCCTCCGGGGTTTCGGCGCGGGACAGCGTTTCCACTGACACGATGAGCGGATGCACGAGTCTGATGTTGTCCAGGTCCACGTAGAAGCCGCGGACCGCATCGGCTGGCGCGGGCACCTGCTCGAAAAGCGTCCGGTCGGCATGAACGAACAGCAACGCCCGGCCCCGCGAATGTAACGCCACGGCGACATTGTGCCGGTTTTTTCGCCGCGGCGGTACGCTCGGCGCAGGCCAAGGAGCGGAGGCGACGCGATGGGCGACGCGGCGGAAGGTCAAGTGGTCGAGCGCTACCTGGAATGCCTGGCCGCTCACGACTGGGACGGGCTGGCCGACACGATCGCCAAGGAAGGCCTGACCCGGGAGGGGCCCTTTTGCGACGTCGTCGAGGGCAAGGCGCCCTATGTCGACTACCTGCGCAAGGTCTGCACCAACCTGCGGGGCCATCGATTGCACGTGCACCGGGTCTCGCACGTGAACTCGCGGGTCTCCTACGCCGAGCTGTCCGAGACGTTCGAGATCGATGGCGTTGCAACCGCCTGGCCCGAATGCATTCTGTTCGAGCAGGGCGACGACGGATTGATCTCTCACGTCAGCGTGTTCTTCAAGCAGCGGCAGGCCGGCACCACGTAGCGGTCTATTCCCTCACTTGCCGAATTGACCTAACGTGTCATGGATGGAGGCAGACGGAACTCCGGAGTCGGTGCCGGTCGAGAAATTGCACTCGGGCGACCCGATCACCGATTGCGGTCAGCGGTACATAGTTCTCGAATCGAAGGCGCTCAGCGACTGCGTGGTGCTCGAGCTCGAGTCCCGGGTGGACCACCGGCTGCAGGTCATCGAGAAGTCGTTCCCCGCCGGGTATCACGTCGGCAGGGCGAACCACCGGATTTTATAACCGAAGATTTCTCGGCGAAATATTGCGCGAGTAGCCGGTCGACGGCTACCGCGCATTCGTGATTCTCGGGCTTTGTCACTCCATTAGCGCCACTTAGCTCTTCCGCGGCGGGCGGATATCGTTGGGATCGTTGGGATCCGGCTCGCCGAACCAGCGTGACGGCTCGTGCTCGCCGTAGGCGTCGTGCCAGTCCCACCACTCGTACGGCGCGGTCTGCGGGTAGCCCTCGGGTGAATCCTCCCAACTTTCCTGGCGTCCGAGCGCGGTCATGTCCAGAAAGCTCCAGGTGGTCCCCAGCGCCTCGTCGCCACGGTTGTTGATGAAGTAGGTGCGAAACACCCGATCGCCGTCGCGGATGAAGGCATTGGTGCCGTGCCACTCGTCCACCCCGAAGTCGGCATCGAAGGCGTTGGTGATCGTGTGCTTGATCGTGTACCAAGGCATCTTCCAGCCCATCCGGGCCTTCAGGCGTTCGATGTCGGGCTGCGGCGCCCGCGAGGCGAACACGAGCGTGGTGTCGCGGGCGTTCAGGTGGGCCAGGTTGCCGACATGGTCGGCCATCATCGAGCATCCCCGGCAGCCGTGCTCGGGCCAGCCGTCGATGTCGGGCCCGTAAAAGGCGCGATAGACGATGAGTTGGCGCCTGCCGCCGAACAGGCCCAGCAGGTTGACGGTGCCCTCGGGCCCTTGGAACTCGTAGCCGGAGTCCACGGCCATCCAGGGCATCCGGCGCCGCCGGGCCGCGAGCGCGTCACGGGCCCGGGTGAGTTCCTTCTCCTTTTCCAGCAGTTGTTGATGCGCGGTCGCCCACTCGTGGGCCGACACGATCGGGGGTCTATTCATCGCTATCCGCCCTGTCAGGTCAGCGGCGCGAGGCCGGTGGCGGTGAGGAGATACGCGTCGTGGTCCAAGCCGCCGGTGGCGATCTCGAGCACCGACTTGCCCACCTGTTCGGCAGTGAGCGCGGGTCCGGCGGCCTGCAAGAAGGTGTCGACGTCGACGCCTTGCCGCTCGGCATAGGCCGCGACGGCGACCGCACCCAGGTCGGTGGCCGGCGTCAACCGCGGCAGAACGGCGGTGAAGCCGATCCCCAGCCCGGCGCGGTGCGATTCGATGGCGGCGTAACCGGAGATGAACCTGACGGTCGCCTTCGCGCCGGCATAGCCACCGGACAGCGGTGATCCGGCCAGGGCCGCGCCGCTGGACATCACGATCACCGAGCTGCCCGGCGCCAGCGGGAGGCGCAGCGCGTGGCGGACCCAGTGAAACGCCTGTGCGACATCCGAATTCCAGTTCTCACTGAACGTCTCCCAGGTCTGATCCTGCAGCGGTGTCATCCGCGGTGTCGCCCCGGCGCACAGCACCAGCGTGCGCGGCCGGTACCGGTCGATGAGCCGGCCGGCCGTGTGCGGATCGGCCGCGTCGGCCACCACCGGGGTGAAGGTGTCGCCCAACTGGGCGCGCACCTCCTCGAGTTGTGACCAGGTGCGCGCGACGCCGACGACCTCGGCGCCGGCCGTCGACAGCGCGGTGGCGACCGCGCGGCCGAATCCGCGGCCGGCCCCGGTCACGATTGCGGTGCTGCCGACGAGCCCGTCGGGGCGGGGGTTTCGGGTTTGGTTCATTTCGTGCTCGCTTCCTCAGGTGGACTGCGGCTGTGCCGTGTCTTCACTTATGCAGATACGGCGCGCCGGCCGGATTCATCGCTCGGGGACCGATGAATTTCGGCGCCCGGATGTCTCTACACAGGAGTAGGTTCGCCTCGCAGCCGAGAGGAGAGGGTCGTGCCGGCGCAGGAGGAGTTCGTCGAACGGGCGGCACCATTTCGTGCCGAGCTGATCGCGCATTGCTACCGCATGCTCGGCTCGGTGCACGACGCCGAAGACCTCGTCCAGGAGACCTACCTCCGGGGCTGGCGCGGTTATGCGGCCTTCGAGGAGCGCGCGGCCTTGAAGACCTGGCTTTACCGGATCGCGACGACCGCCTGTCTGCGTGCGCTGGAGAACCGCGCCCGCCGCGTGCTGCCGACCGGGCTGGGGGACGGCTCGATCGACCCGGGCGCCAACCTCGACGCAAAGGCCGGCGCGCACGCGTGGCTCGAGCCCATCCCGGACGCCATGATGTTCAGGACGCCCGAAGAGGATGTCACCGCGAAGCAGAGCGTGCGGCTGGCCGTGATGACCGCCCTTCAGGAGCTGCCCGCCCGCCAGCGCGCGGTGTTGATTCTGCGCGACGTCGTGCAATTCAGCGCCGCCGAGGTCGCCGAGCTGTTGGAAACCACCCCCGCCGCGGTCAACAGTTCCCTGCAGCGCGCCCGGGCCCACCTCGCCGAGCTTTCTCCCACCGAGGAACGCATGACCGAGCCGGGCGACGCCCGGCGGCGCGACTTGCTCGACCGGTATTGCGCGGCCTTCGAAAACGCGGACATGGCGGCGCTGACCGCGCTGCTGCAAGAGGACGTCAAACTCGAAATGCCGCCTCTGCCAGTCTGGTTCGCCGGGCGGGACACGGTGCTGCAGTTCCTTGCCGGGCGCGCCCTGGCTCAGCCCGGCGATGTCGTCATGATCCCGACCGCCGCGAACGCGCAACCCGCCGTCGCGGAGTACCGGCGCGCCGCCGACCGGGTGATGCGGGCCCATTCGATCCACGTCTTGACCCCGGGCGGCGCCGGGATCGCCGGCATCACGGTCTTTCTCGACCCCGGCTTGTTCAGCGCGTTTGGTTTATCTTCGAGCCGGTAATGTTTCTGCCAGGGACGTGATTGCAGCCCTTGCTATCTAGGGAAGCCCGACCTGCATCGCCAGGGTGTCGTCGCAGGGTTTACCTTCCCGCCCCACGTGTGGACAGGTCCTTCACACGCCAGGATCATTAGGCGCGGGAGACGTAATTGAAGGGTGACGAGTGAAGATTCCCGGCGTTTCCAGCGTCGTCGCTGGTGTGGCCGGCGGAGCCGCGCAGGTGGTACGGGCCGGCGTATCGACTGCGGCGGGGGCCGCCGGTGCGCTGCAGACGTTGGCCGGCCCGGTCGCCGAGCTCGCGGGCCCGGTCATTCAGTCAGTGGCTCAAACGACCGGGCGAGCAATCGGGTTGGACAATTCCGCCGACGGTGCGGCCGCCCCCATCACCCCGCCGGTGCGCTGGCACAGCGGGCAACGCGTGCATCTGGACCTGGACCCGTTGCTCCCGTTCCCCCGCTGGCACGAGTACGCGCCCGCCGTCGAGGAGCCGGTGCGCAGAATCCCGGGCGTGGCCAAAGCCCACGTCGAGGGTTCGTTGGGCCGGTTGGTGGTCGAACTCTCCGAGGACGCGGACCACGACGCCGTCTTGGACGAGGTGCGGTCAACGGTTGCGTCCGTCGCCGCGGACATCACCTGGTCGAAGTCGGGGTCGGCGCCGCTTTCCGCGCCATTCGCCGACCCGGGCAACCCCCTTGCGATTCTGGTGCCCCTCACCGCGGCGGCAATGGATCTGGTCGCGGTGGGCGCCGCGGTCACCGGATGGGTGACCCGGCTGCCGGCGGCGCCGCAAACCACCCGGGCCGCGGCCGCGCTCATCAATCATCAACCGCGCATGGTCTCGATCCTCGAGGCGCGGCTGGGCCGGGTGGGCACCGACATCGCGCTCGCCGCGACGACGGCCGCCGCGCACGGCCTGACCCAGTCGCTCGGCACGCCGATGCTCGACCTGACGCAGCGCACCCTACAAATCTCCGAAGCCGCCGCGCACCGCCGGGTGTGGCGAGACCGCGAGCCCCACCTGGCCTCGCCCCAACGGCCGCAGGCGCCGGTGGTCCCGGTCATCTCGTCCGCCAAGTCGGAGGTGCCCCGGCACAGCTGGCCTGCCGCCGCGGCGGGTGAGGCTTCGCACGTCGTGGTCGGCGGAACCATCGACGCCGCGATGGACAAGGCGAAAGGCTCGATGGCCGGGCCGGTGGAAAGCTACGTCGATTCCGCGGCGAACGGCTCGTTGATCGCCGCGGTGAGCGCGCTGGTGGCCGGCGGCGGTACCGAAGATGCGGCCGCGGCCATCGAAGCCGGCGTACCGCGGGCCGCGCACATGGGCCGTCAGGCGTTCGCGGCGGTTTTGGGTCGCGGGCTCGCCAATTCCGGGCAATTGGTTCTCGACCCGGGCGCGCTGCGCCGCCTGGATCGGGTGAAGGTCGTCGTCATCGACGGCGCCGCGCTGCGCGGCGATCACCGCGCCGTCTTGCATGTCCGCGGCGACGCGCCCGGCTGGGACGATGACCGGGTCTATGAGGTCGCCGACGCGCTGCTGCACGGCGAAGAGGCGCCCGAGCCCGACCCCGACGAGTTGCCGGCCACCGGTGCCCGACTGAAATGGGTTCCTTCCCAAGGGTCTTCGGCTACACCCGCGCAGGGCCTGGAAAGCGCCGACCTCGTGGTCGACGGCGAATGCGTTGGCAGCGTCGACGTGGGCTGGGAGGTCGACCCCTACGCGATTCCGCTCTTTCAGACCGCACACCGCACGGGTGCGCGAGTGGTGCTACGCCACGTCGCCGGCACCGAGGACCTCACCGCCAGCGTCGGCGCGACGCACCCGCCCGGCACGCCGCTGCTGAACGTGGTCCGTGAGCTGCGGGCCGATCGCGGACCGGTGCTGCTGATCACCGCGCTGCACCGCGACTTCGCATCGACCGACACCCTGGCCGCGCTTGCGATCGCCGATATCGGTGTGGCACTTGATGATCCGCGTGCCGCCACGGCATGGACAGCGGACATCATCACCGGCACCGACCTGGCCGACGCGGTGCGGATCCTGTCGGCGATCCCGGTCGCCCGCTCGGCGAGCGAATCGGCGGTGCACCTCGCCCAGGGCGGCACGACGCTGGCCGGGCTGCTGCTGGTCACCGGTGAGCAAGAAACGACCACCAACCCGGTGAGCTTTCGGCGCTGGCTCAACCCGGTCAACGCCGCCGCGGCCACGGCCTTGGTGGCCGGCACCGTCTCGGCCACCCGGGTGCTCCGGCTGCCCGACCCGACCCCCCAGCCGCTGACCGCCTGGCACGCGCTGGATCCCGAGATCGTCTATTCGCGGCTGGCCGGTGGGGCGCGGCCGCTGGCCGTCGAGACCGAATCCTCGTGGCGCCGTCGTCTCGACGATCTGTCCTACAGCCCGGGGTTGGCGCCCCTGCGCAAGCCCTTGCACAGCGCGGCCCGGCTGGCGTCGGCCACCCGGACCGAACTCGCCGATCCGCTGACTCCCATCCTGGCCGTCGGGGCGGCGGCCTCGGCGATCGTCGGCAGCAATATCGACGCGCTTCTGGTCGCGGGTGTCATGACCGTCAACGCGATAACCGGTGGGGCGCAACGGCTCCGGGCCGAGTCCGCGGCCGCCGAACTGTTCGCGGAGCAGGACCAGTTGGTGCGCCGGGTGGTCGTCCCGGCGGTCGCGACGACGCGGCGCCGGCTCGACGCCGCCCAGCACGCCAGGCGGACGGCGACGGTGTCGGCGAAGTCACTGCGGCCCGGCGACGTCATCGACCTGGCCGCACCCGAAGTGGTGCCGGCCGATGCCCGCCTGCTGGTGGCCGAAGACCTCGAGGTCGACGAGTCCTTCCTCACCGGCGAATCACTCCCCGTGGACAAGCAGGTGGATCCCGTCGCGGTCAACGACCCCGACCGCGCCAGCATGCTCTTCGAGGGCAGCACCATCGTCGCCGGCCACGCCCGGGCGATCGTGGTCGCCACCGGGGTCGGGACCGCCGCACATCGCGCGATCTCGGCGGTCGCCGGTGTCGAAACGGCGGCCGGAATCCAAGCGCGGCTGCGGGAACTCACCAGCAAGGTGCTGCCGTTGACGCTGGCAGGCGGTGCCACGGTGTCGGTGTTGGCGTTGCTGCGCCGGGCGACACTGCGCCAGGCGGTGGCCGACGGCGTCGCGATCGCGGTGGCCGCGGTGCCGGAGGGGCTGCCCCTGGTGGCCACCCTCTCCCAGCTCTCGGCCGCCCAGCGGCTGACGGCCCGCGGCGCGCTGGTTCGTGCGCCGCGCACCATCGAAGCGTTGGGCCGCGTCGACACCATCTGTTTCGACAAGACCGGCACGCTCACCGAGAACCGGCTGCGCGTGGTGTGCGCCGTGCCGGTCGGGGCCAACCCGCACGACCCGTTTCCCAAATTGACCGATCCGCAATCGGCGGGGCTGTTACGGGCCGCCGCGCGGGCGTCCGCCCAGCCGCACGACGGCCAGGGGCACGCCCACGCGACCGACGAGGCGATCCTCACCGCGGCGAATTCACTGAACGGCCACGGCGATTCGGATTGGACGATGCTCGCCGAGGTACCCTTCGAGTCCAGCCGCGGCTTCGCCGCCGCGATCGGCGCTATGGGCCACGGCGGCATTGCCAATGGGCATCCCGCGGACGCGCCGGTGCTGATCCTCAAGGGGGCTCCCGAGGTCATCCTGCCGCGCTGCCGGTTCGCCGACCCGCAGGGCGACCGGGAGCGGGCGGAGGCGGTCGTCCGCGGTCTCGCCGAACAGGGCTTGCGGGTGCTCGCGGTGGCGCAGCGCGGCTGGAAACACGAGACCGACGACGAGGACACCGACGCCGACGCCGTGGATGCCGCGGCGCAGAACCTCGAACTGCTCGGCTACGTCGGGTTGGCGGACACCGCCCGGGCATCGGCGCGCCCGCTGATCGAGGCGCTGGCGGACGCCGACCGCCACGTCGTGCTGATCACCGGCGACCACCCGGTCACCGCGCGGGCGATCGCCCGGCAGCTGGGCCTGCCCGCGGACGCGGGGGTGATCACCGGCGCCGAACTCGCGGGCCTCGACGAGGATGCCTGCGCCAAGATGGTCGCCGATGTTCAGGTCTTCGCGCGCGTCAGCCCGGAGCAGAAGGTGCAGATCGTGGCCGCCCTGCAGCGCTGCGGGCGGGTGACCGCGATGGTCGGCGACGGCGCCAACGACGCCGCCGCCATCCGGATGGCCGACGTGGGGATCGGGGTGAGTGGGCGCGGTTCGTCGGCCGCGCGCGGTGCCGCGGACATCGTGTTGACCGACGAGGATCTGGGCGTGCTGCTCGATGCGCTGGTCGAGGGCCGCAGCATGTGGGCCGGCGTCCGGGACGCCGTCACCATTCTCGTCGGCGGCAACGTGGGCGAGGTGCTGTTCACGATCATCGGCACCGCGTTGGGCGCCGGGCGCGCGCCGGTGGGTACCCGTCAGCTGCTGTTGGTCAACCTGCTCACCGATATGTTCCCCGCGCTCGCGGTCGCGGTCACGTCGCAATACGTCGAACCCGACGAGGCCGAGTACGAATCCGCCGAAGAGGCCGAAGAGGCGCGCCGGCAGCATCGGCGTGCGGTGCTGACCGGTCCCACGCCCTCGCTCGACGCCCCGCTGATGCGTCAGATCGTCACCCGCGGCGCCGTGACCGCGGCCGGGGCGACGGCCGCGTGGGCCATCGGCCGTTGGACGCCGGGCACCGAACGCCGCACGGCGACAATGGGTTTGACCGCGCTCGTCACCACGCAGCTGGCGCAGACGCTGCTGACCCGTCGGCACAGCCCGCTGGTGGTGGCGACCGCCCTGGGCAGCGCCGGCGTGCTGGTCGGCATCGTGCAGACCCCGGTGCTCAGCCAGTTCTTCGGGTGCACGCCGCTGGGACCGGTCGCCTGGTCGGGGGTGCTGGGTTCCACCGCGGGCGCCACCGCGATCTCGGCGCTGGCCCCCAACTGGCTGGCCAAGCAGGTCGCCGCGTTGGAGCCCGGCGAGCAGTGAGCCGGACGATCGTGTTCAGCCGGACAGTTCCTTGCGCAGCACCTTGCCGGTCGGGTTGCGCGGAATGCTGTCCACGACGTTGATGTCGCGGGGCTGTTCGAAGCGCGAGACGCGGCTCTTCAAGTACTCCCGGAGTTCCGGCACGTCGATGTCGCTGCCCGGCTGCGCCACCACGAACGCCGCCAACCGCTGGCCGAACCGTTCGTCGGGGACGCCGATGACCACGTTGTCGGCGATGGCGGGGTGCTGGGCGAGCGCGTTTTCGACCGCCCGCGGATAGACGTTCTCACCGCCGGAGATGATCATGTCGTCTTCGCGGCCGACGATGAAGAGCCGGCCCGCGTTGTCGAGGTAGCCCATGTCGCCGGTGCTGGTCATGCCGTCGACGACGGCCTTCGCTTCTCCGGCTGCCGAGCCATCGGTGTAGCCCCTCCCGGCCAGGTCGCCGCCGACGAAGATGCGCCCGGTCACCCGCGGCCCCACCGGCCGGTCCCCCTTGTTGAGGATCCGCACCGGGCAGCCCGCGACCGGCTTTCCGACGGTTTCGGGCGCCTCACGCAGGTCCGCCGGCGTGGCCAGGGAACCGATGCCGACCTCGGTGGAACCGTAGCCGTTGTAGAGGATGTCTCCGTAGGCGTCCATGAACCGCTGCCCCAGCGTGGGGTCGAGGCGATCGCCGCTGGACATCACCACCCGCAGGTACGGCAGCGGGTTTCGCGCCCGGACCCGCTCGGGCAGGTCGAGGATGCGCGCGAGCACGACCGGCACCGCGGAGAAGGCGTCGGCGCGGTGCAGCGACGCCTGGGCGAGCGCGGCTTCGGCGTCGAACTGACGATGCGTGAGCACCGTGCCGCCGAGGGCGATCGTCAGCATCAGCATGCCCAGCCCTAACCCGTGAAACATCGGCATTGCCACCGAGATCCGCGACCCGGTATGCAACCGGGTGCGGTCGAGGATCGTCACCCAGACGCCGATCGCGGACCGCATCTCCGGTGCGCGCGGCACCCCCTTGGGTTTGCCGGTGGTGCCCGAAGTCAGCAGCACGATCCGGCCGGGTGCGGCCACGTGCGGTCGCCGGGCACCCTCGTCGGGGGTGACCGTCGCCGGGTCGACAGTGCGGACCGTTTCGTCGGCCGCCCGGACTCGCTCGGCGAATTCGTTGTCGGCGACCATCGTTGAGATGTGGTGGGCTTGCACGGCGGCCGCCAGCGCATCGCTGCGGAACTCCGTGCTGATCGGCACGACGTCGGCGCCGAGCAGCGCGGCGGCGAAAACACCCGCGACGAAACCGCGTCCGTTGCGACACATGACCCCGACCGCATGGCCGGGGCCAACCCCATCGCACGACAACCGCCGCGCCAGCGATTCGGTTTCTCGTTGCAGCCGGCGATAGCTCACAGCGCCGTCGTCGTCGACGATCGCCGCCCGGTCCGGCCAACGGGCCGTCGTGACCGCCAACAGCGTGTAGGGATTCGTGCCGCCCCGGCGCGCCTCCCGAAGAAGTCGCAGGCCCGCCAGCGGCGAGGGCGGACTGAGCAGGCCCGAGTGCAGCAGTGCACGGGCGGCGGTGGTAACCACGCGGTCATCCGTCACGGTCGGCCTCGTCGGAAGCGCTGAAGAAGCGGCGATGCCACAGCCGGGCGCCGTAGTCGGCCGGCCCGGCCAGCAGCACCGAAGCCAACTCGGCCGGCAGCACCCACGGCGGTTCGAGCGTGCGGGGCCGCTCGATGACCGCTTTGGCGACGACGTCGGCGGCTTCGTCCGGTGACAGGCCGGGAAGCCGGCCCAACAGGGGCGTGGGCGCGATCATGCGGGTGCGCACCAGCGCGAAATAGACCGTGGTGACATCGACGCCGTCGGCGTGCAGCTCCGGGGCCACGCTGCGCAGCCAGCGGTCGAAGGCCCCCTTCGACGCCTGATAAGCACCCCATTGCGGGCCGGGAACCACCCGCACGCCGACGCTGGACACGTTCACGATGTGCCCGCTGCGGTTGTCGCGCATGGCCGGCAACAGTCCCAGCAGCAGTCGGACGGGTCCCAGGTAGTTGATGTCGATGGTCCGCTGGAAGTCGTGCGGACGGTCGTACTGGTCGTGCAGCGAGCGGCGCAATGACTTGCCGGCGTTGCTGACCACGATGTCGAGTGGGCCGTGCTCCTCGGTGATCTGTTTGGCCAGGCCGCTCACCGCGGATTCGTCGGTGAGGTCGGTCGGGTAGGCGACCGCGCGCCCGCCGCCGGCGTTGATCGACGCCGTCAGGTCGCACAGCCTCTCCTCGGATCGGGCGACCGCCAGGACGGTCGCGCCGGCGGCGGCCAGGCTGCGCGCGGTCGCCTCGCCGATGCCATAGGAGGCGCCGGTCACCAAGGCGGTCTTGCCGGAGGCGGCGGCGCGCAGCTTGTCGGGATCCGACACCCGCGCCGGATTGGCCACGTGGTCTCCCGCTTTGTCGAAGACCGTTTTCAGGGCCTGCGCTATTGCGTTCAACATCGCCGCCGCATTCACTCGAGCCGCTTGCCGGAGGCGGCTGTTGCTCAACCGTGCCCCGCCTCGTAACTACACGTAGCAGACCACATTGCAATCCGCGACCGCGCTCCGGCCCGGCCGTGGCGGGCCGCGTGGCAACCGCGATGGGGCGCGGGACGCAAGCAGCCCGGGCCCCATGCCGGATGAGCGCCGCGCACAACCGATCTCAACCCGCCCGCATCGGCGGCGTTTCTTTTATGAGAACACAGTAATTTCGGCGTTTCCTCTGTTTAAGCGGCGTGTTGACTGGGCACAATTGCGGCATGTTTGCGCGCCAAATAGTTCGCTCCCTTGGTCCAGCAGTTGTTATCGCAGCATCGGGCATGGCCGCGTCGGCCGTGTCCGGTTCCCTCATACCCACCGCCGCGGCCCAATGCCCCGACGTGCAAGTGGTCTTCGCCCGCGGCACCGGCGAAGCCCCGGGCGTGGGCCCCACCGGACAAGCCTTCGTCGACGGGCTGCGCCAACGCGTCGGCGACCGCTCCTTTGACGTCTACCCCGTCAACTACCCCGCCACCGAGCAGTGGGATACCGGCCTCGACGGCATCAGAGACGCCAGCACCCACATCGTCTCGATGGCCCACGATTGCCCCAACACCAAAATGGTCCTCGGCGGCTACTCCCAAGGCGCGGCCGTCATGGGCTTTGTCACCTCCGCCGCCGTCCCCGACGGCGTCGACCCCGCCACCGTCCCCAAACCCCTGGCCCCCGACATCGCCAACCACGTCTCCTCGGTCGTGCTCTTC
>Ga0134125_10004771_pt1 | contig 15458 bp, 9 predicted proteins | sample KB31751_FD_96464 | JGI IMG/M metagenome (GOLD analysis project Ga0134125, IMG submission 96464) | Terrestrial soil microbial communities with excess Nitrogen fertilizer from Kellogg Biological Station, Michigan, USA - KB3-175-1 | ecosystem: Environmental > Terrestrial > Soil > Unclassified ... | reverse complement strand
TTTCGCCTCGGACTCCTGATAGCATTTGATCTCCCGGCGAAGGGATGCGGTGTCTTCGGGAGGAAGCTCGACGACTTCAATTCGCAAATTGAGCATCTGCAGTGCGCGAATCGCCACCGCGGAGGGGGATGGCCCCCACCCGCGATGATCGGCGTGGTCGAGGCATAGTTCATGTTCGAACGCGTTGGGCGGGTTGAACACGCCGCAGGCGGGGCAGCGGATCATTGCGGTGGCAGAGCCGCCCGGCGGGAAGGCGCGCGGGTCGTGGTAGCGGTAGACCAGTTCGGCGCCGTCGCGATCGACGTCATTGGCGCTTTTGAACTGTGCGTCAACCCACGGCTCACTGGGGGCGCTGAGTCGCAGCTTTTCGCGCAGGCGTTGTTCCTGATAGACGCTGAGCCCCAGCCGGCGTTTTCGACGGCAAGGACGGGATTGGCGGTCGGGGTCATTGGAGCGGTTGGGATGGGCCAGCATGAGGCCTCCTTCGAAAGAGAGGTGATTCGGTCGCACGCCGGTGCCCTACCGGCGTCAGGAGGCGTGTACCTTACAAGTACCTAACATCATTTGCAAGAAGAAAATTCTGGATGAAACATTTTGAGCGGGCTCCATCTCAGATTTTGGATTTCAGATTTCAAATGAGAGGCGGGCGAGGCCTGCCGTTACTTCGCAACTCGTGTCATGCGAATGATTTCCAGGATCGGGTCGCCGACGATCCAGATGATCACGGCCACGATCAACCCGGCATCGTCATGCCCCAATTCCAGCCCCAACCCCCACGCAAACGCCCCGGCGAGGGCGACGCAGAACGTTTCGACCAGGATCCGCTGGATCGTGCGCGCCTTGGGGCCGGCAGGAGGCGGAGGGGCGGGAGGGATCTGGGAGGATGGCGAGGTCATGATGTTGAACGGAATTAGACCGCCAAGACGCCAAGTCGCCAAGATTTTCTTTTTGTCATCCCTCTAAATGATCGTGCGCGATTCCGCGCCCAGCTCACCGCCCCCATTCTCCAGAAGAATGCGACCACAGAGGGCGCGGAGGACACAGAGAGCACAGAGGAAATGCGGACAGAACTTGAGATCCTGTGTTTTTTCTCCGTGGCCTCTGTGTCCTCTGTGGTCTCTGTGGTTTTGAGCCGATCCATCGGGACGGCGCGTGATGTCGCACAGTCACTTAGCCCTTTTCCCTTATTCCTGGCGACTTGGCGTCTTGGCGTCCTCTTTTTGTGCTGATCCCAAAACACCCCCACCCCGGTCAATCGACCGGGGTGGGGGTGCGAACGTTCTGAAGGACTCGAAGCTACCGCAAAGCGACCCAGATGCAGGCCAGGGCTGAGAGGGCCGCCCCGAGGGCGATCATCAGCCGCTTGGTCTGCTTGGCGCTGGCGGGCTTCTTGGAAAAGAGGCCGGTGGCCATGGCATTTCCTTTCCGGCCCCTTTGCCGGGCCGAGCGTTGCAAATCCCAATCTCTCAACGGCAGACACGAATGTCTGCCCTACCGGATGGCAGACACGAATGTCTGTCCTCCGGGATCCCGGATGGTTTACATGGAGTTCTGCAGCGACGTCCAGCGCGCCATGACCTTGTTGCCGACGGCGGTGATGGCAGCAATGGCGGCAACGACGATCAACCCGGCGATCAGCGCGTATTCCAGCACCTCGCCACCCTGCTCGTCGCGGACGAGCTTGACGAAAAGCTTCTTGATCTGCATGACCCATTCTCCTTCTGGCGAGCGGCCGGGCCGACCACGCGTCGGCCGCCCGCATCGCTCTGACCCGATCCCCGACCAAGTCATCGGCGCACGCGACCGACGGGTTAATCTCCGAATGCGGATTGTTGTGAATGGGGACGGCGTGCGGTCCATAACGCGCGGAGGATGGTTCGCCCGTCCGGTAATGCGTCGCGTCGGAGGCAAAGAAACCACAGAGAGCACAGAGGACACAGAGCAATGCAGGAGAAGCGTCAGGAATCCGAAGTCTGAGACATCGAATTCAAATGGCTTGTTTTTTCTCTGTGCTCTCTGTGTCCTCTGTGCTCTCTGTGGTCAACTCGTCTTCGATCGATTGCACACGGCCATTCAACGTTCCAGCGCCTCGTGGGTCGGTCCCTTGTGCAGGTCGAAGACGGTCCGGCGGCCCAGCACGTCCAGGTGGACCTCATCGCCCTCGACGTGGTATTCCCAGGCGGGTTGCAGCGGCATGGTCCAGAGCTTGTTGCCCCAGACGTCCCAGGCGGCCAGCTCCAGCTCGCCGCTCATCAGAATCACCTTGCCGTGCTGCTCCCATTCCAGGAACCCGGCGTCGGTTTTGTCTTCGAAGATGCGGTTGGGCGCCAGGAGCCGGTAGCCCAATAACCTGCGGCCGGCGCCCAGGAACAGCGTGCCGAACTGTTCGACCAGCAACGCCGCCGGGTCGAACCCCCCGTCCGACAACTCGAACCGCTGGGCGACGACCAGGAACGGCCACTGCCGCGCCTTCGAGACGCTCACGAAGCAAAGCTCTCCCTCGTGAGGCCGCAGGGCGAACTCCTCGCAGAGTTTGGCGTGTTTCTTATAGTCGCCATAGATGGTGGGTAAGCTCCCCCGCTGAACGGTCAATGCGTACTGCCCGACGTTGATGGTAAACATGGCGCACCCGAAGGTTGGCCCGATCGCATTGTACCAGTCGGAGAGGCGCGGCGGGTAGACGATTTTTGGATCGGGAGATTCACCACGAAGCGACAGCGGCCTCGGAAACGCGAGGGGGAAATGCCGCGCCCGGAGGAGCCGCGGCACAGCGCAACTGCGGGCCGTTGACATCGCGGGTAGTTTTTGTGCGGAGGCACGCCCGAATTGTCGGACGGTTCCCGAACCCGGCGCCCGCACTGGAGCGCCGCCGCGGCTCCTCCGGGCGCGGCAATTTCCTCCCGTGCGTGCAATTCGTTATGCTCTGGCGCAACTATCCGCAATGGGGCTGTTCGGGATTTGCAGACAAAACCCGCGAGGCGCGCAGGAGCCATCATGAACCGGTTTGCGATCGTCGGAATTTTCGTGCTGTCGTTTTCCGCAGTCGTGTTGGGCCAGTCGCGTCAGCCCCTGCTGTTGCAGACGCCTACCCTGAGCAAGACGCAGATCGCGTTTGTTTACGGGGGCGAGATCTGGGCGGTGGGCCGCGAGGGGGGCGAGGCGCATCGGCTCGTCAGCGGGAGCGGAATGCTGAGCAATCCGATCTTCTCGCCCGATGGATCCCAGCTCGCGTACTGCGGGAATTACGACGGCAACCTGGATGTATACGTCGTGCCCGCCGAGGGAGGCGAGCCCCGGCGTGTGACGTACCACCCGGATCCGGACGTGCCGGTGGGCTGGTCGCCGGACGGGAAGAACATTCTCATTCGTTCGCATCGGGCCAGCTACGCGGACTCGAATCAGTTGTACACGATCCCGGCGACGGGCGGGTTTGCGACGAAGTTGCCGCTGCCGATGGGGGAAGAGGGATGCTTCTCGCCGGACGGCTCACACCTGGCTTACGTGCCGATCTTCCAGTGGGAGCCGGACTGGAAGCACTACCGCGGCGGGCAGACCACGCCGATCTGGATCGCGGACTTATCCGATTCGAGCATCGTGAAGCTTCCGAGATCGAACTCGAATGACAAAGACCCGATGTGGGTCGGGAACACGATCTATTTCCTGTCGGACCGCAACGGGCCGGTGACGCTGTTCGCGTATGACTCCGAATCGCAGCAGGTGAGGCAGGTGGTGAAGAACGATGGGTTCGACATCAAGTGGGCCTCGGCGGGGCCGGGGGCGATCGTGTACGTGCAGTTCGGGTCGATGCACCTGCTCGATTTGGAGTCGCAGGAGTCGAAGGAAATTCACGTGACGCTCGCGGCGGACATGCCGGAGGTTCGGCCGCATTTTGTCAAAGTCGCCGATCAGATCCTGCACGCCGGCATCTCCCCCACCGGAAAGCGCGCGGTCTTCGAGGCCCATGGCGAAATCCTGACCGTGCCGGCCGAGAAGGGGGACGTGCGGAACATCACCCGCAGCCCCGGCGTGGCCGACCGCGACCCGGCGTGGTCGCCGGATGGCAAATCCATCGCATGGCTCTCCGATGAATCGGGGAACTATGCGCTGCACGTCGCCGATCAGAACGGGCTGGGAAAGGTCCGCAAGATCGACCTGGGCGAGCCGCCTTCGTTCTTCTACTCGCCCACGTGGTCGCCGGACAGCAAAAAGATCGCGTACAACGACAAGCGATTGAATCTCTGGTATGTGGACTTGGAAAAAGGCAAGCCGGTCAAGGTCGATACGGATCTGTTCGACATCGCCAATGAATATGACGAATGCTGGTCGCCGGACGGCAAGTGGATTGTGTACACGAAGCAGTTGCCCAACCATCTTCGGGCGGCGTTCGTCTATTCGCTCGACACGCACAAGGCGACGCAAATCACCGATGGCATGAGTGACGTGCTCTATCCGCAGTTCGACAAAGGGGGCAAATACGTCTACTTCACCGCCAGCACCGACGTCGGCCTAACCGCGGCGGGGCTGGACATGAGCAGCGAAGGGCATCCGGTGACGCGGAGTGTGTACGTGGTCGTGCTCGGGAAGGATACCGCGTCGCCCCTGGCCCCCGAGAGCGATGACGAAAAGGCGGACGAGGCAGTCAAGGGCACGACGCAACCGAGCACGCGTCCCGCGGACGAAAAGAAAGACGCGAAAGACAAGGCCAAACCGGCCGAGCCGCCGAAGATGAAGATCGATTTTGAGAACATCGACCAGCGCGTGCTGGCGTTGCCGATGCCGGCGCGAAACTATGTTCGATTGATCTCGGGGAAGGAAGAGGTTTTGTACGTTCTGGAAGGCCCGCCTGTCGAGGGCGAAGGGCGCGAGCCCCCGCCGCTGACGGTTCAGAAATTCGAGTTCAAAACCCGCAAGACCGAGAAGCTGCTGGACGGCGTTCGCAGCTTCGACGTCTCGTTCAATGGCGAGAAGGTGCTCTATCAGACGCCGGACAAGAAATGGGTCATCGCCGGCGCGGACAAACCCGCTCCCGGACAGGGGGGACAGGGGATGCTCAAGACCGATCGGATGGAGGTGTTGGTCGATCCGCCGGCGGAGTGGAAGCAGATGTATCGCGAGGTCTGGCGGATCGAGCGCGACTTTTTTTACGATCCCCACTTTCACGGGCTGAATCTCGAACAAGCCGAGGCGGACTTTGCGCCATACCTGGACCGGATCACCAGCCGCGATGATTTGAACTACCTGTTCCGCGAGATGCTCAGCTACATGTCGGTCGGGCACATGTTCGTGCGGGGAGGGTCGGAGCCGGAGGTGCAAAAGGTCAATGTGGGGCTGCTCGGCGCGGACTACCAGATCGAGAATGATCGCTACCGATTTGAAAAGATATTCAATGGTGAGAACTGGAATCCTGGCCTGCATGCGCCATTGACGCAGCCGGGTGTCAATGTGAAGGCCGGAGACTACCTGTTGGCCGTCAATGGCCGCGAGCTGCACGCTTCGGACAATCTCTACCGCTCTTTTCAGGAGACGGCCGGTCAGCAGATGGTTATTCGGGTGGGCCCGAATCCGAATGGCGATGGGTCCCGGGAAGTGACGGTCGTCCCCGTCGGCAGCGAAGCCGGGTTGCGACACCTGGACTGGGTCGAATCCAATCGCCGCAAGGTGGACCAGCTCAGCGGCGGGAAGCTGGCTTATTTACATCTGCCGGACACGGCACGCGGCGGGTTCACCAGCTTCAACCGCTACTTCTTCGCACAAGTGGACAAGCAGGGCGTGATTCTCGACGAACGGTACAACCACGGCGGCCAGCTCGCCGACTACATTGTCGATCACCTTCGCCGGCCCGTCATGAGCATGGTGACGACGCGCGAGGGCGAAGCGTATCCGGAACCCTACGAAGCGATTCAGGGCCCGAAGGTGATGATCACCAACGAGTTCGCCGGCTCCGGCGGCGACGCCATGCCCTGGTACTTCCGCAAAATGAAAATCGGCCCGCTGGTCGGCACCAAGACCTGGGGCGGGCTGGTCGGCATCGGCGGCTACCCCGACCTCATCGACGGCGGCCACGTCATGGCCCCGCGCGAAGCAATCTACGGACTGCAAGGCCAGTGGGAAGTCGAAAACCACGGCGTCGCCCCGGACATCGAGGTCGAGATGGACCCGAAGATCGTCCGCGAGGGACATGACCCGCAGCTCGAGCGGGCGGTAAAGGAGGCGATGGAACTGCTGAAGAAGAACCCGCCAAAGCACTATGCCAAGCCCCCCTACCCGGACTACAAGCCCCGGATTCCGGTGACGGAGCAGGTGAGTCGGAATTGAGGATGTTAGACCGCGCGATAACTGGAAACTCAGCGCGCGGAGGAGCCGCGGCGGCGCTCCACTGCGGGCCCCGCGTCCGGAAACGGCGCGAGGCGTCAGGCTCGGTTCACCAATAGGATTTGCCGCGCGATCGGCAGGCCCGCAGTTGCGCTCTGCTGCGGCGTGGGGGTGGGTTGGGCTCAGCAGCGCCGTCTACCGATTTGACCGTCATCCGATTCGTCCTGGAAACACCACGTCCAGGCATTTGGGCCCTGATCGTAGAGAATATAATCGTACGCGCTGCGATGATGCTGTCGCGTGTTGACGGGCTTGAAGGTTCCACCCCGTGCCCAGACCTGCCCGCGCAGATATGCCTTCACCTGCCGGGAGGCATATTGCTTGGCCTTTCCCATAATGGCCCGGACACGCGAGATGTTGTCGGGTAACTCCGCAAGCAGGTGAGCGTGTACTTTGGTGATAGCAACGACCAGTACCTGATGTTCGCACCCATGCAAGTATTCAATCAATCCCCATCCGATCAGCGGTCGAACGTCGGGATTGAGGCGGACCTCCGGGCGCGAGTGCTCTCGACGATAGCGGTGAAGCCCTTCGTGCTCCCCCTTGGGCGGGCGATGCTTGTAGTCTCCGGACGAATGAATTCGATGTCCTCTGCTGCGAAATCCACGAGGATCTCCATGCAACCAGGAGGAGCGGGTGTTGATAATGACGTGTCTCCACTTTTTCCCGGATACGGGCATGCCTTAAGTATGTATCGCAATTGAAGCGCAGGCAATCCCCCACGCCGCAGCAGAGCGCAACTGCGGGCCTGTCAATCGCGCGGCAGATCTCAGTGGTGAAGCAATCCCGAAGCATCGCGCCTTTTCGGACGCGAGGGCCCGCAGTGGAGCGCCGCCGCGGCTCCTCCGCGCGCTCACGACAACTTAAACCGCTGATCCCCCGCGGTCGAAACCTTCGAGCCCTGAATGATGACAGTATCCGGGATCGACTCTGCAACCAGGCGGCTGTCGGCGCTGATGCCGGCGCCGGCGAAGAGGCTGCCGATGGCGCCGCCGGGGAGGAGCTGGTCGTTGCCGTTGAGAAGCAGGCCGTCGACCGGGTCGAGGCCGGCGGCAATCAGACTGGTGCTGATCGCGCCGCCGACTTTCAGCGACAGGATCTGCGTGCCGCTGTAGGCGGCGGGCGGGGTGGTCAGCTCGCCGTTGGGGCCGAGCAGCGCGCCGGCCAATAGTTGGAGATCCTTGATATTTTGCTTCACCTGGAGTTTGCCGATGTTGCCGTTGACGGCCCATCGGTCGGCGCCCAGCGACGCGCCGACGACCGACCCGCCGATCTTCACGGTCCCCAGGACCGTGGCGCCTTTGATCGAGCCGGTGACCGTCAGGCCCGCGTCAAAGTCGCTGGTCGTGGTCAGCGAAGAAATGTTCGGCGCGGACACGCTGCTGCCGGCGTCGGCGGAGCCGAACTGCATCTTCGAGACCGGCAGTTCCGACTGGAACGTCGAGCCCGCCGCCAGGTGCGCGATCTTCACCTCAAGCGGCTGCCCGAGCCCGGCGGTGCCCAGCGTCACGTTTGCGCCGGTAATCGTGTTCGCGGAGAACAGACCCACAGTGCCGGTGATGGTCACCGCGGGCGCGAGGGACGTCGTGGGATTCGCGCCCGGCGCCAGCGTCGCCGGCGGGAGCGTGCCAATCATCAGCTTGCCGACGCTGACGTCTTCCAGCGTTGCGGGGCTGGAGTTTTCAACCGTGCCGGGTGTGATGACGTGCGGCGTGTCGCCGCGGACGTCGAGAATGCCGAGATTGCCGTTGAGCGTGAGGCTGGCGATGTTGGCCGCCGTGCCGCCGCTCTGGGAGATGACCAGTTTGCTGGCCGGGGAGGTTGCGTCGATGGTGACTTGATAGTCGGGGCTGTTGGTGCCGAGCGTGACCGGGCTGTTACCGGTGGAGACGGTGCCGGTGCCGCCGCCTTTGAGCGTGAAGGTCACTGTTCCGCCGCCGGTCAGGTGCCGCACGAACTTCACGTTGTGGCGGCTTCCCACGTCGCCGAACTGCCAGGCGACGCTGATCGGAGTGGATGAAACCAGATTCGTCTGCACCACCTGTGCGCCGGTCGACGAACTGGCCCGGTTCACCTGCGCGATCAGATAATAAGTCCCCGGCGGCATCGTATCGGGAATGACCAGCGGCGCTTTCAAAACGGTGCTCTTATTGATCCCCAGATGCACGTTGGCGGCATCGAAGGCGGGCACCGGAATCGGGATCGCCGACGAATCCAACACGGGCTTGTCGCTGGCCAGCAACGTGATGTTCACCTTCCCGCTGGCCGGAACCGTTCCGACGCTCGACACGGTGACTTCGAGTTTCCCCTTGTCGCCCGGCACAACATTGCTCGGGATCAGCACCGACATCGACCGCGCCGTGATCAACCCGCTGAGTGGGTCGGCGTTGATGGTCTCGGTCACCGGGGCCGATGACGCCGTGACATTTCCCCCAAAGTTCTCGACGGCGGTGATCGTGTGAACGCCGGCCGAGAGCGTCGAGGTGGTGAACGTGGCCGTGCCGTCGGGCTGGACGGTGGCGGTGCCGATCTGGGTTGAGCCATCCTTGAAGCTGACCGTTCCGCCCGCGGGGAAAGATTGGGAGAGGCTTTGGTTCGCGGTAAACGTCACCGGCTGACCCACGAAGCCCGGGTTCGGCAGCGCGGCGAGCGTGACGAGCGGGCCGGTCGTGGTGAGGTTCGGCAGCGTGGCCAGGGAATAGGTTGTCGCTTCGCCGGAGGTGGTGGCGGTAAGGCAGAGCATTCCGGATGTTGCCGGATTGATACCCACGACGGATTTGAGGTTCTGGACGGAGACGGTTTCGATCGGGAAGAAGGTGCCGTCGCCTTTCGACGGGGCAATGACGACCTGAGGCGCGCCGGTGCCGCTGATTTGCGCCACCGCCAGATCGGTAGTGGTGTCCTTGGTGAAATCTTGAAGCACCAGCGGCCCGGCGGTGGTGCCCTTGGGGGCCATGTCGATTCGCGAGGTGGCCGTGAAGTTGCCCCTGCCATCATTGGTGAAGGTCTGGGCGGCGTCGAAGTTGGGATCGGACGCGGTCGTGGCGGCCGGGAAGGCGACCAGGTCTTGCGTCGCGGTTGAGCCGCCGAAGAAGCCGGTGTACAGCGGCGCGTTGCCGGCACCCGCCAGGTTGAGCGTGGGCCCGGCGGTGAACGTGCTGTTGCCGGTGCCAACCCACATCGAGCTGTTGTTGACGACCAGGTCGGTGCCCGAGAACGTGAAATTACCCGCCGTCAGGCTTCCCGAGGCAAGCGGTCCCGAGACGTTGGTTGCGATGGTGGTGTCCACCTCGGCGCCGTAGGTGGCGTTGCTCTGCGTCGGGAAGTCGGCCAGGATGAGCGAGCCGTGAGTGGGATCGCCTGAATTAGGATGGAAACGCTCGACGACCAGATCAGGGAGGTTGGGACCGGCCCCCTGGCTGAAGAATCCGAACGCATTAGCGCCGGGCACCGCATCCGATGGGTAAGCCAATCCACTTGGCGCGGAGAACGACCCGCCTCCCTGCTGAGTCATCAAACCGGCGGTCGTGACGATCGTGGGAACGCTGTTCCCGCCGCCCGTGTTCACATCAAACGCCCCCAGAATGACGCCGGTGGTGTTGATCTGCTGGGCGAGGGTAAAGGTGCCATCGGAGTTGGCGTGCATCAGCAGTCCGCCGCCGGAGGCGCTGGTGACCAGAACCGCGCTGGAAAACGAGTCACCGTTGCTGCCGGTCAACATGAGCACCTGCGCCGGCTGGAACCCGGCGGGCAGCGCCGTCGAAATCGGCGCGCCGAATGACACCGTCGACAGCAGTTGCCGCGGCTCCAGCGCTTCGGTCAAAACTGCATGGGAGCGATTGCGACGCCCGGCGTTCTGGCCGGCCGATTTGCGTGTGGACATAAGATGCCTCTTGCGCCGATGTTCGAGCCCGTTGTAGAGATGGACGTGGCCAATGCACCCACGCATTGAAAAGGGGCGACTCCACCCCGGCCGATATCAATTGAATTTGAAGTGTAGCAGATCGGGGCCGGATTCCAACCAGTTGAGGCTGTTTCTCGGCACGCCTTGGATACCGGCGCGTGGTCAGGCTTTGAAAATCTCTTTCAAAGCGAAAAACGCTTTTAAAATTTCAGGCCCTTTTCTTTCAAAGCTCCGAAACGTTTGTAAAATGTTTTCAAAGCACTTATCCCATGAATCCAGAAGAATTTAGATCGCCCAAGGCCGGTAAGGTTGTGCGAACGATGACGGGCTATGACGCTTTTGTGCCCGCGCCACCTCCGCCGACGCTCGATTATTCGCCCGACTTGGTGATCCTCTTGTCCGAGGCCGATGCTGCCTTAAGCGAGCTGTCCGGACTCGGTCGTTACCTGCCGAATCCGGACCTGCTGATTGCCCCTTACGTGAAGCGCGAAGCTGTTGCATCCAGCAGAATCGAGGGAACGCAGGCGGACCTGTCGGACCTGCTGTTGGACGAGATCGAGCCCAAGCGCACGCCGGCGGGGAGCGATGTCTACGAGATCCGCAACTACATCGCGGCCCTGAATCTCGGGATCCGCAAGCTCAAACGATTGCCGCTTGCGGTCCGACTCATCAGGGAGATGCACGCAGTGCTGATGCGCGGGGTTCGCGGCCAGCAACTGACGCCGGGAGAGTTCCGCCGATCGCAAAACTGGATCGGGCCGCCCGGATCAACGATCAGTACCGCAACGTACGTTCCGCCTCCGCCCGAGGAAATGCACGAGTGCCTCACCCACTGGGAGCGATTCGTCAACACCCGCGGCGCGATGCCAGAACTGGTCCAGTGCGCGATCATGCACGAACACTTCGAGGCGATCCATCCCTTCCTCGACGGCAACGGCCGCATCGGCCGCTTGCTGATTACGCTGTATCTGATCGAGCGCGGGCGGCTGAGCAAGCCGCTGCTGTATCTGTCCAGCTATATCGAGCGGCATAAGGAGGATTATTACCAACTGCTTCAGCGAATCCGAACTCACGGCGACTGGAGCGCGTGGGTACGTTTCTTCCTGACTGCAGTCCGCGATACGGCACGGGACGCCACGGCGCAGAGCCAGGCGTTGCTGTCCCTACGCGACAGATTCCGCCAGCGGCTTGCCAAGGAGTATCGCGCCCAGGCCCTGCTTGATGAGCTCTTCGTCAACCCATACACCACCGTGACGCGTGCCGCGACACAGCTTGGCGTCACCGCGCCAACCTCGCGAGCGACCATCGATCGTCTCGTCCGGGTTGGAATGCTGCGCGAAGCGACCGGCCGGGAATGGGGCCGCACCTGGTTGGCCAGACCGATTCTCAATGTGGTGAATGGGAGTTTGGCAAAGTGGCCGAAAGCCTGAAACGAGAAGCGTGGCCCAGCCAGTCGTAATCGTTTTCGCTGGCCGTCAGCGATGCCTTGCCGGCAAGCACCCGCTCGGCGAGCGTTTGGTCGCAGCCGTGATACCCGAGGATAAATGTGGTCGAAGCGGAGTCCAATCAGCGATAGGGTTTGGCCAGGCGCACGCCGTTCTTTGAACCGGCGTGCCTTTCGAGAATGCCCGCCTTGATGAGAAAAGCGCGGGCTTTAGCCGGGGTGTTGTATTTCCTTCGCACGGCTGCCGAGGCCCTGCGGTAGCCGCGAACGAGTTGCTCGACAGATTGTCCCATCGCTTAGATTATCGACGTGTATAGGTGAATTGTCCAGATTTCCCTCCCACGTGAGGGGGACATATCTACCGGCGCGAATGCGACGCATCGCACGGAATGCAAGCGCGGGTCCGGCGGACTTGCCCCCCGTTGCCTCCAACGCTCAAGTCGGCTACCTTGTTGGATTCCGGGCCGTATGGACGCGGCCTGTCGCCTGCATGGGCGAACCACCGGCAGGATGCGAGTTTTGGTGTAAGATTCAGATCTGAAAGGGATAGGAGCAGTTTTTGTGACGACCTCGACCGGCGTTTCCCCTGTCCGGACGCGAATTCCGCAGGCCGAGCCCGTTTACCGCACGATTCCGACGCCGCGGCAAACTTCCACCGCGGCGACCATCGAACGCGCCTTGGAAAAGGCCAAAAACGCCCTCCTTCGTCTCCAAAAGCCCGATGGCCACTGGTGCGGCGAGCTCCAGGGCGACAGCATCCTCGAATCCGAATATCTCCTGCTCAAGTGGATCCTGGGCCAGGAAGACGACCCCACGCTGCCGAAAATTGCCAATTACCTCCGCCGCATCCAGATGGGCAACGGCGGATGGAACCTGTTCCCGGGCGGCGCGGCCGATCTGTCGGCAACAGTCAAGGGGTATTTCGCCCTCAAGCTGATGGGTGAAGATCCCAAAGCCCCGCACATGGTCCGCTGCCGCAAGCTGGTGCGCGACATGGGCGGCGCGGAGAAGTGCAACAGTTTCAGCAAGTTTTACTTCGCCTGCCTGGGCCAGATCACCTTCGACGCCTGCCCGGCCATTCCGCCGGAGATCGTGCTGCTGCCCAAGTGGTTCTATTTCAACCTGTATCACGTCTCCGCCTGGACGCGGACGATGATCCTGCCGCTGGGGATCGTCACGACGTATAAGCACGTTCGCGAGATCCCGCGGCATTTGCGGATTGACGAGCTGTATCTCGATCAGGAGCAGGGCAATCGGCTCTCGGAGCCTTTGACAGGGCTGCCGCGCAACTGGCGGGAGATTTTCCTGCGCGTGGATCAGTTGCTGAAGGCGTACAACGATGCGCCGCTGGAGCCGCTGCGCCGCCATGCAATGAAGAAGGCCGAGCAGTGGCTGCTGGAACATCTGGATCATTCGGAGGGCCTGGGCGCGATCTTCCCGCCGATGGTCTACATCCTGATCGTGCTCCGGATTCTCGGATACTCCGACAGCCATCCCCGGGTGCAGCTTGCCCACAAGCATCTGCGGGATTTCTTTATCGAAGAGGGGGATGAGATCCGCATTCAGCCGTGTTTCTCGCCGGTGTGGGACACGGGGCTGGCGTTGCACGCGATGGCCGAGGCAGGCTTGAAGCCGGAAACAGACGCCGCGCAACGTGCCACGCAGTGGCTGCTGAGCAAGGAATGCCGGGTCGCGTCCGACTGGCGGAAGAACTGCCCCGGCGCCCAAACCGGCGGCTGGTTCTTCGAATACGAGAATCCGCACTATCCCGACGTGGACGACACGGCGATGGTGACGATGGCCCTCCGCCGGGCCGGCGGAAAGGCCGCGGATGAGGCCGTGAAACGCGGCATCCACTGGCTGTTCTGCATGCAGAACGAGGACGGCGGATGGGCCGCGTTCGACCGCACCAAAGACCGCCCGCTGCTGGAGAAGATTCCGTTCGCCGATCACAACGCGATGCAGGACCCGAGCTGCCCGGACATCGCCGGGCGGGTGATCGAATCGCTGGGTCACAATGGGTTGAAAGCCGATCATCCCGCGGTTCAGCGCGCCATCCAATTCATTCGCAAGCACCAGGACCCGTGCGGCGGATGGTGGGGACGCTGGGGCGTCAACTACATTTACGGCACCTGGCAGGTGCTGACCGGGCTGCGGAGCGTCGGCTGCGACATGACCCAGCCCTGGATCCAGCGGGCCGCCGACTGGCTGCGAATCTGCCAGAAACCCGACGGAAGCTGGGGCGAAACCTGCCAGAGCTACGACGATCCGAGCCTCAAGGGCCAGGGCGAAAGCACGCCCTCCCAGACCGCCTGGGGCGCGATGGGCCTGATGGCGGTCGCTGGGGCTCATGACCCGGCGGTCGAGAAGGCATTGCTCTGGCTCGCCGAGCACCAGCGCCCCGACGGCAACTGGGACGAGCAGTTCTACACCGGCACCGGCTTCCCTCGCGTGTTCTACCTCAACTACCACCTCTACCGCCTCTACTTCCCGATCACCGCTCTGGGGCGATATCTGGCGCGCATTTAGCCAACATAACCCTGCGCAGATTCCGTGAGGGCGCGCCTCCAGCCCGCTGGCGTCTTTCGAGCCGGTTTCGGGGCCGCTCAGGGGTTATTTCGTTCATTTTTTCGCAGTTACGGTATTGAAACCTATCCGCATTCATGTTAACGCTTGTGTAATGTTCGGAGTTATACAGCGGAAGGTTGTGTTTTTGCGCAATGAGGTCGGTGGCGAGCCGTCGATCTATTCAACGTGGCCCGCGCTCAAGCAGCTTCGCCGCCGCGCGTTGTCCCCGCTGTTCCGAATATCCGACACCGGCCTCCTCGGCCTCACGGCGCTCCGGACGCACATCCTGATCTGCGGCTTCCCGCGGTCGGGCACCACGATGCTCCAGATGATGCTCGAGAATGGCCTCCCGCAGGCCCGCCGATTCGGCCGCGAGGTGGGCGGGTGGCGGGCGGCCACCTACGCCTGGCGAAACCATCCGCTGATGATCTCCAAGGTCCCGCACGATGTCTTCCGACTCGACCCCCTGCGCCAGTTCTATGCCGCCCGAAGTGCCGCACTGAAGATCATCCTCATGGTGCGCGACCCGAGGGACGTGCTCACCTCGCAACGCAGGGAGGGCGGGCCGGAGGGTTATTGCGTTTCGCCCGAGCGGTGGCGCCGCTATTACCGGGCGGTTGTGCGCGAGTCCCGTTCGCGCGACGTGCTGATGATGGCCTACGAAGATCTGATTTCCGATCCGATCTCCGAGCAGGGCCGTATCGAGCAGTTCACCGGCTGGAAGCTGTCGCTCCCGCTGGAAGGCTTTCACACCGTCGACCGCCCGGACTTCGACAAGCAAACGCTCAACGGGCTTCGCCCGATCGAATCGTCCCTGATCGGCCGTTGGCGTTCGCCGGAACATCGGCAACGCATCGAGCAGGTGAGCAACGAGTTGCCGGAACTGCCTGAGGCCCTGCTACGGCTCGGGTATGCAACCGATGCGAAGGCGGCGCCTGCCTGGGCCCCTCGTGGCACGGGCGTCCCGCCCGTGCTGGCGGCAGCCGATTGAGGAAGATCTCGCATTTTCATTTGGCAGCAAACAGGGCTGTTCGCGGTAGAAGATCGTCAGCGTGGGCGAGACGCCCATGCCACCGGCGGCATCGCTCGAGTTCACGAATACGCTTCGAGAATGCGCCGGATGACCGCCGACGTGCTGCGGCCGTCGATCAGGGGGGCCAGCGCCACGCG
>Ga0134125_10004770_pt1 | contig 15458 bp, 9 predicted proteins | sample KB31751_FD_96464 | JGI IMG/M metagenome (GOLD analysis project Ga0134125, IMG submission 96464) | Terrestrial soil microbial communities with excess Nitrogen fertilizer from Kellogg Biological Station, Michigan, USA - KB3-175-1 | ecosystem: Environmental > Terrestrial > Soil > Unclassified ... | reverse complement strand
GCCGGCAGGGGAAGGCAAGCCTGCTGGGGCAGATCACCCCGTGAACGGCAGCTCGGCGCAGGCGACGCACACCCCGACGCCACCTCCGACTCCGGCATCGACTTCGACTTCGACTCCGGCGCCAAAACCGGCAGACCGGGAAGCCCCGCCGCGTCTGCGGCTACCCACGTGGAAGATGCTCGCTGGCGGCGCTTCCTCGCAGCTGACCGCGCACGTGTCGAGTCTGGAGCGCTGGCCGGATGCAATGATCCTGCACCTCGACAACGGACAGGTGTGGCAACAGACCGGCCGGGCCTCCGGCGATCTCAGCCTGCACGAGGGCGACAGCGTGACGATCGAGAAGCACCTCGGCTCGTACTGGCTGTCGTCCCGGCACGTTTCCAACATGAAGGTGCGGCTGAAGCCGCAGTAGCCGGCGCAGGCACGCACGCCTGACTCACCGGGACGGTAGGTCGGGTCCCTGTCCGGCGCCTGTGCGCCCGATGGCCGCAGCGATTTGCCGCAGATCAGCGTCCGTGAGCTCGAGTGAGGCCGCATCGATCCAACCGTCGACCTGTGCAGCGCTGCGTGCTCCGACTATCGCGCCGCTCACTCCACGCCAGGCCAACGTCCAGGCAACAGCTACCGCGGCCACGGTGGTGTCATGGCGCGCGGCGATCGGCCTCAGGGCCTCGGCAAGCGTGAGGTTGCGCGTCAGCGCCTCTCCGGTGAACTGCGGATGCTGAGCACGCCAGTCATCGCGGGACAGGGACTGCGCGCGCTCCGCGCTGAAGGTGCCGGTGAGCAACCCGGCCTGCATCGGGCTGTAGACGATGACGCCCGTGCCATGCGCGAAACACCAGGCGATCTCCGCGGCCGCGCGGCGGCGGATTGCGGAGAACGGCGGCTGCAGAGAGTCGACGTGCCCGATGCGCTCGGCCCGCTCGAGCTGCTCGACTGAATGATTGGACAGTCCCACCGCGCGCACCTTGCCGGCCTTCTTGAAGTCCAGCATGACCTGCCAGTACTCCTCGAGCGGCGTGCCATCCTCGGCCGGCCGATGCATTTGATAGAGATCGATACGCTCGACGTCGAGCCGGCGCAGCGACTCATCGAGCTCGCGCCGCAGGCTCTCGGGTGAGCCGGCACGCCGCGGGGGCGCGCTGCGATCCTGCTCGTTCCAGACGATCCCGCATTTGGTGAACACGTATGGACGCTCGCCCTGCGGCACGCCCTGCAAGGCGCGGCGTACCACTTCCTCGGAATGACCCAGCCCGTAGATGGGCGCGGTATCGATCCAGTTGATGCCGCAATCGAGCGCGCGGCGTATCGCGGCGACCGATGCGTCATCATCCAGCGGCCGCCCGCCGGTCGACCATTCCGTGCCACCGATAGCCCAGGCGCCAAACCCGACACGGGTGATCGCCATGTCGGTCATCCCCAGACGGCGCCTCGGGAGGCCGGGGCGGTTGGAAGCCTGCTGCTGAGTTGTCGACATCAGCTAACCCCTTGCAGAACGACTGAACGCCAGCGATGCCACCGTACGCACCCGATCCTGTAGTCAAAACCGACAACGTGTCGCAAGTGACCCTCCACGTCGACCCCGAAACCAACAGTCGGCAGTTATCTGCGCGCGCGGGACCCGGCCTGGTGAGCCGCCAGCCTCAGGCCAAGGCGCCAGATAAGAGTGATTCGCATTTGCAGATGAGCGTAGCAGTCGCCATAACCCAAGGCAAGAAATCGGTGTGCGCCGCGTGAGCGCCACGCCCGAGGCTCGCCCGCCAGCCGGTAAACTTGCCGGAGCTGCGAGGCTCAGGAGGACGCGACGCTTCGCGTCGAAAAGGGCCCTCCTCGCACGACTACAGGGGGAAGGCGGCGGCGTCTTTCCGCCGCGGCTGAGGAGGCCCCGATGAAGCTCTACGAATTCGGTCCTACCCGCTCGACGCGGGTTCGCTGGATACTCCAGGAGCTGGGCGTCGCTTTCGAGGCCGTGAGTATCGATATGGCCGGCCGCCAGCACCAGAGTCCCGGGTTTCTGAAGCTCAACCCGGCGGGCAAGTTGCCGGTGCTGGTCGATGGTGATCTCGTGCTGACCGAATCGGTGGCTATCGTCCTGTACCTCGCCGAGAAGTACCCCGATCTCGGCTTCCTTCCCACCGACCCGAGGCTCCGCGCCGAGGCCTACCGCTGGAGCCTCTTCGCGGCCACCGAGCTCGAGCAGCCGGTATGGCGAATCGCCAAGCACACCGCCATCCTCCCTGAGGAGGAGCGGATTGCGGCGGACGTGGCACTCGCGCGCCGGGATTTCCTAGCGATGGCGGCCGTACTCGAGAGACACATGCAGGGCCGCGCTTATGTCGTCGGCGACTCCATCACCGCAGCCGATTTCATCCTCGCCTACACGCTCGACATGGCGAGCGTGACTCGGCTGGGGCTGCTGGCGGAGTGCCCCGCTCTGCGGGTCTACATGGAGCGTATGTATGCCCGGCCGCGCGCCCCGCTGCGGATCGCAGAGGCTTTCCGTGCACTGCGGTCCAGCACGGGGACCTGAAGGATTCGGGGACGTGCCTGCGGAGCGAGCGCCCGGACTTGGGTGGTTCCGGCCGACCGGGCTAGAGTGTGCGAATGAATGTCATATTCCGCTCGAAGATCGACGCACGATTCAAATGGATGGGGCTCCTGATGCCCGCTGTTGCGCTGCTCGCCCTCTTCGGCACCCAGCCCGGCAATCGGCTGCTCTGGATCCCCGTGGGCATGATGTTCCTCGCCACCGTCCTCGTATGCTGGACGCTGGTAGCGACCTACTACGAGCTCCAACACGACCGGCTGGTCGCGCACTGCGGCCCTTTCATCTGGCGTATTCCGCTCGCGGACATCTCCGCGATCCGCGCTTCGCGCAGCATTCGCTCCGGTCCCGCACTCTCGATGGACCGGCTGGAAATCATTTACCAGGGAGGAAAGATACTCACGATCTCCCCAGCCGACAAAGCGGGCTTCATGATGGCGTTGCGGCAACGAGCGCCCCATCTGTGAGGCTCGCCACCCGATTTCTCACAGTAGCACTCAGGAGGCTGCAATGAAGCTCTACGAATTCGGTCCCACCCGCTCGATCCGCGCTCGATGGACGCTGCAGGAGCTCGCCGTCGACTTCGAGGCCGTGACCGTCAACCTGAAGGAGCGCGAGCATGCGAGGCCCGATTTCGCTGCCATCAACCCCGCCCGCAAAGTGCCCGTGCTGGTGGATGGCGACCTGGTCCTGACCGAATCGGCCGCCATCGTGCTCTATCTGGCGGAAAAGTATCCGGATCGCGGCTTCCTGCCAACCGACCTGCGGCTGCGTGCCGAGGTCAACCGTTGGATCCTGTTCGCGGTGACGGAGCTCGAGCAACCGCTGTGGCGGATCGCGAAGCACACGACCCTCTATCCGGAGCAGGACCGTCTCCCGGCCGATATTGCTCTCGCGCGCCGGGATTTCCTGCCCATGGCGGCCGTGCTCGAGCGTCACATGAAGGACCGGACATACGTCGTCGGCGATCGGGTGACCGTCGCCGACTTCGTGGTGGCATACACGCTGGATTGGGCGGGCGAGGTTCAGCTGCTGGGCGACTGCCCGGCTCTACGCGCCTATGTCGAGCGCATGTACGCGCGGCCGCGAGCGCCCCAGCGGATAGGGGAGATATTCCGCGCGATGCAATCGAAACAAGTAGCCAGTTGAGCCGCATCGAGCGCCTGCGGCAGAACCTGCAGGCGCTCGACGGGTACTGACTTTTTCTGACCGTGCCTATTTGGGCTTGCGGAACTTGAAGATGAACTGATCGGTCTTGCCGCGGATCGACGGGTCGAAGACCTTGGCGGTGTGCGCATCGTCAGAGTTGTGCAGCACATCGCTCTCACCCACCCACTGGAAGCCGGCAGAGGTCACTTCCTTCTTCACTGCCTCCGGATCGATCCGGTGCAGGGTCGAGGTGGCGCTGAACCCTGAGCCCGCGGCCGCCGCGTGATCGAGAACCAGGAAGATCCCGCCCGGCTTCAGGGCCTTGTAGACCGCCCGATCGAAGTCGGCGACGTTGAGCCCCGGGACGTTGTGCAGGTCGTGATAGTTCTGTGACGTCCAGACCAGGTCCACCGGCTTGGGCACCGAGAAACTGGCAATGGGCTCGAGCAGCATGCTGATGTTGCCGCCGTAATGCGGGTCAGCCGCAATGGCCTTCACCGCCGACGGCTTGCTGGGATCCTTCGGCGGCGGGCCGACCTCATAGACGTGACCCGTGGGACCCACGGCCCGGCTGAAGATCCGCGTGAAATACCCGTGGCCGGGGAAAAGCTCCGCGACCGTCATGCCAGGACGCACCCCGGCGAACTCCAGACAAGCAGCCGGCTTGCGCTGGGCATCGCGTGCGCGGTCGTCCGCGGGACGGGCCGGGTCGGCAACGGCCGCGGCAATCGCCTTCGAGCTTCCCATGGCGGCATGCGTTGGTGACACGCCCAGTGCCAGGGAGCCGATCAAGAGACCGGCGACAGCAAACAGGGTCATGCGATTGCTCGGCTTCGTCCCTGCGCCGAGCCCTGCGGGCCGACGCTTCGCGTCGTCCAAAATTGTTCCAGGCAATTTTGTCATCTGACAGGACTCCCGCGGCAGGTTGGTGGAGGTTGGATTCTATCGGCGAGCGCCACCGCCGCATAGCGCGCGGACGCGAAAATAGAGCGGACCGTCCCGGGGCTGAAATGGAAGCCGGTTTTGACGCCACCTTGAGCGTGGCACCCCCGCCTGGAAACGGGGGTGCCACGCCAGAATGCCTGCAGCCCGCTAGTGGATCTGCGGCGGCTCGGCCACCGTGATCGGCTTGCCGGCGGCGAGCGTCGGGGCGCCCGCCTGGAAGGCAGCCTGGTTGTAGGCTGCGACATCACCCGAGAGCAGCGAGTTGTAGGCGGCGAGCTTCGCTTCGACCTCGCCCTTCAACTCCGCGCCGATCGCCAGCAGCGGTGCGGTCGGCGCCTGCACGCCGAGGCCCGCCAGCCCGCCGGCATCGAGCTCCAGTCCATCATGCAGATCCGCCAGCTGGTGCAGGTTGTCCTCGAACACTTTGTGCTGCACTTTGGGGTCGTAGACCGAATCCTTGAGCTTCCCGAGCTCCTTGCCCAGGGCATCGCCACGGGCGAGCAATGGCGCCTGCGCTTTGGCCGCGTCGCGCTCGGCTGCATCCATCCCGTTTTCTTGCGTCTCGACCGTCTTGCGATACTCACCCAGCTGCGATTGCATGGCGCTGATGCGGTTGAGCATTCTGTTGAGGGCGTCCAGCTCGGCGCGAGCCGCCAGAGCGAGCTGCAGTGACTGCTTCTGAGCGTCGGCTGCGGGCGCCTGGTTGGGATCAGCGATCACCTTCGCGCTTGCGGTCTCCGTATGGCCAGCGACCGTAACGCTGACCGAATATGTTCCCGGCATCACCTCCGGGCCGCCGATCTGCGCAAACGCGGGAGGCTTACCCTCCAGCGGCTCGGTCTCGAAGTCGATGCTGGTCGGAGCGTCATAGCGCAAGTCCCAGATGAAACGGTTGACGCCGTATCGCGATTCGCCGTAGCGCGTCGCGATCAGCTGGCCACTGGCATCGCGCACCTCGATCTTCACCGGTGTCTGATGCAGTGCCTTCTGGTGCTTGTCGGCCTCCAGCTTCTTCGCGAGGCTGTAGTCGATCACCACGCCGTCGGGCGCGTTCGGCGTGACGAACGGGGGCTCGGCGCCCTCTCCCCGGCTCCACCGTTGATACTCGACGCCGGTGCCCGGCGTGAAGAGCTTGACCTCCTTGGGAACTGCATTCGGATCGAGCTGCGCCACGGCGGCGAAGTGATCCAGGACCCAGAGGCCGCGGCCATGGGTTGCGAGCACGAGATCGCCGCGCACGAACTTCAGGTCGAAGACCGGTACCGTCGGCAGGTTGGCCTTCAGCTGCGTCCAATGCCCGCCGCCATCGCGGGAGATCCAGACTCCGCGCATGGTGCCGGCGGCCAACACCTGGGAGTCGTCCGGATCGGCCCGCACGACCATCACGGAGCCATCAGCGGGCAAGCCGCTGCTCACCTCGCGCCAATGGTGTCCATAGTCGGTCGTTGCATAGGCGTAGGGCTTGTTGTCGCCCAGCTCATGCGCATCGTAGGCGACATAGGCCGTACCAGGATCCGAAGGTGAGACATCGATCTGATATACCCGCGCCCAGGCCGGAGCCCGCGGCGGTGTCACCTTGCTCCAGCTGCCACCGCCATCCTGCGTGACGAACACGAGCCCGTCGTCGCTGCCGGTCCAGATCACCTGTGGATTGCTCTGGGCGACCTGGACCGACAGGATCGTGTCGTAGGTCTCGGCACCTGACAGGTCGTAGTGAATCGGACCGCCTGAGTTCTTTTGCTTGGATTTGTCGTTGCGCGTCAGATCGGGGCTGATCGTCTTCCAGTTGAGTCCTCCGTCGGAGGACTGCAGCAGCACGCTACCGCCGATGTAGACCTTCTGCGCATCCTTCGGATCGACCGCGATGGGCGGTGTCCAGTTGAAGCGAATCTTCTGCTCGGAGGTGGGTATGTCGTTGACGAACCCGGGACCGTGCAGGTACGGGCTGATGAACACCGACTGTTTGGTCTTGCGATTGAAGCGCTGGATCGCGCCATCCTCTGCATCGGCATAGATGATGTTGGAGTCCGACGGCGCAGGTACTGCGTATTCCCCATCGCCGCCTACCACAGTAAACCAGTCCGGTGCGGAAACGACGTTATCCGCAAGCGTGGAGGAAGGCCCGCACCAGCCGCTGTTGTCCTGAAGGCCGGTGCACAGCGTGTAGGGAGAGCGGGTGTCGGCTGCGACCATGTAGGTCTGCTCGATCGGCAGCCCATCGAGAAAGCGCCAGCTCTTGCCGCCGTCCTGGGAAAGGAAGGCGCCGCCGTCGTTGCCCTGGATCATGCGCTTCGGGTTGGTGGGATCGATCCACATCGCATGATGGTCGACGTGCACGTCCTCATCGATCACGTGTGCCGTCTTGCCGCCATCGTCCGACTCGGCGAGCTGGAAGCCCAGGAAGTAGATCCGGTTGGAATCGTTCGGAGCGACCAGGAGCGTCGTGAAATAAAAGCCGCGGACGTTGTACGCATGGTTGTCCGAGACCTGGTGCCACTCATCGCCGAGGTCATCGGTGACGAAGAGCGACCCTTTGCCCATCCCCGCCTCGAGCACGGCGTAGACGCGCTGCGGATCACTGGGGGCAATGGCAAGGCCGATGCGGCCGATGGTGCTCGTCGGCAATCCTTCGCGCAGCCGCTTCCAGGTCTCACCGCCGTCCGTCGAGCGCCAGATCCCCGAGCCGGGGCCGCCATCATTCAGCGTCCACGGCCGCCGGTCCGCCTGCCAGGTGGCTGCAAACAGCACCTTGCCATTGGCCGGCTGCATGGCGACATCGATCGCGCCGGTGTGATCGTCGACGTACAACGACTTGCGCCAGGTCTTGCCGCCGTCGGTGGTCACGAATATGCCGCGATCCGCGCTCGGACCCCACTCCAGGCCGAGCACCGCAACCACGACGTGATTGGGGTCATGTGGATCGACGACGATGCGTCCGATCTGGCCGACGTTCTTGAGGCCCATCAGATTCCAGGTCTTGCCCGCATCCGTCGAGAGATAGATACCCGCGCCGGGGATCACGTCGTTGCGGATGTTGGCCTCGCCGGTGCCCACCCAGACCAGGTCCGGGTTCGAGGGCGCAACGGCGATCGCGCCGATGGAGCTCGTCGCCTCGTGCTCGAAGATCGGCTTGAAATTCAAGCCACCGTCGGTCGTCTTGAACACACCGCCGCCGGCCGCGCCGACATAGTAGATCTGCGGGTTGCCGGCAACGCCCGCCACGGCGCTCACGCGACCGCCGGCGATCGCCGGTCCGAGATTGCGGAATTTGAGGTGCGCGAAGACGTCCTTCGGCTTCTCCGCAGGCGCCTTGCCGGCGGCGGTGGCCGCGACAGCCGTCGTCGCTACACAACTCAGGGAAAGCAGCACGGCGGCTGCTCTCGTAAGGAAGGAATATCGCCTCATGATTGGCTCCCGTGACGCCGGAGCACGCTGCTCACGGCGCAATGCAATGAGCGCGGACGCTACTGATGAAAAGCCCAGGAAGCAACCATTCCGAAGCCCATCGTGCCCGCATCCACGACTCGTCGCACGGCGATGACGCTTGGTCGCAACCACTCTTCCCGGTAAGCTCCAGGCGTTGGCGACCTGCCTGGACGGAATTATGTCTCTCGTCCGCGGACTCTTTGACCGGCTCCTCCTCATCTGTGCCGTGGTGGCGGGTGGCCTCGTGCCCGGGTTCATCACGCAGTATCGGCAGCGCCTCGGCGGCCGGCTCGATCAGGCGCGACTCGATCTCGCCCCCTGGCAGCAGATCGCCAACCAGCGCTTCCACGGGGATCTCGGACAGCTGATCCAGTACCACCTCGCCAGCAAGGACCCGACGTTCCATTCCGAGGGTGCGGTCATCAGCTCGCTCGCGAGCACGGTGCAGCAGTTGCAGAGCGAGGTGGCGGCCCTGCACGGCAACCTCTTCCAGCAGATCGCCTATCTGGCACTCCATACCGACCCAGGGATCGCTCGCGCGACGCTCGGCGACTGGGTGCCAACCTTCGGACTCTCGACCGACGGGATCCTGTTCGCGTTGTTGTTCGCAGTCGGCCTGTGGCTCCTGTTCCAGGCGGGCTGGTCGCTCACCGCGATGGGCGGCAGGCGTCTTTCGTCGCGTACGAAGCGGCCACAGCCGCTGCCGGCCGGAAGATCGGCCGACCGCCGATAGAATCCCACTGGACCGCTATTTCGTCTTCTCGCGGATCGCCCGCAGCTCTTTCGCCGCCAGCAGGTCCTTTTCACGACCCAGGGCCTCCTTGGCACGAATCAGACCATCGAGCGAAATGACGCGGCAACGGCGCCCGAAGACTTGGAGTTCCACCGACGCCTCACGGACCCGCGCAAAATCGCCGATGCCGCGAATGGAGCTGAGAACATCGACCGTGCCGATCTCCGTCTCGAGATAAAGATTCTGGACCGGGACCCCTGGGTCCGGATTGGTGAGAAAGGACAGCTTTTGCGGGGTCAGGCGGTGAGTTGGATTGAGGTCACGAAGAGCGTTGCGCAGCTTCGCGACATCCTCGTGGCTCAGCACGGCACATATGTCCAAGTCACGAGTGACCTGCGTCGACCCGTGGACCAGCGCGGCGAATCCGCCTACGACGACGAAGTCGACGTCAGCGTCGCAGAGCCGCTGCAGCAGCTGGCTGAGAATCATCACGAAGTTGTCGTCCGGCCCGCTCGAATTCCAATGCGAGCGCTAGCGCGTGGTCGTGAAGGAGAATTCGCTTTTCGTAAGAATAAGAAAGATTGGCGTCGATCAAAGAGAGATCGAAGCCCGCGCGCTCAGCCTCTTCGATGGCGCTCGGCGGCGTAGACATTGGATGACCATAGCGCCATGGAATGCAGGGTGCAACTGCGCCGGCAGGAGGGCCGAGCAAAAACGGGCCGGTGAGAGCTTTCGCCCTCACCGGCCCCGCGATCTACGCTGCGTCCTCCCTAGTGGATTTCGGGTGCCGCAGCGACCGAGATCGCCTTGCCGGCATCGAGCGTCGGCGCACCCGCCTGATAGGCAGCCTGGTTGTACGCTGCAACATCACCCGCGAGCAGTGAGTTGTAGGCGGCCAGGCTGGCATCGAGCCTGGTCTTCAGCTCCTCGCCCATCTCGACCATGGGCGCGGTCGGCGCCTGCGCGCCGAGCGACCCGAATCCGAAGGCGCTCCTCTGCAGCGCACCCTGCAGATCCGCCAACTGGTGAATGCTGTCCTCGCTCGCGGTGTGCTGCACTTTGGGGTCGTAGACGGAGTCCTTGATCCTGCTGAGCTCCTTACCGAGCGCCTCGCCGCGGGCAATGAGCGGCGCCTGCGACTTTGCGAGATCGCGCTCGGAAGCATCGATGCTGTTGGCCTTCGCTTCGACGCTCTTGCGGTAGCCGTCGAGCTGCGACTGCATCGTGCTGATGTTGTTCAGCATTCTATCGAGCGCATCCACCTGCGCCCGGGCGTCGAGGGCAAGCTGCAGGGAGTGCTTCTGCGTATCGATTGCGGGCGGGTGATTGGGATCACCCAGCACTTGCGCGCTTGCAGTCGCGGAATGCCCATCGGCCGTCACGCTGACCGAGTACGTTCCGGGCAACACCTGCGGGCCACCGCGCCGCTCGAAGGAAGGCGCCTTCCCGACGAGCGCCGGCTTCTCGAACTCGAGGCTGGTGGGCATGTCATAGCGCATGTCCCATACGAAGCGGTTGACACCGTACTGCGCCTCTCCATAGCGCGTCGCGACCAGCTCGCCGCTCGCATCGCGGATCTCGATCTTCACCGGCGTCTGATGCAGCGCCTTCTGCTGCTTGTTGGCCTCCAGCTTCTTCGGCAGGCTGTAGTCGATCACGACGCCGTCCGGTGCGTTCGGCGTGACGAACGACGGCTCTGCACCCTCGCCGCTCTCCCATCTCAGGTATTCGGTGCCGGCACGCGGAGTGAACAGCTTCACCTGCCGAGGCACTGCGCTCGGATCGAGCTGCGCCACGGGCGCGAAATGATTCAGGACCCAGAGGCCGCGGCCGTGGGTCGCGAGGACGAGATCCCCGCGCACGAATTTCACGTCGAAGACGGGCATCGTCGGCAGATTCGACTTGAGTTGCACCCATCGCTCGCCGCCGTCACGGGATACCCAGACTCCGCGCAGGGTCCCGGCCACCAGCACCTGGCTGTCGTCCGGATCGGCGCGCACCACCATGACGGAGCCATCCGCCGGCAGGCCGCCGGCGATCGAGCGCCAGCTGTGTCCGTAGTTGGTCGTGACATAGGCATAAGGCTTGTTGTCGCTCAACTGGTGCGCGTCGAATGCGACATACGCCGTACCCGGGTCCGAGGGCGAAACGTCGATCTGGTAGACACGCGCCCATTCCGGGGCGCGGGGCGGTGTCACCTTGCTCCAGGTCTTACCGCCATCCCGCGTGACGGAGACGAGCCCGTCATCGCTCCCGACCCAGATCACGCTCGGGTCGCTCTGTGACACCTGAACCGAGATGATGGTGTCGTACGTCTCTGCGCCCGAGATGTCGTAATGGATCGGGCCGCCCGGGAGCTGCTGCTTCGACTTGTCGTTGCGAGTCAGGTCCGGGCTGATCGTCTTCCAGCTGTGGCCCCCGTCGGTCGACTTCAGCAGCACGCTGCCGCCGAGGTAGACCGTATTCACATCGTGTGGATCAACAGCGATCGGGGAAGTCCAGTTGAAGCGGATCTTTTGCGCGGCAGCCGGCAGGTCGTCGACGTACGCCGGTCCGTGCAGATAGGGCAATCCGAATCTCGACTCGTGCGTCTTGAGATCGAACCGCCTGATGGCGCCATCCTGAGAGTCCGCGTAGATGATGTCCGGGTTCGATGGCGTGGGCACGATATATTGGCCATCGCCGCCGGTCACCGTGAACCAGTCCTGACCGGAAACGACGTTGTCGGAGAGCACGGATGAGGGACCGCACCAGCCGCTGTTGTCCTGTAGGCCGGTGCAGAGGTCATACGGGCTGCGCGAATCCGCGGCCACCATGTAGGTCTGCTCGATATCCATGCCATCGAGGAATCGCCAGCTCTTGCCGCCGTCCAGGGAGAGATAGGCGCCGCCGTCGTTACCCTGGATCATGCGCTTCGGGTTCGTGGGGTCGATCCACATGGCGTGATGATCGACATGCACGTCCTCATCGATCACGTGTGCCGTCTTGCCGCCATCGTCGGACTCAGCCAGCTGAAAGCCCAGGAAATAGACGCGGCCCGGATCGTCCGGCGCAACCTGCAGCGTCGTGAAGTAAAAGCCGCGGACGTTATAGGCGTGATTGTCCGAGACCTGTTGCCAGTGATCTCCGAGATCGTCGGTAACGAACAGCGCTCCTTTGCCGACCGCCGTCTCGAGAAGCGCATAGACGCGCTCCGGATCGCTCGGGGCGATCGCGAGGCCGATGCGGCCGATGGTCGCTGTGGGCAGTCCCTCGCGCAGCCGCTTCCAGGTCTCGCCGCCATCGGTCGAGCGCCAGACTCCCGAGCCGGGACCGCCGTCATCGAGCGTCCACGCCCGCCTGCTGGCCTGCCAGGTGGCCGCGAAGAGCACCTGGCCGTTGCCGGGCTGCATCGCGACGTCGATCGCGCCGGTGTGATCGTCAACGTACAGCGCCTTACGCCAGCTCTTGCCGCCGTCGAACGTCACGAACACTCCGCGATCGGCGTTCGGCCCCCACGCGTGTCCCAGTGCTGCAACGACCACGTGATTGGGGTCGTGCGGATCGATGACGATGCGGCCGATCTGGCCTACGTTCGTGAGACCCATGGCCCGCCAGGTCTTGCCGGCATCCGTCGACAGATAAGCGCCTGCGCCGGGAAGCACGTCGTTGCGGATGTTCGCTTCGCCCGTACCCACCCAGACGATGTTGGGATTCGAGGCTGAGACGGCGATCGCGCCGATCGAGCTCGTCTCCTCGTGCTCGAATACCGGTTTCCAGTTCAGGCCCCCGTCGTCGGTCTTGAACACGCCCCCGCCACCTGCGCCGACGTAGTAGACGAGTGGATTGCCGGGGATTCCCGCGACGGCTGCTACGCGGCCGCCGGCGATCGCCGGGCCGAGATTGCGGAATTTGAGCTGCCCGAATACGTCCTTGGGTTTGTCCGTGTTGGCGCCGGCAGGCGCTGCGAAGGCGGCCGTCGCTACACAACTCAGGGAAAGCAGCACGACGGCCGCTCGCGTCGGGAAAGAAATACGTCGCGTCATCATTGTCTCCGGGGACGCCGGAGCACAGTGACTCACGGCGAGCTTCACTGGACAGCGGACGCTACTGATGAAAAGCCCAGGACGCAACCGTCCAAGCGGAGAACGAACGTCTCGTCGCACGCGGGTGACGCTTGGTCGCAATGGAGTTTCCTGCGCGCATGAAAAAGCCGGTGAGAGCTTGCGCTCTCACCGGCCCGTTTGGTATCGCCGGAGCGTCAGGCCTTCTCAGCCCGCCGCGCTTTCCGACTCCTCGCTTACTCCGCCCGACTCCTCGGCGTCCGGCATGCCGCCGCCGACATCCATGAAGCTGCGCCGCTCGACGCCCTCGGTCTTCTTGCGGCGCGAAGCATGCGCCGCGAAGCCCGTGCCGGCCGGGATGAGCCGGCCGACGATGACGTTCTCCTTGAGGCCGCGCAGGTCGTCCTTGAGACCGCGAACCGCCGCCTCCGTGAGGACGCGGGTGGTCTCCTGGAACGAGGCCGCGGAGATGAACGACTCCGTCGCGAGAGACGCCTTGGTGATGCCGAGCAACACCGGCTGCAGAGCGGCGGACTGCTTGCCGTCCTGCTGCGCGCGATCGTTGATGTCGAGCGCGCGGGCCCGGTCGAGCTGCTCACCGCGCAGGAGCGTCGTCTCGCCCGCAGCCTGCACCTCGGTCTTGCGCAACATCTGACGGATGATCACCTCGATGTGCTTGTCGTTGATCTTCACACCCTGCAGGCGATAGACGTCCTGGATCTCGCGCACGAGATAGTTCGCCAGCGCCTCGACGCCCTGCAGACGCAGGATGTCGTGCGGGTTCGGCTCGCCGTCGGCGATCACTTCACCACGCTCGACGGTCTCACCCTCGAAGACGTTGAGCTGGCGCCACTTCGGAATCAGCTCCTCGTACTTCTCGCCGTCATCGCCGGTGATGATCAGACGCCGCTTGCCCTTGGTCTCCTTACCGAAGCTGACGGTACCCGACTTCTCCGCGAGGATGGCCGGATCCTTGGGCTTGCGCGCCTCGAACAGATCCGCCACGCGCGGCAGACCGCCCGTGATGTCGCGGGTCTTCGACGACTCCTGCGGGATGCGGGCGATGATGTCGCCCACCGATACCCGCGCGCCGTCCTCGAGGGCCACAAAAGCGCCCGCGGGCAGCGAATACACCGCCGGAATCTCCGTGTTGGCGAAGGTCACTTCCTTACCCTTGTTGTTGACCAGCTTGACGGTCGCCCGCAGGTCCTTGCCGCCACGCTGCTTGGTGTCGAGCACCACGGTGCTGGAGAGCCCCGTGACCTCGTCCACCTGTGTCGTGACGGTGAGGCCGTCGACGAAGTCCTGGAACTTCACCAGGCCTGCGACCTCGGTCACCACCGGGTGGGTGTGCGGGTCCCAGGTCGCCACGACCTGGCCTGCCGCTACGTGATCGCCTTCCTTGACGCTGATCATCGCGCCGTACGGAATCTTGTAACGCTCGCGCTCACGGCCAAAGTCATCGACCAGGCCGATCTCGCCGGAGCGGGACACGGCCACGAGATGACCCTTCTCGTGCTGAACGGTCTTGATGTGGTGGAAGCGGACGAGGCCCTTGTTGCGTACCTCGACGTTGCTCGCCGCAGCGGCCCGGGAGGCGGCGCCGCCGATGTGGAAGGTACGCATCGTGAGCTGCGTACCCGGCTCGCCGATTGACTGCGCCGCCATGACGCCCACCGCCTCGCCGATGCTGATGATCCGGCCACGGCCGAGATCGCGGCCATAGCACTGGGCGCACACGCCGTAGCGGGTCTGGCACGTGATGGGTGAGCGGACCTTGAGCTGATCCACGCCCTCCTGCTCGAGCAGCCGCACCAGCTTCTCATCGAGCAGGGTGCCGTTGGCGATGAACACCTCATCGCTGCCCGGCTTGAGAATGTCGTCCGCCAGCACGCGTCCGAGGACGCGCTCGCCGAGCGCCTCGACGACATCGCCGCCCTCGACGAGCGGGGTCATGGTGATGCCATTGGACGTTCCGCAGTCGGGCTCCGTCACGACGAGGTCCTGCGCCACATCGACCAGCCGGCGGGTCAGATACCCGGAATTGGCCGTCTTCAGCGCCGTATCGGCAAGACCCTTGCGGGCGCCGTGTGTCGAGATGAAGTACTGCAGAACGTTGAGACCTTCACGGAAGTTGGCCGTGATCGGGGTCTCGATGATCGAGCCATCCGGCTTTGCCATCAGGCCGCGCATGCCGGCGAGCTGACGGATCTGGGCGGCTGAGCCGCGCGCGCCGGAGTCGGCCATCATGAAGATGGAGTTGAAGGACTTCTGTCGGGCCGGCTGGCCCTTCGCGTCCTTGACCTCCTCGCTGCCGAGCTTCTCCATCATCGCCTTCGCCACCTGATCGTTGGCGCGCGACCAGATATCGACGACCTTGTTGTAGCGCTCGCCATTGGTCACGAGACCCGAGGCGTACTGTTCCTGGATCTCCTTCACCTCATGGTCGGCATTGGCGACGATGCGGGTCTTCTGCTCCGGAATGACGATGTCATCGATGCCGAAGGACACCCCTGCGCGCGTGGCGTAGTGGAAGCCCGTGTACATGAGCTGGTCGGCGAAGATGACGGTCTCTTTCTGACCCAGCGTGCGGTAGCAGGCATTGATGGTCGCGGAG